>Ga0209541_10002321_pt1 | contig 36168 bp, 39 predicted proteins | sample RifCSPlowO2_01_FD_184027 | JGI IMG/M metagenome (GOLD analysis project Ga0209541, IMG submission 184027) | Groundwater microbial communities from Rifle, Colorado - Rifle CSP2_plank lowO2_0.1 (SPAdes) (version 2) | ecosystem: Environmental > Aquatic > Deep subsurface > Groundwater | place...
TCTATTCTTAGGTCTTTTTCATCAAATTTACCTTGATTCTCTACCCTTACAGTAGCGAATATGTAACCACCAGCGTTGATGAAATTTTCATCTCTTAAGATAACTTCTTTTACATTAACTCTGTCCTTTGGCGGCTCTACTCTCAAATCATATTGGAAGATTTGATCTGAACCATCCTTATCTAAAAGGAAGATTTTTAACTTATAGTCATCTTCAGCTGGCATATCTTCTGGAATATCAATACTTAATTTGAATGATCTAACTATGCCTTCTTGTATCAAGAAAGAACCAGTTTTATCTTCTAAATCGTCATCAGTTCCATCGATTCTAGCCATTATTCTTATTTCTTTTTCGTCTACTACGCTTCCGTCAGCGTCTCCCCTAACATCAACTTCAATATCTAAAGTTGAATCTGTTTCAACATAAATATTACCACTAGTTGATGGTATGCCGTTAATCTCAGCGTTAATTGCATTAGGTGTAACTGCAACTGCTGATACTACAGTAACTAAAGCTACAACTAAAAGCATCAGTGAGATTACAATATTTTTTATTTTCATTTTTCGCATGCCTCCATTGATATGGTTTATCATTAAATTATTCTTTGTGAGTAGTTATTAGTTATATATAAATGTTTCGTTTTTGTTGTTATTCTATAATGGTAATTAAATGACTGTTATGCTTGCTACTTTTTTATCTGCATATTCGTTGTTACTTAGTAATAATTCTACTAGGTATTCTCCCTTATCTGCTGTCTTGGGTATATCAAGCATGAATCCTACCCACTTAGTATCCTGAACACCAAGGTTAAATCTGAATATAGGAGACTGTATTCCTAGTTCTGGGATTATTATCTGGAATCTTAGGTCTTTTTCTACATGATGTCCGCTGTTGAAGACCCTGCTGAATATATCAATTGATGACCCTGCTTTTGCTGATCCACTGCCGCTGAAAGCTACAGAACTCAAGCTAAATTTATGCGGGAACTCAAATACCTTTAAAATAAAGAACTGCAATCCAGTTAATGAGCCGTCTGAAACTTGTATTGCTACAGGGATATTATCACCAACATCATCTTCATCTGGTATCCATTCAACTAATCCAGTTTGTGAATTTATTGTCATCCCAGTTGGTCCTTGAAGTAAAGAGAATGATAATTTATCATCTTCCTGATCGTGAGCATCTGCATCATAAGTATATGCTAAGTCTTCTAGTGCTATTGTTGATGGTGTTGTGATTATGGCAGGTGCGTTATTTATTGCCGAAGGATCTACAAAGATAACAAAAGAATCCTGATCATTAAAAGTCATGTCAGACACTTGCACAGTTACTTGTGAATAACCAAACCCTACTGGAGCTGTACAATCTATGTATCTATTACTATCTATTGAACAGCTTATTAATGATGGGGCTGACTGTGTTACAATTGAGTATCTTAAATCTGTTAATGGCGTATCTGGATCTGTTGTAAAGCTATGTAAGTCAATTACATTGTCCAAAGCAAGACTTCCTTCCTGCACTGTAATGTCAGGCAAGTTTGATAATACCGGAGCTGATGCAGGCTTCTGATTTACAAAGAAAGATTGTGAAGCTGTCTCTGCAAAGTTATTTAATCCATTACATACTGAAGAGTCCGCAATAGCTGTTACGTCTATATCATAAAAGCCATTTAAGTTAGCTGGCAATATAACATTAAAGCTAAATTGCTCCGGATCAAAATTGTTTAAGTTAGCTAATACATTAAAATCATTAATGGATACTATTGATCCTGATGCCCTATGGACCAAGGTATAAGCTATAAGCGTATCTGATGGCGTTAAGATTGAATATTGGTCAGCATGGTTGCTTATCTTTTCAGCACTTATTGTTATTGTATCTCCAGCTGTTGGGAATTTATCACTTGTAGCTAGGTTATTCAATAAGGTATAACAAGCATTCTGTGGAACATCATCAAGCACATGGATTTCTTTTTGGGCATATTGCTGTTGTGAAGCTAAACATTTGCTGTCTGTTACATCTGTTGTTGCTATAGCTGTATAATCTCCTGCATCGGTTGGTGTCCATGTAAACTCTACTCTTTGTGATCCTGAGTAAGGAATTGTTACAGACTGAGTTTGAGTAAATACAACATTCCCATCTGCATCTGTGATGACTAAGGTTACAGCTGTATTAACAGAATAATGGGATGCTAATTGGGTTGGGACATAATCTAATGGTCCTGAAGACTGGATAGCTGCATAAGTTGTTGCATCTAAAGAAGCATCTAATGTTACTATAATAGGTACGTTAGGCTGCACATCATTTATTGTTTCAAATGTATCTATAGGAGCTGCACAGCTTGTTTTCTTGCTTAAGAATCTTGTAAATGGTCCTTGAGGATCACTTGAATCAGTTCCAGCCCAGTTTGGATTTTGCTCCCATGGAATGTAACCGTCTTTGTTATAGTAAACTGCATATCCGAATTGTGATTGTAAGGTTGTTGGATAAGTTAATTGTATCCTGTCAGAAGATCCTGAATTTACATTGAATATTTCATTGCTAACAGTGCTGCATGTTGAGTCTAAGCAGACATAACCAACTACATTAAAGCCTGTTACTGGAGTTGCTATTGAAACTAAATTATTGTTTTCATCAAGCATACCTTCCATGGCTACATAATCTACTGTTCTAGCAGCACTAACTACTGCTACTGATAATAAGAATACAAAAAATATTGAGAGTATTAATTTTTTCATATTTAATTACCCCCTGGACTTCCAAAGCCTTCTCCGCCATTGCCTGTTTGACCTATTGGTGGTGGTGTTGGTGATCCACTCTTTTCTCCATTCATGCTCCCCTTATACCATAGTGCGGTTGATAGACCTAGGTTAACGAAATTTAGGAGAGCCTGAGTTTTGACTTCGCCTTTGTTACCAACATAGTACTCTCCTAAGGATGCTCCAGGATAATCTGCAAAAATTCTTTTGTAAATCTGTTTTGTAGTATCTCCTGGTTTTTCAGGAGCTCCTAAATAACCTGCCTGGTTGCCTACAAAATCTGTAGCTGATCCAAAAAAAGGAACTATTCTGGCAAGAGTTGATAGTATATTATAGCTGCTATTATAAGGTGTTTGAGCAACCTCTGCTAGCCTATTTGATATTGTATATAGTACACCTTGGTGTTCCTTTGGACTTATTTCTTTTTTATTGGCGTGAAGTTTCCATGATGTATTTGCGACATGGTATCTTTTTCTCCATATATCATCTAAGTGATTTTGATCTCTTTTTTCAAAATGTCCTCTAACATCATTTATATAATCGTCTAAAAGCTTTTGTAAAGTTGTCTCTTTATTGTTATGATTAACTTTTCTATTGAATATACTTTCCGCAGATTCTGTATAAGATGTTCCTGTTACTGCCCTTTCAATTTGGTTATCTATCATTGCTAAATTATTGCTGTCAGTATAATCTCCTGCAGCTGCTAACAAATAAACTCCTCCCTTAACTCTGCTCTGTAAGTGCTTCAACTCTTTATTATTGGAGTCTAGCAGTGATAATATATCACCAGATAATTCTGGATGTTTTTCCTTTAATAATCCAGCAGCTTCTTTTAACCTTGTATGTTGTGAATACTGGAAGTTACTTAATCTGTTTAGCAGGTCTACCTTTAGTTTATGTCTTGCATTATCAACTAATCTTTGCTGCTCTGCTGTAAATTCTTTATTAGGACCTAGTTTAGACTCTAAATCTCCTGATAATCCGTATTTTTTCTTCTGCATATCAATAGCCACAAGATGTATGCCTTTGTTTATGTCTCTTGTTAGGTCATAAATTCCGTCGACAGCTAGTAAATCATTGTATGCGTGATCACCGTTTATAGAGTCTACATCCTTGAAGAAAGATTTAAATGTGGATTCTACATTATCAAATTTGTAATCCTGCCCTGTTGTTTTGGGCTCATTAAACAGGTCCTCTACATAATTATCAAGGGATTCATTGTTTAAGGTTCCTTTAGTAAACCCAGAAAATATTTTTTCATGTTCTTGCTTCATTTGCACTGATGGTATCCTGCAACCTTGCGTTGCTGTTAAACCTGTTAAACCTAAAAGCGCATAAAGTGACACATCTAAGAAAGGTGATTTCTTTTTGTTTTTGGTAGTATTCTTTTCCATTTTTGCGGTTATTACTTCCGATAACACTCCCTTTTACGCAATAAAATTACTTTATAGTAGTGATTATTTAGGCTTGGTTTGATATATAAAGCTTTCGCTAAATTGTTATCCTAAAATGGTGACAAAATTAATTTATTAGTCTTTTTTAGTCTTAGAAATGAAGTGTTCTGCTATTTTTTTTGCCTTATTAACCCTATCATTTTTACCTTCTATTTGCTCAACAGAATTTACCAAACTCTCAAGCTTGCCTTTACACCTCAGGTTTTTTTCTTCAGCTGGCAAATCAGATTCCATTGTTTCCCCAATATATTTTTTGAAGTGCTCCCATGTTGACGCGCCAGGCCTGTAAGAAATTGATCCGTCTGCATTTGTTTTATAGAAAGTTTCTATCTCTAATCTTTTAAAATACTCTAAGTCTGATGGCTCTTTTGGATTATCTATCTTGTTATCAATAGTCTTTTTATCCAACAGTTTTTGTGTTTCTTTCAGAGGGTTGATGTATCCCTTATAACTCTCTTCTGAATTATAGTATCTTTCTAGGCTGTCTCCTGTGAACACCAATTCTTTATCATCTCTAGTTGATTTTGTTTTTAATGCATGTTGTACTAGATTGCTGTATTCATTATTAATTTCCTGGAGTTCTTCTTTTTTTAATTTTTCACCTGAATCCTTACCAAGAACCCTGTTGTATACTTTTGTTCTCAGCTCAAAAGCTTTTAAAGCAATTTTCTTTGCTCTAACTTCATCTGTCTGTTCTTCCTCTTGCTCTGATTTATTTTGCGTAATAGATTTATTATTATAATTTTTTACAGAATCAGGCTGATTAGAATCGCATCCTTCTACTGCTACGACCAAAGTCAATGTTTCTAATAGTCTTCTTATCATTTTAACCACGTTTTAGTGGTATGGCAATTATATAAACTTTTTGTTTAATGGGGACGGCAGGATTTGAACCCACATATGCCGGTTTCTACTTTAAATAACTGGAGCCGGCCAGTCTGCCAGATTAGCCTACGTCCCCTTGAACAATCTCCCCCTTGGAAAATATATAAAACTTCCTACATATGCTATGCGGATAAAGCTTATAAATAAAATCCCTTTACAAAGTAGTAATGAAAGAAGAGCATTTTCCTTATTTTCCCTATGAAAAGGTAAGACCAGGACAAGATAAATTTATCGAGAAAGTCCAGTATTGTATTAGGAATAAAAAACATCTAATTGCTCACGCTCCAACCGGAGTCGGAAAAACTGCGGTTCTTGGCCCTATCTTACATTATGCAATTGAAAATGATTTACACGTTTTTTTCTTAACACCAAGGAATACCCAACATAGGATTGCTATTGAAACTATTGAAAGAATTAAGGAAAAATATAATCTTAGCATAGCGACAGTTGATTTAATCGGAAAGAAAAAGATGTGCGCTCAACCAGGAGTTGATAAGATGCTTAGCTCTGGCGAGTTTGGGGAATATTGCAGAGACCTTATTGAAAAAAAGCAATGCAGCTACTATAATAATTTTTTAGAAAAAAGGGATAGAGAAAAAACTCTAAATAAACTGGAAGGGTTAAACCCCCTCTCTGTTGAAGAAGCTATAAACATCAGCAAAGAGGCTATGCTGTGCCCTCCTGAGATGTCTTATCTAATAGCAAAAAAAGCTAATTTAATAATTGCAGATTATTACCATGTTTTAGATCCTGATACTAGAAATGGTTTATTTAAAAAGATAAATAAAGGGCTTGGAAGAAGCATAGTAATTTTCGATGAGGCACATGATATCATCAATAGGGGCAGGAATTTACTTACTTGGACATTATCAACATACACCTTAGATCAAGCAATTAAAGAGCTTAACCAGTTTAATCATGCAGATGATGCTAAAAGGATTGCAGATATTAAGAATAACTTAGAGGGATTAATAAAGGCTATGCCTTTTAATGAGTCAGAGATTGAGTATAATAAGTTAGATTTTTACAAGCAAATAAAGGATTATGAAGGATTAATAAGTAATCTTAGTTCTATAAGCGATGAAATCAGGGAGGTCAAAGAAAGAAGTTTTGTTGGAGGTATTGCAACTTTTCTTAAAGCATGGTTGGGTGAGGATGAAGGCTTTGTCAGAATATTTAAAAGAGATTTTGATAAGAAAGGAAAACCTTTTTTATCATTAACCTACAAAGGTTTAGATCCTTCCATCCTAATGAAACCCTTGATTAATGAAGCCTACAGCCTAATATGTTTTAGCGGAACTTTAACTCCAACTTCTATGTATAAACAATTATTTGGTTTTGATAATGTAGAGGAAGCAGAATTCGAAAACAACTATCCTAAGGAAAATAGGTTAGAGATGATTATACCAGAGACAACAACAATGTTTAATTACCGGAACGAGGCTATGTTCAAAAGGATAGCAAAAAAAATAGCAGATATCAGTAATGAGATTGTGGGCAATGTTGCTATTTTCTTCCCTTCCTATAAACTAAGAGATGATATATACAATCATTTTTCAAGTCTTGGTGAGAAAACAATATTTTTAGAAAGACCGGATTTAAATAAAAAAGATAAAGAAGATCTTCTTGATAATCTCAAAAAATACAAAGACAGCGGGGCTGTTTTGCTTGCAGTAAGTTCTGGAAGTTATGGTGAAGGTATAGACCTGCCAGGAAACTACCTTAATGGCGTTATTGTTGTTGGTTTACCCTTAGCAAAACCTGATCTAGAAACCAAAGCTTTGAGAAGATATTATGAGGCTAAATTTGGATTGGGAAAAGGGCTGGATTATGGTTATATTCAACCAGCTATGTTAAAGATCTTACAAAATGGAGGAAGATGTATAAGAAGCGAGACTGATAAGGGGGTTATCGCTTACTTAGAACTAAGACTTAATAAAGATCCTTACTTTAAATACTTTCCAGATAGATCTAATATAGATATAACTACAGACCCTTTAAAAAAGATTGAGAATTTTAACCTGCACCACAGACTAATAGGTTAAAACAAGGTATATTTAATTTTATCAATAACCATAAAAATTAAATCTAGCTGGCTCACACATCAACCCTATTATAGCATCTTTATTTATTTCTTTGAAAAGTTCATAAGATTTAATATCCTGGCTAGAAAAAATGCAGTGTTTAAATGGGTGGCTATGCAAAGGAATCAAGGTTTCTTTGCTGCATTGTTCAGCATACACGCTAAAAACATCTTGAGAAATTGTTTTTGGAGTTCTTAATTCAGTAATATAGTACCTATCTAAAATTTTATTCCCAACTAAACAAACCTTAAATTCATTTTTTTGCTCCTTTAAGTAAATCTGTTTTAACTCTTCATAAACGCTACTACTAAAGACTACTTTTCCGCCATTGTCTAGATTAGCAGTAAAGTCTTCTTCTATTGGCACACTAACAAATCTTCCTTCTAATATTGAGAGAATGTTGTTTCCAGGAACTAAATAAGTCAATATAAGCATTATGAGAAATAGAGCCATAATAATTATAAAAATTCTTTTTATTGCCTTATGTAATTTGCTTTCTTCTTCATTAAATTTATCCTCAATGTTCCCAGACATCATTATTTTTTCTTTTCCATCTGGAATGAAGAGGCAATATCAATAATGTATTTGCCCTCCTCTAATCTGTAGACTAGAGGCATCCCCTTAAACAGATGAACCAGATCAATATCATACTTGCCTGGTTTCATAATTTTTATACTCTCTAAGTCTAAGATGACTGGGTTATCATCAACAGACTCCAAGCCAACAATGTCTAGAACATCTTTTTTAATCTGGTCTTTTTCTTTATCGCTGAGGTTTTCAGTAAGCTCTTTCGCCTCTTCTAAATGTTCTTTTTTAATGAAGAAAAAGAATTTTCCACCACAAGTGCAACCTTTTAACAACTCGGGAGAACCGTCGCCATGCAAACTTCCGCATTTAACGCATTGGTGTGGCATTATCTCCTCTTAGATTTTTTCTTTATATCTTTTGTGAATAATTGAATTTTATCAGGGTCTCTCTTAATCTCTTTTACAACTGTTGCAGGGCCTATTATTGTTAAGCCTTCCCTATTTCCCAACAAGAAGTTGGCTATTTTTGATCTAAGCTTATCTATTAAATTTGGATCAGTTTCTGGATATATAGTACATATCTCAATACCTTTAAAATCAGACCTTTTAATCTGCTCCATTGTCCTCTCTATCAATGTAGATTCCTCTTCTGGAACTAATCTCCCCTGCATTAGAATTATTTTATTTTCCCTTACAATGTTAATTAATTTTTTAATTCTCCTTTCAGGAGTTAAAGAACTGATGTCATTGTATGGTATAAATTGTAGTGTCAACATTTTTTTACCTCACCGTGCTGAATAAACTTTCATAAAACTCTTCTATGTTGTCTCCCCTTAAAGCGGACATCCCTACAACATCATATTGTGGAAAGGCTGCCTCTACTTTTTTAACACTAGACTTTCTCAAATCTGTTTTGTTTGCTACTATTACTACCGGAATTTTTCTTGCAGCCAAGTTTCCTACTATGGTTATATTGACTTGGGAGTATGGATTTTCAGTTGAATCAAGAACAACAATTACAACATCCATCTCATCTAACCATTTTATTGCGTCTATAACTCCTTTTGTAGCCTCTTTAGCTCTTTTTTTAGCATCTTTAACTTTAAGTCCTTTTTTCATAAAATCTTCATAATCTATTTTAGTAGCTATTCCAGGCGTATCAACTAGATTAAATGTTAGCTCTTTATTGCCGCTTTTTACAGTAACCTTTTCTTTTATCCTAATCTCTCTAGTTTCATGAGGGATCTTAGAAACGCTGCTCATTTCTTCACCTAACCAATCCTTGCAAATCTTGTTTGCCAGGGTACTTTTTCCGCCGTTCGGAGGACCATAAAGACCAATTTTTAAATCTCTTTTTCTTTGAAAAATCTGGAAGAATATCCTATCTATAAAACTTCTAAGTATCTTTATCATTTACAACCCTTTTTTATAATTTTATGATTAAATAAAGTTTTTAAGCATTTCTATACTACAAGTTAACCTTTAACACAAGCCAATGGCACTAACCTAACTACCAAATTACCTATACCAACTTCGTGAGAAACTTTAACAACCTCGTCGATGTCTTTATAAGCTAAAGGAGCCTCTTCTGCAACACCTTTCCAAGATTTTGCTCTAAGGTAAATATGTCTTTTCTCCAAATCATCTCTTATTTTTTCTCCCCTAAACTTTTCTAAGGCCTTATGCCTGCTTAAATTCCTACCTGCACCATGCACTGTGCTACAGAAAGTCTCTTCTCTTGCTTTTTCCGTTCCAATTAAAACATAAGAAGCTGTCCCCATACTTCCAGGAATTATAATAGGTTGTCCAATATGGATATAATCCTTTGGAATTTCTTCTCTACCAGGACCAAAAGCCCTTGTTGCTCCTTTTCTGTGTATGAACAATTTCTTTTTCTTACCATCAATTTCATACTCTTCTTCTTTTACGATATTATGACAAACGTCATAAACTAATTTTAATTCTGAGTTTGGAAATAGTTCTTTAAACGATCTTCTTATTTGATGAGTTATTATCTGCCTGTTTACCCAAGCAAAGTTTGCGGCAGCACACATAGCCTTAAAATAATCATTTGCGGTCTCTGTACCAGCTTTAGCATAAGCTAAGTCTTTATCAGGTAATTTATTTACTATATCTTGATGTTCCTTTTCTATCCTTCTTAGATAATCTGAACAAACTTGGTGGCCTAATCCTCTTGATCCTGTATGGACCATGATAACAACTTGTCCTAATTTTTTTATTCCAAAAGTTTCTGCTATCCCTTTATCAAAGATTTTATTTACAATTTGAATCTCTAAAAAATGATTTCCAGCTCCTAAAGTGCCTAATTGATGTTTTCCTCTATCCTTTGCTTTATCAGAAATTTTTGATGAGCTGGCCTGTTTTAATCTCCCAAATTCTTCACAGTGTTCTTTATCTTCTTTTATGGCATATCCTTTTTCAACTGCCCAGTCAACACCTTTATTTAGCACTTCATCCAATTCTTCTTTTGTTAGTTTAAATATTGATTTTCCTCCAACCCCAGCAGGGACATTTTGAAATAAAGAATCTAATAAAAGCTGAATTTTTTCTTCAACTTCGTTATGTTCTAAGTTGGTTGTTAATAATCTTACGCCGCAGTTTATGTCAAACCCCGTCATTCCTGGAGAAATAAATCCATTTTCTGCGTCTATACCAGCAACACCACCTATTGATGCGCCATAGCCGCGATGTGCGTCTGCAAGCATTATAGATTTTCCCTGAATTCCCGGTAGAGTTGCTACATTAACCCCTTGCTCGATGCTTCCATCTTCTTTTATTTTCTTTAACAACTTCTCAGAAGCATAAATACGCAAGGGAACCTTCATGTCTCCTTCTTTAGGAACTTCCCAAATATAATCAGATATTTTCTTAATTTTGTATTCTTTTTTTGTTTCCATTTTATATATCAAATACTAATTGGATTACATATTTGCCTTTCTCTTTCCTAATAAACATTTCACTGTAAGTTACTGCTTTTATATAACTATGCACATCCTGGTTCGTATGGTTGTCTCCTATAACCCTAACTACTAAAGTTAATGCTTTCTTTCTTATTATGGTTAATTCCAAAACTTCTGATAGCAAAAAGCCTTCTGAATCTATTAAGAATAATAGGTGTTCTAGAAAATCGTATAATAAAGATTCTTCATTTTCAGATTTTATTGTAAATAAGTGCTTCTTAACTTGTTTTATTTTTGATGTGTCTAACATCACATTGAACATGCCTAGCGCTGCATTTGAAAAGGCTTCTTCTAGAGTAGCTCCAAAAGCCTGCATCTTAGCATCTGCAGTATGCTCAAGAAACTTAAATTTCATAGAGGAATAAAGCAAGTTTAGTTTAAAAAGGTTTTTGAGCAAACCGAAATTATTATTAACTGGGTTTTTCTTTAAATCTTTATGAGCGAAAAGGATATTATAGTCCCAGAATTAAAGATAGATGTAAGAAATTCTAGTTTTCAGATGCATGAATTAGTCAAGATAGTGAGAAGCTGGTCTGACCTGAATAAGTACATATTAATAGAAAAAACTTATAGCGATAAAGACCTTGCTACTGGTAAAGACGTCAATATATTCTGGACTTTAAAGAAAGATGTTGATGACTATACAAGTTTCCAGATAGATTTAAAATTCTATATGAAAGGCAGGCACATTAATATTAAAAGAAAAGGCAGGGGGATTAAAGGCGATATTAAAGTGTTATTCGCTGGTATCTTGATAGCAGACAAAGATAGCAGATGGGAAACTCCTTTTTATCATATCTTAAGAAGTTTTTATGATGCTTTTTTCCAAAGAGACAAGTTCAAAGCTTATAGTGCTAAGTTAGATAGCGAGGTTAATAATTTATATAACGAAGTTAAAGCCTTTCTAAACCTTCATGCTGAGAAGTAAACTTTAAGATATTATAATATCAATCTTTTCTTCTTAACAGAATCTGGATTGCATATAACCATATTGTAATCTCCTTCTATATACTCATAGAAATCAGGGTTGTAAATCCCCACGTTCATGTTAATATTTCTACCACAAAATTTTCTAGCCAATATATTCGGATCTTCATGACCAAAGACTCCATCATTTAGCTTGTAATCCTCCCTTTCCCATCCGCAATGAAAAGCAAGCACATCACAAAGGGTGTTTGGCATGTCATTAATAGCTTCAAAGGTACTTTGATCCAGCCCTCCATTTCTATCCACACTAAGGCCTTGATTTTCAAGATGCTTTGCTAATTTATCTATAAAATAAGACTTCCCACTATTTGGCTGACCATACACAGCAACTAGTTTAGGCATTTCATCTACTTTGTTTAACAAATAAATAGATTCTCTAATTCCCTTTTCCATATTTAATTCCCTATCCATATTGGAAAGCGCAAATTTAAGATATATAAATGTTCTATTATCACTACCATTAAAGAGTAAAAATAGAAAGATTTATAAACCAAAACTATATATATGAAAAGATACTTAAAAATAAGATAGCCCGCTTTGAGAATACTCAAACGAGATTAGGCTTAAAGCCAAAAGGCAATGAGCTTGAGGACAGTAAAGTGGGCGATAAAGATTATATTTATAATATTAATATTTGGAAGAACAAGGCAGAAATAAAACAATTATAATTAATAAAATATCATATTAATTTTAAGTTTAATAGCGTGAAAGAGGGGTTAAAAGCTTAAAATCGTTTTTATAGGTTTTAGGCCAGATACAGTCTTGTTCTACAAATAGAGATATTATTGTTGATTTAAAATAAAAAAATGAATTTAAGTATGGGAGATGGTAAAAATGGGAAAAATAAGCCCTGTAAGTGCAAAATATATAATTCACTCTTTTATAAATGTAGATGGAGTAGTAGACAGACCGGATGTAATTGGAGCAGTCTTTGGCCAGACAGAAGGATTATTAGGGAATGAATTAGAATTAAGAGAGCTCCAAAGAAGCGGAAGAATAGGCAGAATAGAAGTAAACCTAGAGATTAAAAGCGGGAAAGCATCTGGAATGATACTTATCCCAAGTTCTTTAGATAAAGTTGAAACAGCTATTGTAGGGGCTTCTTTAGAAACTATACAAAGGATAGGTCCTTGTAATGCTAAGGTAAGAACGCAAAAGATAGAAGACGTTAGAATTAGCAAGAGGAATTATGTTGTAGAAAGGGCTAAAGAGCTTTTAAAGATGCTAATAGACAGTGTATTGCCAGATTCTCAGGAAATCGCAGATGATGTAGCTCACTCTGTAAGAATGATGGAAGTAAGAGAATATGGGTCGGATAGACTAGCATCTGGTCCTGCTATAGATGAAAGTGAAGAGATTATAGTTGTGGAAGGAAGAGCAGATGTTTTGAATCTATTAAAGTATGGTATAAAAAACGCTATAGCTATGAATGGCACTAATGTGCCTCAGACTATTATAGACCTTTGTAAGAGAAAAGTTGTCACTGTTTTTGTTGATGGAGACAAAGGGGGAGATTTAATAGTTAGAGAAATTACTGATGTAACAGAAGTAGACTATATTGCTAAAGCTCCTGAAGGCATGGAAGTTGAAGAGATTACAAAAAAAGAAGTATATAAAGCTTTAAGAGCAAGAGTAGCTGTTGAGCAAGTCAAAATGGAGCTACCTAAATCTCCTCCTAAGACCCAGGAAGGAGATTTTAGAGCACCTATAGTCTCTAAACCTATATCTGCTGCTAAACCTCTTGCAAACAAAACTGGATTAAACAAAGATGAGGCTAGTAAAATAAGAGGCATGTTAGATGGACTAATAGGAACAAGAGGCGCTTATATCTTAGACCAAAGCGGTAATATTTTAGGAAAAGTTCCTGTGAGCGAATTAGCTACAACAGTAAGCGGATTAAGGTCTGGCGTACATACATTAGTTTTCGATGGAAGCATTGATAGAAATCTAGTTGGTGTTGCTGAAAGATGCGGTGTAAAGTGCTTAGTTGGCATGAATAGCCAGGTAAAGCCCTCTGAAGCTAGACTTGAGATAGTAACAAGCAGCGATTTATAATTTTTATTTTTTATATTAAAATATAAACTGCTGAAGGTTATCACTTATTTCTTGTTTTTTATTAAGAATACCCTTTGTAGAAACCTTTTTATAATTCTTTTATTATAAGAATCCTATGGAAAAAAGTAGAGGTGGGTCATTAATTAAGAAACACTATCTTAAGTTTTTAGCAGCCTTGATCTTTTTTATTATTGTGGGCATTGCAGTGGGATTTCTTTTTACAACAACTGATTGCGGAACTGATAAGCAATGTTTTAATGATTTGGCTCCAGATTGTAAACAAGCTAAAGTTAAGACTCTTGTAGGCTACAATACTTACCAAATTGAATCAAATGGTATTAGTTTTAAAGATTTTAAATTTAATGAATGCAAAATAACTGTTAAAGTCCTATCTGTAGAGACTAGTGATATAGAAACTTACAATTTGTTTAAAGACACCAACATGATTTGTAGGATCCCAAAAGGTGAAGTTAAAGAATTTACCGAATTCAAAGATATTTTAAAATACTGCCATGGGACTTTAAAAGAAGCTTTGTTTGAAAAGATTATAAAGGAAATGTACAACAGGATAGTCAGAAATCTAGAAGGTATTGCAGTTCAAGCTTCTAAAGTTGTAGGCCAGGTAGGATTTAGCTAAGAAAAATTATAAAGTGGCAAGCGCGCTCAAAAATCGATACTTGCTTAAAAAAGCAGTTAACCTTGATCTTTTCTCAACTCCATTGCCTAAAAGCACCAATACTTATGGTTAAGGCTGCTATTTTCCAATCCTGACCTGATTCCCAAAAGCACTAGCCAATTAGGATGAAGTTTCTCAGTCCAGACCAAGACTACTATCCTAAGCAAATACTCTTAATGAGCTTCGACCCCATGTAAAGCGTATTCATGGTTACAGCAAGACGCTAACTTGCCAGCCTAGCTTGCCAAAGGAATATTAATTTCTTATTTTTTTAAACTTATGCTTTTATTGCTATACTAGATACTCTATTAGAACCCAATTCCGAAGCAATACCCTTACCAATATAATAAGCTGTTGTTCTAGTAAAAAAATCCAATATAGACCTCTTTTCTTTGTATTCAATAACATCCAGCTTCGTTAGATTAGCTAATCCTTGTGCTTCTGCTAAGGCCTCTTTTCTTCCTCCAAAAACATCAACCAATCCTAATTGAAAAGCTTCCTCTCCCAAATAAAATTCACCTGTTGAAATCTTAGCTACTTGCTGGGAATTTAAACCCCTATTTTCAACAACATCCTGTATAAACACTTCTTGTATTCTATCTATTTTCTTCTGTAAGATTAATCTTTCCTGGGCTGTGAGGTCCTTTAAAGGATTTCCCAATTCTTTTCTTGATCCAGCTGTGAGTTCTTGATAGGATATATCATACCTTTCTAATAATCCTGAGTAGTCAAGATACGATGCTGAAACTCCAATAGAGCCTGTAATTGAAAGATGATCTGCTACTATTCTATCAGCTGATGATGCAATCCAATATGCACCTGATGCTCCGACTTCTCTAATCCAGGCTACAACAGGCTTTTCAGAGTCTTTAATCACTTTAGATAATTCTCTGCTAGCAACTACTGCTCCTCCTGGAGAATTAATATCCAGAATAATCGCCTTAATATTCTTATTTTTTTGGGCTTTCTCTATATTGCTTAATATGCTTGAGGAAGAACCTGCTGTGAATGTTAAGGTATTTGTTGAATCTATTGTAATTGGCCCATGAATCTGTACAATAGCAAGGCTGTCAGCTATCAAATCTTCTCCAAAAGCAACTCCTATTATTTTTGCTGATGCAAAGCCAATTATCCAGATAAGTACTAAGACAGATACAACTACAACAAATTTATTTTGTTTTATATCTTTGTTGTTTTGTCCACTACGTATGTTTGAGACCATTTTTCTGTGAGTCTTTTATAATAAGGATATCCTAATAAAGCTAATGAATCTATTATTAGTAACCAGGATGCTGTTTTTGGGATATTTCTGACTAGAGTCTGCACAAATGTTAGTTTTTCTGTTTCTGAAACAACATAAAGTTTAAACAACATCTTTCCTAGGCTTTGTCCTAGTTTATATTCTAAAATAGACCAATATAGCAGAGAAAGTACAGCAATTACCAGCGTCATTAGAACTATTGGCATGGTTATTTCTAGAATTGCTGCTGATAAAAATGTTTTTTCTGATAAAGATCCAAAAGCTTTCTTTGACAATCCAATAAAAGAGGTTTCTACAAAAATTCCTATGATTGAAATATCGACAATATAAGCTAAGAATCTCTTCCATAATGGGGCAGGGATATCTTGAGCAATACCTTTCATTAGCGTGATGTTAGAGAGAAGGTATTTAAATTTATTGTCTCTGGTTAGGATATGGATTTTTATAAAGAAATAATAGAATTAATTAAAGATGCTAAGCCAAATAAAGAGGAGTTAGCTAAATTAAAGACTAACTTAAGCAGGAAATTTAAGTTAAAGAAAATCCCTAAAGATGCTGAAATACTCTCCCATATTCAAGATGATGAAGAGGTTAAAGGCTTTCTTAGTATAAAACCTATTAGAACTGTAAGTGGAGTCGCTCCTATATCCCTATTTACTCTGCCAGAAAAATGTAAGCATGGAACTTGTATATTCTGCCCTGGCGGACCAGATAGCATATTTGGCGATGTCCCTCAAAGCTATACTGGAAACGAGCCTGCTTCAAGAAGAGCAATAAGAAATTTATATGATCCTTATTTACAGATTTTTAATAGACTAGAACACTATACTGTTACTGGTCATAATGTTGATAAAGTAGAATTGATAATTCAAGGCGGTACATTTCCAAGTTATGATAAAAAATATCAAGAAGAGTTTGCTGGATACTGCTTTAAAGCATTGAATGATTTTTCTGATATGTTTTTTAAGAATAAGAAATTTGACAAGAAAAGATTTAACGAGGTCTTTGAACTTCCTGGAGATATTTACAGCAGTGGCCGGATAAAGAAGATTCATGAGAAATTGTTAAAGCTAAAATTGGGAAGTGATCTAATAAAAGAACAAAGTAGGAATGAGAAAAGTAAAATAAGAAATGTTGCTTTCGTTGTTGAAACAAAACCAGACTGGTGTTTTAGCGAGCATATTAACCAGATGCTTAATTTAGGGACAACTAGGGTGGAGTTAGGCGTACAGACCGTTTACAATGATATTCTAAAGATTAACAATAGAGGCCATACATTGGAGGATACCATAAAAGCCATACAACTGCTAAAAGATTCTTTTCTAAAGGCGACCTACCATATCATGCCTGGTTTATACGGCTCTGATAGGGAAAAAGATGTTAATATCTTTAAAGAAATTTTTACTAATCAAGATTTTATGCCAGACGCATTAAAAGTATACCCCTGTTTAGTTATGAAAGGGACTCCATTGTATGAATTGTGGAAAAAAGGAAAGTTCCAACCACTAACTACAAAAGAGGCGATAGAAATAATAATAGAAGGAAAAAAATACGTTGAGAAATTTTGCCGTATAATAAGATGCCAGAGAGATATTCCTACAAACATTACTGAAGATGGCCCAGACAGGACAAATCTAAGACAATATATCCAATCCTTAATGGAAAAAAGAGGTATCAAATGTAAGTGCATTAGATGTAGAGAACCAAAGACTAAAGAAATTGATTGGGATAATGTAGAACTACTAAGACATGATTATAACGCGAGTAATAGCGAAGAGGTATTTTTAAGTTTTGAAGATGTAAAAAATGATATGATCTTAGGATTTTTAAGATTAAGAAAACCTTACAAAAGCTTTAGAAGAGAAATAACCGACAATAGCATAGGCATTAGAGAACTACATGTTTATGGCACCGCAACCGCCCTAGGAGAAGAGGGTAAGATTCAGCATAGAGGTCTAGGTAAAAAATTAATGCTAGAAGCTGAGAAGATAGCTAAAGAAGAGTTTGATGCAAAAAAGATTTTAGTTCTATCTGGAATTGGTGTCAGGGAATATTTCAAAAATAAATTTAATTATATGAGAGACGGAGTTTATATGTCCAAGATTCTTAAATAGAACTATCTCTTTTTTCTGATACTTAATCTCACAATCCTTACACCATTCTTATTTTTGCTTCTTATTTTTGTAGAAATTCTTGATTCTCTTTTTTTCCTCATAATTTTTTCACCTTGAACAGGTTTTACTTTTTTGTTTCACTTAAATACTTTTTGGTATTTATTTACACGAAAAAGTTGTAGCAAAAGGTTTATATATTTACTAAAAAGAATATCCATAAGAAGCTATAAAAAATAGAGGTGATAAATTGATTACGTTAGGTTCTAATATGGAGCTTTCTGGGTTTGGAGATCTTGATCATCCTACTAAACTTGTTATTAGGAAGATGGTCGGCAATCAGGTAAAAAAGTTTAATGAGGCTGTTGGAGATTTTGACAGATTAAGCCTAAATCTCAATAAGACAGAAGAAGATCAGAAGTACCAATTGTCAGGCAAGATAGAGATGGGTGGTAAGGTTTATACATCTGAAGTTACCGACCAGAACTTGTTCTTTGCTTTAAGCAAGGTTTTAGATAAATTAAAAGAAGGGGCTAGTTAGAAACATTTTTAAATCCTCATTTTTATTAAGATAAAATGGTAAGAAGAACTGGCGGTTTTAGAAGAAAAACTAGAAGTAAACTAAGGAAGAACATTAGAGATAAGGGTAAGATTAGCATAAGAAGATACTTACAGAGTTTTAAAAAAGGAGAAAGAGTTTTTTTAGGTAGCGAGCCGGCAGTACAGAAGGGAATGTACCATCCGAAGTATTATGGGAAAGCCGGATTAATAAAAAATAAAAGGGGAAATTGTTATGAGGTTTTGATTAAGGATGGGGGAAAGGAAAAAACATTAATAATCCATCCTATTCATTTGAAAAATGACAAGCATTGAAATTTTAAAGGAAAATCCTATATCTCTAGGAGAAGTTAAAGAAAAGATAAATATGATTAGCAATAGAGATAAAGAGCTTAGCGATGTGACTACCAAGACCAAAGACTATGTGGAGTATTTTGTTAAATTAGATGAAAAAAAGATTAGAGAATTAAAAAGCTCATTAGAAGGGTTAAATATCCCAAGATTAAAAGATAGGCATTATGTTAAACTGATTGATATACTACCAGAAGATATCAATAGCTTAAGAACAATTTTTGCAGGAGAAACTGTTACTGTAAAACAGGAAGACTTAAATAGAATATTAGAAGTGATTAAGAAATATGCATAAGATGTTAAACAACAGCATTGTAGTGAAGAAAAATGATGAACTCAGTAAAGGAAGAAAAAGCAATAATCTTAGATTTTCTTCCTCATGGACACCCTTTCGATACAAGACCATCTCACAGAAGGTCTCCAGTAGCCCAAGCTATAGGTGTTGATCACTTTATTCTCTTAGAGTTAGTGCCAAAGAAGGGGGTTTCTTTACAATTACACGAAGAAGCCTACATGGGTGAAGGTAAAAGAGACAAAATACACCATATCACAGGAAAGATTCCTTTAGATAACTTAACCCACACTGGTAGAAGCGAATTAAACATAGTTTTAAAAGAGTTAGTAGAAAAAAACCAACAGAAGTTTGTGGATTTCTTTAATAAGGCCCAGCCAATCAATACAAGAAGGCATCAGGTTGAGTTATTGCCTGGGATAGGAAAAAAACACATGTGGGAGATACTTGAAGAAAGAGAAAAGAAACTGTTTGAAAGCCTTGATGATATAAAGAAGAGAGTTAAGTTAATGCCTAATCCGGAAAATGCAATAATAAAAAGGATACTAATGGAACTGGGTGGTGAGGATAAATACAGGCTATTTGTTAATGCCTGAGAGTTCTCTATAGTTTCGAAAGGTTTTTAAATTAAAATCCTTAATCCCCTAAAATGGCAGAATTCAAAGAATTAATCAGAATATCTAGTGCTGATATTAGTGGAAAAAAGCCTATTTATCAGGCATTAAGAAAGATTAAAGGGATTAGCTTTATGATGGCTAACGCTATTTGCACTTCTGCTAACATCGAAAAAAACAAAAAAGCGGGGGATCTAAGTGACCAAGAAGTAGCTAAGATAGAGGATGTAATTAAGAATCCTAAAGATATTCCCAACTGGCTGTTTAATAGGAGAAAAGATTATGATGATGGTTTGGATAAGCATTTAGTAACAACTGGTTTGAATTTTACAAAAGAGTTTGATATAAAGAGATTGCAAAAAGCTAAGACTTATAGAGGATTAAGACATGCTTGGGGCCTGCCTGTCAGAGGACAAAAAACAAGAAGTCATTTCAGGAAAGGCAAGAGTATTGGAGTAGTAAAGAAAACTGCTAAAATGGCACAAGTAAAAGAAACTAAAGATAAAGGAGATAAGAAGTAATAATGGGCCATCCAAGAAAACATAGAAAAAAGTACGATACACCCTATCATCCTTGGCAGGCTTCTAGACTTGAGGCAGAAAAGAAACTTTTTGAGGAATATGGTTTAAAGAATAAAAAAGAACTGTGGAAAATGGGTTCTTTAATAAAAAGGTTTAGAGATCAAGCTAAGAGACTTGTATTAGGCACAACAGAACAAGATGTGAAAGAAAGGGATCAACTGATTAACAGATTAATCAAACTAAATCTAATTCAGAGCAAGGCTATTGAAGATGTATTAAATTTAGAAATAAAAAATATGCTAGAAAGAAGATTACAAACTTTTGTTTATAAGCAGAATTTAGCAAAAACTATCAGCCAAGCAAGACAGTTTATTGTTCATGGCCATATTGGTGTTGATGGAAAAAGAGTTAATATCCCATCCTACTTAGTACCAACTGATGAAGAAACTAAAATTGGTTTTTTAGCAGTTTCAAATTTAAGTAATGAAGATCATCCTGAAAGAATTAAAAAACAAGAGAAAAAGATAAAAAAAGAGGGAGAAAAAGAAGATAAAATAAAAGCTAAAGAGAAAGAAGAAAAGGCAGTAGTTAAAGAAGAAAAAAAGAAAATAGAGGTAAAAGAAAAACCAAATGGAAAGGCAAAGAAGTCAGAATAGTATAAGTCCTGAGAAGTACTTAAGATGGGGGATAGCCCATATCTATAGTAGCTACAATAATACAATAATACACATTACCGATATTACAGGAACTGAAACAATAAGCAAAGCTAGCGGCGGAATGGTTGTTAAAGCCCACAGATTAGAAAGCAGCCCTTCAGCTGCAATGTCTGCTGCTAGGATTGCTGCAGAAACTGCCAAAGAAAAAGGGATTAATGCTATACACATAAGAGTTAAAGCTCCTGGCGGGCATAATGGACCTGCTGGAGTTGGACCTGGTGCTCAATCTGCTATCAGAACTTTAGCTAGAGCTGGGTTAAGGGTAGGCAATATAGAAGAGATAACTCCCATACCACATGACCAATGCAGGCCTGCTGGTGGAAAGAGGGGAAGAAGAGTTTAGAGAAAGCTTTAAAAGGCATAATCTTGCTATAATTTACGTGTTTATTTTAATTTTAAAATGGATATTAAACTTATCTCAAAGGACGATAATAAGGCTACACTTCTTTTATTAGACGTTAATCCTGTTATTGTTAATACCCTAAGAAGGCTGATTATGGACGAAGTTCCTGTATTAGCTGTAGAGGATTGTGAATTTATTAAAAATGATTCTGCTTTATACGACGAGGTAATAGCCCACAGGTTGGGATTAATTCCATTAAAGACTGATTTAAAGAGCTATGATAAGAAAGAAGATTGTAAGTGTAAAGGCAAAGGATGCTCTATCTGCCAAGTCCATCTAAGTTTAAGAGCCAAAGGCCCTGTTACAGTTATGGCTTCTGAGCTTAAATGCAGAGATACAAAAGTCAAGCCTATATTCCCAGATATGCCGATTGTCAAATTGCTAAAAGGGCAGAAATTAGAGATAGATATGGTGGCTACATTAGGTGTTGGAAGGCAGCACAGCAAGTGGAGTCCTTCTTTAGTCTATTACAGATATTATCCTAAGTTAAATATTAGCAATGCTAAAAATCCGAATAAAGCTAAAGAAGTCTGCCCTAAAGATGTATTTGATGTTAAGGATGGGAAGTTAGTTATCAAAAATCTAGAAGCTTGTGACTTATGCGAGGACTGTGTGAAGTATGGTGTGACGGTTGAGGGTAAAGAAGACGAGATAATCATGTTCATAGAAAGCTGGGGGCAGTTAAAACTAAAAGAAATTTTAACTGGTGCAATAGAGATTTTCGAAAAAAAATTAAATCAATTAGATAAAGAACTAAAGGATTAAAAAGGTTTTTAAATCAGTTTAAAAGAGATTTAGCATAAACTCTACGAGTGAATAGCGTTAGTAGAGTAAACTTATAAAAAGTTTATTCTATAATAATAAAATGGCAAAAAGAACAGGACCTACGAATATCTATTTAAGAAATCTAATCGTTGAACTAAAGAGATTTGGCAATGAAAAGAATATTAATCTATGGAAGAGGCTTGCTGAAGATTTAAACAGGTCAACGAGAGAAAGAAGAGAGGTTAATCTTTCAAGGATAAACAAATACACTAAAGAAGGGGAGATAGCTTTAGTTCCTGGAAAGGTTTTAAGCATGGGGGAACTAAATAAGAAGATTACAGTAGCTAGCTGGAGATTTTCAAAGAGTGCTGAAGAAAAAATAAACAGAAAGGGAAAAGCTATTACAATTCAAGAGTTAATGAGGCAAAATCCAGAAGGGAAAAAAGTGAGGATTATAGGATGATAATAGACGCTAAAGATTTAATATTAGGAAGATTATCAACTATTGTAGCTAAAAGGGCTTTGCTTGGAGATAAGATAGATATTGTAAACTGCGAAAGTGCTGTAGTGAGTGGAAGAAGAAAAAATATTTTAGATAGTTATAAATGGAAGAGAAGTATAGGAGGAACTGCTCAAAAAGGTCCTTATATCCCAACAAAAAGTGAAAAACTAGTCAGAAGAACAATTAAGGGCATGTTGCCCTACAAGAGAGACAGAGGGCTTAGAGCTTTTAAAAATATCAGGTGTTATTATGGCGTACCTAAAGAGTTTCAAGGTAAAAAAATAATTACTATTAAAGAAATCAATAAGAGCAAGTTAGAAGATACAAAATATATCACTATCGGGCATATTTGTAATCAAACTGGCGGAGAATAATGGCAGAAAAAAAGAAAATAGTTAATGTTTCTGGAAAAAGAAAGAGAGCGATAGCAAGAGCTACCTTAACAGCGGGAAAAGGAAAAATCAGAATCAATGGTCAGCTGCTGGAAAGTTTTGATAATGAGATTATGAAGATGAAAATAATGGAGCCTCTGATCATTGCAGAAGACCTAAGTAAGGGAGTTAATATCAGTGTTGTTGTTAATGGTGGAGGTTGGCAAGGTCAAACAGAAGCTTCTAGACTGGTTATTGCTAAGGGTTTGGTTGAATGGAACAAAGATAACAGTCTAAAAAAGAATTTTTTAGATTATGACAGACATCTTTTGATAGCTGATGTTAGAAGGAAGGAAGTTAGAAAACCAGGTGATTCTAAAGCTAGGGCTAAACGACAAAAGAGCTATAGATAGGGGGTTAATTAAGATGATTATACCAATAAGATGCTTTTCATGCGGAAAACCGATAGCGCACTTGTATAAGGAATACAAGGAAAGACTAGATAAAGGGGAAAATAAAAAAAATATTTTAGACAGTTTAAAGCTGGAAAGATATTGCTGCAGGGCAATGTTTTTAGGCCATGTTGATTTAATAGATACGGTGGCTGAATTCAAAAAGAGTTAACTTTTTAATTAAGCCTTTTCTTTTTATTTGCGTGAGAGATTACGAATGGTTAATGAGCAGGCTTGAGGCTATATGGGCTGAATATTTTCCAGACATAAACAAACTAAATAAAGTTCTTATTGTCTTTAAAGGAAAATGGAAAAATAAATTCGGGCATATACAACAAACACCCAGCAAGAATACCTGGATAGCTGTGAATAGATTATTTCAGGATGAAAGGGTTCCGGAATATATCATTAACCTAACAATTGCACACGAGATAGCTCATTATGCTCATGGCTTCCAAAGCCCTTTAGAGAAGAAATACAAATACCCCCATAAGGGAGGGGTTGTTGAAAAGGAATTAAAAAAGCGTGGATTTGGAGAAGATTTAATTAGAGAAAAACTTTGGTTTAAGAAAGAATGGCCAGAAGTATATCATAGCTATTATCCTAAGAAGAAAGGGTTCTTTTTAAATGTTTTTAAATAAACTTTATATAAAAAACTAAATAAAAATTATATCAACTTAGTTCTAAACTTTTTTTCTTAAAGTGACTAGATAATAGCTAAGGATTATCACTAAAGTGATTAGGATATTTAAATTGGTGAAGAAAGGCACTTTTTGCTCTAATCCAGCAAAGCCTGACCTGCATTCTTGTGATGCTTTTGGCGTATAACCCACTCCTGCACAATTAGTTCCTTGATTGCATGTTCTGGTTTGTGTCTGGTCTTCTTCACATGGATCTGGAGACCATATTGAACATCCAAAAGAACAGGTATTTTCCGGATCAAATGGATTACTTATCAAACCATTAATTCCTTTTACTTCTTCAAAGTCTGATAATCCATCTCCATCTGAATCATCGTCAAAAGGACCATTAGGTTTTCCATCTCCATCTATGTCTTCTTTTATGAATATAACTATAGCATTTTTATCCACTATGCCAAGCCAATCTATTACTGCCTGTATTTCGTCTCCGTCAAATAAAGCATCTCCATCTGTATCTTGCAGCTGCGGATTTGTTTTATAAACCAAAACTTCATCTCCGTCTATCAAGCCATCTTTTTCAGTATCTGGCTCTAAAGGATTTGTTTTATTAATTTCGTCTAAATCTGTTAACCCATCCTCATCAGTATCAGAATTAAAAGGATTTGTTAGATATTTAAATTCCATTAGATTTACTAACCCCTCTAAATCCGGATCATGATCCTTATCTATTGGATCAAAAACAAGCAGACCATGTTCAAATTCATACTTATTATCCAGTCCATCGCAATCATAATCATTTGGATCCTTACAAAGCGCTGTTGGAGTGTTACAAGATACATCTCTGCACAATCCATAACAGAAATACTGGCCTGCTGTACAAACAATTCCTCCTAAAGCTTTTGCAGATGCTGGTCCTATGCATGTTTGTCCAGAACCTAGTGGTATGGTAGTTGCTGGAGTTGTACACTTTGAAATTCCTGGACAGGTTCCCTCTAAATTAGCATCTCTTTCACAGCCATTACTAAGATCTTGATCACAGTTAGTAAAGTTGCCTTCGCAGAAGCATCCTACTGACTCCAAGGCTCTTGATCCTAAGAAGGTATTTTGTCCACATGGGTCTGTATCACAGAAATCCGGAATTTTATCTTTATCAAAGTCCTTTAATACGTCCAGACCAATAACTGTATATTTACAGGTACTTGCTACACATGCTCCACTCTCACATACCTCATATCCTTCTATATAATCCCTATACTCTCTTTTTAAGCCACTAGAATCCTCATAACAGCCTACAAGATAAGAATCTTTTTGGTTGCAGTTTTGCACAGGGCAGGGTTTGCAATCTGTTTTTACTGAACATACTTTTGATGCATCACATGTTAGGCTAGCACACACTGCATTGTTTGCTTGATCATTATAAGCTGGGATTGTTACACATACAGGACCTGATTGACATACTGATCCTTCTACCTTTCCTTCACATAATGGTCTTTCTGAAGGACCGCAACCATAATATTGATTGTTTGGATCTTTAATTATATCACCTATTTCAGTTGAAGGAGTCTTTGGACATTTTTTATCTGCTGGGTCTAGCACTCCATCTTTATCTGAGTCTACTTCTACCTTACCATTGATACATCCAGGGAAATTATCATTATCATCACAACATTTTTTTTGGTCTGATACCCAATTTCCTCCCAAAGTACTGCATACTGTGCTATCAACACACCAATACAGATCTGTCCATTCCCAGCCTGCATTAATGCACGCATCTGCTTGGATAAAATCACATTGTCCGTCTCCTGTAGCATCATGGCATGCCCACAAAATATCACTTAAGATAGTGGTTGTCTTTTTTTGATAATCTGTATCGCTTCCAACCCATAACATGACATTAAGATTATCACTAGAAACAGTAACACTTGTAATACTAGCTGTATTGCTAATAAGTTGACTGATCTGACCAAAAGTCTTTGCCCTATCTTCCCTTACTATGCTTGCTGCACCATTAGCTACTATCTTTGCATAAGTATGCTTTACCTTAGTAACCTGTCCATTACCCCCACAATGCCATCCTGGTATCCAGTGAGGTTGACACCAGCTAGCTACTATTCTATTCGCATCAATACCTGGAGGTTCAATCAGTTTTGGCCAATAAGGATAAACGCTTGCGGTATAAGAAGTCCATTGTCCTTTATATTGCCAACAAGGGCCATCCAACACCCTAGTACTATCTTTGAATAGTTCTACTTTAAAACATGCTCTTGAAGACAGACTATAGGCATATATATCTACATCAAGCATACGCCTAGTTTCAGAAAGAGGCACTGTGAATGGTTGGTTGACCTGCAACGTACGCATCTCCCATTCAGAACGCTCAACTTGATCAGTAAACGGCGCTTCAATCTTCCATGTAAATGATGCGGCATAAACAGATGAAGAAAAGAGAGCGATACCAAGAATCATAATAAGTATAGTAATTGTTCTTTTCATTCACAACCTCTTTTTATTTAACATCTTTATCAAATGTATATAAAACTTTCTTATGGCTTAAATGCTTCATCTATTTGCTCTTCTTTCCAGCCTTTCTTTAATAATATCTGTTCTATTTGCTGCCTTGAATAATTTTTTGATGCTGCATCTCTGATAAACGCCTTTAAACTTTGCAGCTCCTGAGGATTTCTGAATAATTTCCTTCCTTTAAAGAAGACATTTAAGACAGGAATCTTCCTTAGCCTTTCCATAAATTCCTTTTGCTTTATTGGATCTTTATAAATAACTAAGTAATAATACATCCCACCAAAAGATAATAAAGTTATTACAACTAAAGACATAATTAAAACCCATGGGAACTGCTTACAGTCTGATGGGCAAGTAAGATTTTCTCCTGCATCGCATATCTTATTCCCGCAGAAACAATCTTCTGGACAAGAGGTATAGTCCTCCAAGAAATTACAGAAATTATTTCCACAGTCTATACCTATCAAGTCATTAGATACTTGGGCAGGCAAGTATAATGTTGACGTTTCTTCAACAGCAAAAAGAACGTCTTTGTATACTGCATAAGTAATACTACCTGGTAAGCTTGGAGAAATCTCGCCTATTATGAACTTCACTACAGGATCATCTTTTAATGTTATAGCTGGTGTGCCAAAGCCAATTTCGGATACTGACTGCGCTATGGATTTAGGTATTTTTTCCACTATCTCCACATTCTTTAGAGTTTCTTTCGCAGTAATTGTCTTTGTTATTGTTGTAGCTACCTGTTTTCTTCCATCAGAATAGATTATATCAAAAGTATTTGCTTCTGCATTTATGATTATCCTGCCTTGCAAGTCCAGTACAGCTACCTTGTAGCTATTATCCTGCTTTATTGGAATCTCTGATGAGAGCTCTTCAAAGCCCATTTTTTGGGGTGAAAATTTAAATGAGGCTTTAATGTCGTAATCTTTTGGAATCTGTTTTAATATTTCATCCAATTGCTTATTAGTTTCAGAAGCTTTAATTTCCTTTTCAATCTGTGTCATGTTTGTATCTGCATGGATTGCATTAACCTTGCTTTCGAGATTAGTTAATTCACTGAAAACTGAATTAATTTTGTCCATTAATCCTAAAGCTGCTGTTATCTTATCAGATTGCAATCTTGTCAATGTCTTCTTTGCTATGCTTATTTTGTTTAACACTGCTGGGATTGGCGCTAAGGTTACTTCGCTTTCAATAAGATTTACATCGTAGCTTTTTTCTGCAGTTAATCCAGTTGAAGTTTCTACGCGTAGAACAGCAGTTTTTGTCGCTGGAGCAAGAATATTAAAGGCTGTTATAGGAATCTGCAGCTCTGTCTTATCAACCAATTCCACTAAAGATTCCATGTAAGTCAAATCATTTAAATCGGTTACAGGAGAGAATGATGAGCCATCTTTTGTATACTTCAATTCCATACCAGACAACTCTATTATTCCCTGAGAATCTGATACAATCTTAACTGGAACTACACAGAAGGTTTTACTGAAGTCAAATGGCTCACATATGTCTAAATGCCTGTTAAATGACAAGGTTTCTATGCTAGGAGATGTTTGCCAAGCCTGGAAGGTTTCTTTTGTTGACAATATTTTTGGATAAATTCCTGGATATGCCTTTATGTAGTAATCTGTTGGGGATGATGATATACAATTGAGGCTTTCATCACATTTATATCCATTAGAGCCTGGATTTTCTGGTGAGACTTCTGGGTCTGTTGATAATTCTGCCAGCCCATTAAGACTTTGGTCATTAGAAGAGTACAAGCAGACTAATTTTTCTCCTTTGACAGGCCTGTCTAGCACAGCGTCGCAACTATGCCAATCTAAATTTGCATTTTCAGGAGCATCACATTCTGCTGTCGGTATAACAGTAGAGTCTGAATTAAGAACTTTAAGTTTCATGTCTCCAAGAACATCTGATGTTTTTTTGTACTTTGCAGATAACCTGAATGCTCTTGATTCCGGAAGCTCTATTTTTTCGCAATAATAAGTTTTGGAGTTTGTTATGATTATTTGTTCTGCTGTATTTGTTAGTTCCAATCCAGAAGCAGCTACTGGAGCAGGATCATAAGAATTTAAATTCCCGTAATACTCCCAGTCATTTGCCCCTTTAGCGCCAATATCTATTAATGGGAATTTTGGAAACTGTCCGTTGTGCTCCTTACCAGCTATGTCTAATTTAAAGCTAAAGACATTTGACTTTGATCTTACTTTTATCCCAACTAATTGCGAACCTGCTGAATTAAAAGTAAGCTGCTTTGTTTGTTGCGGATTTTCTCCTTTGTAAATGGTTTGCAGTTCTTTATGAGGAATATTAAGGTTTTTTATTAGATCAACCAAGCTTTTTTCTGAAGATTGGTTGTCTGTTGTTAAGGTTATTTTATCATCATATGCAATTCTTCCAGATAGATTCAGCCTTATAAGTCCAGTTAGGGGTTTTCCCTGAGAGAAGCTTCTAGATCCCATCTCTATCCTCAGTAGGGGAGAAGGCACATAGGTTGTATTAGATCCTTCAGTCTGATTTGTCTCATTATTTGTAACTAGCCCTGTATAAGTTGGATTGGTTATAAACACAGCTACAAATAATATGAAAACTGAGAAAGCAAGATAGTGTTCTTTAGTCAGCATAATTTTTAACCTCTTTTTATAGAATTTAGGGAGTACATGCTATATAAAGATTATGATTAGTAATTTAAGATACTAAAAATATTAATCTTGGTATAAAAATAAGCCCCATTATAATAGAGTAAGAGCCTAAACTTCTTAAAGCTCTAAAGGACTATCTTGTATGTATTCCTTGCCTAGCTTTAAAGCTATCTCTGCTTTTTGCAATTCTGCTCCTAAATCAGCAGCATGCTGCAAAGATGAAATAAAACCTTCCCTTATAAGGGTGTTATAAATATCCATAGCAGTCTTACCTTCTATTAAGCACTCTATCTTTTTTATAGTCTTATAAAATCTTACTCTTATTAATTCTTCTTCTGGAAATATTTTAATTGTAAAAAATCCTTTAGGATCCATCTTCCATTCTTTAATCCTGTCATAATGTGCTTCTATTATTTTAGTTTCTTTATTCTCTTCCATTTTACCTTAGCATAGCTTCAATGGTTTTTAATATAACCTTTTTACCTTTATCAGACATTTTATATCTTTTTTTTGTATTTAATGCTTCCTTAACATCCTTTAATGTAGGTTGAGAAATAATTTTCATATAACCTCTTTTAACCAACCATTTATCTACTGATAGAGGCTGGTTTGGGAAGGTAGATATAACAGGAATGCCCAACACAGCTGCTTCCCTGTTCATAGTTCCTCCGCCAGAAATAACTAAATCAGAGTTGGCAAGTGCATTTGGTCCATCAATAGTTTTGGTTGGAACAAATAAATTCTTAAAATTCTTCTGGTAATATTTAATTTGTTCTGGTGTTCGCCCTTTTATGATAATCTGGTATCCTTCTTCTTCAAGGTTTCTTATTAAGTTATCCATAAAGTGCTCTCCTTTAATATAAGAAGCTGATGTTGCTTCTGGCCTGATGAAAATAGTTCTCTTTTTCTTTAAGCCTAATTTACTTAGATAGGTTGGATCTTTCTCAAATGAACTTAGATAAACTTCTTCTTTGAACCCGGGGTATTTGTGTAATTTTTTGCCAAAGATTTTTTTAGGCAATGCTTCTGGGCATAATGATTTGTTTGCAAATAGAATATCACTCATTTGAATAGTACTACCATCCCCATCAAAAAGGTATAATCTTTTATAGCCTGTTAGAAATGCTGTCATAGTAGCATACATGCCATGATGGCAAACTGTTAGATCAGGCTTTTCTTTTAAAATAAATTTTATCCTTAACCAGACCTCATAAAAATAACCAAAGAACTTGGAAAATAAAGTGCTACCATGATGCTTTCCTAATTGAATAAATGGAATTCTCTTCTGTTTAAGCAGATCAATAGTCTGCTGATAATCTCTTGCTGTAACAACAATCTCATATTTTTTTTCCAATTCTTTTATAATAGACTCAAAGAACAATACATGCGGTGAGTTTGTACAATCTATCCAAATCTTTTTCATTTTTCATAGAATTCTTTAATACTATTGCAGATAAAAGTAACTTCATCCACAGTTAATTCCGGGAAGGAAGGTAGTGATAATACCTCTTGTGTCATTTTTTCTGAAATGGGAATGGAACCTTTACGATATTTTAGATATTTGAATGCTTCTTGTAAATGCAATGGGACTGGATAGTAAACACCAACAGCAATACATTTGGATTTAAGATGTTCTGCTAAAGTATCCCTTTTAGCAGTTTTTATAGTGTATAAATGATAAACATGTTTTCCATCTTCCTGTTCTAAAGGCGTTTCAACTAGGCCTTTTAATAATTTATTGTACAATGCTGCTATCTGCCGCTTTTGTTCTGTCCACTCCTCAAGTTTTCTTAATTTAACTCTAAGAATAGCTGCTTGTAATTCATCTAAACGGCTATTGATGCCAACTTCTGGGTGGATATATTTTTGCTTTGCTCCATGAACACGTAATTGCCTTACTCTTTCTGCTATTTTATCATCACTGGTAACAACCATTCCTCCATCACCATAACCACCCAAATTTTTAGACGGAAAGAAGGAGAATATACCAACATGGCCAAGAGCTCCAATCATCTTCCCTTTGTATTTCGCACCTAAAGCTTGGGCAGCATCTTCTATAACATACAACTTATTTTTATGTGCGATCTCTAGGATTTTATCCATATCACACGGATTACCGTACAAATGAACTGGGATTATAGCCTTAGTCCTCTTGGTGATTGCTTTTTGTATCTTGTTTGGATCAAGATTAAGAGTCTGCTCATCTATATCCACAAAAATAGGTTTTGCTCCAACATTAGCAATAGCACCTGCTGTTGCAAAAAATGTAAAAGGCGTTGTGATAACTTCATCACCTTCTCCAATATCAAGTGCTCTCAAAGCAAGAATTAAAGCGTCTGAACCAGAAGCAACACCAATAGCGTGTTTTGCGCCTACGTAAGAAGCGATCTCTTTCTCTAATTCTTTGACATTATCCCCTAAAATGAAATTTCCTTTATCAATTACTTCCTGTATTGCTACATCAATATCTTTTTTTATAGCCAGATATTGTTTTTTTAGATTTAAGAAAGGTATCTCTTTTGATTCTTGTTGTTGAGGATATTCAGCTAAGTTTTCCTCCAACACCTCTTCTTTTGGCACTAATTTAAAATATTTTGCTGGAGAGCCTATTACAATAGTGAATGGCGGAACATCCTTTGTTACAACAGCTCCTGCTCCAACAACAGCCTCTTTGCCAATAATGATTTCAGGAAGGATTATAGCATTTAACCCTACCCGCGCACCTGCTCTTACTGTAACACCAAATCTATGTTGAAATCGTTTTTCTGTTCGTCCCATCCATTTATCATTTGATGTAGAAACACGTGGACCAATAAAGACGTTATTTTCTATGGTTGAATAAGCAGTAATATAAGAGCCTGCTTCTATTTTAGTACGACTTCCTATCGTAGTTCGTTGCTCTACAACAACATGAGAACCAATTAGGACTTCATTTCCCAAAGTTACTTCTTCTCGTATAAATGAGCCATCACCAATAAAAGAATCATCCCCAACAACAGTGCCTTCAAGGATAATGACATTCGCTTTAATAGTCGCACCACTTCTTATGATAAGCTGTTTTTGCCCTCCGCTAATCCCTTTCGCTTTTTTAGCTTGATCTTCTTTGGTTGTTTTTGCTAAGGTAACCCTCTTGCCCAATATAGAATTATCTTCTATAGTAACATTATCTCCTATATACGCGTATGGGTGAATAACAACATTGCATCCGATAGAAACATTATCTCCTATTTGAACTTTCTCCCAAATAGAAATATTATTACGTAACTTAACATTCTTTCCAATTTTAGCTGTTTTATGAATAAAGTTTACCATTCTCTATTATCCCAAAAATTTAATTATAAGTGTTTTGTTATTACTGAGTTACAAGAATTCTACTTCTCTTCCAGTCTCTGCAGATTTGTAGATGGCATGAATCACTTCTAATGAGCGTTTGGCTTCTTCGCCATCAGTTAATATAGGAACTTTGTTATCTAAAGCCTCTAAAAAGTTCTCATAAACCATTTTATGATAAGGGCTTACACCTTCAATAGAATCAGACTCTCCTTTCAATATTTCTATATCCGGCTTTTCACACCCCTTAACATCCCATATTTCTATCTCATCAAAAGCAGTACCACCTAATTTTATGGTTCCTTTTTCTCCCAAGATTAGTAATGTTCCTTCTAGATTTTTATTATATACACAAACAGTATAATCTAATGTTGCTAAAGTTCCAGATTTAAATTCAATAATAGCGCTCCCAAGACCTTCTACTTCAACGCCAGGAATGATATGGGGCTTTGTTTTAGCGATAACGCTTTTGACACTGCCCAACAGCCATTGAAGAACATCAATATAATGGGCAGCTACTGTAATTAAAGTACCACCATCTGTATCTTTTTTGCCATGCCAGGGATATTTTCTATAGTAATTCGCGTCCCTGTTCCATCTAACAGATACGTTAGCAGAAAGTATTTTTCCTAATCTTCCTTCATCAATAATCTTTTTTAATTCTTGTACTGCAGGATTTAATCTTACTTGTTTAACCACAGCTAATTTCTTATTATTGTTTTTGCAGGTTTTAATAAGTGCTTCAGCTTCTTCAAGGGTTGTTGCAATAGGCTTTTCTGTCAAAACATGTTTCCCAGCACGGGCTGCAGCTATTCCTATCTTAGGATGAGTAGAGTTTGGTGTACAGATAGCAACAGCATCGATTTCAGGATTTTTAATCAGATCTTCATATTTATTGTAGGCTTTGATATTATTTTCTTTTGCTACTTGTTCTGCTAATTTCATATTGATATCAGCGACTGCTACAAGCTGGGCATTCTTAAGTGCCTTAATGACATTTATATGCCTCTGAGAAACCTTTCCACATCCAATAAGTCCAAATTTAACCCCCATATAAGACAATATAAAAGCAAATCTTAAATAGCTTTCTATATTAGAATAGTTTTGAATAAATCTTATGATTTTAGGCTCTTATAAAGCTGCTCATACTTTTTTATTACCTTATCCCATGAAAATTTTTTAATATGGTTATAAGCATTTAATCCATACTTTTTTCTTAGATTTTTATCTTTAACTAACATCTCTAAATTTTTGTAAAATTCTTCTTCATTATTTAAACTGCATAACAGCCCTGTTTTTTTATGTATTACTATATCTGGTGTCCCTCCTTCTCTTGAAGCTACAGAAGGCACTTTAGAGGCAGATGCTTCCATTACAACTCCTGGCAGGCCTTCTCCTATCCCAGGATTGAATAAAATATCTGTTTCTTTTAATATATTGGGAATATCATTCCTATTTCCAGTAAAGGTGATTTCTTTTATTCCCTTAGCTTTTTGCTTTAATATCTTATTTAAATAACCCTCGCCAACAATTAGAGTATGTATATTATATTTTTTTCTTAATCTTTTTGTTGCTTCTATTGCCATAATTGGTCTCTTTCTTTCTGTAAGCATTCCAATAAAGGTTATCAAGGTTTTTTCTTTATTAATTTTAAATTCTTTCCTTATATTAGAGCTCTTTATATTAAATTTCTCTAAGTTTATTCCAGTCGGTATTATTAAGATTTTTTTAATTGGGAGACTTAATTTTTTGGCTTGATCTTTTAGGGCATTAAAATAAAAAGTGATTTTATCTGGCGTTTTGAATAGCAAATCCTTTAGTAAATAAGTGTAAAGCCTAAAGATGGAACTTAATAAGAAATTTGGCTTATAAGTATAGCCTACTAAACCGTCTGTAGTTAAAATTACCTTTGCTTTATACTTCTTGAGGTGTTTTAGTATTAATGGGGTGATGGATAATGGATAGTAGTATTCCCAGATATGCACAAGATCATCTGTTTTAAGGGCTTCTGAGCATGTTTTTATTAGAGAAGATGGATTTGGCAGCGAGTATCTTAGTGCTTCTATATCAAATGAGGAAATCGGCTTTAAAGCGATATTCTTATTGTTTAAAAGAGCAGTAAAATGATAGTTTTTTAATGGTCTTTTTTGATCTTCTGGATATACCAGAGTAATTTTATGACCTTTTTTAGCTAGTAAATTAGTTAACTCTACTATAGGCCTTCTCAGTACTTTAGTTGGATTAATAAAACAGATTCTCATAATTTATTTATAGAAGCAAGGTTTAAAAAGATTTATGTGTGGTGAGATTTCTTTTACTATGATGACATATAATACAATAAGTCTTAAATAACTTATTCTTTTACCACTAGTATGCTAATACCACATCAAAAATTAACAGTAATGCCCAGAGATATTCTTTCTGGGTTTTTTAGCAAGAATTATGATTTAAGTAGATATATCCCCAAAAAAATGAATTTTGTAGGCAGTGGTAGAGCTGCATTATGGTTAATTCTTAAAGATGAAAGGATCAAAAGAGTTGGAATTCCTAGCTTTACATGCAAAGTTGTTTTAGATTCAATTTTAAGCTCTGATACCAAACCAGATTTTATTGATAATGGGATAATACCGGAGATTAAAGATTACAGAGGGGATGCTTTAATCCTGCCTTATAATTTTGGCTTTTTACCAGATATTGACAAAGTAAAAAAAGTTTGTAAAAAGAACAATGTAATATTAATAGAGGACTGCGCTCAAGCTTTAGGTGCTAAGTATAAAGGAAAACTAGTTGGAGGTTTTGGGGATTATAGTGTTTTTAGTTTTGGCATTAGCAAAAATATCGGATTTTTAGGTGGGTTAGTAAATAAAGAGGTCAATTTAAGAAAATATTCTAAAAGCAAAGTTTTTAATTTAATGCTAAAAGGATTAGTAAGCAATTTATTCTTCAATCCTAATTTTTACAGCAGAAGAATGCTTGATAAAGAACTGATAAAAGAACACGAGTCCTTGCTTTACAACATGGACGACTATGGTAAGAACGTTGTTATGAATATTTTTAATAGGTATGATGAAATTTTTAGGACTAGAAGAGAAAATGCTAAGATTTGTATGGAAGAATTAGATGGTGTAATTGATTTTGTCAGACCATTAAAGAACACAGAACCAAGCTGGCTGTATTTTGTTTTAATGCACAAGAATAGAAATGAGATAATAAAAAAGTTATTAAAGGAAAAGGTTGATTTAAGTCCTTTGTTAACGTTTAAAGATTTAAGTGGAAGCGGCAGGAAAGCAAGCAAGGCTGAAAAAGAGCATTTTGTTTTTGCTTTATACAGAAATAGAAAAGAAATAGATTTTATCATTAATAAGATTAAGATGGTAGTTAAATAGGGTTCTGCCAATAAACTCGTCAGTTAATTAAGGCTATCGCTTTCGTCAGTTTTATATAGTAATTAGGATTTATTTTTTTATGGAAAAAGAATTATTAATTGAAGGCTATAAAGAGATGGCTAATGAAAGCTTAATAATTAATAAAGAATGGTCTGCTGCAGATATTAATTGGGAATAAAGATGGAGATAAGCAGAGGATATACTGTTTTAGTTGATCTTGCTATCAAAGCTAGTCTAGACCTAAATTGAAAGATGAGAGTAATAGAGTTAACAGAAAATGATGAAAAATGGAGAGTTTTCCTTAAAGAAAAAAAGCATTTGATA
>Ga0209541_10002324_pt1 | contig 36159 bp, 43 predicted proteins | sample RifCSPlowO2_01_FD_184027 | JGI IMG/M metagenome (GOLD analysis project Ga0209541, IMG submission 184027) | Groundwater microbial communities from Rifle, Colorado - Rifle CSP2_plank lowO2_0.1 (SPAdes) (version 2) | ecosystem: Environmental > Aquatic > Deep subsurface > Groundwater | place...
GCCCTACGGCTATACCAATCTTTGGATTCACACTTTCCATTCTTTCTGCGACAGAATCTTGCGCGATGAGGCACACACAATCGGACTTGACCCTTCATATAAATTGATTTCCGAATCCGAAGCAATTCTTCTTATGCGAAAAAATATTTTTAACTTAGGACTTAAAACCTTCAGGCCCCTTTCAAACCCGACAAAATTTCTGGATGCACTTTTGACTCATTTTTCAAGACTTAAGGACGAAGACATAACCCTCCAAGGATATATAAAGTGGGCAGAAAAACAAAAAAATTCGCAAGAAAGACAGCAATATAAAGAACTCGCAGATTCTTATAAAAGATACGAAGGTTTAAAAATTACAGAATCTGTCATGGATTTTTCAGATTTAATCTCAAATATCTTACTGCTGTTTCGCAAAAGGTCGAATGTTTTAAAAAAATATCAGGGTCAGTTTAAATTTATTTTAGTCGATGAGTTTCAGGACACCAATTTTGCCCAAAATGAATTAGCTATTATTCTTGCTGGGGAAAGTAAAAATATAACCGTGGTTGCAGATGATGATCAGTCAATTTATAGATTTAGGGGCGCTGCGGTTTCAAACGTCCTTCAGTTTAAAAAAAGCTTCCCGTTGGCAAAAATAGTAACTCTAAGCAATAATTATAGATCTACCCAGACAATTCTAAATGCGTCCTATCGGCTTATTCAAAATAATAATCCTAACAGGCTTGAAGTGGTTGAGAATATCAACAAAAAACTTAAGAGCCATTCCCTATCCACGGAAGAAGAGATAAAAATTATCCATGAAACCCGCTTAGAAGACGAGGCAGACAAGATTGCCCAGGAAATAAAGACGCTATCTAAGACCTATGAATATAAAGACATTGCAATTTTAGTTCGCGCAAATAATCACTCGCAGGGAATAACTACTGCTTTAGCTCGCCATAGAATTCCTTATCAATTCTTAGGACCCGGTTATCTTTTCCAGCAAGAGGAAGTAAAAGACTTAATTGCATATCTTAAATTTTTAACCGACCTTTCAGATTCTGTTTCTCTTTTTAGGGTTTTATCTATGGATGTTTTTAATATCTCATATGTTGAACTTAATTTTCTTCTTAATTTTGCAAAAAGAAAAAATCTTTCGCTTTTTGAAGCGCTTGACGATGTAAATTTAGATTTTTTAAAACCGGATACCCAGGAAAAACTTAAAGATTTTAGAAAAATGGCAGAGCGCCATCTTGAAAAAACCAAAAAAGAAACTGCCGGACAGATACTTTATTATTTTTTGGTTGATTCAAAACTTTTTGAAACGCTCAAAACTTCGGATTCTTTAAAGGAAGAACGGCGCATTCAAAATATTGCAAAATTCTTTGACAGAATAAAAAATTTTGAGATGGAGCGAACGGATGCGAATATATTCACTTTAGTTGAGTGGCTCATGCTTATGATGCAAATGGGAGATAGTCCGATTGCCGCAGACATTGATATAAGAGATAAAAACGCGGTTAATATTTTAACTGTCCATTCTTCAAAGGGCTTGGAATTTAAGGTAGTTTTCTTGGTAAATCTTGTCTCGGACCGCTTTCCGTCCCGGGAGCGAAGCGAAAAAATTCCTCTTCCTGAGAGCATTATTAAAGAGAAAGCGCAGAAAGATCGGGATTTTCATCTTGAGGAAGAAAGAAGGCTTTTTTATGTTGGCGCAACCAGAGCCATGGATCTATTATATTTTACCTATTCGGACTATTACGGGACGGGGAAACGCCCCAGAAAACTTTCGCCTTTCGTCTACGAAGCTCTCCCAAATTTAAAAGTAGAGAAAGAGAAAAAAGCGCAAGCACAACAGCTCTCTTTAACAGAGGTGCTTTCGGTTTATGAAAAAAACGGGGAGGTAAAGGAAGAAAAACCTCCTCTTAAATTAAGCTACATTACTTTCTCAAATCTTCAAATGTTTGACATATGTCCTCTGCACTATAAAGCAAAGGTTATTTTTAATATCCCCACACCTCCTGCGGCAGTTCAGAGTTTTGGAATTTCCGTTCATAATACTTTGTACAAATTCTACAAACAAATTCAGGAAGGAGAAAAACCATCTCTTAAAAACCTTCAAGACCTTCTTAAAAAAGAATGGATTTCTCAAGGATACGATAGCAAGAAATATGAGCAGGAGCGTTTTTCTCAAGGCAAAAATTTGCTTGATAAATTTTATAAAGAAAATTCTAATCCTTTTGTAAAACCACTAAAGCTTGAGGAACCATTTTCTTTTAATTTAAAAAACGGTGTAAAAGTTTTTGGAAAGATTGACCGTATAGACACCAAAGATAAGGGCATTGAGATTATCGATTACAAAACGGGGGCTGAGAATCCAAAAGCCAAAAAGGCACACGAACTTCAGCTTGCAATGTATGCGCTCGCGGCAACAAGAATAAAAGATGAAGTCTTAAGCCGCGTCCCAAAAGATATCACTCTAACTCTTTATTTTCTTGAGGGAAATACTAAGAAATCCATGACTTTTACAAAAGACAACTTGGACGCGCTTGAGAACAATCTTATTGAAAAAATCGAGGAAATAGAAAAAAGCGAATTTAAATGTTCAGGAAATATTTTATGCAAAAACTGCGAATATAAAATGCTGTGCGGCGGGGCGTAATGCTATTCCAGTTTTCTTAAGAATTTGAGAATGCTATTAGTGTTAAATTACTTATTAGTCTTCGTTTATTGCGCTAGTCAACGGAGCAAGCTTTGACTCAAGGCTGATAAACCATTTTCTAAGAAATTTCCAGAGTGGGTCTTTCTCTTCAACATTTCCTCTTCTTATGTGGGTTAAGCAGTCAATTGTAATTGTTTCTACCCTTGCCCAACTGATTTTTAAACTCTCTTCATTTTTATCAAACTCTCTCATTTTACTTGATTCTCTGATCGCAACCTTGTAGTGATTTCTATATTCCGAAAGACGCATGTCGATAAGCGTTTTCCACTGTTTTACAAATTTTTCTTCTACTTTTAAATTTCTAAATAAATTAAGAAATCCGTCGATCAATTTATTCTCAAAATACTCAAGCATCAGGCCAAATTCTTTGTCTTTTCTAGATATGCCATCGTCGAATTTTAATATCAAGAGCCCAAGAATGCTTACTTCCAACTCATTAAATATTCTGTCCTGTTCTGTTTGTGAAATGTTTGGAAAATTAACAAACAATCGAAAGTCTTTTCTGCTCCATACATCAAATGATAAAGACGCAACCGCTTCAGCAAGCTTCTCAGCAGTGTGATCAAGTATCTCAATAATTTCTTCATTTAGTTTCATAACTGCTCAAAACTTCAATCATATATTTTTTGACTTGTTCATAAACTTTTCTTCTGCTCATTCCCTCTTTTATGCACTTCTGCGCTGTAACTCCAAGCCCTTCTAAAATAAGGGCTAAATTCTCCCATGCGGAAAAAGAACTAAATACAGTCGTAGAATTAGCTTCAAGATTTACTTGAATTACAATATTTCTAATTTTCTCGCTATCCTCAAGTATTACTGTTGGTTTTTTCTTCATCATTCTAGTTTTCTTAAGAATTTAAGGATAGACAATCCAAGTGGAGAAAGCTTATGAAGTACATTATTTCCTCTATTACGTTTATAAACTAATCCTGGAATAGCAAGTCTTCTTATATGCTCACTTACGGTTTTAATATTGACTTTAAGCTTAACGGACACATTCTGTAATGAAAGTTCAGGATTGCTTTCTAAAAGTTCCATTATCTGAATTCTCCTATGATTGGCAAATCCCTTAACAATTCCTTCAAGATGTCTGGTCTTTAACATAATTTAATAGTAACAGGTTGTTCCTAAATTCTCAAGAATTTGAGAATAACAACATTATAACTTCCGATGATGCTGATGGGCATTAAAACGCTTGCGAATACAAAATCCTCTGCAATACTGCTTAAATTTACTGTCTTAAAAATGCGGGGATTTATAAGTCATCCCCCCACTTTTGAAGCTAAAATCCCACTTTACACCTAACTGAAAAGCTTGCCTTTTTAAGCCCTCAAAGAGAATTTAACAAAAAGAAGTAATATAAAGTCAATTAGGAAGTAAATAATTGAACGTAGTCATCGTATGAATAGATTCTATTTCTTTGTTTCCCAGTTATTTCTTTAAGTAATCCTAACTTTTCAAACCTAGAAACCAAAGAAAGTGCATTTGGATTTTTCAGTCCAGTTATTCGCTCCACATCCTTGACTCTTACAAGAGGAGATTCATATAAGCTATTCAATAACTTCATGCCATTTTCTGCAGATTTACCCAGCTTAGTAATCTTTGCAATATCTTTATCTCTTTGTTTAATAATTTTCCTAGACGTATTTAATGCTTTCTCAGATGTACTGGCAACACCTTCAAGGAAGAATTTTAACCATCCTTCAATATCATCTCTTTCTCTAAAGAGATTTAATCTCTCGTAATATTCTGTTTTATACTCCTTAAAAAAATCAGATAGATATAATAATGGTTTTCTCAAAATATCTTGTTTGCATAGATAGAATGTAATTAATAATCTACCTATTCTACCATTTCCATCTAAAAAGGGGTGGATGGTTTCAAATTGTGCATGAATAAGACCAATTTTAATAATTACTGGTAGTTTCTCATTATCATGTAAATTTTTCTCTAGATTACTCATTAATGGAATAACTTCTTCGTGTGGGGGTGGTACAAATTTCGCAGTATTAATACTTGAACCACCAATCCAGTTCTGAGATTTTCTCATTTCTCCTGGAGTTTTCCATCCTCCTCGCACTCCTTTTAATAAAAAAGCATGTATTTCTTTCAAAAGCCTTACTGATAAAGGTAGGGTTTTTGACCTTTCAAGTCCGTAATTCATCGCAGAAATATAGTTTATTACTTCGTCAACGTCTTTATGTATTTCAGAATCTTCTATTCTTGCTTCGGCTTTAAGTACGTCTATAAATGTTGCTTGTGTACCTTCAATTTGGCTAGATAATGTTGCTTCTTTTCTAACGTACATAAAAATAAAGAAGTCTACGTTTGGAAGAACATCTGCAACCATATCAAGCCTACCTAAGGCTAAATCAGCTTTAGATTGTAATGTTTGCAGCTCAGAATCGTAATTTACTTTGAAGGGTAGAATGTTTGGGATAAAAGTTTTATATTTCACTTCTCCTTGCAACTCTTCTCTAAAATGTCCCGTTCTTGCCATAGATTAAAATTTCCTTATCTATGCTGACAGTATATAAGCGTAGATTAGATTTGTCAATAGATAAAGTGGCGTAGATAATACTGTGTCGCAGAATGTTTGTTCCCTGAAATGAATTATGGTTGACTGTGGATTAAAATACTCTGGAGAGAGAGTAAGCCAGATTCTGTTATTAACCGCAATCTATCTATGCCCTCTACTTGATGCTCCCGTAAGGATGGTAATTAACCCCGATTTAATCGGGGTAGACGCATCATTCTGAGGTTGCAGCAGGTAGGATTGCCCGTTTCACATCCACTCGTCTCTGTTGCTCTCAAGTCTTGTCAATTCAAGACCTGCTCTAAACTCCGCATGTGGGTAAAGAATTTAGAGACCGGTTTCCCGGAGCTTACGCTCCGTCCCCTCCTTACTGCTGTCTGGACTTTCCTCTGCTATCATGTTTTAGGTGATTGCAGTAGCGGTCCTTCCCCCCAGAGCAACCGTATTTTACTAAAATTGAGGCTTAAATGCAAATTTAAGATTGTCTTGCGGAATAGGTTTTTTGGTTTATTTTATCAAGATAAAACTCAAGAAGGATTTTTATGGATGCGGCAGTTGGAACTGCCAAGACAAATCCCATCGGTCCCCAAAGATGCTCACCCGCAATTACAGAAAAAAGTATCACAACCGGATGAAGCCCAACCATTTTCCCCATCACATAAGGAGAAACAAAATAATTCTGGAATTGCTGAATTAGAAAATAAACTACTGCAGTCACGACTGCGCCTTGAATCGGAGTCAGGACAAAATTAGAAGTACCATTTAGAAAAACTATAAAAGAAGCAACTGCGCCTGCAGTAATTGGCCCGATAAAGGGTACTATTTCTGCAAAACCTGAAAAAATTGCCAAAATAAGAGCAAATCTTACGCCCAAAATAGTAAGTGAAATATATGTAAGTATAAAAACGACGAACATCAAAAACAATATTCCGCGTAGGTATCCTCCAAACACATTGTTTATTTTTTTCATAAGAATTTCTACTTCAATTCTGTATTCACTCGGAACGTAGTGCAAAAATCGATCAAATATTTTCCTCCCCTCTTTAAGGAAATAAAATGCAGAAAACAAAAAAATTAAAACATTAACCATTCCTGACAAGGCGCGAGGAAAGATGTTAATTATTGAGGACGGAGACAAAAATTTGGATTTTCCCAAATCTAAAGATGCAATCATATCTTTCACTTCGGGCTTAACCCATGGCGGTAAAAGATCTATCTGCTCTCTTGCAACCTCTGTAATATTTGCCGTGAAATGAGTAAGTTCTTTAGATTCGCGCAAAACCTGTCTTGTTATAGCGTTTCCTAAAATTGCAATTCCCGTAATAATCACAATATAAATAATAAAAATTGTTAAGGTTCGCGGCAGCTTAATTCGATCAGACGCAAAATTTACTATTGGATTTAATATATAGGCAAATATTGCAGCCAGAATAAATGGTATAAGAATAGATCTCTCAATATATAAAAATGATAGCGTAATAAACCCTATAAAAATAAAAAATGCTGTTCGAAGTCTTATTGTCATAATCTAATAATATTATAGCAATAATATCAGCTGCTGGCGCTGGTGTATCTTTTGAGGGAAAAATTCCAAAATTTATAGCTTATGAAAAGAAAGAAAATACCGATTATAAAAGCAAATATTACTGACTGGGCGGACAAAAGACCCATCGCCGCTTTGGCCGGAAAGGTTACCATTACACCAACTGGAATAATAAATGTTATTACAGATCTTAATGGATTTTGGTAAATATCAATAGGGAACCTTCCCATCTGCGTGAGATCCCGAAAAAGCCAAAGAGTATTATCAACTTCAGATGTTAAAATTCCGATTGATAAAACAAAAACATGAAAAGCTAGGGCAATTAAAAATCCGTTTATCAAAAGCGCAAAATAAATAAATATTTCCGCAGGCGAGATGCTGCCTATTTTTGATAAAGCAACAGTAATAAACCCAGCACTAAGCAGCATTATTGGAATATCCAAAACATCACTTCCTCCAAAAAGAAGCCGAAAAAGCACAGGAATTGGCTTGGTCAGAAAATAATCAAAATCGCCGGTTACCACATAGCTTCGGAATCTATATACCTCACGCAAAAAAAATTGAGCCAGAGAATCAATAAAATTAAATGTAATATAAAAAAGAATAACTTGCCATAAAGTATAACCTACAATCGCTTGCGTTCTTGACACAATAATAAGAAGGAAGAATAGAAAAAAAACAAATCTTATCAATTTACCCAAAACAAACAGCACTGCACCAAATCTTGAAACAAATGCATTTTGAGAAACCATACTAGTCATCATCCACCAAAGTTTCACATATTTTGATAAATTTATTTTATCTTCCATAAGCAGTGTAACTTTTAAGTCCCTTTTGCCAAGTCGCTTTTACAATAAAATAAATTGCAAATGTCCAGAAAATTGAAATCGCGAGTCCGGATGCGATCTGTAAAAAACTTAACTGCCCAAGATAAATCTTTAGGGGAAAGTATAGGAGATAGGTAAATGGCAAAAATCTCAAGATTTCATAAATAGTTTTTGGCAGTATATCAAGCGGAAATAATGATCCTGCAAAAAATCCAAGAAGAGTTATGAAAATAAATCTGGGCGCCCAAACCTCAGGGCTCCAAAATCCTATAAGACCCAGAAGGAAATTAAGAAAAAAATAAATAAAAAGAGACAGAATAACAGAAAAAACAAAAAATAAAATATAAAATGGGTTGGTTTGGATGAAAAATGGAGGTCGCAAGATTATAAAAATCAAAGTCAGCTCAGCTATTGAAAAACATATGTTCATTGCCTTATCCCCTATGTCTTTTGAGAACCAATACAAAAAATAATTAATAGGACGCAGAAGAAAGTTCATAAGATTTCCGCTGTTTATTTCTTCTCCTACTGCATAAGTTCTTGAAGAAAGAACCACAGAATCAATCAAAGATGTTCCCAAAATATAAGTAAGCATAAGTGACTGACTGTATCCCAAGAGAGTTTTGCCAGGAGGAAGAATAACTTGCCAGAGAAAATAGATTGTCAAAAGCTGAATTATATTTCTTATTCTCCACATAACAAAACTGACTCTGTAGGTTAACATCTCGTCCCACGTATTCCTGGCAATAATATAATATTTTTTCATTTCTTTCTTTTATCTTCTTGAGTGTATACTTTCTCGATTATGTCCTCGATTTGCGGGTCCTCGATAGTAATATCCTCAACTGGGAAATTTTTTAAAATTGATGAAGCAGTCGAGTTTATTTTTTTGTTTGGCACATTGATTATTAATTTAGGATATTGGAAATTTGATATATTTCCTAATTTATCCAATTTTTTGGGATCTACATATTCTCTAAAGATGACGCTTAGTTTTTTGTAGGGTGCGTACTGTTCAATTAAATTTGATAACTGTCCATCGAAAATAATTTTTCCAAAGTTTATTATTATTACTCTTTTACAAAGCTGTTCTACATCTGCCATATAATGGCTTGTTAAAATTATTGTCGCTTTAAATCGAATATTATACTCTTTTAAAAATTCCCGTAATTTTTTTTGCATAAGAACATCAAGGCCAATTGTGGGCTCATCAAGAAATAAAACTTTTGGTGAGTGAATTATGGAAGCCATAAGTTCCATTTTCATTCGCTGCCCCAAAGATAGTTTCTTTACAGGCACTTTGAGAATATCCTTTGCATCCAAAAGTTTCGTCAATTCTTCAAAAACGATATTATATTTCTCGTTTTCAATTCCATATATCTCTTTATTCAGGAGAAAAGTATCTATCGGCGGCAAATCCCACCACAGTTGATTTTTCTGACCCATAACTAATGCTATTTTCTTCAGAAACTCGATTTTTCGGTCGTAAGGATTAAAACCAAGTACCGAAATTTTTCCGTTTGTAGGATATAAAAGTCCTGAAAGACACTTAAGCGTTGTGGTCTTCCCTGCTCCGTTTGGCCCGATAAAACCAATAAGCTCTCCTTCGTTAATTTTAAAAGAAATATCCGAAACGGCTTTTACTGTCTCGTATTTTCGCAAAACTAGGGATTTTAAAGAACCTATGACACCCGGTTCTTTTTGGTGAACCTGAAAATGCTTGGAGAGATGGGAAACCGATATAGTCACAGCCTGATTATTATAGCAGAACGGAATCAGTTTCTGAGATTAAATTAATTTATCTTACTGCTCTCTTTAGAGTTTTTCCGGGAGTGAAACCGGGTGCTTTTCGGGATGAAATTGTAATCTTTTCTCCGGTCTTTGGATTTCGGCCGACTCGCTCGACTCTATTTCTTATACTAAAAGTTCCAAAACCAGTAATCACAACTTTTTCTCCTCTTTTTAGGGAATCGCGAATAGATACTACGAATGCTTGTACTGAATCTCGCGAGGCTTTATTGGTTAAGTTTGCCTTTTTGGCAACAATTTCAATCAGATCTCTTTTTGTCAAAACGATCACCTCCTCTTGGGCAAATTATTTTGAATTTTAATATTGAGATTAGATTAAAAATACAATGAAAACGAAGTATTGTCAAGTATCAAAAGACGTCAAGACTGAGGAAACTAAAAAATTAATATGTCGTAGTGGTACGTCTTTCCAGATGGAATACTAAAATTATTTTCTCATCTGTAATTAGCTTAAAGAAAATGCGATAAGGCCCCACGCGTCTTCTCCAAGTATTTGCTTCGCCTTTCATTTTTTTGAATATCACCAAAATATGGATTTGCGGTCAACAGATTTATGACCTTTAAGATTTTCTTCGCATCAGATTGAGGAATCTTTTGAAGAGATTTAAAAACGGATGGGTCAATTTTTAAATCCCAGTTTTGAGAGAACTTCATTGTAACTTAAGGATTTTTTGTTCCTTAAATTCTTTTCGGCTCTTTTTAGCGCTTTCTTTTGTGAAGCAGTAGGAGTAAATTCTACTATTTCTCGTAGTTCCAGAAGGATTTCATACTCTTTGCGAGGAACGACAACTAAATCACCTTTTTGACTTAATTCTTTTGGAATAGTAATTGTATTCATACATATACATGATATCACAAATGCAGGGTAAATTTCAACGACAATCTTAAGCAATAAAAACGAATCTTTGTCAAGATATCAAAAGAGAGCAAAATCAAAAAATTATAATTTATTATTCCACTTGACGGGGGGGGGTAGATAATGTATTCTAAAAATATATGGATGGCGGAGTACCAACCGAAGGCCCAAGACCTGTTCAAGAAATTCAACCCACGAAATCTGGATTAGAAGACTATCTAGGCAGACTTCAGACACCAACCGTCGAACAACGACAACTCCTGAAAGAATTTAGAGCTGGTAATACAGAAAAAACTCCCGAAATTGATAACGCAGTGGAAACAGAAAAAAATGAACGAATAAAAGAAAATTTGCCTCCTGTTGTTGATTTTTACAGAAGTAAATTTCAAAAACAGCTTGATGAGGCTCGGGCAGATTTAGAGGCACCCGGTTATAAAGGTTCTGGGGAACAGTTTGGCCAACATCGTGTAAAAGTTTTAAAAGATCTTCTAAGGATGCTTGATTTTAAGTCTTTTGGAGAAGGTGTCACCGACCAAGAAGCACAAGATGTAGCTTTAAGAGGTCTCTCAAACATTATGCTCGACTCTTACCAAAGAGGAAGGACGAGAGGTGGATATTTTGTCGGTCAGGAAATTAAGATAAAAGAATCGGGAGACCCAGAAAGTCAGGAAATTAAAGATCAATTAAATAGACTACATGAGCTTGAGGGCAGGCATGATACTCTAGCTGATGACCTTGCAGACAAATCAGACATGAACTGGTGGGGCAATATAACAGGTTTCGATATAATTCATGTTAACTATGGCGAATCAACTTTGCCAACATCGGAGATTCAAGCCTCTAGAATAGATCCGGATTATTACCGTGCCTACTATGGAAAGTATGGAACCTCCAATCAATGGTCCAATGAATATTACCAGGTTCTGCGAACTGGAACAGTACCCGAAAGTGTTACGCAAAGAATTGAAAGCAAATGGGAAAGATCTCCAACTCAGCCTACTCCACAGCAAAACGCGGCGTAGATTATTTTAATTTTCCGACCCTGAGGAAACTGAGCGGAATTCGCGGATTGCGGTAACTTTTACCTCACCCGGAACTGCCAAGGAGCTGCTTACTTCATCGCGTATCTTATGAGCAATCAATGTAGTTTGGGAGTCATCCAGTTTTCCCGGATCAATAATAACGCGCAGCTCCCTCCCTGCCTCAAAAGCATATGCGTCTTGCACTCCTTCATATTTTTTTGCAATTTCTTCCATTTCTTTAAGTCTTGTTGCATATTCCTCTACGTCTTCGTAACGAGCTCCCGGTCGGGCTCCGGAGATCGCGTCGGCAATATAAACTATGACCGACTCAATTGAGGAAAACGGTTTATCCTCGTGATGCTCTAAAACACAGTTTATAATAGGTTCCGGTATGTTAAATTTTTTCAGAAGATCTCCTCCAAGTTTTACATGACTTCCCTCTCCCTCCACAACTTTTCCAATGTCATGGAAAAGACAACCCAGGCGTACAACATCTACATTTGCTTTTACTTCGTGTGCTAAGTGAATTCCTATTTTTGTTTCCTCAAGGGTGTGAACAACTAGGTTTTGTCCATATGAAGTCCTAAATTTAAATCGTCCTAAAATAGACAATAATTCTTTTGGAAGATTAAATACTCCAACTTCGTGAGCAAGTTTTTCTCCCTCTTCAAACATTATTTTCTCAACTTCTTTTTTTGTCTGCTCAACAATTTCTTCTATTCTGAAGGGCTGAATTCTGGTATCTTTGATAAGCTTTTCCAGAGAACGCCTTGCGACCTCACGCCTAACCTGATCAAATGACGAAAGTCTTATAACTCCCTCTTCATCCAAATCAACGTCTACGCCCGTAGCCTGCTCAAAAGCTCTTATATTCCTTCCTTCTTTCCCAATAATTCTTCCCTTTAAGTCTTCATCTGAAATCCTGACTGCCGAAACTGTATATTCTGCGATGTAATCGAGCGATCCATGCTTCATGCTGTCTATTAAAATTTCTTGGGATTTTTTATCTGCAGTTCTCTTTGCTTCCTCTTCAGATTCTTTAATTATCCTGGCTACAACTTGAGCTTCTTTCTCTTCAACTTCTTTTAGTAATTCTTTTCTTGCTTCATCCGTGGTAAGTGAGGAAATTTTTGAAAGCTTTTCTCTATATTCTTCTTTAAGTTTTGTGAGTTTTTCTTTTTCGTCCCCAAAAACCTTTTTTTCCGATTCAAGTCTCTCTTCTTTTTCTAAAAGTTTTTTTTCAAGGTCTATAATATCTTTTGGTTGTGATGCCATAATTTAATTGAAGACAATAGAAGAAAGACCGAGTCAGACTCGGCTTATTTGATATTTGTCGATTAAGGGGTTTATTTTCATATACTTTTAAACCTCTTCATCTCGCCGAAGCCTCTTGGGCAAAGGCGGATTTGAACAATTCTATTGCCTTATCCAAATTATACCACAAAATAGATACTAGTAAATAGACAATAGTAATTAGTTAATTTTGTTCGCCAATCCGCAAATCGAAAGCATGAAGGATTGAACGAACGCAACAGGGAGAACCCGCATTTATAGCGGAGAGGGTGTTATCTCCCGTTAAGAGAGTTTAATTCTGAAAGCATGAGATAAGGCTTGGCGAGAGCTTTTGCTTCTTTTTTCGGAAGAAAAGAAGAAAGAAAAATATTTATTTTAATTCTTTAAATATCTCTTTAATAATATCGTAGCTAAAACCCTTTGAGGAGAGGAAGCGGGCGATTTTTTGGAATTTTTCCTCACGGGGAAGATTTTTGTATCTTGGCAATCTTTTTTCTATTAATTTTTTTGCAAGTTCTAAATCATTCTGAATTCTAAATTCTGAATTCTGAATTACCGAATCTATTAATTCGGCATCGATTCCCTTTTGTCTTAGCTCTATCTTTATTAATTTTAACGAACGAGGTTTGAATGTTGTTCTTTGCTCAATCCACCATTTTATAAATTCCTCGTCATTTATATAATTATTTTTCTTAAGTTTTGAAATGACTTGATCAATCAACGCTTCTCTTGCAACCTCTGAATCACTGAGATTTTTTGAGACACTGAAATTCTGTGTTTCTTGTTCTTTCTGTACTTCAGTGGTTGCATTTTTTTTATTCTTAACTCTTCGTAGCTTATCTCTTATCTCTTTTTCCGACCGGGGACGATACGAAAGAAACTTTAGCGCCTTATTGTAAAATTTATCCTGAGTGATATCGAAGGACTTCCCTATCTCATCCATGCTGAAAGCACCCTTTCAGGGCTAAGCAGTTTCTTTTTCTTCTATTCCAACAGCAACAGGGGTGCCTTTAGATTGGCTTTTCTTCATAATTTCATCAACAATTTTTTTGGCAACCTCCGGCTTTTCTTTGAGAAATATTTTTGTCGCCTCTTTTCCCTGCCCAAGCATTAACTCCCCGAATCTGAAGAATGCTCCGGATTTTCCAATAATTCCCATCTCAAGTCCTACATCCACAATTCCGCTTTCTTTTGATATCCCCGAGTCTGCTATAATATCAAATTCTGCAATTCTAAAAGGTGCTGAAACTTTGTTTTTGACAATTTTTGCTCTATGTCTTGAACCTACAACTTTATCACCATCTTTTAAAGACTCTATTTTCCTTACGTCAATTCTTACCGATGAATAAAACTTTAAAGCAAGGCCTCCTGTTGTTGTTTCGGGATTTCCAAACACTACCCCTATTTTTTGGCGCAGTTGATTGGTAAAAATAACAACAGTTTTGGACTTTGAAATTACACCTGTTAATTTTCGAAGGGCCTGCGACATTAAACGTGCCTGAAGTCCCATCATTGCATCTCCCATTTCTCCTTCTATCTCTGCCCTTGGAACTAAAGCGGCAACAGAATCAATTACCAAAACATCAACTCCACCACTTCTAATAAGACTTTCGGCAATCTCCAAAGCCTGCTCTCCCGTATCGGGTTGGGAAATTAAAAGTTCATCAAGTTTTACTCCGATTCTTTCCGCCCAAAGAGGATCCACTGCGTGTTCGGCGTCTACAAAAGCCGCAACTCCTCCATTTTTTTGCGCTTGTGCAATAATTGAAAGACAAACTGTAGTTTTTCCGGATGCTTCCGGCCCAAAGATTTCGACGATCCTTCCCCTTGGCACTCCGCCTACTCCAAGTGCTAAGTCTAAGGGGAGAGAACCGGTTGAGATAACAGAAACATCAAATTTTTGACCCCCTTCTCCAAATCGCATAATAGAACCTCTTCCGTATTGTTTTTCTATCTGTTCCATTGCAAGGTTTATTGCGTCAAGTTTTTTTGAAGATTCCGTAGGACCATTTACTGATGTTTTTTGAGAAGATTGATTTCTAGCCATTTTCGTTTCAATTGTAAGCATTCTTATGTTAAAATACAAGAACCAAAATAGTTAATTTCGGGATGTAGTATAGTGGCAGTACGCCGCGCTGGGGGTGCGGTAGTCCCAGTCCGATTCTGGGCATCCCGACCAAGTCATGAAAAAAAAAGATCAAAAAAATATCTGGAATCAGTTTCCTGCTCTTAAAGCTATTCCTAAGGATAAATTCCCGGCACATTTATTAATAATCCCTGACGGGAATGGAAGATGGGCTAAAAAGCTCGGGAAAAATCCACTTGAAGGACACAAGAAAGGAGCTGAGGTAATAAAAAAGGTTTTCAACGATCTTTATAAGCTTCCTATAAAATATGTTACGGTTTGGGGTTTTTCATCGGACAATTGGAAGAGGGATCAAAAAGAAGTAACAGGGCTTATGCGTATATTTCAGCAATATTTAAAAAATGAGCTTAGACAGCTTTTAAAAAATGACAAAAAATTTATTCACCTTGGAAGAAAAGACAGATTGTCCCAAGGCTTGATAAAACTTATTGATGATTCAGAGAAAGAAACCAGAAATGGCAAAGATGGTTTTTTTTGCCTTGCCCTTGACTTTGGAGGAGAAGACCAGGAATTAAGAATGATGGAAAAAGCTAGAAGGTTACCGCAAAATGTTTCCCTCACATCTTCTGTTCTTAGAAGTTTAAGAGATGGAAACGGTGAAATTCCTCCGGCTGATCTTGTGATAAGAACATCCGGAGAACAAAGACTTTCAGGATTGGGATGGTTAGGAGACTATGCGGAATTTTATGTAATAAAAAAATTATTGCCTGACGCAGATACCCAAGATTTTATCCAGGGGATTCTTGAATATTCAAAAAGGGAGAGAAGATTTGGCGGCAGAAAAAAATAATGAGACTAAAAGACTTCAAGAAAAGATTTGATCCTGCTCTACTTAACTTTTTAGATAGCAAAACTGAAACTCTTCGGAAATATAATAATCGAGATTTAAATAACTACTTACTGCACTTGAGAAAAATTTTACAAGGCGGTAAAAGGATAAGACCCTATCTTGCATTCTTATGCTATAAATCCTATGGAGGAAAAGAAGATAATAAAGCTATAAAACTCCTCGTTTTTATTGAAATTTTCCACGCCTTCTGTTTAGTTCATGATGATATCCTGGACAAAGCAGATTACAGACACGGTGTAAGCACCATACATAAATTCGCGACCGATAAAACTAGAGCATCAAACTTAGGTTCAATTCACTTTGGCAATTCAATTGCCATTTTAATAGGAGATTTTTTGTTCTCATGGGCATTTGAACTTCTTTTTAATAATGACAATTTCGGAGAAAAAGAACTCAAAAGAGTAACAAATATTTTTCTTAAAATGATTGAGGAAGTTTTCATAGGGCAATTTATAGACGTTAAAATGTCTAGCGATGAGAACCCAAATGAAAAATCGATTTTTCAAAAAATGTATTTAAAAACTGCTGGCTATTCTTTTACACATCCTATGATGATTGGAGCATCTTTGGTAAAAGAAATTAAGAATGAAGAATTTTTTAAGCAGTTCGGTCTTGTCTTGGGAATTTCTTTTCAGATTCAGGACGATCTTTTTGACATAATATATGATTCAAATGAAATTTTTAAAAGCTCCTTCAACGATATAGCACAACATCAGCATACAATCTTTACAAATTACGTTTTTGAAAAAGGGGCAAAAAAGCAAAGGGAAATTCTTCGGACATATTTTGGTAAAAAAGTGGATGAAAAAGGAAAAAAAATACTAAGAGGAATCTTTCGGGAATCGGGAGCAATTGAATATGGGAAATATCTTATCGAAGACAACATTAAGAAAGCGAAAGAGCTGCTTAAAAAAGAAAAAATCGCAGAAAAATATAAAGATCTTTTTTTTAAGTTTATTGATATATTAAGTAAGAGAAAATCTTAATGAAAGACTATTATAAAATAATTGGAGAATTTTCCCAAAGAGAACGAAGATTCGGAAAATAAAAGGTTATTTAAAAAAGGCTTTTAGATACTATACGAGCTCCTTCGCTTGGAAAATTAATTATTGTTTTTTGAACTTCATTTATTTTTTCCGCCAGTGCTGAAACTTTTGATGCATTTTTTCTTTCACAAATCAAATGCATATCCTGCCCTGTGTTTAAGGTAAAATAAACCGGTAGCCCATCCTCTCTCCATTTCTTAACCATATGCATTACAAGAAGTGTTCCCGGCAAGAGATAAATTAAAGACGGTTTTGATGTAAGATAGATCGCATGAAGCTCTAATGCTTCTTCCTCAATTAACTCTCCAAATTTTTCAAAATCTCTTTCTTTCAAATATTTTTTTACCAATTTAATTTTGTCATTTATCAACTCTAAACGTTTTTCAAAAAATGGACTAGTCGTCGCAAGTTTATGTCCTTGAGTTGAACCTACGTGTTTCTTATCTTTACTTACAACTGCGACAACGTCTACTATATCCCAATAATTTTCCGGATAAACTGAGATTGCGTACGACGTTTCATTTGTATCGCCATCTATCCACTCAACAAAGCCATCGGGAATAGATCTACAAGCAGATCCCGATCCTTGCCGTGCAAGAATTGACAAATCTTTTTCCGATAAATTAAGCCCTGCCGCTTTTGCACCAGCAACAGTAAGAGCTGCAAATCCAGAGGCTGATGAAGAAAGGCCCGTACCAGTTGGGAAATTATTTTCTGTTACGACTTTTGCCTTATCACTTATATTCGCTAATTTTCGTATTCTATCTAGATGTTTTATCGCACGACTTCCTTCGTTAGGCTCTTGAACTCCATTGATAATGACGCTGTCTTCTTTATATTGTGAGCTAAATTCTACAGTTGTCGTAGTTAAGAGATTGCTTAAATTCATTGATATACTGCCGTTTTCAGGAAGACGCAAGGCTTCATCTTTCTTTCCCCAGTATTTAATAAAGGCTATATTTGATGGGGTTATTGCTGTTGTTTTCATAATGTTATTTTTCAATTTTTACTCCATCCGCGTTTGTATTAATATTAATTACTTCTCCCCCGGCTTGCCTAATGCTGTCGGCAACCGCTTGATTTTTGTCTCTTGAAGAAACGGCAATCATACAATCTCCTCCGCCCGCACCAGAAAGTTTTGCTCCATAAGCACCTGCAGTTAAAGATGCTTTAATCATATTATCAAGTTTATCAATACTAACACCAAGCTCACTTAAATAATTTTGGTTCTCGTTCATTAACTCTCCAAGTTTTTCCCAATCCATTTCAATAAGCGCATCCCTTGCTTTTTCAACAAGTTTAGCAATTTCATCATAAATTTCTTCCAAACGGTTTTCTCTGTTTACAAAAGATTCCTTAACTTTATTTACAAGAGTTACCGTATCTGCTTTTACTCCGCTGTAGCCAACTATCAAAGGCAAAGATTTAATATTAAGGGGTTCAATTACTTTTCCTCCCGTGATAAAATATAATGTTCCGCCATAAACTGCCACAGCCACGTCAAATCCCGACCCTTTACCCTGAATATCTAAAACAGTTTTGTAGGAAAGATCAAAAATTTCTTTGTTGTTTAATTGCAAATCTAGTAATTCCGATAGGGCTTTGACAACGCAAACTGTTGAAGCTGATGAGGAACCAAATCCAAACTCCGATGAGAATTCGCTTGAGGTAGTAATTCGAAGTCCGGATTTCAACGGATGTTTTTCGGCAATATTTTTAGCAGCGATTTCTACAAACTTTGCACCTTTGGGAATATCTCCTTTTCCTAAATCACTGAGTGGCTTCTTGTACCCAGTAACTTTTACTTCTCCCGCTTCCAATTGAAATTCCAAAGTACCTAATGTTTCAACAGTTGCCCGCATTCTCTGATCAACTGCTGTAACCAAACATGGACGATTATAAACAACCGCATGCTCTCCAAAAAGCATTAATTTTCCCGGCGCCGAAACAGTAATCTTATTCATATCTGCTCACGATTATATCACTAATAGATTCTTCCCTTAATCCTTCTACTCCCAATATCAATTGGGTCGGCTTTAATCGGTGGGACCGTAGAACTTTTTCAATATTTTTCAAGTTTTGATGATAAATTAATATGATTCCCGTTGCTTTTGTTTTGCCCCCGGCTCCGCAGATTTTCGCAGCACCTTCTGCTTTTTCGATATCTCTAATTATTTTTTTTGCAAACGGTGAAACAACACCAAGCTTTTCAAGATTTAACTCCCCATTTCTGATTATTTGAATTATATTTTTATGATTTGCTTTCTTAAGCGCCGGGAGAAGATTACGAACTAATTCTTCCTGTTCGTCAAGAATCTTTTGGGTTGATTCCGGTTCTTTTTCCATCAAACCGCGGACAAGACTTACCATTTCCCCTGTTGTTTCCGATGGGGTACCGGTATTTATAATATAGTAGTTTTTTGACACTTCAGGCGGCAAAGACAAATCAAGCGGTTTCATTCCTCCCTGTCCTGAGCTCTTGTCCTGAGCGGAGTCGAAGGATACCGAAGAATCATCTTTTTTAAACCATACTAACCCTCCGAAACAGCTTGTCGTATTATCTCCCCCTGAAGGTTCTCCGTGTTTTTTTTGTTCACAAAGAAATGCGATTTTGTTAATTATCTCTCTATCAAAAGGCTTATTGGTAAACAAACAAAGTGCGCCGGTTATTGAAACCGCCAAAGCAGCCGAAGATCCCATACCTGCGCCAATCGGAATTTCGGAATTAATAATAAGATCAAAACCGTCTATAGCATTAAATTCGTAAAAGCTTAAAAACTGACCGATAATTATCAGCGGGTAATCGAGCGGATTTTTCGTAATCGACTTTAAAAGTGCGGTGTCATTATTTTCGTTATACGTTTTCCAATCTTTTTGAGATTTGTCGAACTTTTCAATTATGTCTTTGGAATTTGTGGTTATTTCTTTTTTATAATTATATGATTTGACTTTAATTATCCCATCCGTCCGCGGGGCAATTTCTACAAAACACCTTTTGCCAACAGCAGCAATAATCGCCGGCTTGTTATAAACAACCGCATGCTCTCCTAATAAATGAAGCTTTCCGGGAGCAGATACTTTAATAATTTTCATGAGGTTTAAACTTAATAGTGTATGCAATAACGCTTTCTGCGTCTTCAGGGGTGAATTTTCTAAGTACCGCTATTACCTTTTTTCCTTTTTCCAAATCAGATAGCTGCCAATCTACGAGCTGTCCTATCATTTTTTCATTATTATCCATTTTTACAATTGCCACGGGATATGGCGCTTCTTTTACAAATGTTTTCGCAGGAACTCTAATAACCGTCCATTGTAGCAATGTCCCAGTTTTGCCAATAAGAGAAGCTACGTGTTTTTGCCTTCGCCATAATTTTACAGGTGTTATTTTCATAATTTTATGTTTGCAAAATGTGTATTACCGCAACCGCTCCGCTGCCACCAACGTTATGGGTTAATCCAATCCTTGCGCCCTTAACCTGTCTTGATCCGGCTTGACCGCGTAGCTGTTCCGTAATTTCAACAATTTGTTTTATTCCCGTCGCTCCTACAGGATGTCCGCAGGCTTTAAGGCCACCGGAAGGATTAGTAATAATTTTCCCTTTACCCAATGTATATTTCCCTTCTGCAATATCTTTCGCCCCTTCTCCTCTTTTGGAAAACCGCAGGTCTTCGGTTGCAATAACTTCCGCTATAGAAAAACAATCGTGAATTTCCGCAACGTCAATATCGGACGGTGTAATATTCGCTTTTGAATATGCCTTGCTTGCGGCGCGAGTAACCGCGGAAAGAGTGGCAAATGATTCTCTCTGATAAAGAGCAAGCGTATCCGTAGCAACTTCACTTGCGGTAATAGATACAGGATTTGATACGTCTCCTATGTTTTCGCTGCTAATTATTACCGCAGAGGCGCCATCTGAAATCGGGGAACAATCCAGTAATTTTAATGGATCGGCAATCCTTGTGCTTTTCATAACATCTGCAATTGTAATTATGTTTTGAAATTGCGCTTTGGTATTTAAAGATCCATGATAATGATTTTTTACCGCAACCGAAGACAACAGCTCTTCGGAAACATTGTATTGCTGCATATAAGCCTGCGCCATAAGAGCGTAAATTCCGGCAAACGTAGCTCCGGCCTGCCGTTCCTCATCGGAACCAGCAGCCATAAGCCCAGAGGTGATATCTTCTTGATTAAAATCGGTCATCTTTTCTATGCCTAAGACCATAACTGTTTTGTGCTGACCGGCAAGAATACTGTTGATTGCGTTATGCAGGGCAAGTCCTCCCGATGCGCATGCTCCTTCAATATGAAAAGCGGGTACGGAAACGCCTAGCTCTTCTGCGAAAAATGACCCTAAATTCCCTTGATTTCCCAGGATGCCTGCCAGCATATTTCCCACGAATAAAGCGTCTACTTGTTGAGGTTTTAGATCCGCGTTTTTCAAAGCATGGCTCATTGCCTCACGGGCTAAAGCGCGGGGAGACGTTTCCCATAATTCCCCAAATCTTGTTGTTGCTGCACCCAAAATATTTATTTTCATAAAGTATGCGTATGTTTTAAATAAGTTGCGTATGATACATAAGACTTATCTTCTATTTGCTTAGCAACGGGTAATGTGTTTTTCTGTTTTGCAGTCAAAGTTTTTGTAGTTTCAAAAATAAATCCGTCCGAACCTGCCCCCGATCCATAAGAAACAAAGAAGATTTTTTCATTTGATTTTGCAATATCTAAAACTGCAGCAAGCCCTAACAAAGAAGACGCTGAATATGGATTACCAATTTTATCAACAGTTAAAGAAGGGGCTAATTGTTCGGACATAAACCCGAGTTTTTTTGCAACGACTCGGGGGAACTTACCGTTTGGCATATGGAATACGCAGTAAGAAAAATCTTTTGGAGAAAGTCCGCTTTTTTCAAAAAGCTTTTTGCCTTCGGAAAAAACATGAGCAAAATACGCCGGCTCTCCGGTAAAACGGCCGAAATGCGACGGGTACTTTGCACCGTCTCTTCTCCAGAAATCAGGAGTATCGGAAGTAAACGATGACATTTCAAGAACTGAAGCTATAATTTCTGATTGTTTGGCGCCTACAATATAAGCACATCCTGCGCTTGCCGCCGTATATTCTAAAGCGTCATGAGGTTTTCCTTGCGCAGTATCGCTTCCCATAGTCAACCCATATTCAATTTGCTTACTATTTAAAAGACCTAATGCCGCCTGCATACCGGCAGTTGCGGCTTTACATGCAAACTCTAAATCCGCAGCAAAATAATCATTCCCAACGCCTAAGTATTCTGCAACAATTGACGATGAAGGATTAACAGCGTAGGGATGGGTTTCGGAACCAAAGTAAACACTTCCTATTTTAGTAGGGCTTATTTGTGCCATAGCAAGAGCTCTTTTCCCAGCCTCAATAGCCATAGTTACGGCATCTTCATCTAACGCCGGCACAGCTTTCTCCGAAACCCTAAGACCTGCCACTATTTCTTGCTGATTTTTTTGCCACATTTCCGCAATATCCGAAACCTTAATGCGATACTTTGGCACATAAGTTCCATACCCAACTATTCCGCTAGTCATATTAACTTTCTCCCCTCCCAAGCTTTTTATGCGCTTTTGTTAATGAATTCTCCGCAAGCGAAGAAAGCAGTGAAAGCTCTCCTGCCAATACTGCTCCGCCTAAAACCTCTGCTAATTCAGTGGAAGTTTTAACACCAACAATATCTCTTGCCTCTTTTTGAGTCGCAAGATTTGTCCCGCCGCCAACGGTTCCAAGCATAATTGCCGGAAGATATACGGAAAAATATAAATCGCCATTCTTAAGCACTTTTACCGTTGTTATGCCCATACTTCCCTCAACCGTATGCGCAATATCTTGTCCTGTTGCGGCAAAAAAAGCTGCCACAATATTTGCATAATGAGCATTAAACCCCAGGGAACCGCTCATGGCAGACCCTAACATGCATTTTGCTAACCACACTTCAAAGATTTCATCCGGAGTTGTCTTTAATACGTCTTTTACCGTTTGCTTTGAGATAATCGCTTCTGCCCAAACTTTAAACCCGCGATTGTTAATAAAATTAACCCACGCCGGTTTTTTATCGATATCAAAATTCCCCGCAATAGATACGCATTTTATCCCAATTTCTTCTTCAACTAATGCGGCTATTTTCTCCGTTGCGATTGTCGCCATGTTCATCCCCATAGCATCGTCTGAATCAAAGTAAAAACGCAAAAAAACATAGCTTCCTTGAGTTTTTACATCCACTTTTTTAAACTTGAGGTGGTTTGAGGTTTTTTCCGCCGAGTCTGCAATTTTTTTTTGGTTATTTTTTATCCATTCATAAAACTCTTTGCTCTTTTTTATCGAACCTGTATAAAAAACAGGACCTCGGGTGACCCCTACTTTATGAGCAGAAACTTGTGCTCCGTTGGTAAGCGATATTATCTTGCATCCTCTATTAACCGATGCAACAAGAGCCCCCTCTGTTGTAGCAAGCGGGATGTAAAAATTTCCCTTAATATAATTTCCCGATATTTTAAGCGGCCCTGCAACTCCTAGAGGAATCTGTGTCACACCCACCATATTTTCGCAACTTCTGGAAGATGCAGCCTTTTCATCCAAAGAAAATTTACCAATGTTTGGAAGCTTTGTATGAAGTATTTCTTCCAATCCTTGACGCCTTTTCTCAACTGATTCATATTTGCGCATATCCATACAACAAATAACCCAAAAAGGGCTATATAATATAGTCGTAAAATTTGGTAAAATCATTCGATTGGTTTTTTAGGCTTTTAATCTGGTATAATCCTTTTATGTCTTCTCTGGTAAAGCTTCTAGTTGCGGGCGATTCAAAAACTGTTGTTGAATTTTACCGAATCTTTTCGCCTAAAATCCTTTCGTATCTGATAAAAAAACTCCCTACGCGTGAGGACGCGCAGGAAATAACAAATGATGTTTTTTTGGAAACTCTGGACTCGATCTCGCTTCTTAAGGACGAGAGGAAAGTTCTTAATTGGCTTTATAAAATCGCACATAACAAAACTGTAGATTTCTATCGCAAGAAAAAAATAAAAGCTATAATCTTATCTCAATCTCCGTTTTTGCAGATAGTTGCAAATGAAATTAACCAACCGGAATTTCAATTTGAAAAAGACAGAATACGGGATAAAATAGAATCGGCTCTCTATTCTCTTTCCCACAACTACAGAAAAATCCTTAGACTTCATTACGAAGATAAAATTTCTGTTAAGAGGCTGGCAATAATTTTCAATCTTTCTTTTAAAGCAGCAGAGTCGTTACTTTTCAGAGCCCGCCAGAGTTTTAAACTTGCTTATGAACGAGCGTAAGTTCATTAAAAAACTACGAGAAAGAGCCGCTGAGCAAGAAAAGATTATTAGAAGCATGCCTCTTCCAAAAGTTTTTTCATCTGTAAGTCTTTGGCTTGGTAACCATCCCTGGAGAATTTTAATACCCCTGGCATTTATAATTACTTTTTTTTTCCGTATGGTCTTGGGAAAACCTTATGACAATTTTATCTTAGCAATATTTGGAAAATTATGAAAAAAAGAACATTTTTTATATTTGTGACCTATATTTGGACAAAGACTCTTGTAGGACTTACATTCCGCCCTTTTTTTACGGTACGTGAAGTTACAAGACGCCCAATTCTTTTACCCACAATTTTTACTCCTTTTCTTGGGCTCTTGATACTTTTTATTCTGGGAAGAATTGGAGCGCTTTTAATAACCGTGTATGGACTGAAACGTGAAATCATTTCTCTTATATTGAGCACTGCTCTTATATCAATACTTTTTTGGCAGCTTTTGTTAATTTATCTATTGGCAAGCTTTATTGTGGCGTTTTGGAGAAGATAAATATGAAAAACAATGATTATGTAGTACTGGTTGATTCTCAAAATAAAGTATTGGGTACTGCTCCAAAACTTAAAGCTCATAATTCAAATACTCCATTACATCGGGGATTTTCACTTTTCCTTTTCAACAAAAAAGGTGAATTACTTCTTCAGCAAAGAAGTAAAAAGAAAAAAACCTGGCCATTGACTTGGTCAAATTCCTGTTGCGGTCACCCCGGACTTAATGAAAAAGTTTTTGATGCAGTTTGGAGAAGATTAAATTATGAGCTTGGAATAGGAAAAATTAAACTTTACAATATTCTTCCTAATTTTTCGTACAGGGCCAAGAAAGACGGAATTGTAGAAAATGAATTGTGCCCGGTTTTAATTGGTTTTACAGGACAAGAACCTAAGATTAATAAAGAAGAGGTGGAAGATATTAAATGGATTCCATGGAAAAAATTTATTAAGGAAATAGAAAAAAATCCCGGCGGATATTCTCCTTGGTGTGTTGAGGAAATTGAACAATTAAAAAATAACGATAGATTTCTACATTACTATAAAAACTTTACCTCTTAGGGCTTTGTCTTTTTCTTCTTGATTTTCCGCCCATTCCAATCTTTCTTCTTTCCCTAACTCTCGCATCGCGTGTTAAAAATCCTTTTTTTCGCAAGGTTGACCTGTGTTTTTCGCTGTCAAATATTACAAGAGCGCGGGACATTCCAAGAACTAAAGCATCTAGCTGAGAGTTTGTTCCTCCTCCTGAAACTTTTACAGTAAAAGTATATTTTCCGATAGCATTGGTAATATTAAGCGGCTCCAAATATTTTGCTTTCTGTATTTGATGTGGAAAATATTCCTCGATTTTTTTGCCGTTTACTATTATATCTCCTTTTTTTAGTTCTCCATCTCCGCTTGGATAGAGTTTTATTCTGGCAACTGCTTCCTTTCTTTTTCCAACAGCATAAATAAAATCTTTAGATTTTTTTTGAGTCGATTCTTTTGGCTCGGTTGGTATTTTTTTTCTTGCCATAGTTTAACTTTTATTTAATTTATCGGTATAAGGATGGATTTCATCTCTGTAAACAAAAAGCCTTGTAAGCATTCTATCTCTTAGTTTGTTTTGAGGCAACATTCCTTTTACGGCATGCCGGATAATTTCCTCAGGTTTTGATTCCCGCAGCTCCCTAAGTGCTTCAACTCTTAGTCCTCCGGGATAGCCCGAATGCCGGTAATATTTTTTATCTGTTTCTTTTTTTCCGGTAACTTTTACACTCGAAGCGTTTATAACAACCACGTAATCTCCGCAATCTAAATTTCTAACATAATATGGCTTTGATTTTCCCATTAAAAGTTTGGCAATTTCTGAAGAAATTCGACCCAATATTTCTCCATTTACTTCTACCAGATGCCATGATCTTTTAATATCTGAGGCTTTAGTTGCTTTTGTCATTTTCATTTATTTTCTTTCTTTTTTCTTTTTTGCGATGAGCGTCTGCCCACTTGCGAAAGAACTGAACGCCGACGCGGTTTATTACTTGAGGTTTTATCTGACTTCCGTAGTCGGCGTTCACTTAGCGAAGTGGGTTTTGAGCCTTTGACACTGATATTAGATTGACGAGCGTCTACTCCCTCTACCCATTCCATAAGAACCACTGAGGCATGATCGGAAACTCTTTTCGGAAGTTTTATTATTCTTGTGTATCCGCTCTGTCTGTTTTGAAATCTCGGAGTAATTTTGCTTATTAATTTTTCTAAAGCTTGTGGCGATAGAGACTTTGCAAGAAGTCTTCTTGCAGTATCCTCTCCTTTTTTAACTTTTGTAATAAGTTTATCAACATCTGCCTTGATGGCTTTTGCCTTTGCCTCTGTGGTTCTGATTCTCTCATTTAAAACCAAAGAGGAAATTAAGCTTTTAAACAAAGCCTTTCTTTGTTTCGTATCTCTTTTAAATCTTCTGCCAAATATATTTTTCTTCATAATAAAACAAACGACAGGTTATCCCTATCGTAATGTTTGAAACTTTTAATTAAAAAGGATTACTCAGGTAACTCTATTCCCTTGCCTTTAAGTTTATCTTGAATAATTACGATTGACTTTTCCCCCATGTTTCTCATAGACATTAATTTTTTTCGAGGCGTTGATAAAAGATCCGAGAATGTTTCTATCTCGCCATTTCGCAAGCTATTATAAATTCTTGTCGGCAGATCAAGCTCATCTATAGTAAGTCTTAAGATACTCTCAGGTATTGATGACGTTGTGACTGAACTATCAGATACCGATGCTTGTTTTGGTTGATAAATTTGGGAAAAATAAGAAGATAAAATCTTCCCTGCTTCATCAAGTGCTTCTCGAGGCGAAATTGCCCCATTAGTCCAGATCTGCAAAATAAGCTTATCTAAATTTGTCTGTCTACCAACACGAGTTGCCGAAACTTCGTAGTTTACGCGTCTTACAGGAGTAAAGATTGCATCAGTTGGTATAACTCCAACTGTTGAAATTTTGCGTTCTTCCGCAAGAAGATAACCCATGCCTTTTTCTACTGTTAGTTCCATTTCAAGTTTTGCTTTTTTATCACTTAAGTAACCTAAATAATGATCTTTATTTGTAACTTCGATATCTTCCGGAAGATCAAGATCCGAAGCTGTAATCTTTTTAGGACCCTTAACGGAAAGCTTGACTGTGCTGCTATTTTTTGAATCCAATAAGCGAAGGTTTAAACCTTTTATATTGAGGAGAAAATCCACTACATTTTCTTTAAGTCCGGGTACCGTGGAGAACTTGTGCCTTACTCCTGAGATATTAATCGATGTAACCGCAGCTCCAGGTATAGAGCCCAAAAGAACGCGCCTTAAAGCATTTCCTAGGGTATGACCGTATCCGGGCTCAAGAGGTTCAATAACAAACTCTCCAAAGTCTTTGTCTGATTTTTCTTCTTTAACTTTTAAGATCGGGTCAAGCATAAATAAGTATTCTAACACTATCTGGAATAATATTCAATAATGAGTTGCAAATTAAAGGGTATCTGCAAGTCTTCTTTCTTAGGATATCTGACTAGTTTTCCTACGACTCCTTTTTTTTGCAAGAAAGGCAAAATCTCATTGCTCTTCTCTTCCAAAATTTTTGAAACATTTGCCGTTTTTTGAATTTTTGGAGAAAGAGAAACAACATCATCTATCTTAACAGAATAAGAAGGGATATTAATTCTTTTGCCATTAACAATGGCATGTCCGTGAGAAACCAGTTGACGAGCCATTGTTCTTGTCTTTGCAAAACCAAGTCTGTAAATAACATTATCGAGTCTGGTTTCAAGAAGAGACATAAGAATCTCTCCCGTATCTCCTCTTTTTTTAGATGCGGAGTCGATTATCTTCTTGAATTGCCTCTCTAAAATTCCGTATGTTGCCTTTACTTTCTGTTTTTCCCTAAGCTGAAGACCGTACTCGGAAAGTCTTTTATGTCTTTTCCGTCCGTGAAGACCGGGAGGAATATTTAGCCGTCTTTTAAGACTTGCAGAATTTTTGTCTAAAATATTTATTCCTTCCCGTCTTGCTAATCTGTGCTTAGGACCGGTGTATCTAGCCATAATCGCTCCTTTCGTCGCTCAAATTAAAAATTAAAAATTAAAAATGAAAAATTATTTTTATATTTTATTTTTATATTTTATATTCACTTAGATTCTCCTTTTCTTTTTAGGTCTTGGGCCATTATGCGGAATAGGCGTAATATCCGAGATCAAAGAGATTGATAAACCTCCGGTTCTTATTGCCCGAAGGGCCGAATCTCTTCCGGATCCCGGACCTTTTATATAAACCTCCACGGTTTTTAAGCCTTTTTCGGCGGCTTTTCTAATGGCAGTCTCAACAGCGATGGTTGCGGCATAAGGAGTAGATTTTCTTGTTCCTTTAAATCCAGATGAACCCGAAGATCCCCAGGAAATTGCATCCCCTTCTCTATTCGTAATTGTTATTAAAGTGTTATTAAAGGTTGCGGTAATATACGCCCGTCCATGTTCAGAAACTACAACTCCCGCTCTTTTTTTGGTTTTGATTGGCGATGCCTTTGATATTTTGGATATTTTTTTTGCCATATTCTATTTTTTATCGGTTTTATCGGTTATAATTCCCATTTTTGCTGCTACTTCTTTTTTAATTGCTCCTATAGTTACTCTCTTACCTCTTTTAGTTCTGGCATTTGATCTTGTTCTCTGTCCTCTTGCAGGAAGATTTTTACTGTGCCTAAAGCCTCTATAAGCTCCAACCTCTTTGAGTCTTTTGATATTTGCGGAAATTTCTGCCCTAAGGTCTCCCTCAAGTTTATAAATTTCCAAAACTTTCTGAATTCTATTCTGTTCTCCCTCAGAAAGGGTTTTTGTTCTTTTTGATGCCTCTACTCCTGCTTTCTTAAGAATTCCGGAAGCATTGCTTCTGCCAACGCCATAAATACATGATAGGGCAATATCTATTCTTTTTTCATCTGGTATATTAACGCCTGCAATTCTCATATATTAGTTATGAGTTGTGAGTTGTGAGTCGTGAGTTATGAGTGATTTTTTACCCCGAACCCATAACCCCAAACCCATAACTTTCTATCCTTGTCTTTGTTTGTGTTTTGGATTTTCACAAACAATACGAATAACGCCTCGTCTCTTGATTATCTTGCACTTCATACATCTTGGTTTGACACTTGCCTGTACCTTCATAGTAATATAAGAAATTAAAAATTAAATAGTAAATATCTTTTTTGCAATATTTTATTTTTGATATGTATTTTTTATATTTTATATTTAATATTTTATTTATAACGATAGGTTATTCTGCCTTTTGCTTTATCGTATGGAGTCATCTCAAGCTTTACTCTATCTCCCGGCAGGATTTTTATAAAATGCATCCGCATCTTACCCGAAAGATGACAAAGAACTATATCTCCATTTTCAAGTTCCACTCTAAAAAGAGTATTTGGCAATGCTTCTTGTACAACACCATCTACTTCAAAAGATCCTTGATGAACCATAAAAATAAAATTCTAAATCCTAAGCACCAAATCCTAAATAATTTTCGATTTCCAAAATTCAAAACTTTTGATATTGGAATTTGATATTTTGATATTATTTAGAATTTAGGATTTTGAATTTAGAATTTTCGAATATAATTATATCAAATCTGCGCTCAAAGAACAACTAGGCAGTTAAAATTGATGGCCCGGCTGAAGTTATCGCGATTGTTTTCTCAAAAAGCCCGGAAATGCTCTTATCCGCGGTAGAAATTGTCCAGCCGTCTTCGTTTAAATACTTAACATTGCCTTTTCCTATATTGTAAATAACCTCAATAGCAATTGTTGTGCCGGTTTTAAGAGCGGGTGTCTCTTTTATATCAACCTCAAGAAAACCCGACACTTCTGGTTCTTCATGAAGAGTTCTTCCCACCCCATGCCCGACAAGTGATCGAACAATCGAATAACCATCTCCCTCGACAATATCCTGAATAGCTTTTGATATATGACCAATTCTATTTCCAACTTTTGCTTTTTTAATTCCCTCACTTAACGCTCTTTTCCCGGTCTCCAAAAATTTATCAATCTCATCTTTTTTGTTAACTGTTAACTGTTGATTGTTAATTGTTGAAACCCGAAGGGTTTCAGCGGCATCCGTATGAAACCCCTTATAAAAAACCCCGCAGTCAATTCCTGCAACATCTCCGGCTTTAAATTTGTAGTGAGTTGGGACGCCGTGAACTACGACATCATTTGTAGAAACACATATTGAATGGAGATATCCTTTAACTTTTTTAAATCCCGGCTCTGCGCCATTTTCAATAATGAGTTTTTCTGCAAGCCTATCTATATCAAGTTCGGAAATCCCCGGTTTTATATTTTTTAAAAGTTCAGAAAGAACGGATGCTAAAATCTTCCCGCCCTCCCTCATTATCTTAATTTCGTCGGGAGTTTTAATATCTATCATGAATCTTTAAGCTTGTATGCCTAATTTGTTTACAATATCTTTGTGAACCTCATTTATATCTCTCTCTCCGTCTATTTCTTCCAAAATACCTTGATTTCTATAAAATTCAAGTACGGGAATTCTATCTTTATCCTGATTTTCCCGCCGGGCCTCAATAATCCCAAGGTTGTCGTCTTTTCTTCCACGTGACTGCATTCTCCTATACATTTCTTTTTCTGAGACATGTAGATGAATAACCTTATCGATTTTCTCGTTATGCCGATTAAGATAATTATTGAATTCTTGTAAATCCTCTTCTGTCGCAGGGAAATTATCTAAAATAAATCCCTCTGAGGAATTATTTAGTTTTTCCTTAAGAAAAGGGAATTTTAGCCGGGTTGGAAGATGTTTTCCTTTTAAACTATAATTTTCAAATCCTTCAATTGCACGAGGATCTTTCTTTTCATATGCCTGCCGAATAAGCGCTCCCATTGAATAAACAGGAATAAAGAGTTTTTTTGATAACAACTCTGTCTGTGTTCCTTTTCCGGCATAGGGTGGCCCAATAAATACTACATTCATATAATTTCTTTTAGAAATTGAGGAAGTTTTCTTTCAAATTCTTCTTTTGTGCCATTGTTATCGATAAATATATCTGAAAGGGCAATGCATTCTACAACATGAAGTCCGGCTTGCTTCTGTCCGACTCCCATGTCTCTTCTGTCAAGTTTTTTAAATATTTCCCAGGTTAATTTTTCTCTTCTTTTTAGATTTTTTAGTCTTTCAAATCTATTTTTTTTATTTGACACAATTCCAAGAAGTATAAAGTTTTTTTCTTTTTTAAGTCTTTCTACTTCTCCAGCATTTCTTATTCCATCAATAACCGCTTTCTCAATTTTGTTCTTTTTGATAAAATCGATTGCTTTTTCCGCCAAGTTTCCACGTCCAAAATTTTTTCTCCATTCATTCCCAAGATCCTGAAGGATTTTTCTTGTAATTCTTTTGAATCCTCTTTTCTTTGCCTCTTCTTCTAAAAAGAGTGATAAAATTATTTTTTTAAACCCTTTTGACTCAAAAAAGGAAGCAGATGTCGACTTTCCGCTTCCAAATCCTCCCGTTATTCCAATAAGAAAACTATTGGTCTCCATTGATTTTTCTAAGTATTTCTGAGTGGATTTGCTCAATAGTTTTTTCTCCATCTACTTCTATTAAAATTCCCTTTTTTTGATAATAATCCAAAACCGGCTCTGTGAATTTGTGAAATGATTCAATTCTTTTTGCAACTGCTTTTGGATTTTCGTCTTCTCTGCCTTCTCCGTTTCGAAAACTTAATCTTTTTAAAGCTTCCCCATCGGAGACTTTAAGATAAATAACCTTATCCGCTCCATCTTTAAAAAACTCCGCCTGAGCCAGGGTTCTTGGAAACCCGTCCATAATATAACCGCCTTTATACTCTGGTCGCTTTAAATATTCCGTAACAATAGCAAGAGTTTTTTTACCTGGGATAAGATAACCTGCGTTCATTACTTCTTTAACATATCTTCCAAGCTTTGTTTTTTCTTTTGCAAGTTCCCGAAAGATATGCCCCGTAGAAAGATAAGGAACTTCAAGATTTTTTGATAATAAATTTCCTTGTGTTGATTTTCCTGCTCCCTGAATGCCGATTAATACTATTTTCATTTTGAATAAGTATCGTAATTCCTCATTACGAGCTGTGCCTCGATAGCCTTAATTGTTTCAAGAACAACAGATACTACTATTAAGATACCCGTTCCTCCAAGAGCAAGATTTTGAATGTTTGTAAATAGGCTGGAAATGGTCGGAAAAACCGCAATAAGCCCAAGAAAAATTGCGCCTGCAAGTGTTATTCGGGTTAAAATATAATTTAAAAAATTTGCCGTTGAGGTACCGGGCCTAATTCCCGGTATAAAACCGCCATATTTTTGTATTTCCTCGGCAATTTTTTTAGGATTGAAGATAACTGCGGTGTAAAAATATGTAAATCCGACAACTAAGAAGAAATACAAAAAGTTATAAATAAATCCGGTTGGATTAAACCAAGCTGCAAACGTTGTTGCCACATTACGAAGGGCCTCATTACTAGAGGCAGATAAATAATTTGCAATAAGCGAAGGCATCAAAACTAAAGAAACTGCAAAAATGATAGGAATAACTCCTGCCTGATTTAATCTTAAAGGGAGATGTGTCGATTGACCGCCGTAGATTTTATTTCCTCGAACTCTTTTTGCATAATAAACAGTAATTTGCCGGGTTGCTTCATTTATGATAACTATCGAGGAAATTACCATTATTCCCATCACCGCAAAAACTAATATGTTAGATATGTTCTCAGCGTTTATAGTTGATACTGTTTGTGCAAAGGAGACGGGAAGCACGCCTACGATTCCTGCAAAAATAAGAAGAGAGATCCCATTTCCTATTCCCTTCTCGGTTATAAGCTCTCCAAACCACATCAGTAAAATAGTACCTGCGCAGACAGTAACTATAAATGCCACCAGTTCAACCGAGGGCAAAAGTTTTATAATTCCCTGACTCCTAAGTAAAGCGTACATGCCTATTGCCTGTAAAACTGCAAGAGGAACCGTTAGCATTCTTGTATATTGGTTAATTTTTTGTCTCCCTGTCTCTCCTTCTTTTGACAATTCTTCAAGTTTGGGGAAAACCATCGTCAACAGCTGAAGAATTATAGACGCATTAATGTAGGGATTAAGACCAAGCGCCATTACAGAAAAGTTCGCAAGGGTTCCTCCGGAAAATATATCCAGAAGCCCTAAAAATTGATTCTGGGCAAAAAGAGCCTTAAGCTGGGCAACATCTACACCGGGAACCGGAATATGAGCAAAAATTCTAAAAACTACGAAAATTGCTGCCGTAAATAAAATCTTTGATCTTACATCAGGGGTTTTAAAACTATTCCTAAAAAAAGATAAAAAAAAATTCATTTTATTCTACTTTGCCGTCTGCCGCGTCAAGCGTGTGCGTGTCGCGTTCGACGCGACCGCCTGCTTTTTTAATTTTGTTTGCTGCACCTTTTGAAATAGGCAACTTAACAGTTAAAGGTATTTTCAGATCTCCCTCACCTAAAATTTTTACCCCATACATTCTAGCATCTTTTTCATCAACAATTCTATTTTTTATTAAAGTGTCAATATCAACCACGCTATTTTTCTTAAGTAAATTCAAAACCTTAATATTTATTATTAATGGCTTTTTTTTAAAAACTTTATTCTTTCCCTTGCCGCGTCTTAAAGGAAGTCTTTTTATAAGAGACAGTGCTCCTCCTTCAAAAGTTAGGGGTACTTTTCCTCTTGCCTTTTGTCCTTTAGTCCCTCTCCCAGCTGTTTTTCCGCGACCTGAACCATGTCCCTGACCAAGCCTCTTTTTCGATGATTTTTTTATTTTTTTAAGTTTATGCAAAGCCATTTCATTTCTCCTTTAGTCTTTTGTATCTTTGAGAAAGTTTTATTAAAGCTTCTATTGTTGCATAGACATTGCTTGCTTGATTTTTCGTTCCCAAAACCTTGGATGAGATATTTTCTATTCCTGCTGCCGTAACAACACTTCTAACAGCACCACCTGCGATAACTCCACTACCAGGAGGGGCAGGTTTTAATAAAATCTTAGCAGCTCCCGATTTAATATCTATTCTAAAAGGAATCGTTCCTTTAATAATTGGGACTTCTATTAAATGCTTCTTGGCAATTGATATTCCTTTTTTAATTGCCAATGAAACATCAGGAGCCTTGCCAAGCCCTACTCCAACTTTTCCTCTTTTATCTCCGACAACCATGAGAACTGAAAAACCAATCTTGTTTCCGCCTTTTGTTTTTTTGGAAACTCTATTTACTTGAATTATTTTTTCTTCGAAATTACTATCTGTTTTTTGCTCTCCTATCTTAAAGTCTGCCATTAGAATTTAAGCCCTCCTTCTCTTGCACCCTGCGCTACTTGTTTTATTCTTCCATGATATGCATAGGACCCCCTGTCAAAAACTACTGCTTTTATTTTTTTGGAAATTGCCATCTTTGCTAAAAAAAGACCTAACTCTTTTGCCTTATCGGATTTTTTTCCTTTTATATCTTTCCCTAGATTTTTTTCCGATACGCCTAAGACCGTTTCTGCCTTATCATCATTGATAAGCTGTGCATAAATAAATTTGTTAGATCTATAGACAGAAAGCCTTGGTCGCGCTGAAGTACCCTGAACTCTCGACCGAACCCGTATTTTTCTCTGTAATTTTTTATTTTTCATGTTTTTTATATTTTATATTTTATATTTTATTTTACTTAACTCCTCCTACTGCCTTTGCCGCCTTTCCTGCCTTTCTCCTTATAACTTCCCCCTGATATTTAATTCCTTTACCTTTATAAGGCTCGGGCGGTCTTATTGCTCTAATTTTTGCGGCAGTATTTCCAACCAGCGCTTTATCGATTCCCGAGATAATAATAGAATTATCCGAAACCAGGAATTTGATGCCTTCATCCGGACTAACCTTAACAGGGTGAGAAAAACCAAGAAAAAGCATTAGATCTTCTCCCGATACCTGAGCTCTATATCCGACTCCGGAAAGTTCCAGTCTTTTTTCAAACCCCAAGGATACTCCTGCGATCATGTTTGAAATTATTGATCGGGTTAGACCCAACAAAGCTCTTGAGTTATTGGCTTGCGGGTTTTTTTCGGAAAGCTCTATCTTCCCATCCGAAACTTTTGCCGAAACCCCCTGCGGAATTTTAAAAGATAAAATTCCTTTTGGTCCATTAACCTTAACCACTGCTGCCTCCATAGAAACAGTTACTCCTTCGGAAATATCGACTGGTTTTTTTCCTATCTTAGACATATTTTTACCAAACTTTAAATAAAACTTCTCCCCCTAAATTCTTTTTTTCAGCTTCATGTCCTGTTAAAATTCCTTTGCTTGTTGAGAGAACAAAAATAAACATTCCTTTTCTTTGGCTTGCATTTATATTTTTCGACGGCGTGTATACTCTAATAGAGGGTTTTGAAATAATCTTAACATCTGTTAAAACCGGGACTCTGTTTTTGTATCTTATTTTAAAGCTCAGCATTTTCTTTTTATCAACAATCTGTTCTTTAACTTCTTCTAAAAATCCTTCTTTTTCCAAAACTTTTGCAATTTCTCGGGTTATACGAGTATACGGAGCAAGAATCTCTCTTCTTCGTGCTCTAGCTGCGTTTTTTATTCTAATAATAAAATCGGATATTGTATGATTCATAGTTGCACAAGCTCACTACCAAGTTGCTTTAAGAACGCCCGGAAGTTCTCCTTTTACTGCTCTTTCTCTAAAGCAAATACGGCATAGACCAAAGCGTCTCATATAAGCCCTTGCTCTCCCGCAGATACTGCATCTGTTTCTTTCTCTTGTTGTAAACTTCTGTTTCTTCTTAAATTTTACTATGCTTGATACTTTTGCCATATTTATTTTTTAAACGGCATTCCCAAAGCCGATAGCAACTTAAAACCTTCATCTTTGTCTTTTGCGCTTGTTACAATACTTATTTCAAGTCCTTGCCCGATTAAGGCCGCGTCCATTTTACCAACGTCTATCTCAGGAAAAATACTAAATTCCCCAAATCCAAGAGTATAATTACCCGACTTATCAAAACTCTCCTTCCTTATTCCGTGAAAATCTCTAAGTCTTGGCAATATTATATTTACAAGTTTTTCAAAAAAATCAAACATTCTCTTCCCTCTTAAG
>Ga0209541_10002325_pt1 | contig 36154 bp, 28 predicted proteins | sample RifCSPlowO2_01_FD_184027 | JGI IMG/M metagenome (GOLD analysis project Ga0209541, IMG submission 184027) | Groundwater microbial communities from Rifle, Colorado - Rifle CSP2_plank lowO2_0.1 (SPAdes) (version 2) | ecosystem: Environmental > Aquatic > Deep subsurface > Groundwater | place...
TGCACACGCAGGAGAAGAGGGGCCAGCAGAATATGTTTGGGAAGCGCTTAATTTATTAAAAGTATCAAGAGTAGATCACGGAAATCGTTCTCTTGACGATGAAAAGCTGGTCCAGGAATTAGTTAATCGCAAAATACCATTAACGGTTTGCCCTATCTCCAATCTCAAATTAAAAGTCATTGATGATTTAAAAAAATATCCCCTCAGAGATATGTTGCAAAAAGGACTTTTGGTAACAATCAATTCCGACGACCCAGCTTATTTTGGCGGCTATATAAATGAAAACTATTTGGCAATTTCAAAAGCATTAGATTTATCTAAAGAAGAAATTTATCAGCTTGCTAAAAATTCCTTCAATGCTAGTTTCTTAGACGAAGAGACTAAAAAACAAATGAGGAAAAGGGCAGTCACCTTTTTTGTGATGCATTGAGAGTATATGCCAAGACAACCACGAAATGCAATAGGGGGATATGTCTATCAGAGATTATCTTTCTTTAATTAATGAGCTGCAAACACACGGACCTAAAAAAGGTGACTGACCCCTTTTCCAAAAAAGGTTTCTGGCTTCTTTTTCTAATATTTGCAAAAATTTTACGAACTTGATAATATTTACCCATCATGGCTAAAATAAATCCCCCACTTGAGTCAGCGGCACGCATTAAAGTTTTAGGTTGCGGCGGTTCTGGCACAAACGCCCTAAATCATATGGTTGCTCGCAAAATCAAAGGCATTGAATGCGTTTGCTTAAACACCGACACTCAAGATCTCCAAAAATCAACAGCTGGCAAAAAGATTCATTTGGGCCGCGACATGACCCGCGGGCTCGGCACCGGCATGAACCCGGAGGTCGGCAAAAAAGCCGCTGAAGAATCTAAACAAGAAATCGAAGAAATGATCAAAAATACCGATCTAGCCTTCATTACTTGCGGTATGGGTGGCGGTACAGGCACTGGCAGCGCGCCAGTTATTGCAAAAATTGCCCGCGAACAAGGCGTGCTCACCGTCGCTGTAGTTACTAAGCCATTTTCTTTCGAAGGCAGCCAGCGTAGCAGAGTTGCTGAAAAAGGCTTGGAAGAACTTATGAAAGAAGTTGACGCAATTATCGTTATTCCTAACGATCGCTTAATGTCGATCACAAATAAAAATACAACTCTCAAAAACGCTTTCGTGATGTGCGATGAAGTACTGCGCCAAGCCGTCGAAGGAATTTCCGACCTTATCACGACGCCCGGCATTATCAATATCGACTTTGCTGACATCAAGGCTATTATGAAAGACGGCGGCGAGGCGCTCATGGGTGTCGGCACCGCCAGTGGCGAAAATCGCGCAGAAAAAGCCGCGCTTCAAGCAATCAATTCCCCACTTCAAGAACTTTCAATTGCTGGTGCCAAAGGTGTGCTTTTCTCCGTTGCTGGTGGCGACGATCTAACGCTCCACGAAGTCAATCAGGCGGCAAAAATAATTACCGAATCAATTGATAAAGACGCTAAAGTTATTTTTGGCCCGACTCGCGATGAAAAATTAAAGAAAGGCGAAATTAGAATTACTGTGATTGCAACTGGTTTCCCGCTCGGCATTCCCCGCCGCACACTTTTCCAAGCGGCCAACACCGAACCAACGGAAGCGGTTAAAGAAATTCATAATATCAAAGTAGAAAAAGAAGAGCCGAGTATAATTATTGATGAAGAAGAAAAAGATTGGGACGCTATTCCAGCGTTTCTAAGACGCAGGAAATAGCAAAAAATAAATTACAAAATAGTGTTTCGAGCAAACCCTTGGTAGGCTCGACGGAGCCGGACAGAGAAAATTTCTAGCAAGAAATTTTCGTGGTTTGCGAGGAATAGCTATTTTGTAATTTTGTTTAATATTTTATAATTTAAAAACATGACATACGAACTAATTATAATTGGTGGTGGGCCGGCTGGTAGCGCGGCGGCGGTTTATGCCGCGCGAAAAAGAATAAAATCTGCTTTAATTGCCTTTGAATTCGGCGGCCAATCAGTGGTTTCTGACAACATCCAAAATTGGGTTGGTTCCCCTTCAATTTCTGGCCGCGCGCTGGCGGAAAATTTTAAAAAGCATGTCCTTGAATACGCCAATGATTCACTCAAAGTATTTCAAGGTGAAAAAGTCCAAAATATTGAAAAAAGTGGCGAATATTTTAAAGTCACCACTGACAAAAACTCCTTTGAAACAAAAACCGTCTTGATTGCTGCCGGCTCGGGCCGAAGGCGTTTAAATGTTCCCGGAGCCGAAGCGCTTGAACACAAAGGTCTTACTTACTGCGCTTCTTGCGACGGACCGCTTTTTGCAGACATGGACGTGGCCGTTATCGGCGGCGGCAATGCCGGCTTTGAAACAGCCGCCCAACTTCTTGCTTATTGCCGCTCCGTCACACTTCTTCATCACAGTGATTCCTTCAAAGCCGACCCAATAACGGTTGAGAAAGTTTTAGCCAATCCAAAAATGAAAGCGCTCACTAATGTTGAAACCGTAGAAGTTTATGGCGAGAAGTTTGTCGATGGTATGAAATACAAAAATAAAAAGACTGGAGAAATTACTGATTTGAAAGTAAGTGGCATTTTTGTTGAAATTGGCCAAATCCCAAACACGGCATTTGCTAAGAACGCTCTCTCGTTTGATGAGTATGGCCGAATTGAAATCGATCCCTGGACCCAAAAAACAAAAACTACCGGCATCTGGGCGGCTGGTGATTGCACTAATATTAAATATCATCAAAACAATATCGCCGCTGGCGACGCTGTCAAAGCAGTTGAAGATATTTACGTTACCCTCCACGCTAAATAACACGGAGGAGTTTCCTCCGTATAAAAAAGGTAATTAAAAAAGCAGGGATTTTGTCCCTGCTTGTAAAATTTAAAAAAGAACTTTTTGTTTATTCCGTAAAAACCGTTTCTTCGGTATTAAAAGTGTTATCAGCAAATTCGTCCGGCATTTCAAATTCGATTCCGTTACCACTTTTATCACGAGCAAATTTCACTAAATGAGCAACCTCTTTCTTGAACAACTTCGCGCTCATTTCGTCATCGAGCATCTTAATGCCTCGCAAACTTAACACCGAGTTTCTAATATCCGGAGGCAATTTCGCTTTTTCAAAATTGAAAAAGAGCGCTATCAAAACCTCGTCAGAAAAAGAACTTTTCTCAAGCGTGCAATTAAACGAATAAACATCCTTGATGCGCTCGTAAACGCCTTCTAATTTTCCAGCAAAAACAGTTTCTTTCAGAATTTCACGAATTGAATGCAAATGAGGGTCTCCATCAAGTTTGCCAACTTCCCACTTGTCAGATGGTTTGGGAATGTGGTTTAAAATGTTGAAATCATCAACAAAAGTCCTACCGGACCACAAGTTTTGAAGAACTTGCGCCAGTGAGATTTTTTTTGCAAGAATTTCAGAGCATTTAAGCCAGCAAAAATGATTTCGTTCCTCTATCAACTTCCGAATTTGCGAACCTGATTCCAATAATTCCGATACTGCCATCATCCGAAATAAATTATCGTCATCAAGCCAAGCAGTCAAGTAAGGGCACACTTCCAACGCGTTGTAAACCGAAACAGGATGAAGCGCGTTAATTCTCTTATTAAAAGAACCAACAGGATCAGAGACAAAACCTCTGATTGCGCCCTTTTTATGACTCTCAAAGATACTGCAAGCGGTTAAACGCACTGCCTTTAAAAAGGCTTGGCGAATTTCCGTAAAACGATTGCACTCCCCCGTGCTGGAAAGCATCAGTTTGCCAAAGTTAAGCCAGTGATTAAATCTTGGATTAGCCAAATCTGAAACTAATTTAATCATTTCAGAATGACTCCAAAGTTCGACCGCCAGCGTGCTTTCACGGAAAAATTTAACAAAAAGATCATAAATCTTTTCGCGCCACTCTTCGTAATTGCCTCCAGCGATTTGGGAAAATTTGCAAAGATTTTCAATGCCAAATTCTTTGACAGTTTTGTGTCCAAGCGTGGCACTGATTAAAAAATGCAAAAATACTTTCCGCTTTTGCCACTTCTGCTCGTAGTTTCCTCGCCGACGGCCGGCAAGGATAGTTTCTTCCGCGAGCGAACGGCTCCGCATCATTGTTGAGATGAAGCGAAGCCACGCCCGGTGGTCAGAAACCGCTTTTTTGAGCATTTCAAAAGTCGCAATTTTCTCCATTCGGTAAGCGCCAAACTTCCACAGATTTTTGAAAGCAGCTTCATCGCCACTTTCTTTGAGAATGGTTTCAAAATTCCGCTCCCGCTCAAGCCATGCCGCAAGGTCGTTTAACCCGGAGGCGCTCCGCAGAAAGCGAATTGTTTTATCCAAGCTCACCAGTTTGTTCAACGGGAAATTAAGTTCTCGAGCCGCGCTGATTGCAATCACAGCAAAATTCCTTGCCGCAATGCTTTTGTTTATCGTTACCGTTTCTTTTTTGCCAATCCGATTGCCCTCACTAAGATAATAAAACAAAACTTTTTTGAATGTCAGAATCTCACCCTGCGACAAAACTTTTTCATTTTCTATCGCAAATGAATGATGCAAGATTAAACTTTTCACCGTGTCCATAAAATAGTCATTTAAAATTAGTTAAATATTAACTATTTAAGTACTCTTCAATTGTTTGGTCATTGTCGCCAAGTTGCGCTTGGTTTCTGCGATAAAGTTCATAAAACATTTCGCGCAGTTCAGACCAATTCGGATTAAAAAGTTCTGTCACCACTATTTCAAAAACATCCGGCATATTTTCCTGCAACCAAAGAGTGAGAGGCATTTCCCGCGGCACCGGGCTTTTACTGCCAGCCATAGTTGCACAGAAAAAGTCGCTGCCGTTGCGCTGATCATCAGCAATGTAAGCCATCGCTTCATTGCCGCAGAGAAGATAAAGGGCTTTCACCTCCAATTTCATTATGCATTCTTTCGCATATTCAATCGGCAGAGTTAAAATCAATTCGTGAAGCCGATTGGCAACATCAGAATCAAAATGGTTGATATGTTTTGAATAAGGAGTGATCTCCACTTTCTCCAGATTATGAAAACTCATAAATCCTTTGGCGATAAAATCGCCACGGAGTTCTAAATGCTTCACGAGTTCCATATCCAATTCAATATCATCAATGAAAGCGAGTTTGTATTTGAGATCAACTTTAGTGATATCCCAAATATTTTTTACTACTGCCAATTCGCCATTTTTGAAAATTTCTCTGATGGCGTCAATTGCTTTGTCCGCCTTTTGTCCTGCTAAAGCAAGTTCTGTTAAGCCAATTTTTTTGCCGCCTCTGACTTTGAAGCCAGTAGCAATTTGGTCAAATATTTGAGCCAATTCGCTTGCAGTGGTTACCTTTTTAATTGCGGGTATCGCATTTGTGTCTGTTTTCGTGATTGTTGTTGTCATTTTGTTAAAGAATTAAAGGTTAGTTTTCTGTGATTTATCAGCCCATAATATATCTTGAAAATTTGATTTTGTCAATGTTTTTCGGCTTTTAAAAATAAATAAAAAAAGCATACCGGAGTATGCTTTAAATTGTAAATCCAATACTTGTAAGATTACCCAAATATCGTCTTAGTATCTCGCCTTTAAAAACTGAACTTCTTAACCGAATACGCCTGATGGCTTTTTCCTTAATCTGCCTTACTCTTTCTTTCGTTAGACCAACACGATCTCCAATCTCTTCCAATGATGAACCTTCTTTGTTAGGATTGCCGTTAAGACTAAAGAAAAGTTTTAAAACCTCTCTTTCGCGGTCAGTTAAATTTGAAATAACTCTTAGAATGTCAGTTCGGCAAGATTCAAGTAAAAGTAATTCATCGGATTTTTCTTCGGCTTCAATTCCGCATGAAAGATATGTAATTTCTTCAAAGTACATATTGCCTTCATCGCGAAGAACGATTTCAGTCGGTCTTGAAAGCCATTCGGTTTTTGAGATTGTCCGCATTGTAAATCTTCCTTCTATTTCTGAAGTAGACATCCCAAATTTTTCTGCAATTTCAAGCGAAGTCGGTTGGCGATCATTCTCTCCGAAAAATTTCTCTTCAAATCTTTCAATGTGAAGATTGGTCGAATAGTAGTTTAGCGGCAAAGCAATCGTGTAATTTTGTTTCATCAATGCATCAAGAATTCCCTGCCTGATCCACCATACAGCATAAGAAATAAATTTGGCTTCGCGGGCTGGATCATATCTTTCAATCGCGGATAAAAGTCCGATGTTCCCTTCGTTGATAAGGTCTACGATCGGCAAGCCGTTATTTTGGTACATTTTTGCAACGCTGATAACAAATCGGCAATTGCCCTGAAAAACAATTTCACGCGCCTTGCGGTCTCCTTTTTGCGCCTTTTGGATAAAATAAATTTCTTCTTCCCTTTCTAACCTTGGATATTTTTCAATATCAGAAAAGTAGCTGGCAAGAAGCGGGTCGTTTTTGTCTATTCGGATGTCCGTATCTGATATTTGTAAATCTCTCATAAGTGGTTAGTATTTGGTATTAAGGTTGTTAAGAATATATTTAGGGTTTATTAAAGTTCTTTTTCAGTGAATACCTTATCATGAATTTTTTATTTTGTCAAATAAAAAACCAGAGTGTTTAAGCTCTGGTTTATTTTTCATTTACTTTTTGAATTTCATTAAATTACCATTGGCCGGCACGAGCAATAAAATCAGCGGGAATAAAATTAATGGTCGGCATAAAAACCAAAAGCAAAATATAGGCAACAATTAAGATATCGGTCACATCATCAAAAAATATAATAACAGCCGCAACCGCTAATCTTAGCCCCCAAAGCGGAATTGATGCGTAATATGCAATACCTGCAAGAACGCCTCCCACCCAACCGGCACCGGGGATTCTTACAAATGAGTGTTCTTTAAATTCTTTTATCGGATATGTCGGACTTAGAGTGGTATCTCCGGAGAATATCCAATAAATTGCAAAGCCGATAATTGCGAGAAAAAAGAGGAGACAACCTATTGCGCAACCTGATCCATTTGTATCATTGATGTTGCTTTTCGAAAATTTCTTTTTCCAAGTTTTTTTGACGATAGTTTTTATCATTTGGCAGAATTTTTAGTATGGTTCAACTTTGAAATTAAAAGAGCATTTTTATCCTTTGTAATGTAACAAAATAATATCATTCTGTCAATACCTAGAAAGAAAATAAAAAAACCGGAGTATTGCTACTCCGGTTTGGCTTAACCTACTTGGTTTTCTTTTCTCCCATGGCTCGCTTACATCTACTGGTTTTCTCCTGTAGCATGGCTCGCTCATTACAAATGGTTTTCTTGCCGGGATTGACTCGCTTGAAGACTTTGGTTTTCTTTCTTTGAATGGCTCGCTTCTAATGTATGGTTTACTTAGGTCCCTTTGGCTCGCTCGATTATTGAGGTTTTTTTATCCTCTATGGCTCGCTTATTATTTATGGTTTTTTTCCGTTTGATGGCTCGCTTGTGCGGACTGGTTTTCTCGCTATCTTTGACTCGCTTCCCTTTTTTGGGTTTTCTTAATGAGTGTGGCTCGCTTATACTATGTGGTTTTCTTAATTATGATGGCTCGCTTTTAGATTTTGGTTTACTCTTTACTATTGGCTTAGCGAATTGCCGTTTTTTGGTTAAATTGAGCGATGCGTTTGTTTGCTTCAATAATTGCGCGAATGAAATGCCAGTTGCCGAACTCATCAGATTTTACAAAAACTTTCCCTTCATCAACTTCCAGTTTTTCTTTTTTGGGATCGCTATAAAAGGGCATGTAAAATTGCGAAGCGTTGGTGACACCATCTTCCAAATGGCAAGTGAAAACAGTTTTCTTTAGCCCGCTTGTTTTGCGATTGGCTGAATTACCCTTTTTAAAAACGAAACACTCGTGGGTCGTTTCCAAAATGCAATCATTCTTGAAAAGAAAAATGCCGTACTTGAGAATAATGAAATAGTTGTCATCCGTTTCAAATTGATAAACCATTGTTTTGGTCAATAAATTTTCACTTTCGTATTCATCAACAATTGGGAAACGGCTTTTCAGTCCGCCTGCGCTGTCGCGGGTTAAAAAAATATTCGCGAATACTTCAGTGATTGTATCAAGACCCGCCCAGGCAGAACTTGATTGGTAAGAGGTCGGCTTTTTTTCTTTTTGCGCGTTTGCCGAGTGCAATGAGAAAAAGAGAAGAGTTGCCAGTAATGCAGAAAAAATGAGTTTTGTCTTCATAGGAGTTGTTTTAAGGTTCAATTTATTCAAATACAACAATATCAGTTTTAATGGGTAGTGTCAAATTAAAAACCGGAGTATTGCTACTCCGGTTGTGCTTATTAATAATGGTTTTCTCAATGAGTGTGGCTCGCTTAATTCTACTGGTTTACTTTACTCTTATGACTCGCTCGATGTTTTTGGTTTCTCTTGCTTATGATGACTCGCTTGTTGTAGATGGTTTTCTTAAATACCTTGGCTTTTAAAAAAGTCCGGTATTGTTCAACACCGGACTTTTATTTTTATACTGATGTTTTATCAGTCGCGGTCAATCATTTCGTAAGGTTGAATCACTGTTGTGTGTCCCAATTTTTCAACTGGATACGGGTCGCGAATCGGCAATCCTTCCGCCTGCCGCCAGTAAAGCCAGAGACAACCCAGAAAAAGTTTAATCATTCTCCGGAAAGCGCGCATGTGAACATAATACTCGCTGGCATTTTCCGATTTTTCAGCATCTTCAAGTTTTTTCCAGTCAACTGTTGGAAGAACTTTCATGCCCTTGCTCTCAAATTTCATGGCTTCTTGTTTCAGTGCTTTTTCAAAAAAAGCACCAAACTTCGTTCCCTCTCCGCCCTTACTTTTTATAAGTTCGTGAGATTTGATGAGCGAAGTGCCAACCCGGTAACACATGAGTTTGAGCGTTTTGTTGAAATGCAGTTCTTTGCCTTTCACCGGTCTTTCTCCGGCACCGTCAACAACTGCATAACCGGCATATTTCCAAAGCGAACTGATTGTTGGCGCTTTGTTAATATCAATAAAACAGAGCACTTTCGCAATGTTTTCCTGACCAATCCCTTTTACTCTTGAGAACCATGGATGAGCCGGGTGAAGTTTAAGTATTTTTGCCACCGGTTTTAAAAACTTCTTTTCTTTGAACTTCTCCATTTCCGATTGGAATTTTTCCGTTTCCGGATCGGGAGTTTCGTTCTTTTTCAAATGAGTGTTGCGAATTTTAAGCGCGGTTAATCCTTGTTCAAAATGAATTTGAAAATCCACCAGCGCGGCTGCGTAACCAATTTTTTGGGCTAATGTTCTTTTGGGTTTCTTCTGTATTTTCTGTTTCTCCTCCATAATTTTTAGGTTTTTTGATTTTGGTTTTTGATTTAAGCGTTTATTTTTAAATAACTTTTGCCTCAAACATTACCACATCATTGATTTTAAGTCAACTCTAGGAAAAGTAAAAAAAACCGCCTAATCATTTCTGACTAGACGGCTCGCTATTTCCTCATGGGCCCTTCCTGCATTTCTCATAATAATGCCTTACAACAAGAAGTGTGCTTTTCGGATAAAGTCTTATCGGCTTTCCCGACCGCGAAGAAATTTTCTCCAAATCGGGGCGGGTGGTAATAACGCCTCGCTTTTGAAGAAGAAAAAGTGTGCGCCTTGAAATACCGGCAACCTCCATGGCGTCTTCCTGCATTAACCACTCTTCATTTTCTGGAAAAACGATCTTGTCTAAATGTTTCTTTATTCTCTTAATGTTCTTAGACATCGGTTTTTTCAGAACATTTTCCATCCTCTGAGCTTCCCTTTTCTGCGTCTTCCGGCACTCTTCGGAACAGTATTGGAGCATCGGTCCTCTTTTATGGCATTTCTTTTCGGAAATGAAAATCACTTCGTATTCAAAATCGCTGCCACATTGGCGGCAAATTCCTCGGCCCTTCCCGCATTGATACTCTTTCACACGATCCGCGTGCCCAATCTTTTTCGCCACTTCCTTGGAAAGCATCATAAACCGCGCGCGCTTCACAGCTTTTCCCCGACTCAATTCGCGAACAACATGGTACGGTACACCGAGCTCCGATGCCAATGCGTGGGGCGACTGAAAACCGGTAACCGAATCGTCATTTCGAAACCGCTGACGAACCCTTTCCTCCGTAAGGGGAAGGCCGAGTTTTTCTTTTATTGCCTTCCAACTAAAGCCTTTTTGCCGCAATTTGATAATTTTTTTCTCCTGAATTTTTTTTAATTTGGCACCTTTTCCGCGATCTTCCAAGAGGTCACGTTTCCGCAAGCGAACATAAATGCTACTCGTTTTTGTCGCGGGCAATTTCATCTTGAAAGACATCTCATCCAGAGTTAGTCCTTTTTTGTTCCATGCCCTGATAAATCTTCGGTCAAATTTTGATAGAGGGGTCATCGGCCTTCCCTGTTCGCGCTCTTCCAGTTTTTTCTCTCTTTTTGCTGTAGCATACAATGAACAAATTCTACCGTATTCTAGGCCGAGCCGAATCGAAATCTTTTTTAAGGTAATATGTTTTTTGTTCCACAAAGATATAAATCTTCGCAGAAGCACCCTGCTTATCTTTTGTTTTCCCATTTCTTGTTTTTTTATTTGAATGAATTTCCGTATTATATTACCATAGATACCAACGCTTAGCAAGTCTACGTTCCCTGCTTTGTTCAGAAACGATCTTTTAACATCATAAAAACTAGACAATATTTTGCCACCATGCTACCATTCCCGGTCTGTTTGTTCTTTAATTATTTTTTCAAATCACTAACCTTAAACCCCCAAATCCTATGAAAAAATTTATTCTTGCTTTTGCGCTTGTTGGCGTGCTTTCGGTAGCAGTTAATTCAATGTTTCGCGTGGATGTGCCGAAAATCGGAACAGGCAAACCATTTACCACAGAAGATGGCAGAATCGTACTTACCGGATTTCACACAGATAAAGACACTGTTCTTGTCTGGTTTGAAATTACAGAGGGCGCTTTCGGTGGTCGCAATGAAATTTACCGGACAATTCCCTTGCTCGTTTATGGCGTTAATCCAAGAATTTTATCTCAAATCGGCCGACCAGCCGAAGCAAAGTATTCTTTCCGAATCGCGTATTTTAATCCAAAGAGTGTCGGCAAAGAAGATGTTTTGTTTAAAAAAGAACCTTACACCGCTGAATCAATTTTTAAAAACAGATTTATCAATTATAGCGAAGAAGAAAGTTTTACGGTTGTTGATGCAAACAAAAATTAGATTTTGAAAATAAATTTTCAAAAAACCCGCCACGAAATGAGGCGGTTTTTTAATTTTGTTCGAATCATTAACATATAAAACATTACCTAATCACCAATCCAGAAAATGGTCGCTCGCCAGCCGTGCGTGTACCCATCATAGAACTAAATTCAACATAATTATCGCTAAAAGCTGATTCAGGAATGTCTGCTACTAGATCTTCAATAAAATCAGTATTAAATTTTTCTTTCCATTCTTGCTTGAATCTTTTTTCAAAAAGTTCGGCGTTCAAACCAACACTCGAAAGCGCCGCTTGCGAAACAGAAATTGAAAGCCGGGCTTGAGGAAATTCTTTTTTAAGCGCATTGTATTTTTTAAATACTGTCAGCGCATTGCTGACCAGCACATCTGGGCCTTTAGAGCCATAAACTCTATCAAACACAAAAGACATTTCCTTCTGGCCATCTGGCCGCTTAACCGGCACAAAGAAAAGAATTTCATCCGAGACACTGCCTTCTTCTTTGCCGGTTTGATTTATCAAAAAGAATTTATTGTAGTCGCCAAAAGCCAAGTTTGTGTCATTATTCGCTTCTTTACGAAGACAACCCAAACATTGACGCATATTTTCAATAATCAAATTAAGGTCTTTGGTCATACGGCTTGTAATCACCCCGCTTTCATCGGTTGCATAAATAATTTTTTCAATCGCGGCCAATCGTTCGTTCAAAATGGGTCGGTCGGCAATATGGAGGCTCTTTTTAATTTTATCAAAATATTCTTTAACGCGATCTAAAATTCTTTCAAGTTCTTTCATTTTATCTTTAATTGAATCGAGGTATTCGGTAACAATTATTCGCTCTTCGGGCGCGATCTTTTGATTGTCTTTAACTATCAAGCTCTCTAAGAAAGTAATATCTTTTGAAAGTGCCAAAGCGCCAGATTCCTGCTTAAATGACTCGCCTAATCGATTAAATACTTCGATGACCTTTTCGGTCGGCTCAAGCCGCTTTTGAAGTTCTTCAATGCTTTCATTTACTTTTTCTTCTTCAAGACGATGAATCATGTTAACAATGAGGCCGAGCGGCTGAATCAAATCTTGAACGGTCTTCACTTGCTCACCACTCCATTTTGAAATATTAAAAATTTTGGCAATTTTTGATTGTAACTCTCTTTCGTCGGGAGATAATTGAATCTTTTTCCCCGTTGATTCGGCAAAAGTTTTAGAAAGTGTCGCGCCAATTTTTTTCCCTTCTGCTATTAAAAGGGCGAGCATTTCTTTTTCTGACTTTTCTGAATAAATATCCGGATCAGCGAGTTCGGAAATATTGCGGCTCACATTGCCGAGCCGAACGTCAATTGTCTCGATATTACCAACCATATTAGACAAAACATCTTCCTGAAGAATTTCTTGGAATCTTGGTAAATCTTTTTCATTTAAGCCGCCGATTTCTAATAAAAGTTTGGACATTTCTTGTTTCTTTTCCAAAATCGGTTCGATTATTTCTAACTGCTTGGCTGAAAGATACTCCTTGGGATCTATTGGCGCGCCTTGGCGGAATTTTTCCCAAGCACCATCAAGTTCAAGACCTAAAAAGAACGCGAGAACGGCTTCCCGATTCTCATTGCGACCGCTAATATTGCCCATATATCTAATCGCATTTTGAATCGAACGAATATGCTCTTTGTTAAATTCTGTCGGCACTTTGAGAAGTCCAAACCTTTCTTTGAAATTAGCTTGGATAAGTTGAATTAATCGCGCTTTTTCGATTTCAAAAACTTTGGTTTTAAGAGCGTCGGGATTTTCAAGATTTTCAGAAAATTCTTTGATAAATTGCCGTACACCGACAAGATCGCGCGGATTGTAAGCAAATTCGCCATCTTCGTCGGTATTTTTTTGCTTGATTATAAGTTCAGCTTGATAGAGCGGCATAATTTCTTTCATGAAAGCTTTCAATTCCTTTGGGTTGAGATTTTCAAAAATTGGACCAAAAGCAGAATACAGGCTTGGCGCAGCAGCCAACACATCTCTTGAGAGATTATAAAATTCCGATCGATCATCGGCCGACCACTTTTCTTTATTGAAACGGGCTTCTTGCTTAACGAGCAAATCTTTTATTTCTTCTTTGGTGCGCAGAGCGGTTTTCTGATTATCAAAAGATTCGCTTACTTTGTAAATAAAATTACTTAGTGATTCGATGTGTTTTAAATTACCAGCGCCACCGGCTTCGTCAATCAGATAAGTTGTTATAAAAAGTTTTGGTGGCAAAATTATTTCTTTTTTTTCAAGATAAGTGAGCCAATCGTTTCTCAAACCAGCCAAGCAAGCATCTTTATAATCGCCCATAAAAAGATTTTTAATTTTTGTTTTTTCTTCATCGCCACGATCAAAAATCCTGGTATTCTCAAAAGCGTCTACATAATTTAATAGCGCTTCAGACCAATTTTTCTCATTGAAATCTTTTAAAGGCTCAAGGCCGGATCTTAATAATTTAAAAAATTCTTTTTGTTCTGTTTCAGGAACAGAAGCAACTTTATCAAATAAAATTATGATTGGCAGATCTGAAAGAATCCCCCCTTTGTATTGCTCAAGATCGCTAATTATGTTTGTTTTTTCCAACAATTCACTTGTCGATAAATCTTTTAACATGTAAAAAAGCTTCGGCCAATTGCCCGGAACGCCTAAGATTTCAGATGAGACATGCGAGCCAATCGATCCAACCCGATCAAGATAAGCAGGATTTCTCGCGATTTCATTTAAAATTACAGAATTTTTGGCCAAATACAAGTAGCCTGGAGGAAAAAATCCTTCAGAAAGATTAGATAGTGCGGAGATAGCATAATCCCTGACCGAAACCGATCGATTAATATCAAACACGACTTTTTTCTGATCTTCCAAAAATTTTTCGACAAGCGCATTGGTTTTTTCAAATTGAGTGAGCCTCTCAAGTATTATCCAATCCCTGCCTTCAACAGCCTCTTCAAAAATTTTTTCGCCATTTTTGCTGATACAGTTTTCTGCTTCTTTTTCGATATCAATTTCTGGAAAATGTTTTGTTAAAATCCTTTCATCAATTGCGTCACGAATCAAGCGTCCTTCAGCTATTTCTTTTTTAATATTATCAATAATTCTTTCTCGCGAGAGATTGAAATATCTGACGAGGTCCTCTGACATCGGCCAGTAATCGAAACGCTTGCCCAATTCTTCTTCAAAATGAGTTTTTATTTCCGGATCAGCAATCAAATTTATTTTCTCCATTTTCGGATAATAACGGTCAACGAATTGGCGGAGATTATTAAAAGATTTGAGATAAGCGCGCAATGTGAAAGAATTTAAAAGCGCTTTTTTGACCGCCGCGCGTTTTTCCGACGCATCTTTTGGTGACCAATTAGCTTCAAAATCTTTTTCCATTAAATTAAGATAGCTAAGATCGCCTTTTCTTATAAACCCAAGCGCAACCTCTTTAGTTCTTTCCTCTGACAATTCTCTATTTGAAATTTTCTCCAACTGATATTTATTTTTGAAAGTAGTAATTTCAAATTCTCTAGCGCCATGGCTAACCCGTTCAAGTAGCGCCAGCGTCAGCGCTTCATCAACTTCCGCGGGTGTTAGTTTAAATTTTTCAGCAGTTTCGAGCACTGTGTCTAGACCGCGATCATCTGTGCCCTTGGTTTCATCAAAAACCATTTTGATACCTACTTTATGAATAATTTCTTCCGGTGTTCCAATATTCTTTAATAAATCAAGGTTTTTATCGAGTTCCCAAAAATACAAACCACTTTTAATTATATCGACTAATCTCTTAGAATTTTTATGTTTTTCAAAAAATTTTTGTTGCTCCTCTTTAGAAAGATATTGAAGAGAATTTTCTAAATCAAAGAAAGTCATCTTATTTATGTCGCTAGTTTTTTCTAAATTAATCCGCCTCGCTTCATCTGCAATGACCTTTTGATCAAGATCAAATTTACTCAATCCAAAATATCCCAAAACATCTTTGGCTTGTTTAATGTTAGCCCAAGCAAAATGATTGGTAGCTACTTTTTTAGCTAATTCCTTAGCTTCGGCCGATTCAAAAAAATCATCAATCGGCAGATTTATTTCTCGCAGTTTGTTTCGCAAATAATTATTGACCGCGCTGTCATCAATCGCACCGGCTCTAAATTTATCTAAAATTAAATTTTTAAATTCTTCGTCAGTTATCTCAAAAAATTCTTTATAATCAAGAGCGCTATTAAAATTTTCGCCGGGTTCTGCTCCAAAATGAGTGCTAAAACTGAAAAGCTTGTTGAGCATGCTTGCAACAGCGGTGTTTTTAACTTTAGGATCATCAATTTTAAGGCCGACGTCAGAAAAACGGCCTTGTCGCCAATATCTTTCTTTTTTTTCATCTTCTGTCGCTTCGCCCCAAATACCGGATTCGCGCGGTAAACCTTCTTTAATATCAAATCGCCAGCCGTGTTTTAAGTTTTCGAGCCATTTTTTTTGCCGATAAGCATTAAACTTCTTATCCTCAAAAAAGCTTTCTTCAATTTCAAAATAATTTTTGAAAGCTATCCAAGCGCCCATTTCATTGGCTTTATCTGCTTCAACTTGTTTAATAAAATTTTCTTTAGCAAGCTTTTTAACAAAATCGCTTTTAATTATTTCTTTGTGATGCTCCGCGATATTTTCATTTAAAAGATGAAGGAGCGACCAATTGTTTTCAATAAGATCTTGCAAATAAAATCTGACTTGTTTTTTCTCCGGCGGTGAAAGTTCAAAACCATTGAGAAATTCTTCAATCTCTTTTTCACCTATCTCCACCTTCTTTTCTAAGCTTTCTATCGGTTTTTCTTCTAATAATAGCTCTTCCATAATTAATCTCATTTTAAAATAAAAACACCGTATTGTAAATTAAAAAGCCAACCTTTATTGGTTGGCCTCCTTCAATGCTTTTATACTCAAAGTAAGTTTCTTCCCTTCCCGGTCATAGTTTTGCACCAATACTTCAATGTCATCGCCTGTTTTAAATGTTTCTTGCAAGCAGGTAATTTTTGTAAATTTTTAATTGGAAGAAAAAAATCTATTTCAGGCAAGCGTTTTTTTAATTCTTCTCGTTCGCCTTTCCAATCTGAAGAAATTTCAGAAATATGGACAAGACCTTCAATGCCCGGTACCACTTCCACAAAAAGTCCGTAATCAGCAATTTCTTTAATTTTGCCTTTTAATTTTTCGCCTTTATCAATCCATGTTACCTTCCATGGGTCTGGAACAAGTTGTTTGAGTCCCAAGCCGATTCGTTTTCTTTCCAAATCAACAGTTAATACCATAACGGTAATATCCTGACCAACTTGAAGTTTTTCATCCGGATGCTTGATTTTCTCCCAAGCAATATCTTTGATATAGAGGAGTCCGTCAATTTTGGGCGCCAGTGTAACGAAGGCGCCATAACGAACTATGGCTTTAATTTTGCCGAGCAAGATTTCATTTGCTTTGACTTTAGCCCAAAATTCGTCTTGGGCTTTTTGGATATCTGCATTCATTTTCGGTAATTATTAAGTGATTTTATTGAATATGTTTAAAGAACCAATTTCAGACTTTTATTATACCATATTAATAAATTTCTGTAAAACAGATTTTAGTGAATTAAAAAAGCTCTCTAGTGAGAGCTTGGAACATAATTGAAATTTAATTTTGGAATGGAAAAAAATTCAAGCCGCCTTTTGGTGTTTATTAGAGTTTGAACATCAGCCGAGGAGGTGATTTCCCGGAATTCGTTGTTGTCCAAAATTACAACCAGCGACCGCTTCGGGTTTAATTGAATTTTTTGGGTAAGCGCTTTTTTATCAAGCGACTCCTCAGCGTTAATTGAGCAGATAATTTTGCCGTGTTCAATTAAGTAACTGGGGTCAAGTAAAATTTTTGTCATAAAAAGAACAGTTTTGAATGAAGTCTCTAGTATATGGAAAAATAAAATTTTGTCTAGTTTCAATCACTTTAGCATTGGTATATAATGACCATCATGAAAGAGTCGCAATTCATTCATCTTCACTGCCACAGCCACTACAGCCTCCTTGACGGGCTCGCTAAAATTGATGAACTTGTTGAGAAAGCTAAAACTCACAATATGACCGCGCTCGCTTTGACTGATCACGGCAACCTCTATGGCGCCATTGAATTTTATAAAACTTGTAAAAAAAATAATATAAAGCCCATCGTCGGCGTTGAGCTTTATGTCTCACCAAGGCGTTTAACCGATAAGCAAGCCGGCATTGATGGCAAAAACGCCCACGTTACCCTCTTGGCAAAAAATCTGACCGGTTACAAAAATTTGATCCGACTTGTCTCAATTGCCCAACTAGAAGGCTTCTATTATAAGCCGCGCGTTGACCACGAAACGCTGAAAAAATTTAGCGAGGGTATTATTTGCCTTTCCGGCTGTATGAAAGGCGAACTTTCACAAGCATTGACTACCCAAAACAAAGAACGCGCAAAAGAAATAATAAAAATTTATCAAGATATTTTTGGTGAAAATTATTTTCTGGAAATAATGTTTCATCCGGCTGTGCCCAATTCCGAAACCGTTAGAAAAGAAATAATTAATTTAGGCAAAGAATTAGGCATTATGGTTGTCGCCACGCAAGACGCTCATTATATCGCCCCCGAAGACAAAAAAGTGCATGAGGTCCTCCTTAATATCCAAACAACCGGCGACAAAAAATTCACTTTCGCCGATGATGATTTTTCTTTCATTGATGAAGCAACAGCGTTGAAAAACTTTGCTGATTTTAGAGATGCGGTTACCAACACAAAAAAGGTTGCTGATTTATGCAATTTGGAGCTAGAGCTTGGCAAATGGGTTTTCCCCGATATTGAAATACCGGCCGGTTCTAATTATGATGCCGAATTAAAAAAATTGGCTTATGACGGTTTAGAAAAAAGATCGCTCCCGAAAACGCCGGAAATTTTAGAGCGCTTGGATTATGAGTTGGAAATTATCGCCAAAAAGGGTTATTCGCCATATTTTCTTGTTGTTTCTGATATTCTCCGTTTTGCCCGAGAAAATAAGATTTTAGCCACCACTCGAGGTTCAGCCGCGGGCAGTCTTGTCTCCTATCTTACTTTCATCACTACCTTAAATCCGCTTGATTTCAATCTGCCTTTTGAAAGATTTTTAAATCCAGAACGCCCTTCACCACCGGACATCGACATGGATTTCGCTGACGACCGACGCGACGAAGTTATCGAATATGTAAAAAGAAAATATGGTGAAGCTAAAGTCGCCCAAATCGGCACTTTTGGTAAAATGATGGCTCGCGGCTCTGTTCGCGATGTTGCCCGCGCGCTTAGTTATCCATATTCCGTCGGCGACCGCATTGCCAAGCTAATTCCTTTTGGCATGCAAGGCTTCCCAATGACAATCGAGCGGGCTTTTGAAGTTGTTCCGGAACTGAAAAAAATTTACGACACAAATCAGGAAGCGCATGAAATACTTGATACCGCAATAAAACTTGAGGGTACTGTCCGCCATGTTTCCGTGCACGCGGCAGGTGTGGTCATTGCCCCAAAGCCGCTCGTAGAATACGTTCCTGTGCAGTACGACCCAAAAGGTACCGGCAACATCATAACGCAGTACGACATGTACACCGTCGGCGAAGACGGTGTGGGGCTTACCAAGCTTGATTTTTTGGGCATACGCAACCTTTCTATATTGGAAAATGCCGTAAGCCTTGTACTTGAACATCTCGGACTTGAAATTGATATTGAAAAAATTCCCTTCAATGACGAAAAAACCTTTGAGATGCTGGCCCGCGGCGAAACGGAAGGCGTTTTCCAATTGAACGGCAGCGGCATGACCAAGCACCTTATGGAGCTGAAACCATCTACCATACACGATATCAACGCCATGATCGCGCTCTACCGGCCGGGGCCGATGAACAACATTCCGGAATATATAGCGCGCAAACAAGGCCAGCGGAAAGTAACTTATTTCCACCCCAAGGTGGCGAAATTCCTTGAAAAATCCTACGGTATACTGGTCTATCAGGATGACCTTTTATTTACGGCGATAGAACTCGCGGGATACAACTGGGAATCGGTGGACAAATTCCGCAAGGCTGTAGGCAAAAAAATTCCGGCGGAGATGGCCAAACAGCACGAAATTTTCGTAAAGGGCTGTGAGGTGCACAGCGCCATGACAAAAGAAGAGGCAGAAGACATCTGGAAATTATTTGAACCGTTCCAGGGATACGGATTCAACAAAGCGCATGCCGCAAGCTATGGGCGGGTGGCTTACCAGACTGCATATATGAAAGCGCACTATCCGGGTGAATACATGTGCGCAATACTCACGGCCGAGTCCGGAGACACGGAAAAAATCGGCCAGATAATTACGGAATGTAAAAGAATTGATATACCCGTGCTGCCGCCGAGCATCAACAGCTCCAATAAGGATTTTACACTAATAAAAAAAGACGGAAATTCTAAAGGAGACCAGATCCGTTTCGGGCTTTTGTCGGTCAAAAATGTGGGCGAAGGCATCGTGGAAGCCATAATATCCGAAAGAAAAAAAAACGGCTCCTATAAATCGTTTGCTGATTTTTTAGAGCGCGTAAAGTCAAAAGACCTAAATAAAAAATCACTTGAGTCGCTTGCCAAAGCAGGGGCGCTGGATGAATTTGCCGAGCGGAATGAGATATTAAAAAATATGGAACGCATTCTGGAATTTACAAAATCATATCATCAGGGGAAAGCCGGGAACCAAACTTCACTTTTCGGAATGATGACGGATAAAACTTCTTTGCCACAATTGAGGCTGGAAAAAGCGGAGTCCGCGAAGCTTGAAGAAAAACTGCAATGGGAACACGAGCTTTTGGGCCTATATATTTCCGGGCATCCGCTGGAAAAATATCAAAACGGAAATAATAAGAACAAAAACGCTATAACCATTCAATCTTTTAAAGCAAAAAGGGGCGGAACTTACGGCCCCAACGCGATAATTACGGCTTTAATTTTAAATTCGCGGAGAATAATCACAAAAAAAGGCGAGGCGATGCTCTTTTTGAAACTGCAGGATATGACAGATGAGATTGAGTGCGTCGTCTTCCCGCGCACACTCCAGCAATTCGGCGAGCATATCATTGACCGGAACTGCGTGCTCATCTCCGGCCAATATTCCTTCAGAAACGACTCGCCTTCAATAATCGCCGAGGAGATTAGGAAAATTTAAAAACGGCTCTGTCTGTTGAGCCGTTTAATTCGCTAAAAATCCGAGCCGCCGGGGCTGACGAACACATGTCCGGAATTTACCAGCTTTCTTCCGCATCCGGGACAAATTTTTGGCAAATTCATCGGATCAGAGCCAAGATCTTCTTTGCAATTGTCGCAAAAAGCTCCGCCACCGCCCTGGTCATGAGCGACATGCTCAATGCAAGCTGTTAAAGCTTTTTCAACTCTTTCCTGATGCCTGCCTTTTCCAGAAATATCTATTTTTGGCCATGACGCGTAAAAGCCGTTGTGACTGCAGCCGTCGTTGTGAAATCCGCTGCTTAAATCACTCCCGCATTCCAAACATTCGTTTGTGGGGTGCTCTGCTTTTTTCTCTTCTGAAATTTCCTTCGCCACAACATAGGTATAGCGGAAACCGTTGTGTTCTTTATTCCACTCTTCAGCTTTCTCGTACGCCTCTTTATCGTTTAAAGCCTCGATTTTCTGAACATAGAAATCGGGGTATTTTGTTGATGTGGCAATCGCCCAATAAGTCATAATTATTCTCCTTTTTGAATATCTCTATGAAAATGTTAGCATAAAACCATGTCTGAAATCAAGCCTGAAAATAAACATAGAGACCATCGCGAGCTTGGCCAGGAAATGGACCTTTTCAGTTTTCATGAAATCGCCCCGGGCGCGCCGTTTTGGCACCACAAGGGAATGATAATTGTAAAAGAGCTTGAAAAATTTATCCGCAAATTGCAAGACGAGCATGGTTATCAGGAAATATCTACCCCAATAATGGTTAAAAAAGAAGTTTTTGAGAAAAGCGGACATTGGGAACACTTCAGAGACAGTATGTTTTGGTTTAAAAACCCCATTGATGAAAATGAGATATTAGCAATCAAGCCTATGAATTGTCCTGAATCAACGTATGTATTCAGCTCAACTGTTAGAAGTTATAGAGACTTGCCGTTGCGCCTTGCCGAAATCGGCAGGCTTCATAGAAATGAACTGTCCGGAACGCTTGGTGGGCTTTTGAGAGTAAGGCAGATGACCATGGACGACGCGCATATTTATTGCAAATTCGACCAGATAAAAGAAGAGTTGACCTCGGTTCTTAAAATGACCGAGGAATTCTACAAACGCCTGGGGCTGGAAGTTACATATAGCATCGGCACGCGCCCCGAAAAAGCGATGGGAGAGAAGAAAACATGGGATGCGGCCGAGAAAATTCTGGAAGAATCATTAAAAAGTCTCGGGCTTAAATTTGAAATTATGAAAGGCGAAGGCGCTTTTTACGGGCCAAAAATCCATTTTGATATCAAAGACTCACAAAACCGAGTTTGGACCATAGCTACGGCGCAAATTGATTTTCAAATCCCTGAAAGATTTGACATTTCTTACGTAGATGAAAAAGGCGAAAAAGTGAGGCCTGTTATAATTCACCGCGCGATTTTCGGCTCATTCGAAAGGTTCATCGGAATATTGCTGGAACATTTTGACGGTGCGCTTCCCTATTGGCTGTCTCCGGTACAAGTTCAGGTACTTACGATAAACGACAAGGTTTCCGAATACGCAAAAAAAATAACCGCGGAGCTTCAGGAAAAAAATATTCGAGTAGCATCGGATGAAAGAAATGAATCCATCGGCAAAAAGATACGTGAGGCCGAGATGCAAAAAATCCCCTATATTTTAGTGATTGGTGAAAAAGAAGCAGAAGCCAGCAAAGTAGCGGTTCGCGAAAGAGGAAAAAGAGATTTGGGATCAATGGCAATTGAAGAGTTTTTAAAAAGCATAAATGGAAAAAATCAGTAAGCCGCAAATCATCGTCATAGTAGGGCCAAATGCGTCAGGTAAAACAAGTCTAAGTATCAAACTCGCTAAAAAACTGAACGGAGAGATAATTTCCGCCGATTCACGGCAGGTATATAAAGGTTTGGATATCGGAAGCGGAAAAGTCCCCGGCGTATGGCATATGGCTTATGGCGTAAGGCAATTTCTCTACAAGGGCATTCCCCATCACTGCTTGAGTATTGCGGACCCGAAAAAAGTTTTCTCCGCGATGGATTTTAAAAATTGCGCGGAGAAAGCGATTGCCGATATTTTATCACGAGAAAAAACACCGATAATCGTTGGTGGGACCGGTTTTTATATTGACGCGGCACTTGGGCGCATAAAACTCGGAGGCGTCCCGACCGACCGGAAGCTTCGAAGAAAATTGTCAAAATATTCTACCGAGAAACTACTCGCAACACTAAAAAAACTTGACCCTGGGCGCGCAAAAACAGTTGAGCAAAAAAATCCGGTTCGGCTGATAAGGGCGATAGAGATTGCAAAATACTCGGCAATCAATGCGCGCCAATTTAAACCCCTAACCCCGCCCCCTTCCCCCTTCGTAAGGGGGAAGGGGGGAAGAGGAGAGACTAATGACCCTCTGAACGGGTTTTCCGCCGTTTTTGGCACGGTCCCCGAGCGAAACGAGGGGCAAAAACGAGCGGAACCCTCGGAGCTCCGCGCTGGCGGAGCGAGAATGAGTGAAGAGGGTGCATTAGTTTCTCCGAAGAAAATTGTTTGGCTCGGAATCAAGCGCCCGCCCGAAGTATTAAAAAAACGCATCCATGCCAGACTGCTCAAGAGGTTGCCCGGCATTATCAAAGAAGCAAAAAAGCTCCACAACAACGGAATAAGCTGGGAGCGCCTTTTTGAATTGGGTCTTGAATATCGCTACGCCTCGCTCTATCTGCGCAGGAAATTAACAAAAGAAGAAATGCTAAGCCGGCTGGAAACGGCTATTTGGCACTACGCCAAGCGCCAGATGACCTGGTTCAAAAAAAATAAAGAGATTAAATGGATTCAAAAAGAAAAAGAGGCTTTTGGTCTCCTTTAAAAAACTGAGAAGTTTATCGAGTGAGGGGGCTTCTACGACAGACCAAAGGCCTATCTCCACACCCCTCACTCTAGTCGTTTCCCGATTCATTAGAATCAGTACCTCGACGCCAAGACAATTTTATCAATTATAGCGGTCGTTGGTCTCTGCAGACCCGGGCTTTTTCGAGCAACTAGACTGATCATCCTGATCAATCCAAGTTCTATGTCGCTTATTAGGCAGACAATAGTAACTCGCTTATCCCTCAGGACCGGTAGAGCTGTACCAACGGGGCTTGTCTTAGGCTTATTGTGAACCCTCACGGCCTCGACTCTCAACTCTTGCATTATACTCCTCCTATTATTCTTGTCAATATCTCGAGAATAGTCTCGGGATTCGCGGCGCCTTTGGTTTCTTTCATCATCTGCCCGACGAGGAACTGCAGAGATTGCTGTTTGCCTTTTTTGTAATCGGCGATGGCGTTGGGATTTGCCGAGATTATTTTTTTGGCGATTTCTTCAAGTGCGCCAGTATCGCTCATCTGCTTTAATCCTTTCTCCTCAACTATCGTTGACGGGTCGCCACCTTGTTCCACCATGTGCCTCAAAACATCCTTTGCCACGCGCGAGGTAATTTCTTTTTTGTAGATCATTTTAATAAGCTCCGCGAAATTTTCAGGATCAACCAATAATTCTCCGGTAGGAATCTGTTTTTCTTTTATTAAACCTACTAAATCTGAAATAAAATAATTAACCGCCAGCTTCGCGGCTTCAAAATAGGTATTCGAACGAAACTCAGCAAGATTTTGAATGCGCGTCGGAGCCCCCGCAGAGAGGGTTAAGCGCGAAAAATCTTGCTGAGTTTCGAGAGAATCAACCCACTCTCTCAATTCCGAAGCCATTTTTTCCCAAAATGCGGCGAGTGCTTGGTCTCTTATTAAAATGTCCGCGGCAACCGACTCCAACTTATATTCTTCCAATAAACGTTTTCTTTTGGCCTTCGGCAATTCGGGGATAGTCGCGCGGAGCTCATCAAAATATTCTTCAGAAAACTCCATCGGCGGCAAATCAGGCTCCGGGAAATAGCGGTAGTCATGCGCCGACTCTTTTGAGCGCTGGGAAAAAGTAGACTGCTTATTTTCGTCCCATCCTCGCGTTTCCTGCTTCACTTTTTCGCCTTTTTCCAAAAGCCCGATCTGACGCTTAATTTCATACTCTATCGCCTTTTCCACCGCGCGGAACGAGTTGAGATTTTTTACCTCAACTTTGGTTCCAGAAAGGCGCTCCACGCCTGAATAGACCGAAATGTTCGCCTCACAGCGCATCTCCCCTTTTTCCATATTTGCTTCTGACGCCCCGAGATATTGAAGCAGAAGCTGAAGCTCCTCCACAAAATCTTTTGCCTGTTTGGCGGATGTAATGTCGGGTTCTGTGACCAATTCCATTAGCGGGACGCCTGCCCTATTATAGTCCACATAACTAGATTTATTTTTATTATCGTGCTGTGAACGAGCTGTATCCTCTTCCAGATGAACTCTTGTTATCTTTACTCCATTCAACGAACCTCCCAAAACCAACGGATGTTGGTATTGCGAAATCTGATATCCCTTCGGGATATCGGGGTAAAAATAATTCTTGCGGTCAAACTGCGAAGTTTTTTGAGGTTCTCCCTTTATCGCCAAGCCTACACTTTGGACATGTTTTATCGCTGATTCATTAGCTACAGGCAACGTTCCAGGATGCCCCATACAAACGGGGCAGATATTGATATTCGGATGTTTTTCGTCAGGATCGTTCTTGCACGAGCAAAACATCTTCGTCTTTGTGCGGAGCTCCGCGTGCACTTCCATACCTATGGTAATTCCGTATTCTTGCATAATAACGATTATATGATAAACTATTTTCCATATGTTGTCATATACGGAACTAAATAAAGGCATATTATTCGTCATGGACGGCGAGCCCTACCTCGTTTTGGAATACACTTTTTTGCGCATGCAGCAAAGAAAACCGACGGTACAAACAAAGCTAAAAAACCTGATTACCGGAAAAATCGTGCAAAAATCTTTCCAGGGTTCGGACGCTTTCGAGGAAGCGGAAATCGACAAACAACCGATGATGTTTTTGTATGAAAATCGCGGCGATTATTGGTTTAATGAAAAAGGAAATCCCAAAAACCGCATTTCTTTTAAAGAAGAACAAATCGCCGATCAGGCAAAATTTTTAAAACCAAACACCGAAGTCGTTGCCTATAAATTTGGCGAAAAAATAATTAATATAGAGCTTCCGGTAAAAATTGACTACAAAGTTGTTGAGGCGCCTCCATCATACAAGGGCGACACTGCCACCGGGGGCTCCAAAACCGTAGTTTTGGAAAACGGCCTGCAAATTCAGGTTCCCATGTTCATAAATGTGGACGATATAATTAGAGTAAATACTACCACCGGCGAATACACCGAACGCGCCGAGAAAAAATAAAAGTCTTAAAGGAGTTTCGTGTTCCCGCCGAAATTCACATTCGGTTAATTTTTGAAAACCGCCAACGACATCTTCAAATGTTTTTTTGGTTAAAATAACCATTTCAATCAACCTCCTTTTTCTGTTTATATTCCTACCACATCTTCAAATTTTTGTGCAGCATTTTCACTATTCGCTTATTCGCGCGAATTAGAGAAGATAAACAACTCCAACCGATTGATCGAAACTGTTTAATCGAACTTACAGAAAAAAATAAAAGCGTTCTAAGGATTTAGGACGCTTTGTTTGATTGAATGTCTTTTATTTGGCCTTCGAGGTTTCTTACTTGCCTGATATAAAACGTAAAGAGAAAAAATAATACCGCCGATTGAAAAAAACCTTACAATTGGCATAATGTTTTCTATAAACTCCCCAACCGAAAATTATCAAGCCCAATGCGCCCAAAATTAGATATATTGTTATTTTCTCCCCTTTCCCTTATATCTCTTCGCACCCTTTGGGGTGCGCCAAAATTTTTTGGGTCTTACTTTCTTTTTAGTTTCTTTGCGTTTCTTTGAATATGCGCAAAGTAGCATAAAAAACCCTCCTTCTTCTAAAAGAATAGCATAAAGCAGTAACCGTGTCTATAGCTCGATTTTTTCTCCCGGACGAAGAGTTCCTGAAGAATTGGCAGCGCGGTCGGAAGAAGATTTATTATTATCTTCTGCTGTTTTTGAAATAGATACTCTCTCCGATGAGGGTGGCGGGTTACTCTTCTCCTCTTTTTTCTCCGGAGATTTTTCCTGTTGAGCTAAAGATTTTTTCAGCGCCTCGCGCAATGCTTGTAGATTATCATTTTTTTTGAACGGCTGTTCCATTTTTTGGAACGGCGGCCTGGGAGTATTAAAACTCCTTTGTGGAGGCTCGCCTGCGTCGCGAGGTCTTTGCTCTAATTCTTTTAAGGACATCGGCTTTACTTCAGTGCGCCTGGTATCCGGCGGCCCGCCTGCAGGTCGGGCAGGCCGTCTTTCAACATAACCTCCATCAGCCGGACGCGGAGGCGGTTCCGGTCTTGTTTCCGGCCTTTGAGTGCTTGCTTGTGCGCTAATATTACGAACAGGAGGCTTATCCGGCATCTTGTATTGACCGGCCATGCCGATATGATCTTTGCAGAAAACCGGACGATTCGGATCGGGCTGAAAAGGCACTTGGATTTTTTTTCCGCAAACTATACATGTTGCGTCGTGCATCGTAACTTGAGGACGCGGTACAGCACTTTGAACAAAAGCACCCCTTCCGTCGCCATCGGAAAGGATGCCGCCGCCCATACCCAATTTTTTTGCCGAATCCGCATCGATATTCAACAAAGTTGCCGCAATTTGTACTTCAACTTCAGCCCGGGACTTCCCATAATTTTTTCTGGACGCCTCGATTATCTGCTCTCTGAAAGTTGACGGCGATTCTGATTTTATCGGAGGAAGGGTTGTCGCGGAAAACGGGCGCGACGCAACGCCGTCTATCATCAGTTTTAAATAGACTTGTGCGAATCCCAAATTCACGATATCGGTAGCCATAAAATCTGGACCAAATTCTTTTTCCAAAAATTCCGCGTCCTCCGCTCCCACCCTAAAAGACAGCATCGTGCCTACGTTGCCGATAACAGCGTCGCGAACTTCCTCCGCGAGCTGGGCCATATATTGGTGCGCTAAGACCAGAGAAAGACGGTATTTTCTCGCTTCAGAAAGAATATTCGCAAAAGATTCCGTAGCAAAGTTCTGGAACTCGTCAACATAAAGAAAGAAGTCGCTCCGCTTCGATTCATCAACAATATCAACCCGGCTCATTGCCGCGAGATATAGCTTGGTCACTATCATGGCACCTAAAAGCCTTGCCGTGTCCTCACCGACGCGCCCTTTCGCCAAATTCACAATAAAGATCTTCTTCTCATCCATTATCCTTCTCATATCTATCGTGGATTTTTCCTGGCCCACTATATTTCGTATCAAAGTATTTGAAGTAAATTGCCCAACCTTGTTCTGGATTGCAGGAGTCGCTTCAGCGGCAAACCTTTCCGTATATTTAGCAAATTCCTGCGTCCAGAAAGCGCTTACCACCGGATCAGTAACTGATGATACGACTTTTTTCCGGAATTCTTTGGTTGCAAGCATCGGATTGATCGAAAGTAGAGTCGAACCGGGATATTCAAGTAACGCCAAAATGGTGTTTCCTAAAATATATTCCATACGCGCCGACCAGACATCAGGCCCGAAAATTTTCTTAAAAACCGCCATCAGGCCGGACGCGACAAAATGCCTTTTTTCCGGATCAACGCTTTCCATTACATTGAGTCCGATAGGAAACGCTGAGTCGGCCGGATCAAAATAAATTACGTCATTGATGCGGTGCGCCGGAACGAAATCCAAAAGCTTGTAGGCGGTCTCACCGTGCGGGTCGATGAATGCCAGACCTTCGCCGGATTCAATGTCCTGCCTTGCAAGGTTTTCTAAAAGTGTGGTTTTACCCATTCCGGTCTTTCCTATCACATACATGTGCTTCCGACGGTCGATTTTTTTGATACCAAAACGCTTCAGCTGATTCCTGAAATTCGCCTCTCCGAAATATGTAATTTTCTGGTCTTCGTTCATGAGCTGTTTGCTTTATTATAACATTTTAAAAAAATACAGGGGGGTATTGCGTTTGCAATTCCCCCCGGGGTGATAAACTGAGGCAGGACTCGAACCTGCATCTAGTCTCGTCTGAACGCCTGCAGGGACGCTCAGCTCCTTCGTCTTACCATTAGACCACTCAATTTATCGCCTTAAGTATGCACCCAAATAGGCCATCCTGTCAATAGCGCGTTGGTAGTTACCAATTTGCCACACCCTTGAACTCTATGCCTAGTTTTTCCTTAAGAACTTGTTTTACTTGCTTCATTTCTGACTTAAGGATCGTAAATTCTTCTTCATGGTCAGTAAGACGTTTTAAAAATTTATCCAGTGATATAGTTAATTGTTGAATCTGTTCACGAAGTCCATTTAAATCATTTTTGATTTCTTTGACATCTTGCTTCAATAAAACCAAATCAGATCCGACTTCCGTCCGAATTACCTCTTTAATTGCTTCTAAATCTTGCTTGGTTAGCGGCATATTTTGATTGTATCAACTAGAATTTATATCGGCAAATTTGGCGGTGAAGCGCCTTTTTTGGCTTCAATGCGCTCCATTGACGGCGCGCCGACAACCATGCCCGGAAAGTGATAGATCGTTGCGAGCTCCGAAGAAGATAATACCATCGGTTTTCCGCGGTAAGGCGGATGGAAAAATGAACGCATACGGAAAGCATTGTAGATCCTTTTTTTTCTTCTGTATTCCCGAGTTTTTTTGAAAACATAATCAACACTGCTGGAGACATTCTTGTTTAATTTAAACCCGTTCAAGCTTGGCGAAGCAAATTGCTTAAAAATGCCGTTAACAGCGGGAACGGCAAGCATATTAAAATCCTGTTTTTTTGAGAGATAGATCCAGCGAATCCCCACCTCAAATCCGATTTTCGCCATATTTCTTTCCAGGGCCTTTAATGTTTCTGTCTCCCCGGGAGAAAGGCGAAACATCGGAGCAAAAAGGGCATCTTCTTTTTTCTTTTCTGAAGCTTCCGCTCCGAAAATAACGGCGAAAATGCCGTTTATCAAATCTACAAATCTTCCGATAAGTGTGACTCGGGGCGGAGCTTTTTTCCCTAAAAGTTTAGCTACAATTTCCGTGCCCTCCTTTTGCCAGCTGTCTCCCGCCGGACGCACTATCATCTGAAGCCACATTCTTTCCGTATTCCTAAATGTGCCGAAAAATTCAACCAGAGCGGATAACGGGTCTATTTTCCTCTCCTCTTCTTTTGAACTTATATCTACCAAATCAAATTCTTCGTAAGTTTTGATAGGATATGCATCAGGCTTAGTTAATATATATTCGCTTCCCCAAAGTGACCAGCCGGCGTCCGGCAGAGCGCCCGGCGTTTGCTTCGTATAATCTTCAATCGCGTGCACCTCGCACGAAGGATATTGCGCGTAAATTTGCGACTCAACCATTCTTCTGAAAAATTCAGGCGCCCATATGTAAAAATGCACTCCTGTCGCGTCTCCAGTAATCTCGAGTGAGAACCAGGCCGTTAGCCAGCCCTGCCAATACCGCTCAAAAGCATTGCCAACCCTGTTTGTTCCGTGGATGCCGGCCAATATACTTTCCATCGCTTTCGGGCTTTTTGCTACATCACGGGGAATCCTAATTTCTAGCAAAACCCACTTTGTCCTAGCCATAAAATAAGCCCTTACGTAGCCCACCCATGTTTCCCAAAAAACGAACGCAAGCAAAGGAGGCGCCCAAAAAGCCCAGCTTCGGATGAAAACTATGACCGTATCAGTTAAAATTTGGCTATCGAGCAGAGTACCTACCATCAGGCAGCTTCTTAAAGTGTTTTTTGTTCTCTAAATTTATGAGAATTGTGTTCGGTTTAACGAATCTTTTTGCTGAAACAATTTCAATTATTTTCTCCTTGGTCATTGCGCCGCCTTTCAGCAAATTGGAGATGACATCGCGTACCACGCCCGGCTCATAACCCCAATCTTTTAACGCATAAAGCCCGCGGCCAACCAAAACGAAGCGCGGGTCTTTAATGAGCTCGTTGTGCACCGTTTGTACATGTACAGCTCTGCCGATGAGCTTGCCGATGCCTGCGGCTACTTCGGAGAAGTGCATAGGCTCGCCTTTTTTGGAAAGCACCATGTGTGAAAGATCTTTCATGCCTCTCGGTTTGATAGACGAAAATTCGGTCAACCCCCATTCGCCGAAATAATTTTTGGAAATAAGCTTTGAAAGCGAAAGCCAATTATTTAAAACGTTTCCTGTTACAGCACCTCCGAGAACGCTATACGCGGAAGATGCCATTATTTCATAAAGCTGCTTCTCCGGAATCGGGATACCTACTTTTCTCAATGCCTCAACGGCATTTTTTAGAACTTTGTCCGCGTTGCCTTCTGATTCCTTTCCATGAGTCCAGCGGTCGTGCAAAAGATCATTTTCGTGAAGTCTGGAAAAATTACTATGAAGAGCTAACAAGAAGTAAACGTGGTTTGTGTGTTTTGGGTGAGGGGCGAGGTTTTCCAACGCCATGTTTTCTTTTAGCGTGCCTCCGTTGTCATCAAAATATTTCTCGAGTGCCGCAAAAACCGGCTTCATTTCATCAAAGGTTTCCGATTTCCTAATACGGCTCAAACCGTCGGATTCTATCTGCCTTACCCTCTCACGGGTTATGCCGTATTTCTGCCCTATAGCGTCCAAAGTCATCCTTTTGGGATTCTTGCCAAGCCCAAACCTCTGATCTAAGACGTCCTTAGTCCTCTTTGGTAATACTTGGAAAAGCTTTGTTGTAACTTCTTCCGGATGCATGGGTAATTCACCTTTCATATGATTAAAATTATGTTAGCAAACTTATAAAAAAGTGTCAAATTCATGTCAAATCCACAGTAGCAAATGCCTAAATATTGTGTCAATAGGGCGTGGTAATGTGCCCATAATGGCAACTTAATGTGTTTTTATATACAAAAAGCGGCAGGTCTTGGCCTGCCGCTTATGGAACTATTTATTGTTGCAATTAACGCCTATCTACTATTTCAATTGTGACTACCACATACCCTCCGTCTTCTTCTTTAACGACGAACCGCCAATGGCGGTTCCTCAGATAAATCGCCTCAGCAAAATCATTGCTCAGGAGACGTTTAACTTTTTCAGAAGGACTGATGGCTTCCTTTGCGCTTGAACCGGCAAATATTTTTAGCATTAGCCGATCAAAATTCGGAACACTTTTCCCTTCGTGAAAGTCAGTAAAACGCGCTTTGAAACTTTCCTGTGCGTGCGTGCTAAAACTAACTTTCTCGAGCGGTATAGGCGTTACTGGCTTATCATCAATAAAATCGATAAAATCAGCGTCGGGGACCCATCCTATTTCGGCAATGGCGAATTTATCGTTAACGGCAATAACCCCGAAATACATAGCGTAACCGCTGACCGAAGGATTTACAAAAAACTTTTTTGAAGGATCGCATTCAGCTCCCAAGCCGGAGCATAGCGTTTTACCACATGCCTCGGCTGATCTCAAAAATAGCCTGCGGATGCTTTTCCTTGTATTCCGCACCTGCATTTCCTTCTCGTCGTACATCTCCCTGAACCGCCTCATTATTTCAGGCCTCGGCTCGCCGATGTCAAAATGTTCCAATTTTTTCCCCTTTCTTTCGGATAAAATCCAGGATTTTGTTCTAGTGGAAGTATAGCACTTTTTTTATATTTGTCAAGTACGCTTCCCTACATAATACTCTCTTTGAACCGCTCCTCCGAGCCGCCAAGGAAGATGCCTTTCTTGTGGACGGAAAAACTTTCGAGAATGCCCAACGCAAAAAATAGCGAGATAAGGCTTGAACCGCCGTATGAAAGGAATGGCATACCGAGGCCGGTGATAGGCAGAAGTCCGATGTTCATGCCGATATGAATTGTCGCCTGCGATACGAGATAGATAGCAAGCCCCGCGGCATATAATTTTTCAAAATTTGATTCGCCGTAAATCCCCGAACGCAGAATTCGCCAGACTATCACTCCGAAAAAAAATAAAATTATCATCGCCCCGACAAATCCCCATTCCTCGGCAAGTGCAGCAAAAATAAAATCCGTTTCTTTTTCGGGCAGGAATGAAAGCCGCGATTGCGTCCCATAGCCTATTCCCTTTCCCAAAATTTCACCTGAACCTACTGCAATAGCAGATTGAAGCGCGTGGTACCCCGAGCCGCGAACATCGCGGGCAGGCTCTAAAAAAGCAAGAATACGGTCTTTTTGATGAGGCAAAAAATAAAAATTCCAGAGTACTGCCCCTCCGATTACCGCCAAACCCGCCAATAATCCGATATGCCGCGTCTTAATACCCCCGACAAGCGCCATCCCCAGCCATAAAAAAACTAAAACCACCGCTGACCCAAAATCCGGCTGCAACGCCACAAGAGCCGTAGGTATTGCCACATAAGTCCCCGATATGAAAATGGTAGAAAATCTGGCTATCTCAATATGCCTCCTTGCGAAATATTTTGCGAGAATAAGTATCAAAATTATTTTCATGAATTCCACAGGCTGTATAGCAACGGAATAAATTTTGTACCAGCTGGCTGCTCCTTTTATTACTGTGCCGGAAAACAGCAAAAAAACCAAAAATAAAATGACGAAAAAATAGAAAAAAAGAAGAATAATGCTGTTCGTCTTTAAAAAATCCCAGCTGATATTCAACGTAGTAAAAAAACCAACGAGCCCGAGAACGAGCCAGAAAATCTGGCGGTAAAAATAGTAATTACTTCCTCCTGACTCGGCCGAACCGTTGTCAAAAGATTTCATTGCCGTTAACCCCAAAAGCACCAGAGTTATGGCCGATAAAATCAGAACCCAGTCAACTCTGCGAATCACGGACCTCATGGTTTCTGCCTGAAAAAGATCTCAACTCGGTCAACACCTTCTATCGGCGTCGGCCAAGTAAATACGATAGTTTTTGTCTCATCAATATCCATACTCTCAATAAATGTCCTTGAAACTCCCAGCACAAGTTCTCCGCCCCAAAGCACCGCTGTTGCTTCAATATTCCTATATGTGGCCTTTGACTGGTTTTTAATGTCGGCTTCAAGCCTTGGAGGAGGCAATTCGCCGGCACCCAAAAGTTTACTTGTTTTTAAAATATCTATCTGCAGGGGTTTTGATTCGATTTTGTTCCAGTTGAGAGTTTTTTTGTCTATTTCGAGATCTGCTCTGACCGGTATGCGGTTTTGTGTTGAGATGCTCGGTTCAAAAATAACAAACTTCTCGCCGGGTTCGGCATATGATGTGCTTTCTTTTATCGCAATGAGAATATTGTTTGAATCGTAAAATTTTATCAAATAATTAAAGCGCGATGCTTTAAGAAATGAATTTGAATTTTCAACCATGGCCGCAAAATCATAAGTCCCGTCTGAAATTTTCAGGGAGCGGGTCCAGAGCGTGGTCAGGTCCTTTATTTGACTCTGGCACGGGAGGCAATTTGGACCTCCGCAATCCACGGCTTCTTCGCTCTGATTTTGCCGACCGTCATAGCAAGTCGGATCAGGCCAGAAAAAATAAACCCCCACTCCGACGATGAGCAGGACAACAAAAGCAAATATTCCGAAAAATGAAAGCTGTTTTTTAAATCCCCAGGAAAAGGCCATGTGGTTAGTGTAACTAATTTTCATAACCCCCTCAACTCCCCATTACCTTAAGGGGGAGATTATATAAACCCCCTCTTAGGATAAGAGGGGGTTGGGGGAGTTACGAAAAAAAACAGCCCCGGCATCCAAATATAGGACTACCGGGGCTTTTGACATCAATTAGGCTTTTGGAAGAAAAACTTCAAAAGAGAAGTAGAACATCCTTAGCGGAGAAAATCCGCAGGACTAGCCGTGGCCACGACTAGTAATCAACTACTACTTACCCCGTAGGGCGTCTTTCATAAGTTGATTAGCCTCGGTGAAGGTCTGTTCGAATCGGACCAGCACCTGAAACCTCTTACCACCATCACGAATCGTCCGATGGCGTTGATACGAAAGAACAAAACTTGAGCGAAGGGGCGCGCGACGTGCCGCATGCGAGCGGGCGCCCAAGGGAGTCAGCCTACCAAAATTCCGGCAGCCAATCTCCCAAATGAAACAAGCTCTTCGAAACTTACCGCTTCAATAGACCCATCCACGATTCATCTCTACTTCAAGCTCGTTTCGGACGTGTGGGCTGACAATGCGCGCCCCTTCGCTGTTGTCGGGCCGGCGGCTTTTACATCACCGCGGTCCGAGGTTTGTATTTCACACGCCGGCACATGCCGAGCATACCGGCTACTAGTAAGCCATGGCGGCGACGGGAATTCATCCCACCGGCGTGCAGATCAATCAACCTCTGGTCATTTCAATTCACGGTCATTTGTAACGATCATTCGGCCGTGCGGCGCTGACCAGAAAAGCTACCGAGCTTTGCCATTATAGCAAATACACAGCCGGTGTCAATAGGCAAAGGTAAAATAAAAAGGCCGGAGAGTTTGAAGTCCTCTCCGACGAAGGCTGCCATCAAGCGTTGTTCCGCTTTGGCAGTCAAATGGCGGAGCGGTTCCGTCCCAGACGGAAAGGCCAACTAGAGCTGGAAGGAGGTACGTCCAGAGCATTGATCCGGACAACAGCTCACAGGCCACCCACATGGCCGCCCCATAAAAAAAGCAGATATCTTCTCTGGAAAGAGAATAGCATACAAGGCAAAATTTTGATATTGACAAAGACCGAAAAAGGAGTATAATTGACATAGAAACGAAAACACAAAGGAGGAGATTTTTATGGAAAAAAATACTTCGAAATCCGAGAGTCCTTACGAAGGTCTCATGGAAACCGTATCAGACGATGAAGTTATCGCACTATTGCGCACCTATCCGGCGAATAGCAGAATTTCAGACATAGAGGCGTGGGACGCTTTCGTAGCCGAATCAGTTCTGGAGAGGGTCTTTGCAAGGCCCAAGCCTTTAAAGGGTTTTAAGGAAACCACTCATTAGCGCGAAAGCGCAACAAAAAAAAGCTCCGACATCGTCGCGAGCTTTTTTCATTAAATCCTTTCAACCCGCCTTCGTCCGCGACAAAGTCGGGACTTCGGCGAGGCAAGCCGGCGGCTGCTTACTTTCCCCTGCGAGTATCACTCTACGTTTTACTGTACCCGTCCGTAGCCTTGGCGAAGGAGGGCGACTCTGTTCGCGCACCAAAATTTTTGAACACTATCAACGGGCGGTTACCTACTTTCCCCCTGTTGGAGTATCATCGGTAGTACAATGTTTTACGACTCTGTTCGGGATGGGAAGAGGTAGTGCCATTGCCTCAAACCACCCATTGATAAAGTTCAATTTCTTAATTTTTGGTGCGTGGCGCAGTCGGGATGGGAAGACCTGCCTGCCGGCAGGCAGGGGTAGTGCCATTGCCTCAAACCACCGAATGAAAAGATTTAAACTATTGACACGAAAACCGCTACGTGCTAGGTTTATAGCTATAGGGCCTTTAGCTTACGAGCTTAAGGATTCCGCCCCATCACGGCAGTGGTGGGGTTCTTTTTTTATTCGTCTTTTTTTATAATTCATAAGCGCGTTTTCTAACAAGACGGTCCCGACTTACTATTTAAAATAAATAATGAAGTCGCGGATCCTCGATTCGCTGCGAATCGGGATTGCTTCTTGCTCCGAAAAAATCAGAGCACGCGTAAAAAGCAATTCGAACATTAGTACTCCTCGGCTGAACACCTTACGATGCTTACACCTAGAGCCTATCAACGTGGTAGTCTTCCACGAGTCTCAACGATTTCTAATCTTGGGGCATGCTTCGCGCTTAGATGCTTTCAGCGCTTATCACTTA
>Ga0209541_10002328_pt1 | contig 36125 bp, 44 predicted proteins | sample RifCSPlowO2_01_FD_184027 | JGI IMG/M metagenome (GOLD analysis project Ga0209541, IMG submission 184027) | Groundwater microbial communities from Rifle, Colorado - Rifle CSP2_plank lowO2_0.1 (SPAdes) (version 2) | ecosystem: Environmental > Aquatic > Deep subsurface > Groundwater | place...
AAATTATACTAAATTTGGTTGAATAAATCTAGTTTTTTTGTTAAAATAAGCGAGGTTTAGGGCGAGTGGCGGAATGGCAGACGCGCTAGCTTCAGGAGTTAGTGATCGAAAGATCTTGGAGGTTCAAGTCCTCTCTCGCCCACCACCCTTCGCTAGAGCTTCGGGTGGCAAGCCAAATTTTAAGCCCTCGTGGTGGAATTGGCATACACGATAGCTTGAGGAGCTATGCTGGCAACAGCGTGTCGGTTCGAGTCCGACCGAGGGCACCATATTTTTGGACGGTTAGCTCAGTTGGTTTAGAGCGCCTCGTTTACACCGAGGAGGTCTGGGGTTCGAATCCCTAACCGTCCACCATTATTAAAAATATCAAGCCGGAGTAGCTCAGTGGTAGAGCGTCCGCCTGAAGAGCGGAGCGTCAGCGGTTCGATTCCGTTCTCCGGCACCAGTTGCGGTTTTTAGCGGGGAGTAGCTCAGGGGTTTAGAGCGCTCGCTTTGGGAGCGAGAGGTCGGAGGTTCAAATCCTCTCTCCCCGACCACCACACTACGCTCCAATGAAATTGGAGCTACGCGTGGTGCCCCGCGAAGCTTTAACGAAGTGGACTAGGCGAAGTGGGGCAGAACATTTAACAATGCATTACGTCTACATTTTAAAATTAAGCAACGGACAGTATTACGTAGGCGAAACCGCTAATCTTAAAAATCGAGTAGCCCAACATTCCCAAAGCAACACCAAAACAACTACCAGAATCAAGCCAAAAGAACTTGTGTTTTACGCAGCATTTAAGTCGAGGGTAAAGGCTTTGGAGTTTGAGAAATATCTCAAATCCTTCTCTGGCTTCGCTTTTAGAAACAAACGCTTAATTTAAATGGCCTTGTCGGCCGAATCCCGTCGCTAGACGGGAAGAAACGCAAAAATTTTAAAGAACTTCTTTTTATTAACCTTCCCTGAAAAGCTTGATGGAGATGGACTGCTCTAAAAGTTCCAATTCTTACAACTATTTATCCTGCAGCTTCTCTTAATTTTTTAACCGGCCAATTAGTTTCATTTCTCTTCTCCAAAATACTTTCTTCGAGCTTCCACCCATTCTCTCTCTGCTTTATCCAGCATATCGCTTGCTTTAATTTCTTCGTCGGTCAACCATCGTTCTCTAGATTCTAAAAATGGTTTATATTCCTCCATTGCCTGCCTCAACTCTTTAATTGCTTCCTCGTACCTTTGTCTATATTGCTCATTAAACACTGCCATCACCTCCTATTGTTCTTACTTGCCAATTAGTATTCAAAGTAGAGAAACGACAAAACTAGCTAGTGCTGCCAATCCAGCTAAAAAGTAGGCAGTCATAGCAATTTTATGTGACTCCTGGTTAGCTTTCTCTAATTCACGCGCAAATGATTCAAAATCTACACCAGCCATTATGATTTTTGCACTTTTAAAGATTGAAGGTTTTAAACTTCCCATAGGTTGCATTGATTTTTTCCGTTCTCGAAAAGACATGTAAAAGAAAAGAACGACAAGAATTAACCAGATTATTGATAATAAACAATTTTCCCCAACCATAAACGATTAGTTTTTCCCTATTTCATACTTTATAATAAATTGTCTCTGTTTTATAGTTAAGTTATTCTTTTTCATACTTAAATTATATAACAACAAAAAAATTATAAGAATCCAACCTTCAACATATCGCGGATTGGGGAGAGGCCATAATAGTTTTGGGATGGTAAAATTTGGGTGGTATAATACAGGTATGGCTAAATCAAAGAAAAATACTACTTCATTGGACTTTTCAATGGAGTTTGAACTGTCGATGAGGCAGTTCTTTGGTGATGAAGGATACAAATTAGCAGGGGTGGAATACAGCAAAGACATTGTCTGCAAGTGGCTACAAAAAGCCATCAAGAAAATGATGAAAGATGTAATGGAAATAGACACAACGACTCGTCACAAAGAAAGGATGGTGGGTGACCTTGAACAACTACTTGGGCTAACAAAGAAATCAGAAGACCCGTGGAGAATAATCTATCGTCTATTCTTTCTGTGTAGTCGGTTCTTAGGGTACGATTACATCACTGGCACTTCGTATCACATACCTTTCTACCATCAAACGAGAAGTCAAAACTTTTATTCCAAGGTTGCAGCAGGAACAAATGACATCCGCGACGAAATGAAAGATAGAGAAAACATACTAACAAAACAAAAGGGACTAATTGAGGTGTTGAAAAAAGATGGGTTTGACGATTTTAAAATAGGGCTTATTCTAGGCATGTCTGAATACAAAGTGAAAAAATTGCGAAAAGGTATTTAGCGAGAAAGTGCGAGTGCTGGTTTTAGTTGAGAGACGTTATGGGATAGAATTAATATGTATAAAGATTAATAAAAATGCTTGAAACTATCATCTGGGTTATTATTATTGGGCTTTTATTGAACTTTATTGTTCCCCGAATTACTCCTAAAAGTATCCGGGTAATATTTCTTGAATTTGGAGCAAATCGTTTATACAAAACAGCCTCGAAAAAACTCGAAAAGGCAATTTCTGAAGAAGTAAAAAATAACAAGAATAAAAAGTCATGGGAAGACAAGAAAATTTTGGATAATTTAATAAGCACCAGAAATGAGGCGGAAGAAACAAGAGAAAAATATATAAAACTTTCAGAAAGGTTTAGGCATGACAGCAATAAAAGGTTTGAAATAATATCTGATTGGAGAGATTATGCACAATTGTTTTATGACTGGACAGAAGGTTACGAAGATATACAAGTTTCAAGAGGAGCAGTAGTACCAGATATTGATAGAGTTCAAGAAATTTATCTTAGAAGTCAAGAAATAATCAAAAGATTCGACAAATTACTTTCCGAGAAAGATTCGTAAATTTAGTTTGGAAATCATCAATCAATGCAAACACATTTAAGAGCGAAAAATGAGTAGAGTGTTTATTATTCATGGCTGGGGAGGCAGTCCGACTAAAGATTGGATACCTTGGGTTGTGGAAATGCTCAGAATGAAGGGTTACGAGGTTATAACTCCCGCAATGCCAAGTACAGATAGTCCCAACATTGAGGGATGGGTCAATAAACTAAAAGAAGTTGTCGGTATACCCCAAGAGAATGATATCTTGATTGGCCACAGCATTGGCTGCCAAACAATCTTAAGGTTTTTAGAGAACTTAGAAGATGGCAGTCGGGTTAGGAAAGTAATTCTTGTAGCTCCTTGGCTTAAACTTGAGAATTTAAGTAGTGATGAAGAGTGGAAAATTGCTGAACCTTGGTTACATGAGCCTATTGAATTTAATGCTGTAAGACCAAAAGCTGATTCATTCGTCGCAATTTTCTCTAGTAACGACCTATGGGTTCCCCTAAAAGAAAACGTCAGTATGTTTACTGCTAAGTTACAGCCAAAAATAATAATTAAAAACAACAAGGGGCATTTTTCCGAAGATGATGGAGTAACAGAATTGCCAGAGATTTTAGATTTGCTTTAACAATGAATTACAAAGGTGAGATAATTGAAGAATCACTAGAGAATAAAAATATTCTTAAACAATTAAAAATCGTCTCAACTAGAGTTGAAAAAGTCATCGAGAAACACAGAACACCTTGGTTAAAACAATGGACTTTACACTTTGTTGAAGTCGCTGAAAAACAGGCAGAAGAAGTTGCAAAGGAGATTAGTAAATCTCTAGATACCAAACATCAAGGTTCCTGGTATACTGATTTCAAAAATGAGACCCACCACTACATTATTTTCCCAAACAAGATTTTCTTTATCGATAGAAAAAGTGAAGATCAGTATAACGAAGCTAGTAAGTATGGTATTTCTTTAGGAATACCAGAATATCAAGTAGATTTTGCTCCTAATGTTAAGAAGTGGGAGAGATAATGAGAGAAAACAAACTTACCATCAAAATTAATAAATCACCTCAAGAAGTCTTTGCTTTTACTCTAAACCCTCAAAACACTCCAAAATGGATTGATTCGATTGTTACTGAACAAACAAATGAGTCACCGGTAAAGCTAGGTACTATCTACAAAAATCAAGATAAAGCTGGGAATTGGGCAGAGTACGAAGTTACTAGCCTCAAAGATAACGAGATGTTTATCTTTGCTAAAAAAGGTAGTACTTATAAGGTCAGATACACTCTTAGACCTGTTGGTGATAAAGAAACAGAACTTGAATACTATGAATGGATAGATGAGGGCGAACTTGAAGTTTCCTTTACCCTAGAAGTTCTCGAAAAACTGAAAAAAGTTTTGGAGAATTAAGGGTATGAATACTTGTTCAAAAGAGGCTGTAACTCATAAAGACCGGATAATTTAAACTGTGTCACAAACTTCTTGAATCTGAACAAGAAGCTGCGTGGGTCACCATCTTTGCATTTGATAAAAGTTACATAATAGGTTAAAATTTACACAGTTCCTGAGGGAACAACTCCGAAACAATTTTCTTTCGGACTTCTTCTTTCGGGGATTTGGAATACGACAGGCAATAGTGCTTGTCTTTTTTATTGAATAAATACGCTGCCATTCTAGCACTTTAGTGTTAAAATCCAAAGACTTGACCAACAACCCCTAAACTAAGTAAAGGTTGGGGATTGAGAATATTCTCTTACTTTACCTATAAGAAAATCTAAGTCTTTGACGTTAAGGTTAAATTGCGCTAAAATTGTTCGAAGATCGTTGATTATTCTCGACCAAGCTCAAATTGGGTAAGTTAAGCTTCCCGACCAGACCACTTGACACCACTTCGCAACAAACCTCAATGCTAGCCACTGGATAACTAGAACGAATCTGCTAAGCAGACGAAATTAGACTTACGTTTGATAGTTAGCTACGAGGTGTCAACCCCGCAAAGCTTTGTGCGTAGTGGGGTTGACAATATTACATTTGTGTTGTACATTTTAACTGTATGAAAAAATCCAAATTAGTCTCTACTACAACTTTCAGAAATAATCTCGCCGATGTGATTGAAGAGGTTGGTGAGAAGGAAAATTATGTTTTGGTAACCGACCGCGGCGAACCAAAAGCGGCGGTTGTGAACATAGATTTTTTTGAAGATCTTTTGATGGCAAATTCCCCAGAATACATCAAAAGCATAAAGGAAGCCAGAGAAGATTTCAAAGCTGGCCGCGTCTACACCCACGAGGAAGTTTTTGGCGACCTCTAAACTTTAATGAGTTACCGCCTAACTTACACTCAAAGATCCCTTAAAGATATTGCTAAGCTAGATCGTATTGTGAAAAAACTAATTGCCAAGAAACTTTTGAAATTTGAAAAAGACCCGCTAAAATTTAGTGAACCTCTAAAAGAATCCAAATTTGGAAAAAGACGATTTAGAATTGGAGACTACCGAGTAACTTTTGATATCGAAGATAGGGAAATTGTGATATTGAGAGTCGGACATCGAAGAGAAGTATATAAGAGCTAATTAATCTATCTTGACCGGTAAGAATAAAGCTGATCTCACTATAAGATTAGTCGGCTCTTACCTGGACTAATTGGAAATAATTACCATCGACATCTTCAAAAGTCGCGATATAACCGTATCCTTCGACGTGATAAGTGTCTCGAATTTTTTTGACTTTTTTCTCATCTAACTTCTTTACTTCTTTTTCAATATCATCGGTTTCTAAATTGAAGATAATTCGTTCCGGTTCTTGGTTACTTCCTTTTACCTTTGAATGATCAACAACGTACAAACCACTCCCTCCACCAAAATCAAAACCAAAGATTTCTTCGCCAGCTTCTCCCATTTCAGCTTCTAAAGTAACCTTTAGACCAACTTTTTCTGAATAAAAGTTCGCCAGTTTTTTAGCGCTCTCACTAAATAAGTTAATACTCTCGATACCTTTTACCATATTAAATCACCTCCTTATTTTTCGAGTAAAGTTATTTTAGTTTAGCGAAATTTCTAAAAAATACAATATGTTAAATCAATAAATTAAAACAACCAAAGAACAATTTAAATGCTATAATTTTGGTAATGTCAAAGAGAGCGGTTAATTTATTAATATTTGCTGGATTTATTTTAACAACCGTAGATCTTTTCTTCGCGATCTTTGTTCTCGATTATCATAAAATATTATTTAATAAAAGGGTCTTAGGGGTTTTCACACAAAATCTTACTTTAAAGGCAATAGACGTTCCAAAACAGTGCGTTGTGGAAGATAGTTTTAAATCTTTAATTGTACCAAAAGAGGATCTGTCGCCATTTTTTGGCTTAAATAATAAATTTGGTATTTACATTTTTTCTGATGTAAACGAGATTAACTTAGCTAGCAATTTAGTCAATTCAAATGGTGGGGATTGGGGCTACGTCTTAATGCCTTACTACGTACGAGATTACAACAAAGGTCGCTGGCAGGAGGTTTTTAGAAATCTTTGCCAGAAACACCTTATTCCAATAATTCAACTCACCGCTCTAGAAGAAACACCAACAGCTGAAGATATTTTTAAATCGGCCCAGTTTCTAAATAGCTTATATTGGCCCGCAAAAACAAAAATTATCAGTGCTTATAACGAAACTAATGACAAAAAATTTTGGGGTGGTAAGATTGACCCAAAATATTATTCCCAAGTCCTAAATTCTACTATTGAAACTTTTAAGGGTTTGGATCCAAATTTCTTCATCCTTAACGGCGCTTTTAATGCTTCAGCGAGAAGCGGTCCGGACTATTTAGATGAGAAGGAATATTTAGTAGAGATGAATCGGGAAGTACCGGGAATTTTTGCAAAGTTGGACGGCTGGGCTTCTCATCCTTACCCTCAACCCGATTTTAAAGGTGATTTAGATACCGATGGTAGAGATGGTATTAGAGCCTACAGTTGGGAAATTGATTTATTAAGAAATTTATTTGATGTTAAAAATTTACCGGTTTTTATTACCGAAACTGGATGGGCTCATGAGGAAGGTGAAACAATCCAACCTTCATATCTAAAGGCTGAAGTGGTTGCGGAACTTTTAAGGAAAGCATACGAAGAGGTGTGGCTTCCAGATGAAAGAGTAGTCGCCGTTACTCCATTTATCCTAAAAATGAAGGAAGCAGATAATTTCAGCTGGATAGATTCTTCTGGCAATCCGTACCCCCAGTTTGAGGTTGTAAAAGAAATGGAAAAACTACCCGGTTTTCCTGACCGAATCTAAAAAATTGAAAAAATAATTTTTCTTTGCTAAAATACTCTTCACTATCGGCACAAGAGCGGGCGAATGGCGGAATGGCAGACGCACAGGACTTAAAATCCTGAGACCAATTGGTCGTGGGAGTTCGACTCTCCCTTCGCCCACCATTTTTGCGGTGGTAGTTCAGTGGTAGAACGTCTCGTTGCCAACGAGAAGGTCGGGGGTTCAAATCCCCTCCACCGCTCCAAAACCTTTTATAATGCCCAAAAAAATATTAGTAACCTCCTTAATCGTTTCAATGGCATTACTCTTATATTACCTTCTAGAATCGAAAATTACCATCAATAATCAAAGATCAAAGGTTTTAGTTGGTAAGAGAGAATTTTTAGTAGAAGTTGCCCAGACAACCGCCGAGAAGGAAAGAGGTTTAGTCGGGAAAGAGTATTTAGGCGAGAACCAGGGAATGCTTTTTATTTATAAACAACCCCAACAAGTTACCTTTTGGATGAAAGATATGTTAATTCCGATAGATATTATTTGGATAAAGGGTAGTCGGATAATTGCTTTTGAGGAAAATTTACCTCCTGACAACGGAGAAAGATTGTATCGCTCACCAGAAAAAATTGATTATGTCTTAGAAATAAAAGCAGGCGAAATCATTAAAAGAAGAATTAGAGTAGGGGAGAAAATATTTAAACAGTAACAACCAAGCAAGTTTGACCAAGTCTGACTTGGTTTGACAATATTTAGTAGTTTGATTTATTATTAAACACAAGATGTCCCGTATTCTGTCCAGCTCCATTATTTTTTTGGGATGGTTTTTTGTTTCTCTTCTTGTAATATTAGCAAGTTTTTTACTAGTGCTTACCAAAACCTTTGATAAGAAAATTATTGATTCTCCATCCAAACAGATGGGGGAAAATATTACCTATACTACTTATCTAACTTCTCCACCACCGCTGAATACTTTTTCAGCAAATCTTGAAAAAAATGATGCCCGACCTTTATTAGTAGAAAAATTTTTGACTGAAAACAACTCGTCAATGAAAGGATTGGGACAATTTTTTGTAGGGGTGGCTGATAGATTTGGACTCGATTGGAGATTGTTGCCGGGGATTGCTAAAAAGGAATCAAACCTAGGTAAGGTTTTACCTAAAAGATCTTTTAATGCTTTTGGTTGGGCAATCTATGCCGGAGAGAATAGCGGTGCGGTTTTTTCTAGTTGGGAAAACGCTGTTGAGGAGGTTGCAAAAGGGTTGAAAACAGATTATATAGATAAAGGATTAACCACTCCAGATCTAATAATGAAAAGATATACGCCGCAAAGTAAGGGGAGTTGGGCCCAAGATGTGAACGCGGTGATGGATGATATTGATAAATAGCTAGGTTTAGAAACTAATTAACAACTTCTGCTCCTTCGCAGAAGTTTATTTTTATGAATTTAAGAACTTTAATCGCCCTAAATTTGGGCAAATTTTTAACCCTCTTAATTAAGGCTTTTGGAGGCGGCGCTACAAGCGCACCAGGACTTTTTGCCGAACTAATCGATCCCCAAATTTTGACTAAATTATCAACTAATTTGGAAGCTGGGGCGATTTTAATAACTGGAACTAACGGTAAAACAACTACTTCCCGGATCTTAAGTTCAATCTTGCAAACTGCCAATTTGCAAATTGTGCATAACCGATCTGGATCAAATTTAACCAGAGGATTAATAACCCAATTAATAAAAGCCGCCACGAGTAGCGGTAAGATAAAAGAAGATCTAGCTTTATTCGAAGTTGATGAAGCGACTTTACCGAAGGTTGTAGCCGCGATTCACCCAAAGGCAATTGTGATCAATAATTTATTTCGAGATCAACTTGATCGGTATGGTGAGGTTGATATTATTCGTAAGAAATGGTCAGATGCTTTGCGCTTTTTAGGTAAGGAAACAACTTTAATTTTGAATAGTGACGATCCTTTGATAGCAAGTCTAGCAAAAAACGCAAAAACTAATATTTTATTTTTTGGCTTAAAAGATAAGAAAAATATTCTCAAAAAAGCTCCTCACGCTGTTGACGCCCTTCTTTGCCCAGAATGTAGCAACGAACTTAAATTTGATTATTTTTACATTTCTCATATGGGTAAGTTTTTTTGTCCCAACTGTAGATTTTCCCAACCGCAAGCTCAAATTTACGCGAATTTTATAAAGCTTTTTGGTCCTGACAATACAAACGCCCGCATTTTTGTTGGGAATAATGGCTTTGAAATTAATCTAAAATTGGGAGGTTTGTATAATATTTACAATACGCTCGCTGCAGTTTCCGCCGCGGTCTGTTTAGGCTTAAGCCTACATCAAATTAAAGAAGGCCTAGACAAATTCGAAGTTGCTTTTGGTCGTTTAGGGAAGATAAAAATAGGGGAGAAATATATAACTAGCGCTTTGGTAAAAAATCCCGTGGGTTTTAACGAAACCCTAAGACTGTTATTTTCGGATAAAAAGAAAAAAAACCTTCTTATTATTATTAATGATTTAATCGCGGATGGAAGAGATGTTTCTTGGCTTTGGGATGTTGATTTCGAAACCCTAAAAGATTTTGAAAATACAGTTACGGTTTCTGGAACAAGATATTTAGATATGAAACTAAGACTCAAATATGCCCAAATTACAAATGTAGCTTCATATCAAAATTTAGAGGAGGCCTTTCAAGAAGCGGTTGAAAAGACTAAGAAGGAAGAGACTCTTTACATACTTCCAACCTATACTGCCATGCTAAAATTAAGAGAGATATTAGCCAAAAAAGGATTAGTTAAAAGATTTTGGGAGGATTAATAGAATAAGTGAAACTTGTAATTGGTTATCTTTATTCGAAATTAATGAACACATATGGTGATCGAGGCAACATTATTACAATTGCGCAACGTTGTGCTTGGCGTTCTATTGATGTAGACGTAAAAGAGATTGGTTTAAAAGAACCAATTAGAAGCGATATCGACCTATATTTCTTTGGTGGTGGTCAAGATCAATCACAAATTATTTGCGCAAAAGATTTAATTTCCACCAAAAAGACGGCTTTAGTAGAAGCTGCTCAAAGTAACATTCCCATGCTATTAATTTGTGGCGGTTACCAATTATTTGGCCATTATTACCGACCAAAAAGCGGCGAGGAAATTGAAGGAGCGGGAATTTTAGATGCTTTCACTACTGCCGGTGAAATGAGAATGATCGGCAATATTGTAATTGAATTAAACAAACAATTAAGTAATAATAACCCGAAAACTTTAGTGGGATTTGAAAATCATAGTGGAAAAACATTTTTAGATAAAAAGGCGGAGCCCCTAGGAAGAATCATTCGCGGTAGTGGTAATAATGGAGAGGATCGAACCGAAGGTGCCTACTATAAAAATGTCTTTGGTTGTTATTTGCACGGACCTCTTTTGCCAAAAAACCCTTTGTTTGCTGATTTTTTAATTGAGAAGGCTCTAAATAGAAAAAATAAATATTTTTCCTTAAAAGAATTGGATAACTCCCTTGAAATAGAGACTCATAATTTTGTAAAAAATAATTTCTGACCTCTTGAATTAAGATTATTTATTATTAATAATTTATCTTTCCTGCCGGAAAGGTAGATCTGGGTAGACTTCATTCTATTATTTTTCTTGGGTTACTTTTATCCCAAATAAATCCAATTTATAATTTTAGTAATCTAACTACATTACCAATAACTCAAACCAACTCTAAAATTTCTTATCAGACGGATCTAAGGAAAACAACTTTTGATCTTCAATCTACTTCTATTTACAACTCGAACAACTCGAAAAATTTTAGTCCACCTCTCAAAATTAAAATTCCAAAAATATCTATAGATTCGAATATAATTCAAGTTGGTGGTAGCCCTGGTAATTGGCCAGTACCAGAGAAACTACCGGCCACGGCTACAGCCGAAAGTGCTGTTGGTGGAAAAAACAATATTACGGTTTGGGGTCACCGTGATACAATTTTTTTAAAACTAGGAGGGTTAGAAGTTGGGGACAAAATCATTACTACTACTCAAGACAAAATTAAGGAATATAAAATTGAGGAAATTTTAACTATAATTCCAAATAGTAACGACGGGGTCTTTATGGAAGAAACACCCGATCAACGCTTAACTTTAATCACCTGCGACCCCATCGGCTCTACTATCCGAAGGCTTATTATCACCGCCCGTCCTTGAATTGAATTCCCTTTTTTGTTAAAATTGGTTTAAAATTTCTCGCGCTTGTACTAAAGCTTTGAATTTTGCATTTTAAATTTTGAATTTACTCCCGGGCATGTGGCGGAATGGTATACGCGTACGGCTTAGGACCGTATTCCTTCGCGGATTGGGGGTTCGAGTCCCTCCATGCCCACCAGAATTAAACTTTCAGAAATTTTGCCAACGGATTTTGCCGCGCGAAGCGCGGAAAGGTATGGAAACAAAAAATGTAAAATTTGTTGTGTTTGTACCCCTTTCTCACGCTGACACTGTTCGGCAAGCCCTTGGCGAAGCCGGAGCAGGTAAAATCGGAAACTATGACTTTTGTTCTTTTTCTTCTCGCGGCACAGGTCGTTTTCGTGGGAACGAAAAGACAAATCCTACCATAGGTGATGCTAGAAAATATGAAGCAGTCGAAGAAGAAAGAATTGAAGTAATTGTGCCACGAGAAATTTTGAAAAGTATTATTGAAAAGGTAAAATCAGTTCATCCGTACGAGGAAATCGCCTTTGATGTTTACCCTGTTGAAACACTATGACCAAACGAGTTTTTATAATCCACGGCTGGGACGGCTATCCTGATGATGGTTGGTTTCCGTGGCTGAAAACAGAGCTTAAACAGAAAGGTTTTCAAGTTCAAGTTCCGGCTATGCCAGAACCAGCCGAACCGAAGATAGAAGCGTGGGTTTCGCATCTCTCTGAAATTGTCGGCGATGTTGATGAAAATACTTTTTTCGTTGGACACAGTATCGGTTGTCAAACTATTCTCCGATATTTGGAAAGTCTGACTGCCGACAAAAAAGTTGGAGGTGCGGTTTTTGCGGCTGGCTGGTTCACATTAATGAATTTGAAAACCGATGAAGAAAAAGAAATTGCCCAGCCGTGGCTTGAAACACCGATTGATTTTGAAAAAGTGAAGCAACACACCAAAAGGTTTTTTGCCGTGTTCTCCGATAATGACGAGGTTGTGCCACAAGAGAATAAGAAACTTTTTGAGAAAAGGTTGGGAGCAAAAACCGCGATTGAACACAGCAAGGGACATTTTAGCGGAAGCGATGGAGTGAAAGAATTGCCAAGCGTATTAGAAGCAATTCTTTCACTATGATTGGCGCGAGCGTTAGCAAGCGGCGACGGGACGAAGCGGCTGGTTTCGGTCAGGAATTTCGGATAAAATGAGTTCAGGCCATGTTGTAAAGCCAAACCATTAAAATCTTCGTAAGCTACTTGAAAACAGTTCCTTATCAAGTTTATAATTAAACTATCTGCAATGAATTTTTTCACAAAGTTATTAAACAGGTTTGGTCCAAAAATCACTGTTAAAACCTATCTTTTTACACTGCTTTTAATTTTATATTTACTCGCCCTAATTTACACCAAATTAGAAACTGTTTGGTTCCAAACATTTTTGGCAGTTACCACTGCAGTTATTTTGGATTTAGCTTTAAATTGGTACCGAAAAAGAAGTTTCTTTCTGCCTGATAGCGCAATAATTTCTGCTTTTATAATTATTATGATACTGGCAGTTTCTCAACCTTGGTACATTCCAGTTTTTGCGGCTTCCTGTGCAATTCTTTCGAAGCATTTTATCGAAATAAAAAATAGACATATTTTCAACCCCGCAAATTTAGCAATTTTTTCTAGTATTTATTTATTCGGAACTTACGATGAGTGGTGGGGTGCTTCAAATATCTACGTACTTATTTTAGGCGGGCTTTTTGTTATGGGGAAATTACGAAGAGTTTATTTACCAGGCATTTTTTTACTTACTTTTCTACTGCTACTTTTTATTTCGGGACCAGCCGATTTTCTAACTTCAGCTGTTTCTAATTATACCCTTTTCTTTTTTGCTTTTATAATGCTTCCAGAGCCGCAAACTTCACCTCTAAAAACTCAAAGTAGAATAACTTTTGCTGTTCTGACCGCCTCCCTTGCCTTTATTTTTTACTCTTTAGGAATAAAATCATATTTTGTTACGGCTCTTCTCTTAGCTAATGGTTTCGTTCCATTAATGAATTACTTTACCAATAGCTCTAAACCCAATGAAAATTAAATTTTTAGGCACCGCTGCTGGTTGGCCTCTTCCTCGTCTGGGATGCAATTGCCAAATATGTATTTCAAAAGATCCTAAAGACACTCGTACCAGAACCCAAATCTTAATAAATGATTATTTATTGCTTGACGCTGGATATGATACTTATCTTCACTTAAAAAATAATATCCAAGCAAGCAAATTAAAAGCCTGTGCAATTTCTCACGAACACCCAGATCACACTGCCGGTCTTTGGGACTTAAGTAAAATTTATAATCGGGAAAAAAAATTAAAACTTATTATCGCCGCAAATACATATAGAAAAATTAGAAAAGTATATTTAATTACTGCCTTTGAAGCTTTAGCGGAAATGGAAACTGATTCTTTTAAAACGTTAGACAAACCGGTCATGATCGAAAGCTTAAAGGTTCAATTTTTACCGGTAAATCATACTGATTCATCTTATGGAATCTTGGTTACGGAAGGTAAAAGAAGTTTATTTTACGCGCCTGATTTTTTGAGCCTTCCAAAAGAAACTATTGCGAAAGTAAAAGGGATTGATCTTCTTTTAATGGATGGCTCTGATAAAAAAACTACCTTTAATCACCAATCAATAGATCAAGGTATTGTACTTGGAAAGAAGCTAGCAGCAAAAAATATTTATTTTGTCCATATCGGTCACAATACTTTTCCTCATAAAAAATTTGAAACCTACGTCTTAAAAAAAGGTGGAAACAATTTTTATGTTCCTTTTGATGGCTTAGAAATAACCCTTTCTTGATTTGACAAAATGCTTTTTTACCTATAAGATATATTTTGATGTTAAAAAAACTTAGTAGATCGCTTATTTCAATTTTTTTAATTGTATTTATACTTTCTCTTGGTAGTGGAGTAAGTGCTGGTTTTAATGTTCCCGAACCACCCAAACCACCAACACCACCGCAAAGACCAGAACTACCACCGATAGAAAAAATTGCTTTCGTTCACTTCCCAAGGCCAATTTCACCCAAGGCAAGTACTTCAACTTGTCCAAATCCTGACACTTGTCCGGATTATAAGTACACCGGCTATCATTGGGATTCTACTAGTCCAGCGGTAAATTACGTTTTAGATACTGCAAACCCTAATAGTTTAGAGGCAGCTACTTTGCAATTAGCCGTCGCCGCTGGTTTCACTGCCTGGACAAACGCTAACAATAAAGTAACTTTCACCCCAGTCGCTGGTGAAGTTCCTGCAGATCCGGGTTTAACAGTGGATGGAAAAAATAGCGTAAGCTGGCGCTCTATCAGTTCTGAATACCCAGGAGCTATTGGTGTTACTCTTGTTTGGCACTATATTGGCAATAGAATTATTTTAGAAGCTGATACTATAATGAATTCAGATTTTACTTGGTCGATAAACCCCGAAGGAGCTATTTTTACTGGTTCCTATGATGTTCAAGATATCTTCACTCACGAATCTGGACATTGGTTAATGTTGGGAGACTTGTATAAATCACGGGATAGGGAACTAACAATGTATGGTTATGGCTCTAAAGGCGAAACCAAAAAGGATAGTTTAGGTTACGGTGATAAATTAGGAATCCAAAGGATTTACCCGTAGTTCCTGTTTAATAAATTAAACTTCAAAAAGGAGTTCACTAAGGGTGAGCTCTTTTGTTTTGCAAAAAAATAAATTAAGATGAGGGGATGAAAAAAGTTCTGGTATTTGGAACGTTCGATAATCTCCATAAGGGCCATTTAGATTTTTTTCGTCAAGCTAAAAAATTTGGTAATTATTTGGTGGTTGTAGTGGCCCGAAACAATAACGTATTAGCAGCTAAGGGTTATTTACCAGTGCAATCTGAGAAAACTAGATTAAGAAAGTTAAGAAACGAAAAACTAATTGATAAAGCAATACTAGGTTCGAAAAAAATGGATTATTATTCAACTTTGAGGAAAGAAAAACCAGATGTTATTTGCCTTGGTTATGATCAAAAACCGAAGATGGGGAGTTTAAAACGGGATTTAAAAAATCACGATATTGCTATTGGAAAAATCATACGCTTAAAAGCCTATAAACCCCATCTTTATAAATCCTCAATTGTTAGAAAAAAATATGATTCAAGTTAATAACGTTTATAAAAATTACAACACTAAAAAAACAAAAATTGAAGTTCTCAAAGATGTCAACCTTAAAATAAAAGAGGGAGAATTTATCTCTATTCTAGGACCCTCTGGCAGTGGGAAATCAACGCTACTTAATCTAATCGGAGGGTTAGATCTTCCAAATAATGGCACGGTTTTAGTTGATGATTTAGAAATTACAAGACTTGGAGATAAAGAGTTGGCAAACTTTCGAAATAAAACTGTGGGTTTTGTCTTTCAATTTTTTAATCTTCTACCAAGAGTAAGTGCTTTAGAAAACTGTATATTACCATTAATTTACAGTTCAACACCGGTTACAGACAAAAAAGCGAGAGCCCAAAATGTCTTGAAATTAGTTGGTTTAGAAAAAAGATTTAATCACAAACCAAGCGAACTTTCTGGGGGAGAACAACAAAGAGTCGCGATTGCTAGAGCCATAGTGGGCGATCCAAAAATTATTTTGGCGGATGAACCAACTGGAAATCTGGATTCAAAAACTGGTGAAGAAATTATGGAGATTTTTCTCGATTTGAATAAAAAGGGTAAAACAATAATAATGGTTACCCACGAAGAAACATTAGCCAAGAAAACGCATAAAATCGTAAAAATAAAGGACGGACAAATTTTATGAGGTTATTTTTTGAAAATATAAAAATTGCTGGCTACGCCCTTTTAAGCAACAAAATAAGGTCTACCTTGACTACACTAGGAATAATTATTGGGGTATTAACTATTAGTTTATTACTTTCGATTGCGCAAGGGGTGAGAAAAGGTATTACTGATCAGATTGAAGGTTTGGGAAGTAATTTAGTGGCGGTAGTACCGGGAAAAATTTCCGGCAGTAGTGGCTTTAATCCTGCTTCCTCATTTGGTGTAAGTACCTTAACCGAAGATGATTTTAATACTATTAAAACCAACCTAAAAGAAATTAAAAATCTTTCTATGGGTATGTTGGTTGCTGGTACTGTCAAACTTAAAGAAAAAATTTCTTCCTCATCTTTAATTTTTGCAGGAACCGCGGAAATTATTAATGTCTTAAACGGTGAAGTAGCGGTGGGTAGGTTTTTTAATCAAGAAGATTTAGATAAAAGTGAAAAGGTAGTTGTTTTGGGTTCAGAGACTAAAGAGAAATTATTTGGTGGGAGTGAAGCAGTGGGAGAGGAAATAGAACTTAGAGGAACGCAATTTAAAGTTATTGGCGTTTTAAAACAAAAACAAACCGCTCCTTCTTTTTTAGGAGCAAATTTCAATGATCTTGTAATGATGCCTATTACTACTGGTTGGGAGATCACTAAACTAAAGCAGATTTTTAGAATTATGATGCAAGCAAATACCGCGAGCGGGGTTAAAAACGTTAAGGACAAGGTTAATACTTTATTGTTAGCAAATCATAAAGGCGAAGAAGATTTTACTGTTTTAACCCAAGACGATATTTTAGGGATTGCTGGAAATATTTTAAATATACTTACAGCAATGATTTCGGCAATTGCGGCTATTTCCCTTTTGGTTGGAGGCATAGGAATAATGAATATTATGATTATTTCTATTACGGAAAGAACAAAAGAAATTGGGATTAGAAAAGCGCTCGGAGCTACAAAAACTGATATTCTTTCTCAATTTCTAACTGAAAGTGTAATATTAAGTTCCATTGGCGGCATATTTGGAATTTCAATTTCATTTCTGATTTCTCAATTAATAAGTAACTATAGTCAACTGCCCATTTATCTAACAAGTAAGATAATTCTCTTGTCTTTAGGCTTTTCGATTGTGGTAGGAATAATTTTTGGTATTGCACCAGCAATAAAAGCGGCTAACAAACAGACCGTCGAGGCACTGCGCTACGAATAGCTGTTTTCCGTTTTTTGTTATAATTAAAAAAAGCATTAAGCATCTTAAATGGGAAAATCTTTCGCGGCTTCAATTGTTTTAATATTTCTCGGAACAATTTTTCTCCTTAATAATTTCGGTATTTTACCTTGGGATATTTGGGAAGGTCTGTGGAAATTTTGGCCGGTTATTTTAATATTAGTTGGTTTAGAGTTTGTTTTGGGAAGGCAAATTTCTTGGAAACTACTTTTAATTGTAATTTTTTTAGTATTTGGATTACCTTCCCTACTCTCGACCAATCCTTTTTCTAAAGATTTCACAAAACGCGAGGTTTTACCAATTGAAGAGAAATTGGGAACCCTAATTGCTGGAAAGGTCGACATTGACCTAGGAGTTACCAATTTAAATATTGTGCCCTTAGCCTCTCAAAGTGCGCAGATTGTTAAAGGTGAGGCGACTTACCATAAAGCTATTGGTAGCCTAGAAAAAGAGTTTAAAACCGAAGATGGCAGAGGAATTTTAAAAATTAAAGGCTCATTTAACTCAAAAGTACCTTTAGTGAAAGGAACTGCGCTTCTTAACTTAAATTTAACGATGGCTGTTCCTTTTGAAATGAATATAAAATTAGGAGCCGGTTTATCTAATTTTGATTTAAGTAATCTCCAAATAACTAAATTCGAGATTGACAGTGGAGTTTCTAATATCAATATAAAATTTCCCGAAAAAGGGGTAATTTCGGCAATCATTAGTGGAGGCGCGGCTAACATTACAATTGGGATACCGACTAGCTTAGCGGCTAAAATCAGCACACAAGACAGCCTGAAATCCTTAAACATAAACGAGGATAGGTTCAAAAAAAAGAACGGCGAGTATATTTCTGAAAACTTTGATAAGGCAACGGATAAATTAGAATTGGAATTAAAAACCGCGGTTGCTTCGGTCACTATAAAATAGTTAATTAATATAATAAGTATCTTGACAAGGCTTTATTTGTTTGGTAGAATTAATCTGATGAGTAACTTTTTCTTCTCAAAAATGATCGTAGTAAAAACCCTAATTAAGGGTTTTGGACTTACGCGGGGGTAAAAAAAGTTAAATTTTTACTTAAAGAAGACCCCCGTAAGGGGGCTTTTTTGTGGGGGGGGAGCCCTAGAAATCACAACCAAGCTTTTTCAGTAGCTTCCCCCCTTAAGTTCCTTCTGGCAAAAGTAGGTTCGATTCCTACAAGGAACATCAAGACAAAATTAACTAAAGGCGATCCTAACGAGCGGCAGTGAGAAAGTAGGGAAGCTAAACAAATGCCGAAAAAACTGGACGATTTAAGTTTAGTTCAAGTTCAAAGGCTCCTTGAACTTACTGTTACAGAAGAAGAAAGGTTAGAGCATCGTCTGAATTGTCCTCAAAGAGATGCTACTAAAGACTTTACTCGTATGCAACGATTAGCGACTCTTAGGCAGGTTATTATTCCTCGTTATCGGGAAACGCGAAATAAGCTGTTTGAACAACTGCGTTCCCGACTCCCACAGAGCTTGTGAAATTCTCACAAGCTCTTTATTTTCTTGCAAACGAATCTCCTTTTAAGTATAATTTGTTTCTATGGAATTAATACCAATGGTGATCAAAAAAGATGCTAAGGGAGAGCGGGCTTACGATATTTACTCGCGCCTTTTGGAGGAACGGATTATTTTTATCGGTGGCCCAATTACTGATGAAACTACAAACGTTGTAATTGCCGAGCTTCTCTATTTAGAAAACGAATCATCGGATAAAGATATAAGTATTTATATAAACTCTCCCGGAGGTCAGGTCCATTCAACCTTAGCAATTTATGATACGATGAGGTTTGTAAAACCAGATATCCAAACTGTCTGTATTGGTATGGCCGCTTCAGGTGCAGCAATTCTTTTAGCGGGTGGAACTGCCGGCAAAAGATTTGCTCTTCCTAATTCAAAAATTATGATTCACCAACCAATGAGTGAGATAAGTGGCCCAGCAACTGATATTAAAATTCACACTGATGAGATCCTCAAGTTAAAGAAGAAAATCAACAAAATCTTAGCGGAACACACCTCTCAATCTTTATCAAAAATTGAAAAAGATACTGATCGTGACTTTTTTATGACCTCCTCCGAAGCTAAGGAATATGGTATAATCGATGAGGTAATCGAGAACAAGAAAACTAAGGTTAGGCGTTTGGTCTCTGTTAAACTTCCTAATACGAGCATAAGTAACCGAAGTATCAGGATACCACGCTAGTTTTTAGGACGGTTAGCTCAGTTGGTTTAGAGCGTTGGCATGACACGCCAGAGGCCGCAGGTTCAAATCCTGCACCGTCCACCATTAATTATAATTAATGAGCGAAGAATATATTGATCTAGAAAGCGCCAAAGGTCATACGAAAATTTACATCTCCACTGGCAAAATTATTCTAAATAATTTACTTGGGGGTTTGGCCTGGGGAGTGGGAACTGTTTTAGGAGCAACTGTAATCGTCGCCACCGTTTTTTTTATCTTCGGGCAATTAGGAGCAGTCCCTTTTATCGGCGGGTTTGTTGCCGATATTATTGAAATTGTCAACAAACGCCAAGAAATATTCCCATGATTAATCCTAAAAAAAATAGAGTCGATCACCGCCAAATAGGTCAGGAATTAGACCTTTTCTCTTTTCACGAAGAAACCCCGGGGGCGGTTTTTTGGCATCCAAAAGGATGGTTAATCTACCGAATCTTAGTAGATTTTATTAGAGAAAAGACAGCCAAAGAAGATTATCAAGAAATTTCAACCCCAGTGATGGTTAAAAGTAAACTATTTAAAAAATCCGGACATTTTGAGCATTTTGGTGAAAACATATTTAATTTTGAAGTTGATGATGAGGAGTATTCTCTGAAGCCGATGAATTGTCCAGAATCAACAATCGTTTATGCCTCAAAAACCCGTAGCTATAACGACCTACCAATAAAATATAGTGATTTTGGTATTTTGCATCGCCGTGAGCTTTCTGGGGTTTTAGGAGGACTCTTAAGAATTAGGCAATTCACAATTGATGATGCTCATCTTTTTGTCCGGTCAGATCAGATATTAGTTGAAATCCGTAAGCTTTTGAATTTAGCAATAGATGTTTATGATTATTTGGACTTTAAACCTAAATTTTATCTTGCTACCAAACCTGATAAAGCGCTTGGGGATGAAAAAAATTGGAAAGAAGCGGAAAAATCTTTAGAGGAAGCTTTAAAGGAAGCTAAAGTTAATTACGGCCTTAAACCAAAGGAAGGCGCGTTTTATGGTCCAAAAATAGATATCCATATTAAAGATTCGCAAGATCGTGATTGGCAATTAGCCACTATTCAACTGGATTTTCAAATCCCTGACAAGATGGATTTAAATTATATTAATAAAAACGGAAAAAAGGAAAGACCGGTGATGATTCACCGGGGTATCTTTGGTTCACTAGAACGCTTTATTGGTATTCTTTTAGAGCATTTTGGGGGTGAGCTGCCTTTTTGGCTCTCACCCACCCAAATAGTAGTGATACCAATATCAAATAAATATAATTCTTACGCACAAGGAGTAGTAAAACAGTTAAAAACTGGAGGGTTAAGAATGCATTTTGATTCAAGAGAAGAAACTATGCAAGCAAAAATTCGTGATGCCCAATTACAAAAAATTCCTTTTATGTTGATCTTAGGAGAAAGAGAGGTTAGCAATAATTCTTTATCAGTTAGAAAAAGGGACGGCAGTGAAATGAAGGATTTGTCAAGAAAAGAGTTTTTAAAAATTATTGGAGAACGAGGCAGACAAAAAACATAAATGGAGGAGATAAAGAAAATTGTCGGTTTATTAAAAAAGGGCAAGATTATTATTTTTCCAACTGATACTGTTTATGGCTTGGGTTGCACCTTAAACGAAGAATCAATTAAACTTTTGTATAAAATTAAAAAGAGACCAAAAAATAGACCAACTTTAATTTTAGTTAGTAGTCTCTCTTTAGCTAAAAAATATGGTTATTTTGATTCCAAAACTTCTGCCCTAGCCCAAAAAATCTGGCCTGGACCAGTAACGATAATTATAAAAGCAAAAGGAAATGTCCCAAAGTTGATTCAAGGAAGAAACAGTACAATCGCTATTAGGGTCCCAAAACATCAATTTTTAGAGAAAATTCTGAATATCTTGAATGAACCTCTTTTGGCTCCCAGTGCAAATTTTTCCAATCGGAAACCACCCTCAAACCTAGCCCAAATTGACAAAAACTTGATTAAATTGGTAGACTACGTAGTTACGATTAAAAGTGGTGGTAATTTACCATCAACAATAATTGATATGTCAAATAAAAATAAAGAGATGGCAGTAATCCGAGAAGGTTCTATTAAGATACGAGACCTGAAAGGAGATATTAAATAAATAAATTTTATAGAATTAATAGAGCTATCAACCATTTAAAAATAAGAGTTGTTGATTCTAAGGGCAAACAACTAGGTATTATGACTAGCGAAGAAGCCCTTGAAAAGGCGAAGAAGCTGGAGGTAGATCTAGTCGAAGTTGCGCCAAACGCTAAACCGCCTGTTTGTAAGTTAATTGATTTTAAAAAATTCAAATACGAGGAGTCCAAAAAGCAACGGCTAGCGAAAAAATTGACCAAAGAAACCGAGACAAAAGAACTTTGGATGGGACCATTGATGAGTGAACATGATTTTAATATTCATATAAAAAGGGCGATCGAGTTTTTAACGGCCGGAAATAGAGTTAAACTTAACGTAAGATTCTCGGGTCGAGAAATGGCCCATCCTGAATTTGGTCACCAGATAATTGAAAAAGCGAAAGAAGCTTTGGAAAATATTGGTAGCCTTGATAAGGGTCCCCAGTTCCTAGGTAGAAACTTAATTGCTTCTTTTAACCCGAAAGTATTAAAAAAGTAGTCTATGAAACAAAGAACTAAAAAAGCAGCTCAAAAAAGATTTAAAATTACTAAAGGAGGTAAATTAATAAGGGGCCACGCTTATTCATCTCATCTAAAGTCAAAAAAAAGCGCCTCCAGAAAAAGAAAGCAAAAAGAACCGACTCTTATATCAAAATCTGATAAAGCTAGGATAAAAAGATTATTGGCAAGGTAGGGTTAATAATTGAAAAAAGAAAAATATGACTAGAATAAAAAAGGGCGAAATAAAAAGAGCCAAACATAAAAAAATATTAAAACTAGCTAAGGGGTATAGAGGAGCCCGTTCAAAATTATTCAGAAGCGCTAAAGAAGCAGTCGCTCACGCTGGGGCTTACGCGTTTGCCGGTCGTAAGGCCCGAAAAAGAGATTTTAGAAGGCTCTGGATAGTTCAAATAAATGCTTCTTTAAAAGAAAAAAACGTTTCTTATAACAAATTTATTAATAATTTAAAAAAGCAAAATATTTTACTGGATAGAAAAATTCTAGCCGATATTGCCAAGACCGATCCTAAAGTATTTGCAAAAATTCTAGAGCAGGTAAAAATAACTAAAGACCTATAGTCTCATATTCCCAAAACCCATAGTCTTGACAGGCTTGTTCTACTGTGCTATAATTGGAAAAACTACAGCTCTTGGATGGGAAGCTCATGTAGGGCAGGCGTGAGCTTCCCATTTAGGGGCTGTTTTTAAATAGCTTTTTTTGGCGAAAAAGTTTATGATATTCTCAAATAATTAATAGCTATCTTTAAAAATGGAAGCCATCAATAATTTAAACGAGATTAAAAAAAGATTTTTTGAAGCAATTCGTAAGACTAAATCTACTGATGAATTAACAAATTTAAAAGTACTCTACTTAGGAAGGAAAAGAGGTATTATTACTCAACTTATTTCTAAGTTACCAACAGTCCCCTTAAAGGAACGTAAAAAAATAGCACCGGTTGTTCAGAATCTAAAAAGAGAAATCGATCTTGCTCTGAAGAGAGAGAGTAAAAAATTTGTTAGTGTTCGAACAAGAAAAATTGATTTTAGTGAACCGGCAATTTGGCCAAAAGTTGGAACTCTTCACCCAACAACGTTAGTTCTAAATGAAATAAAAAATATTTTTCATTACCTTGGCTTCGTGTGGTCTGATGGACCAGAAATTGAACAGGATCTTTATAATTTTCAAAAACTGTTGATCGATAAAGACCATCCAGCCAGGGATAGTCAAGATACTTATTACATAACCCCCGACTTGCTTCTAAGAACTCATACATCTTCTATGCAAATTCGCTTTTTAGAGGCGCATAAACCACCAGTTCGCGTTCTTTTTCCGGGAAGAGTGTATCGTAGAGACCAAATAGATAGTACCCACTTGCCCGCTTTTTATCAGTTGGAGGGATTACTTGTAGACAAAGGGGCAAAGATGACTGATTTATTAGGGGTGATAGATTTCTTTTGTAAAAGTTTTTTTGGACCTAAAATCAAAACAAGAGTTTATGGTCATTATTTTCCTTACACCGAACCTTCAATTGAAGTAGAAGTACTTCATAAAAGTGGCCGGTGGTTGGAAATTTTAGGTGCTGGTTGTGTTCATCCTCAGGTTCTGAGAAATGCTAAGGTTGATCCGAAACAATTTAAAGGTTGGGCTTTTGGTATGGGTTTGGACCGAATAGTGATGATTAAATACGGAATTAGTGATATACGAGCCCTTTACAGTGGAGATCTAAGGTTGTTAAACCAATTTTAATCAGAAAACGTTTAGTTTTATTATGTTAGTACCATTTAGCTGGCTAAAGGAATTCCTAAAAGTCAACGTCAACCCGCAAGATTTAGCGGAAAAATTATTATTATCAGGAACAAAAGTAGAAAAATTGCAAAAAAGCGGAGAGGATTATATTTTCGATTTAGAAATTACTACTAACAGAGGTGATCTTTTAGGTATATTGGGTGTAGCTAGGGAAGTTTCCGCACTTTTAAACGCCGATTTAAATCTTTCAAGTACGGTTTCTCTTGTCCGCCCAAAAGAGGCAAAAACAAAACCGATAAATCTTATTGTTTCTGAAAAAAACCTGTGCCCCTACTTTAGCCTCGTAGTATTGGACAACCTAAGTTTAAGAGAAACTCCGAGTTTTATAGTAGAAAGGTTGGAAAAGAGTGGAATGAGAGGGGTAGGCAATATAATTGTTGATCTAACTAATTTAGTAATGATTGAAACTGCTCAGCCTTCTCACGCTTTTGATTATGGAAAAGTCGTGGGGAGAATGCTTTTAAGATTAAGTAAAAAAGGGGAGATGATTCAAACTATTGACGGCCAAAAACGAGAGCTCGCTGCCGGCGCAATTATTATTGAGGACAGCGAAAAAATAATTGATTTGGCTGGGCTTATGGGTGGCAAAAATAGTGAAGTGGATCAGAAGACAAAAACAATAATTTTACACGTTCCAATCTATAACAGTAGTCTAATTCGAAAGGCTTCACTTGCTTTAAATTTAAGAACGCAAGCCTCTTCCCGATTCGAAAAAAAACTTGACCCAAATGGACATATTTTTGCTATTAAACGGCTTACTAAATTATTTCAAGAGTATTGTGGTGCTAACGTCGCTACCGATATCCTTAGTTCAAAAGAAATAGCTGCCAAGGAAATATCTTTCCCCTTAAATGCAATCGAAGAGATACTAGGCATAAGAATAGAGGAAAATAAAGTAGTCGATATTTTAAGTTCTCTTGGTTTTAGAATAATACCACAACCTTTTGAAGAAAAAACTCTGAAAGTTAAAATACCTACCTGGAGAAACGACGTTAAGGAAAAAGAAGACATTTGTGAAGAAATCGGCAGAATTTGGGGATATAGAAATTTTCCTCTTACCTTGCCACAAGGTGAGATACCAAAATATGGAGGATTTTTCCAAGATTGGGAACAAAAGGTGAAGCAAACTTTAGCTTCTTTTAGCTTTCACGAAATCCAAGGTTACACGTTAACAAAAGAAGACTTAATAAAGAAAATTAATTTTTCCTTAAACAAAACCTTACGGGTTATTAATCCATTAAGTTCTGATTTTGAAGTGTTGCGACCCACATTATTAATTTCCTTGCTAATTTCTTTGAGTTTAAATCTGAAGAACTATGTTAACGAACCGTTGTTTGAGTTGGGTAGGGTTTTTACTAATGAGTTCAAAAACCAATATTTACCCTATCAACCTAAGAAAATCGCCGGCATCTTACCGGGAAATAAGTTTTTTGAGACGAAAGGAGTTTGTTTAAAATTCCTGGAAAGGTTGGGGATTAGTTTCTCCCAGATACTTGAAGGGGAACATCCCTTTTTTGAGGTAGGTGAGGTGGCTAAAATTGTTAAAGATAAGCAAACCTTGGGTTATTTTGGGAATTTAAATAGAAAGGTAACTTTTGAATTTGAAGTAGAAGAAGCTAGTTTTTTTGAACTAGATTTTGATTTAATTGAGAATCTTGCAAAAGTAAATAAAGAAATCGAACCTCTGCCGGCTTTTCCTCAAATTATTGAAGATATATCCATAATCGTTGAGGAATCAAAACAGGTAGGAAAGGTTTTAGAATTAATAAAAAAAAGTGCCAATTATTTACTTAGAAAAGTGCAAGTTATCGATGTTTACCGTGGTCCTCAAATAGGGGAGGGTAATAAGGGAGTTACCATAAGACTTACATTTTTATCTGAGAAAAAAACTCTAACTAACAGCGATATTGTTCCGGTCCGTAAACTAATTATCAGGAATTTAGAAAAGGATTTAGTAAAGATACGTTAAAATTTAACGGCCCTTTTACTTATCGCAAAAAGGCCGTTAAGCTGCTTGCTGCTCTTTTTTTGTTTGGTCGGTTTCTACGACGGGTTTAGGCACTTCTTTCCGACTCCTTTACGTGAAAGAACCGCGCCGAGGGAATTCCGCTGCGATTGCCTTGAGTACCCCGTAGATTTCCTCTTCAGAGAGGATACCGGAGAACTCTTGGACAGCCGCACGAATTCTGCGAACCATTTCGTCCTCCCTGATCCTTCTTTCGCTGGCCTCCTTTCTAATCTGCCGAATAACAGAGGCGAACTTATCAGCGACAGTGAGAACCTTCAAGGTAACCACCCCCTCTCCTAGCAAGCAGTAAATTAATTAGACCAATTATTTTGAAAAATACAAGAAGCAAGCTACCGATTAAAGTTTTTAGGGTTTAATAATGACGGTGATTTCGCTAGTCGCAGTTTTACCATCACTCGTGTAAGCAATTACTTTCACCGTGTGACTTCCGGTTATACTCGGACTTAAACTCACCGTAGTTTCATAAGTTGGTGCTGTTTTAGTAGTAACTAGCGTATTATCAAAATAAAATTCGACTTTTTCAATTGCGTTTGGGGCAATAACTGTTGCTAACAAATTAAATTGTGATCCGAGGGTTTCGTTTGGCAGGGGTTTTTGAATTTGAACAACTACTCCTTCTGCCCCCAAATTTAATTGCGAATAATCAGAACCTGGAGGACAGGGGTCACAAATATTTTTCTCCCAAGAATCATACATTACCAAGAAAACTTTGTCTTCAGCTTGACCAGTGGCAATACAAACACTGTCCGCAACTTGACCAGTTGTCTTACAAATTTTTATGATCTTGTGCATATCGTCAACTCTTTGGGGAACTTGCCATTTAGCGAATAGTTCTTTTCGGGTTTCACTGTAAGGACCGATTAGAAGTCCTGAAATTCGATCCACATCTATCTCCACAATACCATCGGGTCTTTTAAAGGGAGTGTCCTTTTCGTTTTTTAAAACTTCAGTCATTATTCGGTGCCAAATCGGAGCGGCTCCAGTAATACCAGAAGACAGTCTTGGGTGCATTGGACTATTATCGTTATTACCGACCCAAACTCCGGTCGTAAAGGCAGGCGAAAACCCAATTGTCCAATTATCTCTTTTATCATCAGTTGTTCCGGTTTTTGTGGCAACTACCTTTCCTTTAACCGATAAAATATTATCAACGCTAGAAGCTCCAAAAGCGTCGTATTTCGCATTTTTATCAGATAAGATATCAGCTATAAGGTAGGCGTGTTCTGGTGTTAGAACTTGTCTACCTTCCGTAGGTTTAAATTCTTCCAAAACCTTACCCTTATTATCAGTTACTTTCAAAATAGTCACTGGATCTACTCTTTTTCCGCCGTTAGAAAAAGCGCTAAAAGCATTTGTTAGCTCAATTAATTTTACTTCGCCTCCTCCAAGTGTAAGTGATAAACCGTATCGTGATTCATCAGTAAAAGTATTAATCCCTAAATCTTTGGCGGTTTCAATCATATCTTTAACCCCGACAGCCGCGAGCATTTTCACTGCCGGAAGGTTATAAGAATTTCCTAGGGCAAAACGAACTGGCACTGGTCCGTGAAATTTACCATCATAATTATCGGGAACATAAGGAGGTTTACCCTCCCCACCCGGAAATTCTGTTCTTTTATCTAGGAGTAAGGTTGCCGGTGTAAAGCCCTTTTTAAAACCCGTAACATAATTAACTGGTTTTATAGCACTACCTGGTTGGCGCAGGGAAATAGTCACGTTTACATTACCGTCATAATCCTCTGCAAAATAATCTTTTGAACCAACCATAACTAAAATTTCTCCAGTTTTACTATTTTGAACAATCGCACCGCCGTTTCCCACTTTAAGGTTTTTGTTTTCCGCCTTCTCTATTTCGTTAGCGACAATTTCTTGGGATTTCTCCTGAAGTTGCCAATCAAGAGTAGTCGTTACTTTTAAACCACCTTGTTGAACTTTTTCTTCACCGTATTTTTCAATTAATTGTTCTTTGACATACAAGACAAAATGAGGCGCTTTTATACCTTGGCCGCTCTCTGCAAACTTAACGTTTTCTAAGTCTTTTAGGGCTTCTTTTTCCTGCTCATTACTGATATAACCATCTTCCCTCATTCGCCGTAAAACATCTTTTGATCTTTGTAAGTAGGCTTTTGGATTAGCCCCAAAAGGGGAATAGGCGGTCGGTTTTTGAGGCAGACCCGCTAAAATAGAACTTTCAACCAAATTTAGGTCTGAGGCATGCTTCCCAAAATATAAGTTAGAGGCGGCCTCCACTCCCCATGCAGTTCCTCCGTAAGGCACCTCGTTTAAATAAATTTGCAATATCTCGTCCTTACTGTAACGACGTTCAATCTGAGTAGCTAAAATAAATTCCTTTATTTTTCTGGTAATAGTCCGTTCGCTAGAAAGCAGGGCATTTTTTACTAATTGTTGGGTTAAAGTAGAACCTCCAGTAAGTTTACGTTCAACAACGATTCGTTCAATTGCACGAATTATGCCGGTTGGATCAAAACCTTTGTGTTTATAAAAGTTTTTATCCTCAATCGCAATCGTAGCGTCTTTTAAACTCTTAGGTATCTGATCCAAAGTAACTAAAGTGCGGTTCTGATTACCGTAGACATCAAAAAGCAAAACTCCGGCTCTATCAAAAATTTTTGTCGCTTGTTCAATATTTCTATTAGTAAGTTTAGTGGGTGAGGGTAAGTCTTTGGCGAAAATCGCAAAAGAAATAATTAAAGAAAATATTGAAAGAATAAATATAATAGATAAAAGGGATACCGCCCGACCTAAAATTTTTACTTTTTTTCTTCTCCAATCAACCTTTGCTGAAAGCTTCTTTCTCCACGAGGGGTTGCTTCCTACCATATACCCTTGAATTCTAGCATAAAGATTGTTAATATGAAAGCTGCCTACGTTTATGAAAAATGAAAATCTTTTGAGACGAAACGTTGTCTCTATTTACCCAAATAAAGAAGAACTGGAACGTAAAATTAGCCAAGAAAAAATAAAACTTTATCTAGGTATCGACCCTTCAAATTCTCTTATTCATTTAGGAAACGCCGTTGTTTTAAGGAAACTGGCGGAATTTCAGGAACTTGGTCATAAAGTAATCTTGGTAATTGGTGATTTTACGGGTATGATCGGAGATCCAACTGATAAAGGCGTTGGTCGGGCGGAATTGAGCCGAGAAGAAATTTTAAAAAACGCCAAGACTTATAAGAATCAGGTTGCAAAAATTCTCAGATTCGCTGGTCCTAATGCTGCTTCGTTCAAATTTAATAGTAATTGGCTAGCAAAACTTTCCTTGGCTGACGTTATTGAACTCTCCTCGCTTCTAACCGTATCACAACTTGAAGAACGAGATATGTTTGTCCAACGTAAAAAGGAGGGTAACCCTATATATTTACACGAGTTTTTATACCCGCTCCTGCAGGGATACGATTCCGTGGCTTTAGACGTTGATCTTGAAGTCGGCGGTACTGATCAAACTTTTAATATGCTTGTTGGCAGACAACTAGCTAAAAGTTTAAAAAATAAAGAAAAGTACGTTTTGACTACTCCTTTACTTTTGGGAACGGATGGCCAAAAGATGGGGAAAACTACCGGTAATTTTATCGCAATCAACGATTCCCCAGAAAAGATGTTTGGTAAAATAATGTCTCTGAAGGATGATTTGATAAAACACTACTTTGAGCTTGCTACAAATGCAGATCTTGATTCCATTGATTTTAAATCAAAGCAGATGGATTTGAAAAAACAATTAGCATATTTAATCGTTGAAGAGTATTACGGTCAGGAAGAAGCTAAAAAAACTAAAAAAGAATTTGAAAATGTCTTTCAAAGAGGAAAAATACCGCAATCTATTATCGAACTACCCTTAATATCCGGAGCCACTCTTACCCAATTCCTTATATCAAACAACATTGTTAGCAGCCGCTCAGCAGTAACAAGACTCGCAGATGATGGGGCAATTGAGATTGATGGCAAAGTAGTTAAGAACAGTAAAAGTATTCTTCGAGATCAACAAGTCTTAAAAATTGGGAAGAAAAAATTCGTCAAGGCGATACTAAAATGAGACATAAGTCTCTTTTGTAAACAAAATGAAAAAAAGACAACGGGTTATCTGGATACTATTAGCGGTTCTTGTTTCTATAAGTTTAGTAATATTTCCTCTTCTTTTTTACCTAGGTTCCTAATCAATGAAACTCGGCACCAGTGTTAAAGAGTTACCCCTAATCGGAGATTTCTATGCAAGAGGGTTAAAGGTATTAGGAATCAGAACGATTTTTGATTTGGTTAATCATTATCCTTTCCGCTACGAAGACTATTCGAAAGTAGAAAAAATTAGAAACCTTACCCCTGATGAAAAAATAAGTGTAAAAGGTATTGTTTGGCAAATTAAAAATATTAGAACAAGAAGCGGAAAATTTATTACTAAGGCTATTGTTGCTGACCAGACTGATAAAATTGAAGTTATATGGTTTAATCAACCTTTTTTGACTAAAAATATCCACTCTGGCATGCAAATCTCACTATCAGGAAAAGTCGAATTTGAGGGAAAAAAACCAAAATTAATATCACCATCCTATGAGATTATCAGATCAAGCCAGACACTTGTGTTCCCGCAAGAGACGACCAGTACGATCCATACCGGTAGGCTCGTACCAATTTATCCAGAAACATCTGGCATTACTTCGAAGTGGCTACGCGCAAGAATCGCCCAAATATTACCCCTGATTTTAAAAAACCAAAAAGATTTTATGCCCTCTGTTATTTTAGATAGACAAAAACTAGGTACACTTAATGAGGCTCTTATTAAAATTCATTTTCCAAAAAACTATTTACAGGTGAAAGAAGCAAGAAAAAGACTCTCTTTTGATGAATTGTTTATTATTCAGTTAATTAGCGCTCTACGAAGAAAAGTTTGGCGAGAAAACAAAGAGGCAGCTTCTTTGAAAGCTGATAAGGAAAAAATTAAGGAATTTATTAAAAATTTGCCCTTTACTCTTACAAAAGCTCAGCTAAAAGCAACTGGCGAAATTCTCTTTGATATGCAAAAAGAAACACCCTCTAATAGACTTTTAGAAGGCGACGTTGGTTCTGGAAAAACGGTGGTGGCAGCGACAGCTGCCTTCGTTGCCTCTCAAAGCGGGTTTGACACAATATTCGCTGCCCCAACCGAAATCCTGACCTTTCAACACCAAAAAACCCTAGCCGAAATTCTTTCTCCTTACAAAATAACGGTTGGTATTTGGACAGCTAGTAAAAAAATTAAAGGAGATGTAACTTGCGGAACCCACGCTCTTTTGAATACTTTTAAATCAGATAGACCAGTAGGATTAGTAGTGGTAGATGAACAGCACCGCTTTGGTGTTGCGCAAAGAGCTAAACTTTTTGTTGATCAATCAAAAAAATTTACACCTCATCTTTTGACAATGACAGCCACTCCTATTCCCAGAACCCTTACCCTCACCTTATATGGCGATTTGGATCTTTCCGTTCTTGACGAAATGCCGAAAGGTCGAGAAAGAATCGCCACCTTTGTAGTACCTAACAGCAAAAGAAACAATGCTTATAAATTTATTGAAAAACAAATAAAGATGGGTCGGCAAGCGTTTATCATTACTCCTTTTGTTGAACCTTCGGAAAGTATGGTGAGTGTTGCCGCCGCTAAATTAGAATTTGAAAAACTTAAAAAAAAGTTCCCAAAGAATATTAACTTGGGACTTCTTCACGGAAGGCTCAAGTCAAAAGAAAAAGAAACGACTATTAATAAATTTAAAGATGGCAAAATCGATATCTTAGTAGCCACACCAGTTGTGGAAGTGGGAATTGACGTTCCAAACGCGAATGTGATGATGATAGAGTCTGCAGAAAGATTTGGATTAGCCGCTCTCCACCAACTACGAGGTAGGGTAGGTAGAGGAGCCCATAAATCTTATTGTCTTTTGTTTACTAATTCAAGAAGTGAAACAACTTTAAAACGCCTTAAAAGTATGGAAAAGATAGATATTGGCTTTGAGCTTGCGGAAATAGATCTAAAAATGCGTGGCAGTGGGGAGATTTTTGGTCTTAGGCAGTCTGGTTTTCAAACTTTAAAAATTGCCGATCTTTCTGACCAAGAATTAATCGCGGCTGCTCAAACTGAAGCCAAAAAACTGTTAGTAAAGGGTTGGCAGCCAAAAAAATATCCCAATTTAGCAAGAAGAATTCAAGAATTTCAAACTGAAGATATCCAACCAAATTAAAAATTTAAACTTTGCGCCCGGGTGTCCGACACCTGAACGTAAATAATACTTTAATTTTAATCTAAACATTAGAATTATTTTGTCAACAAAAAGTTATACCTAGGTGTCAGACACTCAAATGTACTCAAATGTAATTTTTATTCTAATAAAAGTTTTTGTAGATTAATTTCTCTTTGATAATCTATCCTCGAATCTACAAATTCCTGATAATCTTTTACTGGGCCTTTTTTACCAAAATAGTCAAGAATAGTTTTCTTATCAATAAAATCAAGCTTATCAAGTCCTAGGTAACAACGGAAGCTACTCCACACATAATTCTCTGGTCTTTTCACAAGAGCAGAGTTGGTAGGGTTCAAATGAATATAACGACTAAGGTGTAGCAGATATTCATCGGTATCTACTGGTACATGCTTGAAACGTCCTTGAAACAAATGTCCAGAACGTTTGTACCTTAAATTAAAGTAATTTGCATAAGAAGTAGTAAGGACTTGCATAAACTTAGAAAGAGAAGCCACGGATGTTTGTTTTACCAGTAAATGTACGTGGTTTGGCATTAAAACAAAGGCGAGTATTTTAACTAAAAATTTCTTTGAATATTTGCTCAAATTTCTTAGAAAACTATCAAAATCCCACTTGTGGACAAAAATATCTTGGTTATTACCCTTGGCGATCAAATGATAATAAAAATCTTGCGTAAAAATTCTTGGTTCTCTCATAAAAGTTGAACCTATTGAACCTAAGTGTCTGACACTAGAACGAGACTTTTATATTTACTTAACTTACCCTGCCGATATTAATTTGTCAAATAGTAAAAGATAAAAATCGTGACCGAGTGTCAGACACCTGAAGCTAACTTTAGTAACTTTAGTTGGCAAGAACCTGGTGGTCAGCTAAATGTTTTCTATTTCTTGTGTTGACGTAACCTCTCAAGAGTAGTTATAATAATTTTCATTATGGCACCACTACCAAAAAGACGACACAGCAAGGCTCGACAAGGAAAAAGAAGAGGGGCAATTTCTTGGCAACTCCTAAAATTAGTAGCTTGCCAAAATTGTAAAAGCTTAAACCCTCTTCATACAATCTGTAAAAATTGTGGTTTTTATAAAGGAAAATCTTTTCTGAAGGAAAAGACTAAAATAACTGTCAAGAAGGTGGGGGATGAAAGCAAAACTTGATCCAAGACATATTGCCAGAAAAATCGCCTTGCAAGCTCTGTTTGAATGGAGTTTTAATTCAACTGATATTACCCAAATAACCAACAGAGGTATCCAAGAAACGAGTAGTTTTGAAAATAATAATTCTTTTTTTAAAACTAAGCCCTCTAGCAAAACTGAAAGAGGCGAACCTGAAAAAGAGAAGGCTATTCTCGTTGATAAAGATCTAGCTCATTTTATCTCTTATGGTGTAACCGCCCATCTAGAGTCTGTTGATAAAATAATTGAAACTTGTGCTCCGGAATGGCCGATTGAACAAATAGCCAAAGTTGATTTGGAGATTTTGAGAATCGCAATTTTTGAAATTTTTGTAGCTAGGAATACTCCTACCAAAGTAGCCATTGATGAGGCTGTAGAGCTGGCCAAAGAATTTGGCGGTGAAAATTCTTCAAAGTTTGTCAATGGCGTTTTAGCAACTGCAGTAAAAAATCTTATACCAGAGGTTTCCGAAAAAAAGTGAGTGTTTTTGATAAATTGCGAAAAATTATTTCGAATAACTTGGGAGTTCCCGAAGAAGAAATTATTCCCGATTCTCACCTCCAAGATGATTTAAATTCTGACCCTTTAAGCACCTCGGATTTAATTATAAGTATCGAGGATAATTTTAAAATCAAAATCCCCCAAGAAGAAATTAGTAAATTTAATACGGTCGAAGATATAACTAATTATTTAATTGACAGTCACGTCGAATAACCATTAAAGAAGTGTGGGTAAGTGATGGATTTAGAAGAACTTGAGAAAACCCTTAATATAAAATTTAGAAATAAAAACCTTTTAAAAAATGCCTTTATTCACCGCTCTTACCTTAATGAACATTCTGAAGAAAAATTACCAAATAACGAACGTCTAGAATTTCTTGGGGATAGTATCTTAGCCTTTGTTGTTTCTACATATCTTTTTCAAAACCACCCAGACTCCCAAGAAGGGGATCTAACAAATTTTAGGGCCTCGTTAGTTAATTCTAAATCTTTATCAGAAGTTGCCAAAAGACTAAATTTGGGTAAATTTCTGTATTTAAGTCGCGGGGAAGAAACTACTGGAGGAAGAGAACGGGAGTATCTGCTTGCTAACACCGTTGAATCTCTAATTGGTGCTATTTATTTAGACTCTGGTATTGAAAAAGTCTCTAGCTTTATAAAAAATTACATTTTAAATAATTTGGAGGAGATAATTGAAAAAGAACTTTATAAAGATTTTAAAAGCAAAATGCAGGAGCGTTCTCAAGAGGTTTTTAGTATAACCCCAATTTATCAAGTAATAGTAGAAGAGGGGCCCGACCACAATAAAAAATTTAGAGTTGGGGTCTATCTTGGTAAACTTCTAGTTTCCGAGGGTGAAGGCAAAAGTAAACAAGAAGCAGAACAGGAAGCTGCCAAAACTGCTTATGAGTTTGATTGGAACATCTTAAGAGAGAGGTTGAAAAAAATCCTTAAATAAATTAGAATCCCCTCATGGTAAAAATTAGATTGCAAAGGGTTGGTGCAAGAAATCAACCAAAATACAGAATCGTTGTTATTGAATCAAAAGTTAAACGAGACGGCGCCTATCTTGAGCTTTTAGGAAATTATGACCCAACTGTAAAACCAGCAAAAATATCTCTAAAAAAGGATCGATTTAACTGGTGGCTAGAGAAAGGAGCAAAAAGCTCACTTGCGGTATTAAAATTATTAGATATTTTGGAAGGAAAAGAAACTAATAACTAATTTAAACAATGAAAGAACTTTTAGAATTAATTATAAAATCAATAGTAGAAAATAAAAAAGAGGTAAAAATTAGTTCTGAAAACAAAGAGGACGGTATTTTTTTTCATATTGACGTAAATAAAGAGGAGATTGGTAAAATTATCGGAAAAGAAGGAAGAACGATTTCGGCAATAAGAACGTTATTAAAAATTAAAGCTTTAAAAGAAGGTACTAAAGCTTTTGTTGATGTGGTAAGTAAACAAAAGGAAGCATAGCTTCTTTATGAGAGTTGATATTGTAAGCTTATTCCCCAAAACTCTAAAAAGCATCTTTTCGATAAGCATTTTAAAGATTGCCCAAGAAAAAAAATTGATTGAGATAAATGTTTTAGATTTAAGGAAATTCGGGAAGGGTAAGAGAAAAACTGTGGATGATCGACCTTTTGGTGGGGGAACCGGGATGATTTTAAGAGTAGATGTTTTAGTCGACGCGCTCAAGTTTTTGACAAAAGATTCTAGAGGAAGAGATAAACCTTTTGTCATTTTAACCGACCCCACTGGCACAACCTTTAATCAAGGGTTGGCTAAAAAACTTTCTAAAAAGAAGTGGCTGGTTATTTTTTGCGGACATTATGAAGGCGTTGACGAGCGATTTAAAAAATGGGTTGATATGTCGATATCAATCGGCGATTATATCCTCACCGGAGGAGAATTACCAGCCGCTGTAATTACCGATGCCACGGCTCGTTTAGTTCCAAATATTTTGAAGATAGAAGCTACCGCAACCGAAACTTTTTCCGAAATTAAAGTTGGGAAGGAAAAAATCCCTATACTAGAATATCCCCAATATAGCCGACCAAGAACATTTCTAAATTTAGAAGTCCCACCGGTACTTATTAGCGGTGATCACAAAAGAGTAGAGGAATGGCGAATAAGGGAAG
>Ga0209541_10002329_pt1 | contig 36120 bp, 52 predicted proteins | sample RifCSPlowO2_01_FD_184027 | JGI IMG/M metagenome (GOLD analysis project Ga0209541, IMG submission 184027) | Groundwater microbial communities from Rifle, Colorado - Rifle CSP2_plank lowO2_0.1 (SPAdes) (version 2) | ecosystem: Environmental > Aquatic > Deep subsurface > Groundwater | place...
ACCTGGACGAAAGGTAGGTAAGATTGCGCCGCGAAGAACGGGTAGAAGGAAGAAATAGAAAATGGAAACTTTACAAAGGGCAGGAACTAGGACTGTTGAACCAATCGTGCTAGATAATTTTTGGTTAGATGGTGAAGCGGAAAGAGGTGCAGATGGGGAGTATCTTGCAAAATCTCACCTAGGTTGGGAAGAACATTTTGCTGGTTTAGGAAAAAGACTTCCAACTGTACAAGAATATATTGTAACTCTAAAACACCTGAGTGAAAGAGATGATTCGTTTTTACCAGGAATCCTTCAAGATTTACGTGAAAGTGCGTTATGCACGGGGCCACTACTCAATTATAGAAATAGCAATATTCCATTAGGAGATGGCTATCTTGACCAGTTGGTGAAAGATTCTGCTTGGAAGAATGCGCTTCAAGATGAGGTATTGCAGTATAATGTACCAGAAGCAGCAGATATATTGTTAAGAGTAAGCGGAAAACGGCCGTACATCTTGACTCCATCAGCACAAGGAAGAGAATATCATCCTGAGATGGCGGTCTGGCTCTATATCGATACAGATAGGTTCTATCTCCTTTGTGACAACAATCCTTTCAACCTCATCGGCCTTGCTCGTGGGGTGCGTGAGGTAGGCGCCGCAGGTGCGCGCGTAGGAAAATCAGGTTCAGCATGCCGCGATCCAGCGATGACAGAAGAGCAAAGATTAACTGCAAGAATTGAGGAAGAATTATCACGATTTGATGGTTTTGTAGGTACTTACGGTCAAGAAAATTATGCAAAAATAAAACAAGAAGTAGCGCAAAATCTAAAAGGATTATATAAAAGATAAGGAGATAACAATCAAAAAAAATGACAAATAAAAATCATAAATCGATGGAGGGAAGTATGGTCTTAGTGACTAAGCTTTTTGAAAAAAAGCGCATGTCACCTTAATGATCAAACTTTTAGAAGGTTGTGGCTAAAGAATTCACCTGGAAAGGAAAAACGGAAGAAGAACTAAAGAACATGGATATGAAAGAGTTCATGGCCTTGACCACTTCACGACCAAGACGATCTTTACAACGCGGATTTACTGAAGCGCAGAAAGCCTTGGTGAAAAGAATCAGCGCAGGGGATAATAATGTTAAGACTCACTGCCGGGATATCGTTATCATCCCTCAGATGATTGGAAAAACTATCCGTGTTTACAACGGAAAGGAATTCCTTCCAGTTATGATCAACGCGGCCATGATAGGACACTACTTGGGAGAATTTTCCCCTACTCGAAAAGGAGTTACTCACAGTGCAGCAGGTATTGGAGCAACTAGATCAAGTAAAGCAATTTCAGCAAGGTAAATATAATGGCAAAAGATTCAATGAAACAGAACGCAGGGCATATGGCTGTAGCTCGAGCATTAAACTTGCCGGTCTCTACTAAGCACTGTATTGAAATCTGTCGTAACCTTCGATTCAAGGACGTTTCCTATGCCAAGAAATACTTGGAAGAAGTTTCCGTCTTAAGAAGAGCTGTTCCTTTCAAGAGATTTATCCAAGACACTGGTCACAAAGCAGGGATGTCGGCAGGGCGATATCCGCAAAAAGCAGCTAAAGAAATTTTACGCTTGCTGAAATCAGTAGAAGCGAATGCTCAGGCTAAAGGATTAGATACCGCTAATTTGAAGATCACAAAATTTTTGGCTAACAAAGCTTCCATCCCATTTACTGGCGCTCGACATAGAACTGGAACTAAACGCACTCACGTTGAAGTAGAAGTACGGGAACGCTTTGCAAAAAAAGCAGGTAAAGAAGAAGTTAAATCTCAACCGGTGAAAGCAACCAAGAAAGAAGAAGCACCGGCAATGCCAGAACCTCGACCTGTTGCAAAAGAAACTCCGAAACCAGTTTCCGAAATGAAGCAGGCGAAAGCAGTGAAAGAAGAACCCTCTTCAGCAGAGCTATTACGCAGAGCACAGCAAAAGGCAGCAGAATTGAAGTTGCGAGAAAAGGAACAAAAGGAAACTCAAGATGTTACTAATCTATATGAAGAGCTGCAAAAGAAGGGCTCCTTACGATCAGCTAAAGGTGGAAGACCATGATTGAAAGAACATTCATCGCGCAAAAAACAAGGGAATATTTCATCCGCAAGTTTGTAGAAGAAAAATTGGGAAACGTTGGTATCTCCAGCATCTCTCTAAAAAAAATTCCATTGGGAGAAAAAATTATTATCAACACCAGCAGACCAAGTCTTATTGTTGGTTCCAAAGGGGCAAACATCCGCTCTCTTACTAAAACCTTGAAAGAGAAGTTTAACTTGGAAAATCCTCAGATTGAAATTAACGAAGTCAAAAATATTTTCCTTGATGCCAATATCGTTGCCGAAAGGATTGTATCATCTTTAGAACGTTTTGGTTCCGCTCGTTTCAAAGGTATCGGGCACAAGATGATGGAGAACGTCATGAACGCCGGCGCTTTAGGAGTAGAAATTACTGTTTCAGGAAAAGTGCCAAGCGCTCGAGCAAGAAGTTGGAGATTTTATACTGGATATTTGAAGAAATGCGGGGACGTAGCCCTTTCAGTACGCACTGCCAAAAAAGCAGCATTGCTAAAGAGCGGCATCCTTGGTATAAAAGTTGCAATCATGCCTCCTGACATTGTACTTCCGGATAAGACTACTATCCTAGCAGAACTAGAGCAAGTAGTGGAAGAAGTAAAGAAGGAACCAGTTAAGAAAGAAGCTCCTAAAAAAAGAGCAAGCAGAAAGAAAAAAGAAACTGCACCGCAGCCAGCAGTTGAAGAAGCTAGCGTACCAGAAACAACTGATAAAACGCAAGAAACTACTGAGGTTAATGAAGCATCATGAGTACGAGACATACTATTATTGGAACCGGAATAATGTTGAGCGGTTTATTAGGCATGGCAGTCACCGGTACGAAGAGTTGTGATCACTTTACTGATTATGGAATGAGTTATCGGCGCCAAGTTGGCGCGGTTAACGAAGATGATAGGCAACGATTTGAAAGTCAAGCTAATAATCAGATTACACAATCTGGCAAATGGGCAGTATATTTCGTTGCACCGGCAATCTGGGGCATAGCTGGGTTGTTATACAGAAGACGAGGAGCAGAACAATGAAAGCAACTCAAGAGCTGCGCGCTTTATCCGCAACGGAACTTCAAAATCGATTGAAAGAATTTAAAAAGGAACTCCTGAAATTGAGAGTAGAAGTAGGAGCAGGAAGCGGTTCAACCAGTGCGGGAAAAGTAAAACGAACAAAAAAAAATATCGCTCGAGTATTAACTATACTTAACGAGAAAGAGGGACATCAATAAGCATGGTTGGAGTGTGTAATCAATGTGGGCTTCCAGAGGACTTGTGCGTCTGTGAAGCCATCGCTCGCGAGCAGCAAAAAATAACTGTTGCCATTGAAAAGCGAAAATTTGGCAAGAAATATACCGTGATCAGCGGCATCCAAAAGGAAGCAAATGTCAACGAGATATTCAAGACTTTGAAGTCAAAATTTGCCTGTGGCGGAACAGCCAAAACTGGGCAGATAGAACTTCAGGGCGATCATAAATCAAGAATGAAGGCAGTCTTGGTGGATCTGGGTTTCCCAGAAGAAACCATCGAGATTGTTCCCTAAGCATCAAGATGAAGAAAATCTTGGTGTGGCAGTGAAAATGGCTCACAAAAATGTATTCCCTCACGAACTGATCGGTGAAGAGATCGAGATTATCGATTCCAAGAATAAAAGTAATCTTGGCATTCATGGGAAAATTATTGATGAGACCAAGGAGACGATTGCCATTCGTCGAGATGATGGAAAGGAGATCGTCTTGATGAAGAAGATCATCACCTTCAAGCTGATGAAAACCGGGAAAGTAGTTCTCGGGCAGTCAGTAGCAAGAAGACCGGAAGATCGTCTTAAACACTGAAAATTAGCCATTCAAGAATGGCATAATTTTGGTGTGATCAAAAACCGCAACGGTTTTTGACAGGATAAGTAAAAAATGGATAATCAAAAAATGACAAACACACGGAAAGAAGTTTTGGGAATTCCCGCGCCAGAGCGGGCTTACGATAGTAAGTACTATGATAAAAACTGTCCTTTTACTGGGGGTTTAGCAGTGAAGAAAGAATTGCTTACAGGAAGAGTCGTTAAGAAAGATACCAACAAATCAGCAACGATTGAATGGTTTAGCTCCCATTATGTCCCTAAGTATGAACGTTTTGAATTGCGAAGGTCACGTTTAAGAGTTCACAACCCTCCCTGCTTGGATGCACAGATTGGCCAGTCAGTGTTAGTAGCAAAAAGCAGGCCGATAAGTAAAACCAAACATCACGTTATTATCCAGGTTTTAGAAGGCGGAAAAGTTGAGCACCACTTTGGTGCAGAAGAGCCTGGAAAGAAAATTGTCAAGAAGAAAGAAACTGCTGATGAAGGCGGTGAAGAAGAATGAAGGCGCTTAAGGCCAATGTAGTACGGGGACTGCCAGTTGAGGCAAGAGTCAATACCTGTGATAACTCTGGAGCAAAGTTATTGAAAATCTTTTCCGTGGTAGGATCAAAGACGGTAAAAGGGCGAATTGCTTCTGCAGGCGTAGGAGATTTAGTAATGGCTTCAGTCAAGAAAGGAAAGTTAGAAATGAGGAAAACAGTCGTGTACGCAGTTATTGTCAGACAGCGTAAAGAATACCGTCGAAGAGATGGAACCAGAATCAAATTTGAAGATAATGCCGCAGTAGTATTGAAAGATGAAAAAGGAAACCCAAAAGGGACTATCTTCAAAGGGCCGATCGCCAAGGAAGTAGCGGAACGATGGCCGGCAGTGGCAAAAGTAGCAAGCATGGTAGTATAATATGACCGAGAAAAAGAAAAAATTTTCAACCAGTTGGAAAAGTAGTACCCAACCGCGCAAACAGCGCAAGTATAGATATAATGCTCCTCTGCATGTACGACAAAAGTTAGTTCACGTTCACCTCTCACGAGAGTTGCGACAAAAGCATGGCACTCGGGCAGTGCAAGTGCGAAAAGGAGACAAAGTAAAAGTCATGCGCGGCAAGTTCAAAAAACAGGAAGGAAAAGTAGAACGCGTCAATTTGAAACGAGAACGAGTATTTGTTACCGGTCTTGAATATACCAAGAAAAATGGCAGCAAAGTTCCAGTCGCTTTCAATCCGTCCAATCTGATGATTACGGTAGTAGATACCAACGATAAAAGACGAAAATTAGGCAAGGAAAAATTAGAATCCAAAACTAAAGCAAAAACCGAGGAACGTAAATCATGAAGAATCACTTAAAGCGTATCGCTTCACCAAAAACCTGGTTTGTGGACAGAAAAATAAACACATTTATTGTACGTCCTAACCCCGGCGCGCATTCATTAGATAATGGATTACCTTTGGGCGTGTTATTGCGGGATGATCTAGAACTTGCTTCAACCATGGGTGAAATAAAAAAGATGCTTAACAATAAAGAAATATTAGTTGATGGCATTAGGCGGAAAGATCATAGTTTCATGGTGGGCTTATTCGATGTCCTTTCCTTGCCAGAATTAAAAAAATATTACCGTATGGTCTTGGATAGAAAAGGGCGCTTAACCCTAAGAGAAATTTCTGCTCAAGAAAGCACACTCAAGCTGGCTAAAGTTATGGGAAAAACCATGATGAAAGGCAGCAAAGTTCAATTCAACCTTCACGATGGAAGAAATATCCTTAGTGGCGGAAAAGCAAATGTGGGAGATACTTTTGTACTAACGCTTCCGAAGGCAAGTGTTAAAAAAATTCTTCCATTGAAGAACGGAGCAAAAATCTTTTTGACCAAAGGTAAACACGCAGGTGACCTCGGGGTGCTCAAAGCAGTCAGGGGTAATGAAGCAACCTACTCTGCGGCTGGTGCAGATGTTGAAACGGCAAAAGCATACCTGTTTGTGGTGGGCGAAAAAGACATGGAGATTAAATTAGACTAATACTAACTAATACTATAACATGGCAGAAGCAGAAAACTCAATGAAGAAAATCAAGATTACCAAGGTTACACTAAATGTAGGCGTAGGTAAGAATGAAGAGATGCTCAAGAAGGGGTTAAAGCTTTTGCAGAAAATTTCCTCTTGCAAACCAGTAGAAACAAAAACTAATAAGCGTATCCCTGGTTGGGGATTACGTCCAGGACTATCGATCGGCTGCAAGGTTACGGTACGCCAGGATTGCGAGAAATTATTGAAGCGCCTCTTGGCTGCCAAAGAAAACACCTTAAAGAATAGCAGCTTTGATGATCAAGGTAATTTTTCCTTTGGAGTTCCAGAGTATATTGATATCCAAGGATTGGATTACGACCCAGAATTAAAAATAATGGGGCTAGAAGTAGCAGTAACTCTAGAACGCCCAGGATTCAGAGTAAAGAAGCGAAGACTTAAGCCGGCGTCTATCGGCATTAATCACCGCATCAGCAAACAAGAAGCAATTGCTTTTGTACAGAAATTAGGGGTAGAGGTACAATAATACTATGACAACCAGCGATTACAAGAAGGCTTTCACCCAACTGGATAATAAACCAGTGAAGAAAGCGAAGTACATCAAATTTAACAGTCCTAAGAAACGCTCCTGTGGTATTTCATTACGAAGATGCCGCAATTGTGGAAGAGCTAAGGGCCATATTAACAAATATGGTTTGCATGTCTGCCGACAATGTTTCCGAGACATGGCTCTAGATTTAGGATTCAAAAAATTTGGCTAACACCAAATTTTTGATTATTGCTAACGCAATACTTTAAGAAATTCGGTTAAGATAACGAGGTACACAAAAAATGTTTAACGACCCATTGGCGGCTGCTTTGACCAAAGTGCTGAATGCCGAACGCATTGGAAAGCGTGAAGTAGTGATTAAACCTGCTTCCTCTATCATTAAGCGAGTGTTAACAATCATGAATGAACAAGGGTATATTGGCTCATTTGAAGAAGTTGAAGATGGTAAAGGCAACATCTTAAAAGTTAATTTGTTAGGAAACATTAACCGATGCGGAGTTATCAAGCCACGATTCTCAACTGCAAAAGACCAGTATGAAAAATGGGAGAAGCGATACCTTCCAGCGAAGGATTTTGGTGTAATTATGGTTTCTACTCCGCAAGGATTGGTAACTCATTCTGCAGCAAAAGAAAAACAGACTGGAGGAAAGCTCATCGCGTATTGCTACTAAACTATGAAAGACGATCTTCGAAAGGAAGTTGAACTTGGTTCGGAAGTCACAGCTCATGTACATGCAAATAAGCTAACTGTAAAAGGCCCCAAAGGCGAAGTCTCCAGAATATTCCTTCATCCTAAGGTTACATTATCTCTGGAAGGGAATAAGATTGTCCTTTTAGCACCAAAAGCAACCAAGCGTGAAAAAACAATCCTCGGTGCTTTTTATTCGCATGTTAAAAATATGGTTCATGGCGTGAAGGAACCATACGTCTACAGATTAAAAATCTGTTCAGGACATTTTCCTATGAATGTTGCCGTTTCCGGCAATGAATTAGTGATTAAGAATTTCCTCGGGGAAGCAGTGCCAAGACGCGTAGAAATTATGCAAGGAGCAGAAGTAAAAGTAAATGGTGAAGAAATCACCGTGAAGAGTTGCAATGTAGAAATAGCCGGCCAAACTGCAGCTAAAATTGAAACTGCTTGCAGGATCACCAACAGGGACAGAAGGATTTTCCAAGATGGATGTTATATCTTTGATAAAGCAGGAAGTGCATAAAATGACCATTGAAAACTCATTAAAACTAAGAAAGGAACACAAGCGCCGAGAGTTTGTAGTTAAAGAATCAAACTTTTCTGCCCGCATTAAGACTCGCTGGAGATACCCTTATGGTAGACACTCCAAGGTGCGACAAATGCATTGTGGTAGACCGGCTATGCCTAATCCAGGTTACGGCGCACCAACGGAAGTACGCGGCTTACATCCGGCTGGACTAGCTATGATAGTAGTTCATAACCAAGAAGAACTGCTTGCAGTTAATCCTAAGGTTGAGGGCGCAATCATCGGTAGCGGAGTTGGAAAGAAGAAGAAACTATCCCTCTTAGAATTAGCACAACAAAAAAGTATCACTATCCTTAATGTAAAAGATGTTGCGGCTTCAGCAAAGACAATCAAAGCTGATTTTGAAAAACGTAAAGAATTGCGGAAAAAGAAATTAGTCGAAGTAAGTAAGAAAGAAGAAGAGAAAAGGAAGAAGGCTGAAGAGAAAGCGAAAAAAGAAGCAGCCAAGGAAAAAGGCCATAAGCACGATCATGATCACGATCCTGTGAAAGAACAGGAAGAAGAACAAAAGGAAATGGCAGAAAAAACGATCATCAAACCTCAATAAACACACTAAACTAAGAAAATGAGACATAAAAAAAATCTTGCTGGAAAAATTTTAGGCGTTTCGCCTAAAAAAGTTCGATTTGCAGATGATGCTCTTGAAGATATTCAGAAAGCCATCACCCGTTCTGATATGCGCGGATTGATTGCGGTAGGAAAAATTTCTACCGTTAATGCCAATCAACATTCCAGAGCAGGCGCGCGGAAAGTTGCCGCGCAGAAGCGAAAAGGGCGAAGAAGGGGGAAAGGAAGCAGGAAAGGAACCAAACATTCCCTGGTTACCAGAAAAGAAAAGTGGACTTCCCGGGTTCGAGCGCAGAGAAATCTATTGAAAGAATTGAGAGATAAGCAATTGCTTTCCACTCAAAATTATCAGATGCTTTATCGTAAATCCAAGGGGGGATATTTCAGAAACCGACGTCACATCAAGCTATACCTCAAGGAACACCATTTAATTGAGGCAAAACAATAAGGTGAATAGAAAAGATAGGTAAACTATGGCATCAAAAAAACCAAGAACGGTCTTGTACAGAAGAAAACGGGAACAAAAGACTAGTTACTCTAAACGATTAAAACTATTGTTGTCTGGAAAGAAGCGCTTAGTAGTCCGCTTTACCAACAGTAAAGTGTTAGCGCAAATAGTAGAATTTACTCCTCAAGGAGACAAAGTATTAGTTGGTGTTGATTCCGCAGGCTTGAAAAAATACGGTTGGAAATATTCGTGCAAGAATTTTCCTGCAGCATACCTAACTGGTTTGCTGTTAGGAAGAAAGGCGAAAGAAAAGGAGTTCAAGGAAGTAGTAGTGCTTGATACTGGTTTTAATTCCCCTTTGCACAAAGGAAAAGCCTATGCCTTCCTGAAGGGAGTAGTGGACGCAGGAATAACTGTGCCGCATAGCAAGGAAGATCTTTTCCCCGACGAGAAGACTATCCAAGGAGCTCAGGTTCAAGAATATGCATTGAAACTTAAGGCAGACAAAGATGCGTACAACCGGCAGTTTGCACAATATTTAAAAAGTGCTGCAGGGCCGGAAAGCCTTACTGCTGCTTTTATGCAAGTTAAACAAAAAATCATAGGTTAAGAAAATGGCTGAACAAGTAAACGTACCAGAACCAGTAGAGTTGCCGGAACTAGAAGCAATTAAAGAAGTAATTGAAACAGTTCCAGCTCCCCACACCGAATGGAAACCAAAGACTGCATTAGGCAGGATGGTTAAAGAAGGCCAGATTACGGATATTGATCAAATTTTCGATAAAGGTTATAATATTTTAGAACCGGGCATCGTTAACGTTTTACTTCCTAATTTAGAAGAAGATCTATTACTTATCGGTCAAGCTAAAGGTAAGTTTGGCGGCGGGCAACGGCGTATTTTCAAACAGACTCAGAAGAAAACCAGGGAAGGAAACAAAATTCATTTCAAAGTTTGCGCAGTCGTAGGTAATAGAAACGGCTATGTTGGTATCGGCATGGGAAAAAGTAAAGAAACTGTCCCTGCCCGAGATAAAGCAAAACGCACCGCACGATTAAATTTAATTCGGATTAGGCGCGGATGCGGTAGTTGGGAATCCGGCGCAGTTGAGCCTAACACCGTTCCGTTTGCAGTAGAAGGACGATGCGGTTCTGTACGCATTAAGTTAATGCCTGCTCCCAAAGGAAAAGGATTATGCGTAGAAAAGGAGTGCGCGAAAGTATTGGCTTTAGCTGGGATTAAAGATGTCTGGAGTAAAACTAAAGGCCAAACCGGCACCAAAGTTAATTTAGTCTTTGCACTTATGGATGCGCTGAAGAAATTAACGGAAGTGAAAGTGCGCCCAGAACATATTGAAAAATTAGCTATCGTCGAAGGAAAATTAAAGGAAACCGCATAAACATACCATGGCTCCTCAAGGAAAAGCTGGAAAAGGAAAAATTGCAGTCGTGCTAGTCCGAGGAATGGTTAAAGTAGTTAAACCGGTCCAAGAAACGTTAGCAATGCTCAATTTACATCGCAAAAATCACTGCGTAGTTATTGAAAATACTTCTACTTATCAAGGAATGCTTTTCAAAGTAAAGGATTACATCACCTGGGGCGAAATTGATGATGCCACTTTTCAAGAATTAGTACAGAAACGCGGTCAACTCTTAGAAGGCAGAGGTAAAGCTTTGGAAGTTAATGGTAAGAAGTATAAACGTTATTTTGCTCTTAATTCGCCTAGAAAAGGATTTGATAGAAAGGGAATAAAAACTCCTTTTACCAAAGGCGGCGCTCTCGGTTATAGGGGAGAAAAGATGAAGGATTTATTGAAGAGGATGTTGTAGATTTATATCACTGGCGTGAAATCATGGTAACAAATAAACGGAAAAAAGTTGTCAAGTACCGCGGTGGAAGTACGCATGGCGGCGGGGCTAGAAAGAAACGCAGAGGTGCAGGTTCTCGTGGAGGACGTGGTTTTGCTGGTTCTGGTAAAAGAGCAGGACATATGAAGATGAAGCATGTGAAAGCTGGTCATATCATGGGGCAACATGGGTTCACTTCCAAGAGCAGAACGAACGGAAAAGCAGTCAATGTTCACTATTTCACTTCCAAACGAGTTCAAAAATTAGTAGCGGAAGGAAAAGCACTTAAAGAAGGAGCATTTTATTCTATTGATCTTGGAGCTTTAGGATACACCAAGCTGCTGGGAACGGGTAATACTTCGTTAAAATTGAAGATTACTGTTGCGAAATGCAGTCCCCGGGCAGTTGAGAAAATTAAAGCTGCGGGTGGAGAAGTAGTCGCTTCAGTGGTGGAAGATTCTTCTGAAGAGACTGCATAACTACAAAATGTCTTTCCTGGATAAAGTTATCTCAAACCTTCCCGAGGTGAAAGGTCCGAAGCAGCGTTTATCATTTAAAGAGAAGTTAAAATGGACGCTGCTGATTCTGGTTATTTTTTTCGTGATGGGTTATATTCCTTTGTATGGTTTAGGGGAAAACGCGCTGCAGCAATTTGAGTTTTTATCAATTATTTTAGGCGCTTCTTTTGGAAGTATAATCTCTTTAGGTATTGGGCCTTTAGTTACTTCATCTATTGTATTGCAATTGCTTTCTGGAACAGGAATGTTAAAGATCGATTTAACCACGCCAGAAGGAAAGAAGAAATTTCAAGGCTTGCAAAAATTGTTAGGGATTGCCTTTGTTATTTTTGAGGCAGGTGTCTATGTGTTGATGGGGGGATTAGCGCCTTCAAATTCATTAGTAGGAACATCGTTATTTGCACAATTAGAAGCGATGCTGATCTTCCAGTTGATTCTCGGCGGTATTGTAATCCTGTTTATGGATGAAGTAGTAAGCAAATGGGGATTTGGTTCAGGGATCAGTTTATTTATTGCGGCAGGAGTTGCTCAACAATTATTTATCAGGCTGTTTAACTTTCTCCCTTCACCGACTAATCCTGATATCTCTGCCGGTGCGATCCCTGCTTTAATTCAATCATTGGTTGGTGGGGATGTGACCACGGCTTCATTGATGTTAGCCGGTATTCTTTCCACAGTGTTGGTTTTTGGAGTTGCGGTGTATGCGCAGTCAATGAAAGTAGAAATTCCGTTATCATTTGGCCGAGTTCGAGGACAAGGAATACGTTGGCCATTAAACTTTTTTTATACTTCGAATATTCCAGTAATTTTAGTGGCTGCGCTTTTAGCGAACGTGCAATTGTTTGCACGATTATTTGAAAATTGGGGATTGCCTTTGTTGGGTACTTTTTCCGGCAGTTCCCCTGCAAGCGGAGTAGTGTACTGGCTAAGCCCGCCGGATTTAATCGGTAATATTATCCGTGGCACATTCACCGGGGTCCAAATAGGACAGGCGTTTGTCTATAGTATAGTTTTAGTTGCTGGCGCAGTAGTATTCAGTATTTTTTGGATGCAAACGGCAAACATGGATGCAAAAAGCCAAGCACGACAAATTCTTGCTTCTGGATTACAGATTCCCGGATTTAGAAAGGATGAACGGGTTTTAGAGATGGTCTTAAGCAGGTACATCTGGCCGTTAACTATTGTCGGTGGTGCAGCTATCGGATTATTAGCAGCGATGGCGGATTTAACTGGGGCATTGGCAAATGGCACTAGCATCGTATTAGCAGTTTCGATAATCTATAAGTTGTATGAAGAGATTGCCAAGCAGCATATGATGGATATGCATCCAGCTATGAGAAGATTTATGGAATAACCTTTTAAGAAAAGGTTAATCAAAACAGAGCATTCTGCTATGATAAAAATTATGGAATGAACTATGACTGAGAGATTAGAAGAAAAAATAACCAAAATTCTTCTTCCTTCTATTGCTGGGGCGGCTTGTGTTCTGGGCGGGATTGTTTCCGGTTTATCAAAAGCGCAAGGAATTTTGACTGAATACCAAACTATGGCTCGATATGGCCCTGTATTGGCTTCAGCGGCTATTTTCGCATCGTACGCAGGAATAGAGGGTTATGCACAAGCAAGGGAAGAGCCACGTTTACAAAATCCCTTCTCATTCGCTTTAAAAGTTGCAGGAGGAGCAGCTCTTTTTGCTACCGGCATAGGAGAATATAATACTGGCATCCCTGAATTAGTAAGTCAAGGTATTAGTTGGTTGTACCAACAAACTTTATAAATCTCAAGATATTTCTGTCATCAACAGGTGATGCAAATGGAACAGATGTATGATGGTGGATTTACAAGCCGAATTTATTGTAAAATTATTAAGCCTATTAAGATGGAAGGTGTTAAAACATCCAATCGTTCTAGAGAATTAATTGGATCAACAGAAAGAATAATCTCTCCGTTGGAAGCGAAAGCTATTCATTCATCGATAGATTCTACAGAGACAGTGATAGGATCGACAGAAACAGTGCTTGAATATGAAGCTAAACATAAATTAGGAGGAGCCATTTTCCCTAGTTATGGAAATCATGATTCTGCTCCCAGAATGTATGGGGCAACATTTAGCCCGATCGCAATTGGTGGGCACGTGTATACTGCTGGTGAGGATGAGACTGTTCTCAGATGCGATCCAGATTCCAAGCTAGATGAAAGACCTACAAAACCATGGTGGCAATTTTGGAATGCATCAGAAATGTATGCAGGCAAAGGCCTATCGGGCAACATTTCTCAAGGCGAAAAACATATTATAACCTCAGAAAGCAAAGGTCTTCTTAGAAATTCAGAAAAGTGGGTTTAATTTTTTCTTTTACTGTTAGTTTTATGAAAATATTCAGCAGTAAACTCCGTCTATCTCAGGAACAATGTAAGTCGTTCCGTTGATTCTTGCTTCTAAACCGACCACGAAATTTTTGGCTCCCTGGAGGGGAATTCGATTTACGGTCGGCTCTACGGAAAGAGTAGTAGCTGTTTTTCCGTCTTTTCCCAGACTGTCTACTCTTATTCTTACATTTCTGATATAATCTCTGGGGTTCTCGAGCTGTATGCAAATACCTTCTTCTCGTTCATATACATAAACTTTGTAATCAACTCTTGAGATTAAGGCTGCATGATTGGCAAATTCACGGAATTTATCTTCCAATCGTGCTTGTTCTTGAGCGGTTTTTGCTAAATATTGTGGAATGAATTTTGCCATGATTGTTTTAATTTAGCTGGTTGTTTTTAAAAGTTTCTCAAGAAAGTTTCTCAATGAGGGAACTTAATCCATAATATTTATAAAATAGAGGATGACTTTTCTTACTATGTCATTTTTAGATCCAGTTTTAAATCCGGTATTGCAGCCTTTACTGAATAGCAGTCCGCTATTACTTATCATTTTAGTCTCTTTTGTCATTTCTTTGATCATTACTGTAGTTTACAAGCTGATGACGGATCAGAATGAAATGAAACGTCTGAAGGAACAGCAGAAAGAATTTCAGAAACGCCTGAAGGAACTTCGCTCTAATCCTGAAGAAATGATGAAAGTACAGAAGGAAGCGATGAAGGCAAACATGGATTACATGAAGCATTCCTTGAAGTCAACTTTGGTTACGATGCTGCCGATCATCCTTATTTTTTCTTGGATGGCTGGGCATTTATCCTTTGAGCCAATTTATCCTGGAGAAACCTATAGTGTTACTGCAACCTTTGCGAAAGGAGTAACTGGTGACGCTGAATTAGTTGCTGATGATGGAACGGAATTGTTATCTGATGCCAAACAACCAATAAGTAACGGGGAAATTAGTTGGCGCATGAAGAGTTCAGAGGGAGACCATACGCTTACTATCAAATCAGGGGAAGTTTCACAACAGAAAAAAGTATTGATCACCAAAGATCTAAAATATGAAGAAGCTATTTCCATGTTCAAGAATTCAGATATCGAGAAGATAACTATCAATTATAACAAATTAAAACCGTTAGGCGGGTTTACAGTGCCTTTAGTTAACTGGCAACCTGGTTGGTTAGGATTATATATCATCTGTTCTATCGTGTTTAGTTTGGGTTTGAGGAAGCTGTTGAAAGTGTATTGAGTTTGGACTTTCATTCTTTTCCAAAACCTTACAGAAATCTAAGATTTCTGGGGCTTAAAAATCAAATTAGATTTTTAGAAACCTTTATAAAATACTCTAGTTCTGAACTAGTATCCCATCGGGATAGAATCTTTGAGGCAACTCGGATTGAAAGTAATTTCATTCTAATTTGCTTCTAAACAATAGCGAGGTCAAAACACTATGCCACGAGGAATGTTCAAGTCAGGACGATTACGAAAAATATTTGTAAGAACGCCAGGCGGAAGAGTTACGGTTCACTACCGGGAACGGAAGCCTTCCAAAGCACTTTGCGCTTCTTGTAAGAAGCAATTAGCTGGAGTGCCACGAGAAAGACCGGCAAAAATGAGAAATATGCCTAAAACAGCAAAAAGGCCGGAACGACCTTATGGTGGAATGCTTTGTTCAGCATGCACACGATTACTCTTGAAACAACAAGCGCGAGGTGCGTCACAATGATTTTCGAAGTAGGACGATTATGTGTGAAGATTGCTGGCAGAGATGCTGGAAGAACTTGTGTGGTTGTTGAAGCAATGAGTAATGGTTATGTGGTTGTTGATGGAGATGTCAGACGTAAGAAAGTCAACGTCAAGCATCTTGAACCATTAGATAAGACTGTCAGCGTCAAATCCAAAGCAAGTTCTGCAGATGTAAAGAAAGCATTTGAGAAAGAAGGCTTGTCGGTCTGGGAAACCACGCCGAAGAAATTTGCTGAACGGCCGAAGAAGATGAAGGCTAAGAAGGCAGCTCCAGTTGTTGAGAAAGCTAAGCCTAAGAAAGCAAAGGCCGAAAAAGCAGAAGCAAAAGCTGAAGAGAAAAAAGTAGAAGCGCCACTTGAGGCGTAATTTTATTTATTTAATTTTTAATGTGTTTAGATGTTTAGTAGGTTGAATAATGTCAGAGAAATGGGATAGTGCTGATGGATCTGGAATCATGGGACCAACTGTTGTAACTCATGTTGCCTATTCAGGAAAAGAAAGAGCTCCTTCTGAACAGAATACCAATACTTACAACAAACCAGATCTTGCACGAATTTTAGTTGAAGGAACAAAAGCAGTCTATGGTCCAGAAAAGTCTGAACAACTGAATGCAGAATTTGCAAGACGGCGGCAGCAACCAGCGTACAGGGGGAGTGCGGAAGAGTTAACTGCGATTGTGAATAGGGTTTGTGGTGATGCGCAATCAACGGAAGTTCAAACTAACAGTGTAGACAGTATTGATGATGTGGTTGAAGGTTATTCAGGAAAGCCGAGTATGTTGAAAGTTGCGGCGAAAGGAACTGCGAATTTGGTGAATAAGACTTGTTGGTATTATCCTTTTGTGGGTGCGTTGCGTGGAAAGAAGCAGGAGGAAATTGCAAAAGAACGCGGAGAGAATTCTAATTACTATTCCCTCTCTAACATGGCTGCTGAATTAGTGAGTAGTACGGCCTTAACTTATGCCTGCACTGATTATAAAACTGCGGCTGTGGTAGGATCAATTTCTTTAGTTCATTCTTTTTTTAGGTGGCTTGTTTCTTCCGAGGATAATTCTATCTCAGACTGTACGGCAGGCAATATATTAGTTACGCTGCCGATGTATACGGTTCTTTATTCAATCGCTGCAGTCAAAGCGATTAAGAACAGCGTTGTTAATGCTTATTCCTCAGCTCTCCAAGAAGAAAAACAGAAATTACTAGAAGCAAACCAAGGACATTCTTCGGGTCTTACAGGAAACCCCATCATCAATTGGGATTTCGTTAACGGGGACAAAAAACATCAGCAAGGATACAATAATGCAGGAGTACGAGTAACTAATTCAGATCAGTTAAGAACCGAACCACAACCCATGATTGTTCTAACTCCAGAAGGAGAAAAGTTTGAATATGATGAAGATCTGGTGGCGGAAACAGAAAGAGACCAAAAAAAGAAGCATGAGTTTTAACCTTTCCACGCTAACTTAAACAATTCTCCCAGATTCATTTCAAAGCAGACTACCGGCATGACCATCTGCCAGTTAGTGATGACTTGTGGATGTAATTCTCCGATGATTCCGATTTTCTTTCCATGAATAGTGATGTCACCGCTTCTTCCGGGGATGAACGGTGGATGCTCAGATTCTTTGACTGCGCATTCTAACCCTAAGGCTCTGATCAAGGCTTCTACTACTTGCCTGATCTCGGTAAAGTCAGCTTTATCGTGACAGAGCATGACGCAGAGATGTTCTGGCTCGAGAACACCAGTTTCAGTATCCCAGGGAACGAAAATTCTTCCTAACTCGAAAATATTCTGTGGATATTCATGGTGCTGATTTTCAGCTAACGTTTTGAGCAAGCTGGGAATGATCGCGTTACGTAAGTGATTATGGTCTCCGATCGCGTTTTTGAGAGGAATAGGTTTTTCATTTGGTAGATTCACCTTCGTGGTGAGATCTTCTTTGGTAGTCAGATGGAAGTTCTTGACTTCCAACAATTGCATTCCTACTAATAATTCGCGGACTTTCCTGCTGAATTTTTCAAAAGCATCTTCTTCTCCGATGGTTGCTACATTTGGAATCTCTTCCTGGAAGTTTTCGTAACCATAAGCGATAGCGATATCTTCGATCAGATCGACTTGATGTAATATGTCTGCACGATAAGCAGGAACTAACACTTGTCCTTGTTCAAAGCCATAGCCCATTTTTTCCAGTAGTTTTACTGCTTCTTTTTCGGATAAGCTTAGTCCTAATCTTTTGTTCACATAAGACAAATCTAATCTCATTTTTGTAGGAGTTAGGTTAGGAGTTACTTTCGTTCCATCAGGATATTCTAGTTTTAAGGAATAAATCTCTCCGCCCATGTCTGCCAGTGCGGTGACGATCATGTTCAGGCAAGTGCTCAATACCTCAAAATCAAATCCCGAACATTCCACAAACACGTCTTTGGTTTCATCGGTAACTCGACCAGTCTTATCTGAATTGATGACTGGGGGCATGCTAAGGATTTCTCCTTTGGCATCAATGAAGAATGGATATTTTGGCAATCCTTGCAGAAGATGTGCATATTCTTTTCCGGCTTTATGGTGTTCTAGAATCTCGGGAGCAGTCATTTCTTTAGATGCTTCGAGAGGTTTGAACTTAATTTTCTGTGGAAGGTCTGCTTTGTAGGTAATAGGGAAAGTAATTTTTTCCATAGGATAGATACCGATGGCTGCTTTTTTGCGCTTTCTTCCGTAGGTGACGTGCAGCTTTTCTTGAATCTGAATTATTTGCTTTAGAGTCTCTTCATCAAATTGCAATCCTTTCACAATAGCACAGGCTGTATAGGGGCGGATTCCTTTCACGGAAGGATCAATAATCACTTTCTGATTACTTTCTTTGATAGCATACTTGCGTAATCCGGTCTTGACACCAAGGAAAGAACTGAAGGCTCTGGCAAATCCTTGTTCTGATAACATGTCAGGGCGATTAGGGAATACTTCAACGTGAATTTCATTATCTTTGATATCTTCGAGATCAGTTCCTAACATGCTGATGCGGTCTTTGAGCTCTTCGAGAGGTAATTGCTTTCCTACCAATTGTTCAAATACAGTTTTGTTTAAGGTTATTGATGGCATTTACACACTCATCTCCTTAATAGCGTTTAGAGCTGAAGGTAATTCTTTTACGTTGTCAGATTCGCTTAGATGTCCTTTGTTATGTTCTAAAATAAACTTAGCTTTTAGTTGATCTTTAAATTCTATGGCTTTTTTCATAGGAACATCTTCGTCATTGTCTGAATGAATTATTACGAAATTGTTACAATGGTCTCTTGCTTTTTCTACATCAGCAGTCTGGCTGTAAAATTCAGAAATTTCTGGTATCCTTATATTACCACTAAATCCTGCTATCAACACACAACCGCCCACCACATTGTTTTTAGGAAGCGTGGTAAGATAGCGAACAATTGATATGCAGCCTAGACTATGGCCAATGAAATACGTATCTTTGTCTGGCACTCCTACAGTTTGAGAAATTGTTTTTATCCATTCGTTTAACTTTGGATGTAATCCTCCTGGCATTTGCGGTGCAAGAATTTGAAAACCACTTCTCTCTAGTTCTTTCTTTAACCAAGGTTTCCAAGAATCATTTGGAACTCCATCCCAGCCATGAACAATAATTGCTCGTTTCATTTGTTTGCCTCAGTAAACATTGAAAATCTTTTGATTTTCATTTCAACCACAATTTCATTTCTCTGATCTGTTTTAAATCATTTTTATTAAGATCTCTGATATCAGTAATGTTCCAATATTCGGAGATGATTCGTCCCATCCCTTGTCCCCAGGCCAGAATCGGGCAATCAAACCCAAGTAGTGCTTTGGAGACTTCTGGTCGAAAAATTCCTGCTCCCCCTAGCTCAACCCATTGTTTTTTTACCGGATGGAAAACGTCGACTTCAAGTGAAGGTTCACAGTAGGGAAAATAAGCGGGACGCATGCGTACTTTTGTGAATCCCATTTTTTTATAAAATTGGGTTAAGTACCCTTTCAAATGTTTGAGATTGGCATTAGGATCAATGACAGTTCCTTCGACTTGATAGAATTCAAATAAGTGTTTCCAGTCTAATGCTTCGTTCCGGAAGACTTTTCCTACTGCAAAGAATTTTGCGGGTAAATCTTCTTTCTTTAGTTTTGCCAGGGTCTGAGCAGATAATACAGTAGTGTGGGTTCGCAAGAGTAATTGTTCAGTTTCTTCTTTTGAGAAAGTATATCTCCAGCCTTTGCTTCCGCTGTCCGCGCCATTCTCATGCACTTCTTTGACTTTCTTCCAGAGTTCAGGAAGTTTCGCTTTTCCGGCTAAGTAAAAAGTATCCTGCATCTCTCTGGCCGGATGATCTTGTGGCACGAATAAGGCATCTAAGTCCCAGAAGGCAGACTGTACATAATTGCCAGTCATTTCGGTAAAGCCAAGCTCTAACCAAATGGATTTGATATACTCAAGAGCTTCGTTTTCAAAATGTTTCTTTCCTGCATACTTCTGCGGAACATTGATCTCAACGTCATAAGCGCGGAATTTGGTCTGCTTCCAGTCGCCTTTCTTGAGCATGCCGGAAGTGAGGCGGTTGGTGACTTCTTCAGTTAAATCCATGGCCGCAACTTTCTTTCCCAGCTCAGTTAAAGTGACCGTGGTTTCTTTGATTTCTTCTACTTTGAGAAATTCTTTTCTTTTTTTTAATTCTTCAAATAAGACTTTGTCTGTTCCTGCTAAGGCAGTAACTTCTAGAGGAAAATCTTTTTGCAGGAATAATTCTTCTGGCGATTTTTCTTTCTGTAATTTTTTTCCTTGCTCGGTAAGCTTGAGTTGTAGACGTTCTCCTTTAGCTACTTCTATGGCATTCTTCTTTCGTAACAATCCGATACAGGCGTTGACTTCTTCTCTACTAAGCTTGGATTTTTTAGTGATGACATTCAGTCCTTTAAATTCATCAGAGAGCGCATTAAGAAAAGATTTTTCCGGCAAACCCTCTTTGAGGTATAAGAGGCCATTTTTATCAAGTGAGATTACTTTTTTCGTGGTTGAAGAAATGGTTAGCAGTGCTTTGTTTTCCAGCCACTGCAGAGCGCGCATGGCTTCAATCTCCTGCAACTTGCTCTTTTTAACGATCTTATGGAAATCTTTTTCCTCATGCAATACTGGTAAAACTGCTCGTTCAAATGGGTGCAGTTTGAGGATGAGTTTTTCTATGTCCATTGGAGAATTAGAAAGGGGGATTATTTATAAAATCTGCTTTCATTTAAGAACAAATTGTAACGTTTTCTAGAGATTAACAAAATGAAAGGTAAGTACCCCATTCTATAGCTTGAGTATCATCTAAGCCTGCAACGTACCTAAGCTGTTCCTCAGTTAAATCATGTTCTGTAGCGACGACACTAATTTCATGGAACACCCTATATTTCACACTTTGTGAGTCCAGATAGTCAGTTATGGCCTCTACTGATTTAGGATCTTCCTTTAGCGAAATCATCATGCCTAATTGTTCTGTTCTGGTTTTGTAACCTTGCAATAATTTTTCCAGATTTTCTTGTTTTATCATTTTTCTTATGAAAGATAGATTATTTATAAAAGTAATGAAGAGAATAGAAAGAATAATAAAATTTACTTCGCATTCCAGACATGGTCAAACATGTTGTCCATGGCTGACGCAAAGTACGGAGTTTTGACCCAGATCCCTATGTCATATGAAGGATGGACTTCTTTATCGTCCAACATCATGAAGACTAAATCTTTTCCATCGACAGTCATGAACCGTGAATTGACTTTGCTGCTGTGTTTCAATTCGGCTAATCCTTTGAGACTGTCAGCAGTAGCTTTGTTTTCTTTGGTCATTGGAGCAGCAATCCTGATCTTGACGCCTTTCTTCTTGGCTTTTTCCAAGCTGGCCCGCAGCCCTTCTACTTTGCGCAGAAATCCTTTTTCTGTAGTCATGATATTGATACTTTTTGTAGCGTCTTTAATTAACAGGTCTAAATGGTTGTAGAGATTGTTTCTTCCACGCAGGCAGCTGCTGATATCTGCTGGATCAACCAAGCTGATACCATTATTGTGTAACGTTTCCAGTTCTTGTAGCAAATCTGATCCCTTTACTGTTTCCAGGCGCTTTACTTTTTCCTGAGCCTCAGTCTGCATGTTTTTTCTAACTCTATCGACAACTTCAGTCGGCGGAATAGCAATGTATTTGATGGGTTTTCCCAATTTCATCACTACAAATCCTTTTTTCTCAAGGGATTCAAGAACGTCATAACTTCTGGAACGGGGAACGTCAGCAATATCAGATAATTCTCCAGCAGTAGAAACTCCTCTGCTTAGTAATGCGGCCCAAAGTTTGACTTCGTATAAGTTTAAATCAAAGTACCGCCGCAATTGGCTCAACAATTCCTCTTTTACAATCATTTTTAATCCGCCCCTCCTCTTTTTCTCAATTCTGAGTGATAATGATTTGTTACTAAGTCATCAGTAAAATAAACTACTATTAAAAGGTTGTGGTTGTACAAGATATAGGCTCGGTATTTTTGATGTTTTTTCCGACGGGAAAGAAGTTATAAGGTGCTTAAATGCTCATGTGATATATACCATCGTCCTTTCTTTTTTACTAAAATATTAGTGCCTCTTCCTCTCCCTTCTTTGAGATTTCCATCAGAGAAAAAATAGACTGCTTCTTTAAGTAAAAATTTGCGCACATTATCAAAATTATGGGAGTTGGTTGCTTTCTCATATTCTTGAAGAAAGTTTTCGACTTCTGCTTGAATTTTCTTCATGTTTCTCAATATTTCTTATACCTTAAAATCCCAGCAATCCCGCCCAAACCATTCAATTTCTTGCCAGCATCACTTTCTGCAGATATAATATGTATCTCGCCTTGCAGTGAATCAACTGTTTTCATACATTGGTCGACTTCTGCAAATTCATTGGAAAGTCGCTTCTTTTGAATGAAATCATCGGTTAATAATAGTTTCAATATTGAACCACTATTCGCTGCTTCTTGTACTTCTTTCAGGCCATAGACTGCTTTATCACTTTTGTTGATCTCTTTCAGCAATTCTTCTACCAATATTTGTTCCTGCCTGGCGCGGCTGTGTTTGAGAGTTTCTGCCAATTCCGGGCGGCGCATCACTTCATCTAAAGATCGTTCGCTGATGTCTGAGCAAGTAGCTAACACTATTTTCTTTTTGAGATCTGATGAGGGGATTTTTTTGTACAGATCTTCTTTGTAGAAGGCCGGGGAAGCCAGAATAATGGCGCTGGGCTTGTAACGGTCATTGTAGGTTTCAAGAGTCTTGATAATTTCTTCCTGGAAATCTTTTTTTATCTCTACTGCTTTGGCTTTCTTCTGCACTTCTCCTTTCAAGGTAGTTAAGATTTCGTAACCAAATTTTTTAGTTAAGGCAAATAGAACTTCTTCGCGGTCAAACAGACAGAGCAGATAATCATATTTCTTTTCGCAGGCCTCTTGGAGTTTTTGCTTTTGGTACGATAGCCATTGCGGTTTTTCAATGCTGAATTCAGAAGCTTCTTCTAAAGTGGTGGATTGATAGCTGCCCTTTGGGACATCTTCGGTTTCTTCAGTTACTTTTCCGTTTATTCTGAGCGAATTTTCGGTAAGTTCAATTGTTTCTGCCTGGATGGAGATGGTGAGTGTTTTCTTGACTGATTTGGCATTTTCTCCCTCACCAATTTTGATTTTCCGAGTGGTTTTGCCTCTAACTAAGTCTCCCTGGTCTATTAAATGGCTAAGATACCAGAGGTCATCTTTGTCGGTTACTTTTAGCTTAACTAGTCCTTTCTTGAAATCTGAGGTTATGAGTTGCATGAGGGATTAAAATGCACAAATTTTATATGTTTATCTCGTTTTAGGGATAATTATGGTTGCTTCTCATATTGGGTTGGAGGGTCAAATTATATTAAATCTTCGTGGCGTTCAGGTACTCATAAAACCAGAGGCAGTAGTGTCGAGAGATCATCATAGCTTACAAATAGCTGTTCCAGTGATTGTGTATAAGGATGAACAGCAAAAAGAAGGTCAGTTGATTTATGCTACCGATAAGCAAATTTTTCTTTCTTCCTTAACTGATTTCTTTCCAGAAGCCGAAGCTGACTCAGAGTTAACTCATAGCGTTATGATGCATGCAGCTGGAAAGTATTCGGCAATGTTACATCTAGGTCATGTAAAAGTAAGAGAAGTTAGTTATGATACTCAGGGCAATTTGCTAGAAGAAAAAGTATATGATAATTATAATGATTACCGTGAACTGGTACAAGAACGCCAGTTAGACGAACTTAGAAAACAGAATCCCAAAAATAAACCTTCTCCTTAATTGCTCTACTAACCCCATAATCCAACGGAAATCTGAGATTTCTGAGGTTTCCGAAAATAGCACTGCATTTTCAGAAACTTTAAATATACCAGAATTTTCTATGCTTCAGATGTTCAGAACAAAAAGAGGTCAATCATCTGCAGCAGGTGCAGCAGTTCTTATAGCTATCATTGCAGCCTTAATTGTAGGTTTTGTTATTTTAATCCCGCCCCAAGAGAGAGCTAAGCTTCTGGATGAACCTTCCACTACCACGCCTACCTCTCCTGGGGCTGCCCAGAATTTGTTGATGGAATCGCCTGGAAGAATAGATTATTTGGCGCAGAAAGAGATAGAACATCCGTTACCAGTAATTAATATTTATACTAAAACTGAAGCTAAAGTGTTAGGAGAGAAGAATGTTGCCTATGCTAAGAAAGGGGTCTTCTCTGAGAAAACGGATGCACTTACCTTTATGATCCCCGACTTAAAGAATACAGAAGATTTGCTTTTAGCTCTGGAAGTAGTAGAAGCGGAAGGAAGATTAATTGTTTCTTTTAACGGCGATGAAGTGTTTAATGGCGAGGTTAAGGCCGGAAGTTTACCTAAACCTATAACGATTCCTTCCAATCTTTTGCAAGAGCAGAATGAAGTGGTTTTCACAGTTTCCTCTCCAGGATTAGCCTTCTGGAGAACGAATGAACTTTCTTTGCAAAATGTTAAGATTGTTGCTGATGTTACTAGTGTAGAAGCACAAGCATCAAAAAATATCTTTTTACTCTCTGAAGTGGAAAAAAAGAACCTAGAGAAAGTAACTTTAAAATTCCAGCCTGGCTGCGATTTAGATGAAGTTGGCAGGCTTACGGTTCTGGTCAATGGCAAGGTAGTTTATGCTGCAGTGCCTGATTGCGATGTAGCGCTCATTCCAATTGAAATCTCTCCCGGAGCTTTAAATCAGGGTGAAAATGAAATTATCTTTAAAACAGAACAAGGAACTTATCTTTTAACCCACATTGTTATTGAATCTGAATTAAAAGAAGTGGATTTTCCTACTTATTATTTTGATTTAACTTATGAAGAATATAGCGATGTGGTTGATGAAGATAAACGAGTGAGGATAACCTTAGAGTTTGTTGATGTAGTAGCTAGAAAGTTCGGTGACCTTGAATTTAATGGGCATACTAAATACTTTGACACCAAAGAAGTTTCTTATATTCTCGATGTTAGCGATGATGTGGTACAGGGCGCTAATGCTTTGAAGATTAAGCCTCGCAAAACCTTAGAAGTGCGGCAATTAAAGATTGATTTGGTTAAAGCCTAATTCTTAGTAACATTTTTATATGCTAGGGGATTAGTATTATCTTAAAAAGAGGAGATTATGGCAGAGCGCGTAGATGATAAATCTGAAGTTAAAGAAAAGAAAGATCACGACAGAATTTTAGGAAAACTTTTTGCGAGCACCGGTTTGAGAAGAGAAAGGCAACCGGAAAGAGCTACGCCAAACCCTGCACCTGCCTTTAACCCTTACCGAGCCCCTATTGAACCACGTTCTTCTTCTTCTTCAAGGATTCCTGCAGGAATAGGAGCGTACATCCTTTTGATGGTAGCTAGTGTTTTGGGTTTAGTTGTGAAAAATGCTTGGGGATATAGCCCGATAGGATCGCTTTTCATCACTGCTTTGCTGGCAATCTTTTTCTTTGTAGCCGTCCACTTCACGCCCGAACCTCAGCTTAAAACAGCGTTGGTGCTTCTCACTACCGCATTTGAAATTTTTGCACAGTATACGCTAAGATTTTATCCCGATTCAATACGGGAATGGGTGATCACTTTTCATGTCTTTGCCTGGGTTGCTCTGGCGATAATCTTATTTTTGATGGGAGTTTTTGATTCTCTCGGTGCAGGACAGGAATTGCCCTGGTGGGCCTGGCTGCTGACGGCAGCTATACTTGGCTTTTTTATCCTTTACATTGTCTTTCCCTTGGTCCTTCAGGGACCGTTGGCAAATCAAGATAAAAGTCATGCCGAGTATTTCGGCATTGCGAAAGATAAACTCTTTAGTGTAGCAAAAAGTTTCCAAGAGACAACAAATAGCGGGACTGACTTTCTGGTTTGTTCGTTTAGTGCTACTAGTGCAACCATGCAGTATGATACCTGTCTTGAAGAGAAAAAGATTACCCGCTATTGCCGTTACCAACTTGAAAAAAAATCAGAAGCAGAGGAAAACAAAGAGCAAAAGGAATGCGAAGACGAGCAAAGAAGACTGATCGAACAAGGACAACGCCCCGGCGTAGCCGGAAGCGTGAGCGAGGCGATCAAAGAAGTTACTAAAGTAGAAATAAAAGTTGATGATTATTTTCCTAAGAAAACCACTGATGTAAGAAAGGTTTATCCAGTAACCTTAAAGATAGAAAATCCGCGTAAGCAAGTATTTACGGCCCAGGTAAATTGTGTATTTAAGAAAGGCAAGGAAGAATTTCTTGGAGAAATCTTCATCGCGGGGGAAAAGAAGAGTGAAGTTCAGGTAAACGGGGAGTACACGACCATGTTGACCTCAGTAGGATGCCAACCCACTATAGACTTGAACGGCAAGTATACCCTAGAGTATTCTGCGGTTTTATCGGGAATGCAAACTTTTTCTTTCTTAAGACGAGGGTTTGTTAGAAAAGAGATTGCTGCAACTATTCGTGAGCAAATAGAAACCGACGATTTTAAGGCTAAAGAACGAGCTTCACAGGGACCTGCAGAATTTGCTCTACTGAATTTTAAGTTTGGCACCGGCGAAGGAACTGAACCGCTTGTTTTGATCGATGAACCAGTTACTTTTTCATTTTCGGTTGCTGATGTTGGTGGCGGTGACGGTGAAGTGCTGAAAGTAAATAGTTACGATTTCGAAGGATTGATCTATGGTGGCTTTGGTATTGATGAAACTAAAATAGGTGATACCGATTGCTTGCAGGGCGGAGAGATCATGCTTTCTTCTGCTCTTACCAAGAAACGCGAACCTAGCGAACTAAAGCGGTGCTTCTTACTTCTGCCGCCGGATCTGAAGGGTTTGACTGGTAATGATTTTGAAGTTGAAACGTTTGTGGCAAACATGAATTATGATTATAAGCTGACTAAATCGATTCCGAATATAGAAGTGACTCCTTTGGAAAGTCCGGAGTTGGTATCATGAAAACTGGTTACATAATTTTAGTACTGGTGTTATCGTTCCTCCTTGTTTCTTGCGGGGAAGCAGCACAGCGAGGGAAGGATATTAATTACAAGCAGGGGATTTTAGATATTGAAGTAAGCTCTCTCGGACAAAAGGAAGAGTATCAGGGACAGCAACTGGAGTTGCCAGTTTCAGTACATAATGCACTTGCGTATGGTATTGAAAATGTGCTGGTTTATGTAACTGGATTTGATAATTATTATGTTGAACTGTATTCTGATGAAGAGCAACTAGCTTCTTTAGAAGGAAAGAGCATCTTTAACTCGGATGGGGGAAAGGAGCGAATACAGTTCAGCGGCTTATTGAACCAATTACTTCCTGGAGCAGAAAAAGAGGAACAAAATTATCGAATTCAGGTAAAGTATGATTCTAAAGTCGAATTTACACCGACTATCTGCGTAACTTCTGATTTAGGCTTAGGAGAATATGGTATGTATCAAGGTGCATGTACGGTGGAAAGAGAACTGTCTTATCCTGGGCAAGGAGCTCCTTTAGCGGTAACTAAACTAGAAGTTATACCTCGTGGCGGTTCGGGAATAGAATTACGGATGGATATTGAAAATAAGGGTAAAGGAATGGTAGATACGGTTGCGTTAGTAACTGCTTCATTGGGAGGAAAGCCCCTTAATTGCATTTTTAAGGGTGGAGAAGCACAGACCGGTAGTTTGTTTTCCCTCGATGCTCAACAAAAATCAGCACGCCTGATTTGTACAGGATCATTAGCCAGCGAAAGCCCGTATACCACGAACCTGCAAGTAGAATTGTGGTATGATTATGAAATTACCCAGAAAGAAACCTTGACAATTTTGGGAGATACTTTAGTTTCGTGAGAATAATTTGATTTTACTTGTTTTTTACTAGATAACTTATTTAAACTTCTTCTGGCGTATTTTGCAGATGAAGTTTGCAATTCTTGGAGGAGGAAGCTGGGGAAGCGCGTTAGCGATTACTTTAGCAAAAAATAATAACTCCGTTAAGGTATGGGAATTCTTTCCAGAGCAAGCGCAGGAGATGCAGGAAAAACGAGTATGTAAATTATTGCCGGATGCTACGCTGCCAGATAATATTTTTATCTCTCACAAGATTGAAGAAGTTCTTTTTGATACTGAAGCAGTTTTATTAGTGGTTCCATCCGATAAAGTTGAAGCAACTATAGGAAATGCTAAGCATCTATTCTCGGATCAGCCCGTTATTATCTGTTCCAAAGGTTTTGGTGAAGGGTTGCAGTTATTGAGCGAGTCAGTCCAGAAGCAAGTCGGAGGAAATGCGTATTGTTTATATGGGCCGACGCATGCTGAGGAAGTCTGTCATGGAATGTTCAGCGGTATTGTCTTAGCTGGAAAAGAAGGTAAGGAACGGCAGCTACTTCAGGAAGCATTTCATTCTCCCGTTTTTAACGTTGAAGTAAGCGATGATATTATTGGAGTACAGTTGTGTGCAGCATTAAAAAATATTCTCGCGGTCTTTGTCGGTGTTTTAGATGGAAAGAGATTAGGCGACAATGCTAAGGCGTATGTTATAACGAAGGGTTTGGATGAGATCAAGATGATTGGTTTGAAGATGGGAGCAAAGCCAGAAACATTTTACGGTTTAGCAGGCATAGGCGATGTTATTGTTACTGCCACTAGTAAACATTCTCGCAATCGGCACGTAGGTGAGCAAGTTGGTAAGGGTAAGAAGTTAGAAGAGGTACTGGCAGAAATGAATATGGTTGCCGAGGGAGTTACCGCATTGAAAAGAGCAATTGGATTTAAAGAAAAATTAGGGTTGCATTTGCCGCTAATAGAAGGATTATATCAAATTCTGTTTGAAGGAAAGGACGTGGAAGAAGTGTTAGCTCATTTGTCTATGCGGTCGGGCAAAGCTCAACTCCCGGCTTTAAGAACGTAACCTTATTTCTTAGCTCTTTCCAGAGCTTCTTCTAATTTTTTTTCATTAAAGCCTATTACTAGAATGCCGTTAAAATCGGTAACTGGAACTCCTAATTGGCCAGTTTTCTCGAGAAGTTCGTCTCGGTATTGGCTGTTCTGGCTTTCAGAAACATCGCAGTCTTGAAAAGAAACTTTTCTTTTCTTGAGCCATTCTTTAGCCTTGGTACACCAAGGGCAAGTAGGTATGGTATATATTTTAATTTCCATATTTTAGTTTCGGATCATGGCCACAATTTTTTGTAAAAGCGGTATTCCTTCCTCGCGTACGAAAAATTGCTTGGTCCCATTATTAACAATCACAACTTCTCCAGGAAGGACTGATCTCCAAGAAATGTCGGGGAAGGTTTTAAGCTTTTCTGAACTGATGATCATAAAATCAGAACCTTCTCCGATAGACATACCGTAATATTTTGGCACTTGATTTTTTCTCACTGCGACAAAGGTTTTATCTGCGGTGGTTAAAACAATGTTGCTTCCTTTAGTTTGAGCGTATCTTTGCAAATTACCTTGGATGGCAGCGGCGATCTTTTCATCTTTGTTTTCAGTAATATCGCTGAGTATGGAATAAAATAATCGTTCTGAGTCAGTTTCTCCTTTCAAGGCGTAATCGGGACTGAAGGCGATGTTATCTTTGATACAGCCGTTGTGGCAGAAAATGCACTTTCCAAGAGAAGCGTGATTTGCTTGGAAAGGATGAGTATTCTCCTGGGCAACTTCACTGCCTGCTTTTCTTCTTACGTGGGCAAGGAGAAGACGGGTTTTAATTTTGTGTAATTTATTGACTTCTGGATCTGCAAATATGGCCTGAGCAGATTTTTTGATTTTAAATGTTCCTTTTTCAGTTAGGTACGCTACACCCCAGCCGTCAGCATGCTGCCATTTTCCGGGAATGCCCTTATTCATTTCATGCAGAGAATTTTCATCTTTGGCCATATGGATGATACTATTCATGATTTTGGAGACATCAACATTTCCGGAAGCAAAGATTATTCGACACATGTTCTCACTTTTGATAAGGTGAAATGACGTTGTGGAATTTCACATAAAATGATTCAACTCCCACATGATAATATAGGAAGAGGGTGAATTCGGCTAAGGTTTTTCCAAAATTGCGGTGTCCCCCTATGGGCCGTACTGGAAGCCTGCTATCAAGGTATCCTTTTATCATTTCCTGATCTTGCAGGCCTTGCACGTCAATAGAAAGATCGTAGTAAGGTTTATCATGTTTTCTGCTCCAGGCATTTTCTGAAATGGTGACTTTTTCAAATTTTTTCCTGAGGGTGTCTTCTAGGACCATAATAAATGGCAATGATTCTAGCAAAGGTGGTGAAAGCTCTTCGCTTAGTGGTAGTTCCATAACTACGGGGAGGGATGCTTGTTCCGCGGGGTAATGAATTGCTGTGCTCATGAGGTTATATTATGGGGAAGCCGTTTCCCGAGCTATAGCTATATAAATCTAACGCTAGAAAATGCAAGACCTAATTTGTCCTTTAGAATCCAAAGCTTTTTAAATCGGTCGCGGTTTTAGCTCTAAACTAGGGTATCTAAACTAACAATCCGGGCTTAAAGGAAAGAACTATGTCAAAAGACACATCTAAGAAAGGACTAGGGCGGGTTAATACCGCAAGAAAGATTTGGTACAAGATTGTAGCTCCCAAGCTCTTTGGGCAAATGGAATTAGGTGAGACCTATCTAGCATCTCCTGATCAAGCAGTAGGCAGAAAAGTGAAGATCAACCTGAAAGATCTTACTGGAAATGTCAAAGATCAAAATGCTTATGTTAATTTTCTAGTAGATGGTATCGAGGGAACTACTTTGAAAGCTTCCGCAGTAGGATATGAATTAACTGCAACTCATGTCAAGAAGCTTGTACGAAAAAATACTAATCGCCTGGATGATTATTTTGTGCTTAGAAGTAAGGACGGAAAAGTATTAATAGCAAAAACACTTATGATTACACAAAGCAAAGCTCAGCGTTCAGTTCAGAAACAATTAAGGCAAACCCTAAAAGCATTGTTGGCTGAGGAATTAAAAAATACTTCTTTCGAAATGTTTATCGGAAATCTAGTCAGCCGGAAAGTGCAGATTACTGCCAAAAAGACATTGCATAAGATCTTCCCCCTCAATGAAGTAGCGATTCGAGTTTTATCATTAAAGAAAAATCCCGCCGCTCACGAAGGAGAAGTGCCGGAAACAGCGGCTACTGAAGAACCAACTCTAGAAGTAGCTGAAGAAATTGCTGATGCTGAAGAGTCTCCCCAAGCAGCGTAAAACGTGTTGGTTTTGAGGATGAAATTTCTTACCTTTACAGACTTACATGAAGATAAAGAAGTTCTGAACGAATTAGTGCAACGTGCTTCTAAATCTGATATTGATTTTGTAGTTTGCTGCGGCGATATTTCGACTTTTGGAAATGGTTTGAGGTTCAATTTAAAGAAATTCAATTCTCTAGGCAAGAAAGTGTATGTCATTCCCGGTAATCATGAAGAAGGTCCTGAATTCGATGCAGTGGTGGCGGAATTTTCTAATGTAGTTAATCTGGATAGAAAAGCTAGGATTGTAGGAGATTATATTTTTCTTGGATACGGCGGGGGCGGTTTTGTTTTGCAGGATGCCGAATTCAGAAAGATTGCTAGGGAATGGTACGGGAAATATAACGGCAAGAAGATAGTTTTGGTTACTCATCAACCGCCCTATGGTACAAAATTGGATTGGTTAGGAAATAGGTATGTAGGCAATAAAGATTTTACTGCTTTCACTTTACGGATAAAGCCTAAATTAGCCCTGAGTGGGCATCTGCATGAAACGGTAGGAGAGATAGATGTTATTGGAGAAACCAAGATAGCCAATCCCGGGTGGGAAGGGATGGTTATTGAATTGAATTAAAGCTGATGGGAGAATAATTATGTTTTTTGAAACTGGCGGGTTTGGAAGTGTAGTTGAGGGTAGGGAGCCTTTTTCTCAAGAACTTGAGAGTAAAGATGCTAATTACGAATTGGAGAGACTCATCGCTAGATTAGAAAAAGCTTCGTTTTATCTGAGAAGTCTTGAAGGTGAAGAGGAAGAGATTTTACAATCAGAGCAAGCTTCTTTTACGATTAAACGCATTACTGATCCAGAAGATCCAGCGCTTTTGCAGATGCACGAACTTTTTTTCAGAGAATTCGCTGATGAAATGGATTATTTTCCGTATGTTAAGGGATGGGTTAAGGAAGAAGATATTTCTTATCATGCCGTTCTAGACCGGGAACAAAGAGTTATTGCTGCAGCAAACAGCAGTTATTTAATTTTAGATCCTGCCAATGCTGAAAGCATCCTGGCAATTTGGTTTATGGCTGTTGATAAATTGTATAGGAGTAAGCGTCTAGCAAATGAACTCTACCAAGATATTTATAGGTTCGCTTTGAACCGATCTTTAGAAGGAAAAACAAAATTAAAAGCCATTGTAGGTGAAGCATCCCATAAAGAGCTTGCGACAATTGAACAAGTTTTAAATCGTGAAGAAATTGGAAGAAAACGGGTATTCTACGAAAATAAAGATAGGAAATTCTGTGAAGTGCCATATGTTTCGCTTCCTTTGAAATATAATCTTATAACTGGATTGCCTGAGGAAGAAGTACAGCCAAATCATCTGATGATACGCTTATTAGATGGGCGACAAAGCATGCAAGTTTCAGAAGTGGTTGAGATGATGCGAATAATTTATGCTCATTCCTATGCTCCGATGGAGGGCGATTTCTTGCGTTTGGAAGGATTTGAGCAGGCTAAAAGTATTTTTGATAGTTACTTGAAAACTATTGAAGCAAGGTTAGCCGAGGCGAAAGATGGAGAAGTATTTTTGTTAAGTGCGGAAGAACGGAAGCAAAGATTAGGAAAAGTTGATTTGAGATGAGATACTTGCCTTTTGCAGCGGCAATGAGCGTTATTAGCTGTGGAAGCCAGCAAGCGCAGGAAGAGTTTAGAACGCCGGTTATTGTTTTAGAAAATCAACTGGAGTTGGCAGAACAAGATTTGGTGATGTGCGAAAAATACAAGCAATATTCTATAGGAGAGCAACTACTGAGCGACCTTATTAAAGAATTATATTTTAGGATGGAAAAAAAGAGAATAGCTTTTATTGATGTTGAGGGAGTGGGAGATAATGAGGGTTTTATCTTGCAGCGTTGGGCAAAAGAATATGGATATGATAAAGATGGTTTATATTTTAGCCTTTACTGTGTTCCAGAAAAACTGTTTGTATCCGTATATGACGAAGAACCATTAGGATCTCCGGATAGGGCCGGTTATATTGCACACCTTGGGAATGAAAATGAAAAAGATGTCTACGCTGATCTTCCACTTCAAGGACCAGTTTTAGGGTTGCTGAAAGTGATGGTTGTTGCCAGTTGGTGTCATTTTAATGAGATGTCGTATGCTACTCGTGAAGAAAATGGTGTTCAAGTAGAAGTAAAGCATGCTCTTCGTCTTGAAAATCTGCCTGCAATCCCAGAATATTCAGCGGCAGGTGAACAAATAGAAAATGATGTTTTGGTTGATATCTTAAAGCAATAACTTTCAAATAGGTTCCATAAACACTTTCTTGACTTTTACAGCGATGCCTTTTTGTTTAGTATTAATTTCGACTGCTGACATGGTTGCTTCGCCAATGGCGACTAATTCTTCTTTCAAGGTCATCACCGCAACAATTTCACCTTTGCGAAAGTTTTCTAATTTGCTGATACCGGGAATAGCAATGTCTCGTCCATGTGAGACGCTTTGCAAGGTTGTATCAAGGAGCCAGCATTTGGAAAGGTGTTTAAGTGCGTTTTCTATTGGTTGGATACAATGAAGAAGTAGTTTAGAATTATTTTCCTCTTTGTGAAAATGGTAGGCATCCTGCAAATCGTTTAATGTAACGAGGTGGTCTTGTTCTGTAAACGGTCCGGCTTTGGTTCTACGCAGTTCAGCCATGTGCGCGCCAATGCCTAACTCTTCTCCGATTTTATGGCATAATACTCGGATATAGGTCCCTGCCTGACATTTTACTCGGAAGAGAACATCTTTCCCTTTGATTTCGATGATTTCAAATTCGTAAATTTCCCGTGTACGTTCTACTCGCTTGACCGCGCTTTTTACTGGCGGTCGTTGCCGTATCTTACCAATGAATTTCTGGATGGCTTCGCGGATAGTCTCTTCAGCCACTTCCTGATGGAGATGCATTAAACAGACATATTCTTTTGCTGCGGTGAGGAGGAATTGGGTAATTCTGGTAGCTTTGCCTAGCGCGATTGGTTGAACTCCGGTTACTCCAGGATATCTCTGGCTCTATGCCTCTAGAGTGCCCGAGTGACCAGCTTTGTCGATATGGAGTATTTTCTTAACGTAGTCAGAGCATTGATGGCTCGTCGGACCTTTCGGTTTATCTACGTTAACTATCCCATACTGTATCAATTCTTCTGCGGTTCTTTCCGATGGAGCCTTTCCAAACTCCCCTTCAGCTGCTTTCTTGATAAATACTAATCTCTTCATGTTTAACCTCTTGCTTTAGTCTTAAAATTAGACTATGCAAGTCTTTACCTTCCTTTGACATTGATATTTTAAAAGGATTTCCATTAATTCCTTTTCCTTCGATAGTGATAAATTTTGAATATTGTGATTTTCTTATAGTTGTTAAGCAGGAATCATCCCTTATTTTTAGGCCTCTTGAGAGCTCTTTTACAGTAAGTGTTTCTTCCCCTATGGCTGTCAAATATTTATTGATTGTTTTAGTAAAAGAATGGTTAAGCATTCCATTCAAAGCGCGTGCTTTTCTTAAGTTATGGCGTTGGAAAGGTAGAGTTTGGTGAGACAGAAACTTTTTGAAGAAAGGATAAAATTTTTCCCATTTCTCTAGCACAAAGGTCCCTTTAACACCTTCGTCTCTTTCTTTGAATAAATGAAGCAACCCAACATTTGCTAGAACCTTTTTGAACAGTTCTTTTTCTTTTTGATTGTAACTCAGTGTAATTTTATGAAGACCAATCTTATCAATTTGAGCTCCTCCTTCAGCAGCTAATAGTCCATTGAGAGCATGTAGGCTTTGTTCTTCATCTAAGTTAGAAATGATATGTTTAAAGAGTTCCCTAAAAATCTCAGCCACAATGAGAGAATCAATACAGATTCTTAAATTTCCTTTTGAAGAAGTGTTAAATTTTGTTCTCGAAACGGCTGGATAAAATTGTTCTTTATTCTTTATAACTGTCTTTAACCAATAGTTTACAGCAAAATCTTCATCAAATGATCCCTTCAGATTGATTCTTCCTCTCCAAATTGATTTTGGTAAAGAGAGGGATGTGTTGAACGTTTCTATTACAAGATTATGCAAATCTGGGTTGTTATTAGCAAAGTATAGCTTATCGCTATAATGCCCATCGCCATGAATCAAGAAGAAAGATTCTATTAAACATGGAGTGATCCCTATATTGTTGCGAAGAGTTATCGGTCGTTGTTGATTTACAAAAAGCGTAACAAAATTATTAGTTCTTCCAATGACCCGTACTTTTTTATTTGATGCTAATAGCTGAGATAAAAATATTTTGTTCTTTTGTTGTTTGATGTTCTTCTTTTTGACGATTTCAATTTTGATCTTCTCTAAATGTGCTATGTCTAGAGTTTCAATGACTTTCTTTGGAATATGAATTCTACCCCAACGGTAAACTTTTGAAATAATTTCAAAAGTATTCCTTTCTTTTGAAAGTCTTATGATAAGTAAGTCCCCTGGTTCAAGATTTATTTGTCTACACAAGGTAGAAGGGATATTGAAGAATGGTCTTGCAGTTCTTGTATTTACCCTGCTATCTAAGCTACCAAGGATTTCTTCAGTAAGATATAATTCTTTGAAACGAAATGCATCTATGATCTCGTTATAATAGATAATCCTATCATTAACCTTGATATAGCAATTCTTTTCGAAGAAACTCTTTTGATTCTGCATTTTCATAATGGGTTATTCCAGAATACTACGTAAATGATTTATTTATATACTTTAGCTTAACTTGTCCACTGCGGGAGTGGGACAAGAAAATCATGATTTAGTAGTTGATTGGTTTGTAATGAAAATGCAAGGGATAAGTTAAAAGAGTTTAAAGAATTAAATCGAGAATTTACAGATAATCTCCCAGTAATCTGCCAATTAGGTTACCAACTGCATGGAAAAGAATTGCAAAAATCAAACCGTAGTTAATAGCTATAATCCCAGCAAATATGCCGAATTTAAAATTTGCCCATAAATTACTCGGACCAACCCATTTACCTTGATCCATATTTGGGAGATGAATTAGTGCAAAAGCAATTGCGGAAAGAAATAAAGAGATTTCAATGGATTTTGTTATTAAAAATATGGTGTTTATAGCAAGTAAGCGAAAGGCAAGTTCCTCATAGATTG
>Ga0209541_10002331_pt1 | contig 36094 bp, 31 predicted proteins | sample RifCSPlowO2_01_FD_184027 | JGI IMG/M metagenome (GOLD analysis project Ga0209541, IMG submission 184027) | Groundwater microbial communities from Rifle, Colorado - Rifle CSP2_plank lowO2_0.1 (SPAdes) (version 2) | ecosystem: Environmental > Aquatic > Deep subsurface > Groundwater | place...
GACCGTCAAGCACTTTCTGAGAAAGTGCTTGACGGTCTTTTCTATTTGACTCATTTGTGTATATTTGTAATATGGAGGTTACTACCAACATAACACAATTAAATGAAATTTAAATACATTCCTGTTCTCACTCTATCAGTAATGTTTTTGTTTGGGTTCAGTGTTTCTAAAGCCGGGGCAGCATCAGATTTAAATAATAATAGCATCGATGATAATATAGAAACCGAGGTAATCGTAAACTCAAACCAATCTTTAGAAGCTGGAGAATATTTTTTCAATAATTTAATAATTACAAACAATGCAACCTTAACCCTGCAAGGTGATCCAAATTCCAATTCAGTCTTCAAAGGTGTAAAAATAAATGCCATCAATATTACAATAGAAAATAGCGCCTTAATTTCAGCTGATAGGCAGGGTTATTATCCTCTGTCAGGACCAGGCACTCCACCCCCAGAACTCTATACTTCGGGAGCAAGTTATGGTGGCACAGGTTGGAACGGCGGAATTTACGGTTCGGCAAAATATCCAAAGGACTTGGGTAGCGGTTCGCCATACAACGGCAGAGGAGGTGGTGCGATTTGGCTAGTAGTTAGTGGTAATTTTTTAAATGACGGGATGGTAACGGCAGATGGAGGTGGTTCGGCAAGTGGTGGAAGTGTATTAATCGAAACAAATAATTTTTTCGGGACAGGAAATCTTACTGCTAAGGGAGGTAGCTATTCTTCTTCATCAGTTTATATTGGTCAGGCCGGAGGAGGTCGAATTGCTATTTACTATGATTTTTCCACTTTTTCAGGTACAGCGAGTGCATCTGGTGGTTGCGGTAGCTTAGGGATAGGCTACCCTTATAGTTGTGCAGGAAGCGGGACAGTGGGTTTTTTTGACTTAACCAACAATAATTTACACACAGGTTTGTCATGGCGGTTTCAAGCAAACGACAGTCCGTTCAATTTAAATTTTATTTATGCAAGTAGTTCAAAGTTAGAATCAGAAAGTGGCGCGTCCGTTAGTGCTCCAAATTTTAATTTGAACAATTCATCGTTTACTATTTCTGGCAATCCTACATTTACATTAACAAACATATTTTTGGACAATAACTCCATTTTAACTTTATCTGGCAGTGAAACGATAACAAGCGATAATATTGTTCTAACAAACAGCTCGAATATTACCGTGCCACCCGAAATTATTCTCTCGTTGACTGTAAAAAATTTAAATATTGATGGAACTTCAACTGTTTCAGCTGACGGAAAAGGTTATGGGTACGAGCAAGGGCCAGGGGCACCCCAAGTTTATCAGTCGGGTGCAAGTTATGGTGGTGTCGGTGCTGGCAATACTATCACATCAACTTATGGCTCGGCCACAGCACCGGTAGATTTCGGCAGCGGTGGTAGCGGGTATCGTCCTTTCGGTGGTGGAGCGATTAGATTGGATATTACCGATACGTTGTTAAACGATGGAGTAATCTCTGCAAATGGAAATAATACTTCAAGTGGTGGCAGTATTTACGTGACCGCTAAAAATTTAGCAGGAATCGGTACATTTACCGCAGATGGCGGTTCGGGCTACTGTCCAAATATTTGTTTTCTTAGTGGTGGTGGTGGCCGAATAGCAATTTACTATGATTCATCTGTATTTACTGGGCAAGTTACAGCTCTGGGTGGAATATTTTGTTATTACGGTTGCGCAAAAGCCGGCGCCGACGGAACGGTGGTGATGGAACAATCAGCATCCCCACCACCCACTCCAACCTGCTGTTCAAACGTTCTCTTTATTCCTGGTCTTGAAGCGAGTAGGTTGTACAAAGAAAATTTCTTTGGCGGGGAGGATCGGTTGTGGGAGCCAAATGCGTTTAACGATATTAATGATTTATATTTAAATAGCGCGGGTCAATCAATAAATCAAAGCATATACACAAATGATATCATTGATAAAACATTATTTTTTAATGTTTATAAATCTTTTATCTTAACCATAAATAACCTAGTTTCATTGAACATAATTTCAGACTGGAAAGCTTATGCATATGATTGGCGACAAGGAATCGATGATTTAATTCAAAATGGAACAAAATACAACAATGATCAAATATTTACTTTGATAGGGACATTACAGTCTCTCGCTAATTCATCACAAAGCGGAAAAGTTACCATTATAGCTCATAGCAACGGGGGACTACTGGCAAAAGCTTTAATAAAGAAACTCGAAGATATGAAATTAACCGGACAAAATAATTTGATAGATAATATAGATAAATTAATTTTGGTTGCTTCGCCTCAAATAGGCACACCAGATGCTTTCTCAGCCATTTTGCATGGTTACAAACAATCAATACCCGGTGGTTTGATGTCTGAATCAGAAGCTCGTAAACTTGCTCAAAATATGTCTTCTGCCTATGGTTTATTGCCATCACAAAAATATTTTGAGCAATCAGGAATTGCTAATTTGGCAATTTTTGCTTCAACATCCCCACAAATTTACAGAACGAATTATGGTTCAGATATAAACAATTATCCAGAAATGCATAATTTTGTTCTAGGTTTAGAAGGCAGAACTCAACCCCTTGAAACAAATCTTATTTCTCCAATATTAGGAAATTCTACATTACTTACTCAAGCTGAAAGTCTTCATAATTCAATAGATAATATGAGTTTTCCTGTCGGTCTAACAGTTATCAACATAGCTGGTTGGGGTAAAGACACTGTTGCTGGTATTACATATACAAATAACGATATTCAACCAATATTTTCATTTAAAGGAGACCAAACAGTAGTCACAAAAAGTGCGCTTTATGGTTCTGGTATAAAATATTGGTTAGATTTGAGTAATTCAAAATTAAATCATAAAAATATTCTAGAAGATCCACAACTTTTATCTTTTCTCGATAGTCTTATTGATTCGCAGGTATCAACTCCTTCTCTTACTGATACAGAACCAGTGCAGTTGGGTAATCGTCTGCACCTAAGCGTTCACTCTCCTGTATCTATTGGTGTATACAACAGTCAAGGAAATTTTACTGGTAAGGTCTGTGACGATGTAACTTTAATTTGCAACATAATCGAAGATATTCCAGGAAGCACATATTTTGAATTTGGCGAGGGGAAATATGTAAACCTTGGTCAGGGTAATTTACAAAAAGCAGTGCTTATAGGAACAGATGTGGGCACATTCACGTTTGAGTCACAAGTTGTTACTCCAGACGGCACATCCAACATTTCGTCATTCATAGACATACCAGTCACAACTCAAACTCAAGCAGAAATAACTATAAATCAAACCAGTGGAATTCCACAACTAAAACTTGATGTAACAGGGGACGGAATGACAGACTTTACTCTCGCTCCGAGTGCTGTTTTTGACCCAATCACATATCTGCAAATAATGAAAACCACTATCGATTCATTAGACATTACTTCCGCCAAGAAAAAAGCCTTCGGCTCTCGAATAGATAACGCTATCAAACTGATTCAGAAAGGTAAGATAGATAAGGCTAAATTAAGGGCAGATAAATTTAAGTCAGTTTTAGAGAAAGTAATATCAAAACCCGATCCAAAGAAACCAAAACCCAAAAAACTCTCAAAAACTGATGCACAGCTCTTACTTGATATGTTGAACCAACTATTAGATAATATTAGTTAATATGATTAAAAAATTTAAAATTTCTTACATAGTATTTATACTCTCTGTCTTATCTATTATTCTCTTGGCACTCAACTTTTTCTCTATCGGTATGACAATAGTAGGTCTTTGGGATTTTAGTAAATATTATATCCCGATAATTATTTCATTATTACTGGTAGACAGACTACTTAATAAGAATATTAACACTAAATATTTTAAGATGTCTATAATTCTTAATTTGGTTTATATAGTGATTATACTTGTTGAAGTTATTAACTTTCACTACTAGTTTATTGGTTTTGCTACTTACTACAAAATCTGAAAGTTTTTTGACTTGTTTTTGTTTATTTTGTGGAGTATTGTATAGTAAAAGCAATTAAAATTAATGAAAAAATATCTATCAATTTTAATCATATTAATAGTTATTTCTCCTTCAATTACTTTGGCGGCATGGTGGAATCCGCTCAGTTGGTTTAATAATTGGAGTATTTTTCATAAAGAAGATAAGACTCAAGTCTTAGAAGGACGGATAAAAGAGCTCGAGGATAAGTTGAATAATGTTGCAACTTCAACAAATAATCCATTAACTACAGCAACAAGCACCGCGACGACTACAGTGAAAATTAATCCGATAGTGATAAAACCTAAAATACAATCTAGTACGATTGTAAAAGTAGAATCGTCTAAACCAACAACCAAAACTTTCACCTTACAAAATGGAACTGTTGTTGATGAATTCGGTAATATTGTGAGTGGAAAGGTTCAAGATGAAGTTATTGTATCAAACACATCTAAAACATACACTGACCAGCAAATTTCTAATCTATTTAACTCGTCTGTTGTAAAAATTGAAACTGATGCAGGTTCTGGCAGTGGTTTTATCTACGATAAAAATGGAAATATTTTAACAGCAAACCATGTTGTAAAAGGGTTTAACAATGTAAAAGTTAGATTGATGACCAACGAGTCATTCGAAGGTGTTGTTGTCTGGTCAAATGAATATGATGATATAGCTGTTGTAAATATTGGAAAAGTTGGTGCTCCATCAATGCTCCTAGGAGACTCCGATTCATTACAGATTGGTGATGAGATGATTGTGTTAGGATACCCTCTCGGTTTAGACGGCATGGTTCTTTCAAAAGGAATATTGAATAGTAAACAAAAAGGGAGTAACTATACTTTTCTTGGTACAGATGCAAACACTCAGCCAGGTAGTAGTGGTGGACCTTGGTTAAGTAGAAAAGGAGAAGTGGTGGGTCTGCATGTTATGGGCATAGGACCCCAAATACAAGGTATAAAGGTGAACCAGGGATTAAACTTTTCGGTTCCAATCAATTATATTAAGGCAAAGATTCCTTACGACTTAAAAAGTTCCTACACATTTAGTTCACAATCAACTTCTTCCAATTTTCCACCTGGTAGTTCAATAAATCTCAAGAAAAGCATACAGTATTCTGTGGACTATAATCCCAATCTAAGTTGTAATGAATTGGGTCTCTATGCTATAGACCTAGAAATTTGTAATTTATATAAGAATCATAAAAGTGAGTACACTTGGGTAGTTATTGAGGATTAAAGTTCGCAAGAAGTTCGCAAGAACCGTTCTCGCGAATACTCGCGAATACATATCAAAAATTGGATACTTGTAACTAGCAAGGACTGTAACTAGCAAGGACGGTCCTTGCTAGAGGTCTTGAAAATGAAGCCGGATCTGATATCATTCAACATGAGTAATGAGAGTCGGCATTCTATGATACGAAAGTGTTATAGACAGTGTTGTGATTAAAGTCCAGTCATCCGCCTTGCCTGTCCCATAGCGAGCTTCGCTCTACTACTGGGGTGCGGTGGATTTGTCCCAAAGACAAAGGGTAGCTGGTAAAAAGCAATGGTGGCTTACGGGTCTACCGAGAGCCTCGATGTGAGGGAACTTGCAAGAAGTTCTAGGCGCCGATTTTTAACTTCTAAGGTTTGTTACTCAAGCAAAACTCCCTAAATGGGTGAGAAGTCATGTTATGACTTCGCAAGACCTTTCGCGTTTTGTACTCAAAATGCGAAAGGTGTACAGCTCCTGTAAAGGAGTTTTTGCATTATTATTCCCAAAAAACTTACGTTTGGTCATAAAACCCATTACCCAGAACAACTATTCTAATATTCTCAAGAATATGAGAATGGTGTATTATTAATAATATGAAAACCACAAAACAACTTGAAAGGTATTTCAAAGGAGCTGCAAATCATCGTCGAATAGAAATTTTAATTATTGTCAAAAAACATAATGGGTTAAATTTAGGGGATATGGTTGAAATGTTAAATACTAATATAAAAACAACATCTGAACACACCAGACGACTTGTTCAGGCAGGTTTATTAAATAAAAAATACCAGGGTTTAGAAGTAGCACATTACCTGTCTCCTTATGGTGAAAAGTTTCTATCGTTTATGAAAACATTTTAGTATTCTCGTATTCTCAAGAATATGAGAATACTTTTGAGCTGGTTAGATTAGAGATTTTATTATATTATAATAAGTACTATGGCATATATATTTGTTGGGCTTGGGAATCCGGGAGAAGAATATGAAAATACTCGGCATAACACGGGTAGGAGTCTTTTAGCTGTGTTTGGAAAATCAGTCGGAGCGGAGTGGAAGGAAGACAAAAAACTCAATGCTTTTGTAGCCAAAGTGAAAATAAGGAAAATCCCGGTAACTTTAATTTTGCCGAATACTTTTATGAACAAATCCGGCAATTGTCTTAAACAAATAATTGGCAGTCAGAAAGCGGCGGAAAAGCTCATGGTCATTTATGATGATTTGGATTTGCCTTTTGGCACATCAAAAATTTCTTTCAATAAATCTTCGGGTGGGCACAAAGGCCTTGAATCAGTGATCAAGGGAATTAAAACTGAAAAATTCGCTCGCATCCGCGTAGGAATTTCTCCGACAACAGGAACAGGTAAAATTCGGAAACCGCAAGGAGAGGAAGCAGTGACCAAGATCATACTTGGGAAGTACAAATCGGAAGAAATACTTCAGCTCAAAAAATTGTCTAAAAAAATAGAAAAGGCACTGGAAACATTCGTATCGGATGGGTTGGAAAAAGCCATGACCAATTTTAATTAATAAAGATGGCTATCACAGTCGTTCTCACCGCTATTTTGTAATTTATTACTCTACTTTTTATCTGGATCAACGAATGAAAGTGTCATCTTCTTCTCTTTTGGATCAAAAATGCCGATTTTGAATTTGTAACTTTTGCCAAGTTCAAGTTTGTCGTGGAGTTTCTCATCGCTGCCGAATTCGGAGATATGCACCAAACCGGCGATGCCTTCTTCGATCGAAGCCAGAGCGCCGTGTTTGTTAAACTTAATGACCACACCATCCACAATGTCATCCTTTTTGTATTTTTTCTCGGCTTCTCTCCAAGGATTCTCTTTCAAAGCTTTGATTGATAGGGAAATCTTACCTTCTTTTATTTCAATCACTTTTACTTTAACTTTTTCGCCGATATGGAACAAGAGTTTCGGGTTTTCAACCAGAGCCCAGTCAATTTCAGAAATATGAACAAGCCCTTCAAGTCCTTCTTCCAATTTGACGAAGACGCCGAAATCAACCATGCCCGTCACTTCGCCTGTCACCACCTCCCCGACTTCGTATTTGCCGATAATGTAGTCTTTGTTTTTCTGCTCGGGGTTTTTCTCGGAGAAGATGAGCTTGCCTTCCTTTGGAAAAGCACCGATTATTGCCACGGAAATTTTCTGACCGACAAGTTTTTTCAATTCCTCCAAAATTCTGTCTTTGTCGCCGTCTGAAACGCGAGGATAATGCTCGGTTTTAAGCTGGGATGCCGGAAGAAATCCAGAAATGCCCTGCCATGTCAGTATCAGTCCGCCTTTATTGGCTTCGGAAACTGTAAGCTCAAATATTTTTTTGTCACGGATGGCATCCTCGGCCTCGTTCCAGATCAAAGCCTGGCGGGCTTCTTTGAGAGAAATTTCAATGTAGCCGTCTTTGTTGGATAAACTTACGACTTTTCCGGCCACACTGTCGCCGACATTTATTTTTTTTATAATATCGCGAGCGTTTATGTATTCACGTCCAAAAATAATACCGGTTCCAAATGGCGGAATATCAACATACACTCGGGCTTTTTCAATGCCGATAACTTTTCCTTCAATAACGTCGTCTACCGATGGGGGATTGGGACTGGTGGCCAAAACACTTTCCATGAAACTTTCTTTTTTGGTTTCAACTTGCTCATCCTGACCTGCTTCTTGCAAAACCGTCTTTTTTACTTCCTCTTTTTCTTTTAATACTTTTAACATTAGTTTCGTGCAATAAGTTGTTTGCTTCAAACTGAAATCCGGCTAAACCCAACTTTGCTTTGCAAAGTAGGGTCGCCCGATCAAAGCAAGGCTTTGATTTAGGGACGAAGCAAGGTTAAGACTTATTGCGATTAATAAAGCACCGAAACAGTATACAGAAATAGGGCTATTTTGCAAGAATCCGCCGAGCCCTTTTCTTATATACAAAATAGTGGTAGGGTTCAGCTAGAAAGTTCTCGTAAACAACGGTTTCTGGAGGTGTGCCATGGGAAATCTCAAGGGGTCGGCAAGGATCAATGTGATTCGCAACATCGTTACTTGGTGGTCTGGTCTTGGTTGGGCCATTTCTCTTTTTCTGGTTGTCGGGGCTCTCATTGTTTGGGAGTTCGTTACTCCAAGCAAGGAGACTGGTTCTGACTTTTTGTCGGTCACAGCTATATTGATGATGGCAATAAATATCATTGCCACCTTACTCATTGTTCGGGACGTTACGGCAAGAACGCGCTTTTATGCCGAACAAGATGAAGCGTGGTTTGGTCAAAAGTGTTTTGAAGTGCTGGATCTGGCCTACCAGGTTCAAAACACAGCTCTGGCAAGCGCCATTCCTGATGATGTAGTTCGGAAGGGCCTGGAATACTACATTTGGCTCGGGGAGAAATCCTTGCCAATCAAAGGAATACCGGCAACTCCGCAGGATTTTGACATCATGCTCCGTTTTTTCCAAAAAAACGGGCACGCAAAGATCACGACAGACGACTTCGCCTTTCCCGAAAAGTGGGAATGGTGGAAGCGACGAGTCGGGTTCCAGGACCCGTAGAAGGGTTTTGCGCCGGAGTGGGATAGTAGCGACAGCGCCACTAACTCTCTCCGGTTTTTTCTATTTAAAAATTGAAAATTGAAAATTGAAAATTTTATCATAATGCGTTAAACTTAATGCGTTATGATTATCACATACCACGGCGTAGATTTTTTTAAAGTTTCATTTGGAGACATAACTATCGCTGTAAACCCACTTTCAAAAGATTCAAAGTTTAAAAGCACAAAATTCGGCAGTGATATTACCTTGGTTTCGGTTAAAAGCAGTCCGGAACATAACGGAGTGGATGTCACTTCTCGCGGGGACAAAGCCTCGTTTGTCATTAAGGGTCCGGGAGAATACGAAGTTTCGGGGGTTTTCATAAAAGGTTTTCTTTCAAAAACAAAATATCCCGATGGCGAGCATATTAATACTATTTATACCGTTACGCTTGAAGGGATGAGTCTCGGTTTTCTCGGGGCTTTGTCGGAAAAAGATTTGTCAGCAGAAGCCAAAGAAGCCTTGGACGGAATAGACATACTTTTTGCGCCGATCGGAGGCGATGGAGTTCTGGATGCCTCTCCGGCCCATAAACTGGCTGTGCAGTTTGAACCTAAACTTATCATCCCTAGCCACTTTGGAGAAGTAGGCGATAAAAACGCCCTTAAAGTATTTCTGAAAGAAGCTGGTGAAGAAGGAGTGAAACCGGTTGATAAACTGACAATCAAAAGGAAAGATGTTGAGGATATGGAAGGAGATGTGATAGTGCTGGAGGTAGTATAAAAAAATTTTAAATTTTAATTTATAAATTTTAAATCAAATTTCAATTTTTTTAAATTAAAACATTTAAACATTCATTTAGAATTTAAAATTTTAAATTTAGAATTTTCTCATTATGTTTAATGCTCTTGAAAAATTAAGACAAAAGCCGGAGAGCGTCAAAAAACAAATTGCTTTTGCTGTGGCGCTTTCATTTGCCGGTATCATTTTTTTAGTCTGGCTTACCGTTGTTTATCCCGATTTGAGAAAAGAAAAGACCCAAAACGACAAACTTAATAACATGGAAAAAATTCCGGTGACAAGTTTTACTGAAACATTTAGTGGCAGATTTTCTGGAATAGTGGGGGAATTTAAAAAAGTAAAAGAGCTCATATCTTCCTTTAAAATTGGACCGGAATATTATAGAGCTACGACCACTGAAACTGCCGTTTTGTCAAGCACAACAGAGGACAAATCCCTTTGAAAAATAAGCCTAAATGTGCTACAATGAAAGAACAACTCTTTAATTTTCAGGCTTAAACTTTATAGTAAACATGGCTAAAAAAGACACAGAAACGGCGGTCAAATCACCATATAAAAACGTCATTCCCCAAGAGATTACTTCTGAAATGAAGGCCTCTTTTATTGACTACGCCATGTCGGTTATTACCGATCGAGCTTTGCCTGATGTCAGAGACGGTTTGAAGCCAGTTCATCGCCGCATACTTTACGCTATGAACGAACTTCATTTAACCGCCGGAGGGAAAACTCGCAAATCGGCCACAGTGGTCGGAGAAGTGCTTGGAAGCTATCACCCGCACGGCGATGTTTCCGTTTATGATGCTATGGTCAAGATGGCCCAGGATTTCACCATGCGTTACCCGCTTATTATCGGCCAAGGAAATTTCGGCTCAATTGACGGAGATAACGCCGCCGCCTACAGATACACCGAAGCTAAGATGGCTCGTATCGCCTCGGAACTTCTTCACGACATAGAAAAAGAAACGGTTGATTTTGTTCCAAACTACGATGGCACCAAAAAGGAGCCGAAAGTTTTGCCGACAGCCGTGCCAAACTTGCTTTTGAACGGCACTTTGGGAATCGCTGTGGGAATGGCCACAAATATTCCACCCCACAATTTAGGCGAAGTGATGGATGCGGTGGTTTATTTGGCCGACAACAATGAGGCAACGACAGAAGATCTCATGCAATTTGTTAAAGGCCCGGATTTTCCGATTGGGGGCATTGCTTTCAACCAGAAAGACATTGCTCACGCTTACGGAAACGGCAAAGGCGGGGTAGTGGTCAGGGGTAACGCTGAAGTTGTAGAAAATAAAGCCGGGCAATTTCAAATTGTCATCACCTCCATCCCTTTTAGAGTAAACAAACAAGACTTGATTTTGAAAATCGTAGATTTGCATCGCGAGAAAAAAATAGAAGGCATCAAAGATATTCGCGACGAGTCGGCAAAAGATATTCGGATTGTGGTTGAACTGAAAGGCACCGCTCATCCGCAAACAGTTTTGAATTATTTGTATAAGCACACTCCGCTTGAAGATACTTTTCACTACAACATGGTGGCTCTGGTGGACGGCGTGCCGGAAACAGTCTCACTCAAGGGCATACTTGAGGAATTTATATTACATAGGGTGGCGGTCATCAAACGCAGAACGGAGTTTGATCTCAAAAAAGCCCTGGAGCGTGAACACATTTTACTCGGGCTTAATAAAGCATTGGACCACATTGATCAGATTATAAAATTGATAAAAAGCTCAAAAGATACCACTGATGCCCACAAGAAATTGATGACCGAATTTAAGTTCTCTTCCATTCAGGCCAATGCCATCTTGGAAATGAAACTTTCTCGGCTTGCCGGATTGGAGCGAAAGAAAATTGAAGATGAACTCAAAACTGTTCAGGAATTTATAGAACAAATGAAGTCAATTTTAGCCAGTCCGAAAAAAATTCTCGGGATTATAAAAGACGAATCAAAAGAAATTAAGGAAAAATATGGCAACGAACGCCGAACAAAAATTATCAGAGGCGGCGCCCAAGTATTGTCGGTCGAGGATTTAATTCCGGATGAAGAGAACGCTTTGGTTTTGACTGCTGGCGGTTATATCAAACGGACCAACCCCGATGAATTTAGAAAGCAAAAACGTGGCGGGGTTGGAGTGGTGGATTTAGATACCAAAGAGGAGGATTTCGTAACCATGCTTCTTACGGCAAGTACCCACAGCGACCTTTTATTTTTCACTGACAAAGGCAAGGTTTACCAGATAAAAATGTACGATATTCCAGAAGGACGACGGGCTACAAAAGGAAAATCCGTCATGAACTTCCTGCCACTTTCAGAAGGAGAAAAAATTACCTCAATTTTGCCTATGCCAAAGAAAATCAAAGGCGAGGGAAGCTCGCTTATGATGGTCACAAAAAATGGCGTGGCTAAAAAAGTGACTACGTCAAGTTTTGTTGATGTCAGAATGTCCGGAATTATCGCCATCAAACTAGATGCCGGCGACGCTCTTGTTTCTGCTTCGTTTACCCGTAAAAAAGACACAGTTATTGTCGTTACCACAAAAGGCCAGTCAATTCATTTCAAAGAGTCTGATATACGAGAAATGGGTAGAACGGCAATGGGGGTCAGGGCCATTAAATTGCAAAAAGGAGACAATGTTATTTCTGCAGAAACAGTTTCGCATGAATTGAACAACGCCAACATAATGGTCATTTCTCAAAACGGCTACGGCAAGTGCACGGATATAGACGAGTATAAAGTCCAGAATAGAGGAGGTTCGGGAATAAAAACAGCAAAAGTCACACCAAAAACCGGCCAACTTATGGGAGCTAAAGTTTTTGCAGAAGGAGCGGGGGAGATTGTGGCAATTTCCAAAAAATCTCAAGTTATACGCGTGGATGCCAAAGAGATTCCAATTTTGGGTCGCCAAACTCAAGGAGTCCGTGTGATGAAACTCCGCGAAGGGGACTTCATCGCCTCACTTATCTGTTTGTAGTTGTTTCGTGCAATCTCTTACTTGGTATAATTTTTCAGAGCAACCTTAAAAATTCCAGCGAATTTTTAAGGCAAGTACTCGGCCTAAAGTCGTCAAGAACGGGGTGCCTTGACGACACCATGCTTTAGGCCTGCGAGGGTTCTGAAAAACTATACCTCGACGAGATTGTGCTTCAACTTTGTTAATAACCACATAGCATATCAGGTTTTTTCATACTATAATAAGTAGTGAGGTCTTTGCTTTATAGACTTTATAAACTTTTAACTAATTTATATGTTCTCTGACCCGGTTAAAAACATAGCTCAAAGCGGTATCCTGCCCGGCATGGAAGTGGCCGATTTTGGCGCTGGTTCCGGAGCTCATGCTTTGGCGGTAGCCAAGGCTCTGATGTCCACCGGGCGAGTTTATGCTATTGATATTCAGCAGGATTTACTTTCCAAATTAAAAAATACAGCAGTGCGCGAGGGGTTGCATAATGTGGAAGTCATTTGGGGAGATATTGAAAAGCCAAATGGCAGTAAACTCCGAGACAATTCAATGGACTTTGTATTGCTTTCCAACATCCTTTTTCAAGTTGAAAATAAGACGGCAGTGATTGCCGAAGTAAAACGAGTCTTAAAACAAGGCGGGGGGATTTTGGTTGTGGATTGGGCAGATTCGTTTGGCAACATCGGTCCAAAGGAAAGCCAAGTTGTGACTAAAGACAAAGCCAAAAATTTGTTTGAAAAATCAGGATTTCATTTGGATAAAGAAATTTCAGCTGGCACTCATCATTACGGCTTAATATACAAGAAATTATGAAGGATATGAGTATTTTCAAAATTGTCGTGCTGGCTGTTTTTGCCCTGGCTTTTGTGACTGGCGTAATTTTGTTCGCTATTTCAAAAGGATTTTCTTCGCCAGCCGTTAATCTTGTCGTTTGGGGGACGATCCCCAGCGAGGCTTTTGACCTAGCCTACAGAAATTCCTCTATATATAACAGTGAAATAATAAAAATAAATTATCTCAAAAAAAACACATCAAATTTTGACGCCGATTTTGTGGAAAGTTTGGCTGATGGTATTGGCCCGGACATTGTTATCTTAAGGGAAGATTCTATTTATAAAAATCGCAACAAAATATTTGTCATTCCTTATAAAAATTATTCCGAAAGAGTATTTAAAGACAGTTTTATTGAAGAAGGAGAATTGTTTTTAAGTCCGGAAGGGGTTATGGGCGTTCCTTTTATAATTGACCCCATGGTCATGTATTGGAACAGAGATATTTTTTCCAATAATCTGGTTTCCCAGCCTCCCAAATATTGGGATGAAATGAATACTTTGGTAAATAAAATTACCAAAAAAGACAGTGCTGGAAATGTTTTGCAAAGCACTGTAGCCTTGGGCGAATGGCGAAACATCACAAACAGCAAAGAAATTATTTCTCTTCTCTTATTGCAGGCTGGCACGCCTATAGTATCCCGTGATTCCAACGGCGCTCTGATTTCCGTTTTGAACGGTTCGTTTGACCGGCCGATAAAACCAAGCCAATCAGCCATAAGTTTTTTCACCCAATTTTCCAATCCGACTGCTCCGACCTACACCTGGAACCGCTCCCTGCCAAGTTCTCTGAACTTTTTTCTTTCCGGCAATCTTGCCACATACCTCGGCTTTGCCAGCGAGATTTTTTCTATTCAGCAAAAAAATTCAAATCTGAATTTTGACGTAACTTACATACCGCAGATTCGGGACACAACCAAAAAAACGAATTTTGCTCATATTTACGCCCTTGCCATTGTCAGACAATCCAGAGAAGCGCCGAGCGCTTACACCGCTATAAGAGCTCTAACCGAAGCGGGGGCCATCAAAGCTCTGGAGGCGGCAACCAATTTGCCGCCTGTCAGGAGAGATCTTTTGGCGGACCAACCGAGCGACGCTTTCAGAGCGGTTTTTTACAACTCGGCTTTGATCTCAAGTTCTTGGATTGATCCAAATCCAGTGGCAACTGCCAGCATATTTCGTGATATGATAGAAGGCGTAACTGGTGGCAGAGTTCGGCTTTCGGACGGACTTAACAAAGCCAACCAGGACCTTTCGGCTGAATTAAAATAATTATGATTTTGTCGTCTCAAACAAAAAAAATATTCGCCGGTCTGGGGTTAGTAATGTTTTACCTACCAGCCATTGTTTTAGCTCAAACCGTATCCCCGCCATCAACTCCCAGTTCAAATACAGGCATTGTTTACGAGTGCACTAGCGGAGCAGCGGGTGAGTGCACATTCAACGAATTACTTCTGGCAGTGCAAAAAGTGACCAAATGGGGAGCCATTTTCGCTCTAGCCTTTTCGGTCATCGTTATCGCCTGGGCCGGTTTCAACTTAATGGTTTATGGGGAAAATCAGGCAAAACGAAAGGAGGCAAGTACAATGCTTTGGAAAGTAGTTCTAGGCATTGCTTTTATACTTTTAGCTTGGCTCATCGTGACACTCATCACCAAAGGCCTGCTGTTGAAGCCCAATGTCCCGCAACTTTTAAAACCTTAAATCATATTTATGACCCAGTAGTAGAAGTTGGCATAGCACAATGTGCTTGTAAGACCAAATACCAACTTCACTACTGGGTACATCCCGTAGTGAAAATAAACCAAATTTTTAGTAAAATGAGGAATATTAAAATAAATCAGTCAATAATAAAGTTAAAAATTATTAGCAATAATTATTTTCTACTACTAGGATGATTAAAAAAATTACAATAAATCTCATTATTTTTGCAATTTTTCTGGCTCCTTTTTTTGTTCATTCGCAAACTGTTGAGCCACCGTCTTCTGGCGTGACTGGCAGTATTCCAAATCCCACAACGGCCGGAGATGACATCATGAGCGTTTTGTACGCTCTGTTAAGCAATGTGGTTATGCCAATTGCCGCCGTGGCGGTAGTGATTTGGATTATCTGGGCCGGGTTCTCGTACCTTACCGCTCAAGGCAATCCGGCAAAAATAGAGATAGCTCACAAAAGATTGCTTTGGTCGCTTATCGGAGCGGGAATACTTTTGGGAGCGGCCGGCATATCGGAAGTGGTGAAAAGAACGATTGAGTCGCTTTTGAGCTAAACAAAATGAAAAAATTAAATTATTTATTTATAGGACTTACAGCATTTACTCCCCTCATCTCGCTAGCTTTCTCTCTCAAAGACAGCACTTTTAAAGACATTATTGATGAAGTGAAAGGAATAATAGACATACTGTTACCAATATTGGCGGCGGTGGCACTCATAGTATTTTTCTGGGGGTTATCTAAATTTATTCTTCATTCCGGCAATCAGGCTGACTTGGAAAAAGGCAAAAATTATATGTTGTGGGGGATTTTAGCTCTTTTTATATTATTGAGTTATAAGGCCATAGTCTCTCTAGTAGCGACCGATCTAGATATTGGAGATGGAACGACCGTTCCTTATATCAATGCTTTAGACCCCGTAATTAGAACAAGAATGCCCGGGTCTCCCGGGGGGACGCCATAATAATTAACCTCATTTATGATTGGACTACATAGACATAATTATATTAATTTACTATAATAAATAATCATAAACTCTAACGGGATGAAAAATATGATAAAAAAAATATCAATTATCTCTTCAATTTTGTTACCGGCCACCTCGCTGGCCGCTTTGGACGGCTTGAGATCGTTTCTTACGACTTTCGGAGGTCTTTTAAACCAAGCCATCACAATAGTTTTTGGTCTTGCCGTGGTCTACTTTTTTTGGGGTATAGGCCAGTTTGTTCTGCATGCCGGAGACCAAAAAATGCGAGATGAAGGCAAGAAAAAGATACTTTGGGGAGTTATCGCTTTGTTTGTCATGGTTTCAATATGGGGCATTGTTAAGTTTATTGGGGACACTTTGGGTGTAGAAACTGATATTCCAGGCGGTTTGCCAGCCCCTGATTTTAGAGGAGACGTCGTTCTTCCCCCCGGCGACAGGACTTAATAGTTATCCACAAATAGCTTGCCTTTAAGTGGTTTTTGTAATATAATCTGTCCATTATAGGATTAACAATAAAAATAATGAAAAAAGTTATTTATAGCGTATTGACATTGGCGCCGGTGTTGGGTTTTGCCCAAACCCTAAACACTCTTGATAACATTATTGCTTTCATACAAAGAACGGTAAGAACGCTTATCCCGATATTTTTCGGTCTAGCCATCGTTTACTTCTTCTGGGGGCTTATCAAATACATCAAAGCGGCAGGGGATCCAAAAGCCGCCGCAGAAGGAAAGAGCATTATGATTTGGGGCGTTATCGCTATAGCAGTCATGGCTTCTATCTGGGGGCTTGTAGTTTGGTTGCAGGGTGTGTTTGGAATCACAAACGTTGGTTCAGTTACTCCTCCCGGCGTAATCGGTTTATAACTGTATTTAATGTCTGGTTCAAGCGTAACAATCATTCCTTTTCTCCAAAAGGTTTTGGATGTTATTTTAAATCCTTTAATTACTCTTCTTTTTGCTTTGGCTTTCCTCTATTTTGCCTATGGAATAATCAGGTTCCTGTCAGCCAGTGGAGATGATAAAAGCGGAAAGCGCATAGAAGCTAGGAATTCAATCTTGTGGGGTATAGTCGGCATGGTTATTATGTTTTCTGTCTACGGAATAATAAACTTTGTACTCGGAACGTTCGGCATCGGTCCAAATGATGTGGAGACGAATATAATTCCCATAATACAAAGATAAAATTGCCAGATTACACCGGCCAAGGGTCGGTGTTTTCCTAATAAGAAAACCGCAAATAAAAAAACCGCGTCGCCCCCCGAAGGGAACGGCACGGTATGTACTACCTGCATATCATCACCACTTCTCCAGCGGTGACGTCATCAGTCATATACTCGACCGTCCATGTTTTGAAGGTCGGCATATTGTCCGGGTCTAGATTGCGGATTCGGCCGAACGAATCCCGGACCTTCATGGCTTTGTTCGGAATCCCTTGGCAGAGTCTGGAGACATCAAACTTCTCTCCCCAAACGCCCACTGGAGCAATGAGTATGACTGGCTTCAGACGATTGACGCTTCGCGCCTCCTCCGAAGTATTCCACTCGTCCGCCCCATAGTGCAGTCGGATCCAGAGTGCCATCCGAAGGTTACCCTCCAGATTGTAGATGTTGTGGCCGAGAGCGTTGGCTTGTTTCAGCCAATAACCCTCGTTAATCTGCATTACCCCGACATCCCCAGAATTCAACCTTCCTCGAAGCGGAGTTTTTCCATCCGCTTCAAATTGGTTGAACCCCGACTCCAGCTCGGCGATCCGGATCATTTCCTCAACCTCTTCCGGACGAAATTTCTCCGTCCAGAATTTTCTGACAATCTTCTCTCCCCCAGCGTTCAACTCTGGGAAGGGAAGAGTTGAATGAGTGGACGCTTGAACAGGAGTGGTAATCGGTTTTGAGGCAGACCAGTTTCCGGTGGAATACTGGTAAACCACAAAAGCAGTGATGAGCACGAAGATCAGAAACCCCCAGGAAAGGTTGATTGCAACTACCCGCTCTCCAGTCGGTTTTTCCTCTGCCTTTTTCTTCACCACTTTAGGTTCAAACTCGGCTCTTTTTTCCTCGAATTTCTTTGACCTATATTTCTCAGATCGCCCGACACCGAACAACTCGCGCTTAGTCCAAATTGTCGTGGTGACAATGATGACCACCAAAGTCCAGATAACAATAGTGCCCATTGAGCACCTCCATTTGAAATTATAGCATATCAACTAAAAAAGTAAAGCCCCTTCCGATTTCTCGAAAGGGGCTCGTCTGTTTTGAAAGTGCCGATTACTCTTTTGGAGTAGTCGGTTTGTTCTCGGTTGCCTTGAGTGCCGCTTGAGCGCTCAAGATTCCAGACATAATGGACATGTCTGCCGGGACGATGACAGCCTTGCCGTGTTCCAGTCCTGCTTTCCAGGCTTCGGTTCGAACGATGAGCTCCCCGCCTGGTTTACTGACGGCTTCAGCCATAGCAGTCATTGCTTGGGCTCTACCTCGTCCAAGTGCTGCCTCTGCAGCACCATCACCCTCACCTTCCTTGAGCAGTTCCACTCGCCTGGCTTCGGCCAATCGCTCTCTTTTTTCTCCCTCACTTTGTCCTTGGAGAACAGTTGCAGTTGCATTACCTTGAGCTTTTGCGATGATCTCCGATCTGTCCACCAGGCCGGAGTTTGTTCGGTGTGGGATACCTAGATCCTTGACTCGCACAAGGAGGATATCAAGTCCCCAAGACGGTTGTGATTTCTTGCCCTCCACCCCTGCCCCCGGTTTCTTGTCAGTGTAGGGATCTCCTACCAGGGTTTCCACGGCCAGTTTTTGCAAGTCTGAAATCTCGTCAATCTCGCCGGTGGCTTTTGCTGCGAAAGTTTTTCCCGCTATGTTTTGCAGGGAAGTTATGCAAGTAGCGATGATTCTTTCAATCGCCGCTTCAAGACTTCCGACTTCCACGATGAGTGCCCGAAGATTCACAACCCGCATCATAAGGTACTGATGCGGGTCAGTAGTAATGCGCTGAGCCAGAGGATCATTCGCAAATGCTTTGCGATCTTCAGGGGTGATATTTCTAGTTGAAAAAATATCACCCCAGTTGATCCTTACTGGCCTTTCCATCATGAACCATTGGTCAGAGTCAGCTGATTTTTGGGCAAGCTCAATATCCTCTTGGGATTCGAGGGTGCCAAAGCTCACATGAATCTGTCCTTTGGTCACTTTATAAAGCTTCACCGGCCATGGCACCAAAGCCAAACCGGATTTCAAGTCAGCCAGAAAGTAGCCGAATAGCTTGGTAACCGCCATTTCGTTCACATCCACCACTTTGATGGCTGTTATGAAATGACTAACTGAAGCTACGATGGCTGGGATCCACCACTTCCAGTTTTCAACCGTGTATGCATATCCGACCAAAGTCAGAACAAGATACACGATAAGAAGTGTGATGAATGTTGGAATTTGAGATCGCATCCGTCGGTTCTTTTTCTCAAGCAACACATCGCTTTTTGTTGCCGGTGAAATCTTCGCCACTTGTTTCGGCCCGATTCTGATTTCGAGCCAACCACGTTTGATGGCAAAGTACACCGCGGATGCTAGGACTAGAACAGCGCCAAGGCCGATCAGTCCCCAAAACAACCAGATATTCATTTTTATTTCCTTTCAACAAACGACAAAGAACCGAAATTTGACTGTCGAATGACAGTCTCTCAATCTAAAAAAGACACTATCATAGAAATTTAAAAAAGTCAAGTAAAGAAATCTCAAATTTACGGCCCGGTTAAGCGATGTATTTCCAAAGAAATCTCTAAAAATTTTGTGTATAATAAATCATTACATGTCTAAAGTTACTTCTCTTTTTGCCAAAGAGGTTCCTGATTCGCGCGAGAATCCCACAGTTGAGGTTTTAATCTTTTTGGATAAATTTTCCGGTAAAGCCGGAGTCCCATCTGGCGCAAGTACAGGCGCTCATGAAGCATTTTCTCTCCCGGCATCACAGGCAATAAACAATATTAACAATGAAATTGCCAAAAATATAATTGGCAAGGAATTTAACCAAAAAAGTTTGGATGAATTTCTGATTACACTTGACGGTACAAAAAACAAAAATCGCTTGGGAGCCAATGCTATTTTGGCTGTGTCACTTGCCTTTACCAGAACAAGCAGCGCCGAAAAAGGTTTGGAACTTTACGAGTATATCGGGCAACTTTCCGACAACTCGGATTATAAAATTCCCCAACCAATGTTTAACATAATAAACGGCGGCAAACACACCGACAATGGCTTGGACATCCAGGAATTTATGGTTTGTCCTATAAAGTTTGAAACAATTCGTCAAAAAATTGATGCTTGTCAGAAAATAATTGTTTCTCTTAAAATCATATTGGAAGACAAAGGATATGAAATAAGTTTCGGCGACGAAGGAGGCTTTGCTCCGAAACTTCAGTCAAACGAGGAAGCTTTGGATTTGATTCTTTTGGCTATTAAAAATGCCGGTTTTTCCACCGAGCAAGTCAAACTGGCCATTGACGTTGCCGCATCAACTTTTTATAAAAATGGCGCCTATCAGTTGAAAACCGGAGGCTATCGAGTAAAAACCAGAGAAGAAATGATAGACTGGTACGAAAATTTAATTTCAAAATACCCGATAATTTCAATTGAAGACGGATTGCATGAGGAGGATTTTGACGGCTTTTCGGAAATGAGTGAGAAACTGGGAGACAAAATCATGATTGTCGGAGATGATTTGACTGTAACTAATATTTCGAGAATAAAAACAGCTTTAGAAAAAAAAGCCATTAATTCTGTTATTATTAAGCCAAACCAGATAGGCAGTCTGACCGAAACTTTAGAGTCCATAGCTTTAGCTATCCAAAACGGCATAGTTCCTATCGTTTCCCACCGGTCTGGAGAAACCCTCGATTCGTTTATAGCTGATCTGGCAGTAGGTCTCGGATGTCCTTATTTCAAATCAGGATCTTTGGTCCAACCGGAAAGAATGTCAAAATATCAAAGACTTGTTGAGATTGAGAATATTTTACAAAAAAAATGAATTCAAAAGCACAAATCATCGTCACAATAGGAAAATCCTCCGAAAACCCTGAAATTTTTAGAGTAATGCTCTCTGCCGGACTGGATTTAGTCAGATTGAATTTTTCCTGGGGGAGTTTTCAGGAGAAAAAAAACCAGATTGAAATGGTCAGGGTGGAATCGGAAAAGCTTGGCAAAAAAATTCCCATTATTGCCGATTTACCTGGTCCGAGAATTCAAATCAATGGCGAGCATACTTATGATAAAACAGCAGTGGTTTCTTTTACACCTAGGGATCGCCAATGTCTTGAGTTTGCTGTTTCGGAAAAAATTGACTTTGTGGCGCTCTCTTTTATCGGCAGTGCAAATGATGTGGCTTTATGTAGAGAGGCCATAAAAAGTTTTGGAGGCAGTCAATTAGTAATTGCAAAGATTGAACGAGCTCTTGCTGTGGATTCAATTGATGAAATAATAAATGCCGCTGACGCAGTAATGATTGCCAGAGGCGATTTGGGAAAGGAAATTCCTCTGGAAAAATTACCGTTTATTCAGGAAAAAATAATCAGAAAAGCAAAACAATTGGGCAAGCCGGTTGTAACCGCAACAGGCATGCTTTTGTCCATGACCGAACATAATGAGCCGACTCGTGCAGAAGTGGCGGATGTTTTTGAGGCTATAGTGGAAGGATCGGACGCAGTTATGCTTTCCGAGGAAACTGCCAGTGGCAAATATCCGGTGGAGTCGGTCAAGATGATGGAAAAAATAGTTTTGGAGGCGGAAAAACATCTGGGAGATAAGGCTGTTATCAATGATCTAAGCAATATGAAGAATAAAGAGATAAAAATGGGAAAACTTGTTATTGTCCGTCATCACGAATCAGAATGGAACAAACTCGGTTGGTGGACTGGAAGCAGAGATTCTCACCTCACTCCCTACGGTTTTGAAAAATCAAAGGAAATGGGGGAATTGGTTAAAGATATTTGTTTTGATTATGCTTTTGCATCCATGCAAGTCCGCTCAATAGAGACTTTGTCGTCAATGCTTTCTATTTGCATGGCCGACGGGGAATTACCTACGGAGCATGTCTCCGAGCTAAACGAGCGTGGTTATGGCGATTACACCGGCAAAAACAAATGGGATATGGAAAAACTGATAGGCACCGAGGAGTTTGATAAACTACGTCGAGGCTGGGACTATCCCGTGCCGAACGGCGAGACTTTAAAGATGGTCTATGAAAGAGCCGTGCCGTTCTTTCTTGAGAGAGTTTTGTCCCTGCTTAAGCAGAACAAAAATATTTTAATAGTTTCTCATGGCAATACAGTTCGGGCTCTTATTAAATATATTGAAAATATTGCCGATGCGGATATGATAAATATTGAAGAGCCGATCGGCACCATTCTTATTTATGATTTAGACGGTGAAGGTCATAAAATAAATAAAGAAATTAGAAAAGTTGAGTCAGAAGTTAATGCATAAAAATACCATGAAAAAAATATTTATAACAAGAAAAATCCCTGAAATAGGAATTAATATGCTAAAGGAAAAAGATTACGAAGTGGATATTTGTCCGGTAGAGAAAGTGCCAAGTCAGAGCAAACTCATGGGACATCTTAAAGAAAAACCGTATGACGCCATCATCTCCCTTTTAACCGACAAAATTGATGCCAGTATTTTCAGAGCCGCTCCTAATGCAAAAATCGTGGCCAATTATGCCACCGGTTACAATAACATTGACCTGAAAGATGCAAAGAAGAGGGGAATTGTGGTGACAAATACCCCAGGAGTTTCCAGTTTGGCTGTGGCCGAGCATACCATGGCGCTCATGCTAGCATTGACTACTAGACTTATTGAAGGTGATAAATTTGTTGTTGCTGGTAAATTTAAAGGTTGGGCGCCGGATAATTTTATTGGCACGGATTTGAGCGGTAAGACAGTGGGTATAGTGGGTGTCGGCAATATTGGCGGAAGGGTAGCCTATATGGCACATCATGGATTTGGCTCCAAAATTATTTATACAGATGTTGTCCAAAATACAAAAATAGAAAGCGATTGTGGAGCGCAGAGATTTAGCGATTTGAACGAACTATTGAAAGTGGCCGATATTGTCAGTTTGCATGTGCCTCTTTTGGAATCCACACATCATTTGATAAACGAAAGTCATTTGAAACTGATGAAACCGACAGCATTTCTTATTAACACTTCCCGCGGTCCGGTGGTGGATGAAGCGGCTTTGGTCAGAGCTCTGGAGAGCAAAACAATCGCCGGAGCAGGCCTTGATGTTTTTGAATTTGAACCGAAGTTGGCAAAAGGATTGAGGAAATTGCCGAATGTTGTACTTACTCCTCACATCGCTTCAGCCAGGGAAAGTGCTAGAAGAGACATGGCGGTCCTGGTCGCCCAAGATATTATCGATTTTTTTGAGGGCAGGGAACCGAAAAATAAGGTAGTCTAAAAAATAAACCATGAATCGTTATATTATATTTTGGCTGTTTGTGTTGCTTGTCTTTACCGCGGGTTATTGGTATCGAACTAATGAAGTGTCCGAGCCTGAGACTGCTTCTATAAAACTTTACTATTATAATCCGACTAAAGATATTGGTCCGGGAGGAGTGCAGTGTAGCCGCGCTGGCTTGGTGGCTGTAGAAAGATCAATACCAAAAACTTCTACTCCTCTTACAGATTCAATAAAACTGCTTTTGAGAGGGAAGCTAACCGCCGAGGAAAAAGCTCAAAGTATTACCACAGAATTTCCACTTACCGGCCTGTCTTTAGTCGGCGCTTCCATAATCGGCAGTGCTGCTACGCTGACTTTTTTCGATTCTCAAGGCGGAACCGTAGGCGGCTCGTGTCGAGTGGCAATTCTCTGGTACCAGATTGAGGCAACAGCCAAGCAGTTTCCGACTGTCACATCTGTCCGCTTTATGCCGGAAGAACTCTTCCAGCCATAAGAAATTTTTGATGTGGCGTGACTGATGCGGAGTGATGTGGAGTGATTTACACCCATACGTTAAATATATGCTATAGCATATATTTAACGTATGGGTGAATAAATTAAAGATATCAACTACTGTGTGGTTTCTATAATAAGTGCGATACCATATATTATTTTATTGTGTCGCGAGGGAGACTTGAACTCCCACCTTCTTGTGAAGATTAGCTCCTGAAGCTAACGCGTCTACCAATTCCGCCATCGCGACAACGATGCTTTATTCCGCCACCACGGTAATGTCTTAATTATATATTAATATTGGAAATACTTTTAAATAAAATAAAACTCGCTAACATAAGTCAAGTAAGTTCGGAAAATTATTTTTGGTACGGAAAATATGTTGATAAATATAGATAAACTCCGAAGTGGGCAAGGGGAGACTCGAACTCCCAATCCTTACGGAACCAGTTCCTAAAACTGGCGCGGCTACCAATTACGCCACTTGCCCAATTAATAAACAAGCGAAATTATAACATATTTTGTATAACATAAATAGTTCTATATCTTACGATATATCGTAAGATATCAGAATTGTGATGTAATAGAATCCGATTGGATTGAGAAATTACAAAAAAAATGTTATCAATATATATTGACGCGCCCATAACTCAGTTGGTAGAGTAGCTCCCTCTTAAGGAGAATGTCCCAGGTTCGACCCCTGGTGGGCGCACTAGGCAAAAATCCTCAACTGCTCGAGGATTTTTTTGCACTAGTGCGAGACGGAGACATGTTTTGCTAGTAAACAAAACAGTCGAGTCGGGGTCGTGGAAATTTTTAAGCGACGGCGAAAAAATTATTCCTGACCACAAAAAATCAACTACTTGCAATTTCCTACGTGGTGAATGTTTATCGGTCAGCTCGCACTCATTTTAGCAGAAAAGGAAGCCTCTAGGGTAGTCATTCGGGGCTGATTTACCCCTACATTCACCCCTACATTTGCTCTGTACCGGAATGTAGGGGTATCTTGTCTCGATATCCGCTTCAACGCTAGCTTTTTGCCACCTCCTCTTTGAAAATCCCAAGTCCGACTTCACTCCGCTCCTCCTTGCTAGTCGTCGCTCCGTGAAATGTCGCGGGTTCGCGTTTGGGTGGCTCGGCCTTCTCTCCTGTTCTGCTATTTCTTTTTGCTCGTTGGTGGGGGGTAAGACGAAGAAAAAAGGATAGAACAGGAGAGAAGGCCTCGATTGGGGGTCGCCAAGTTGTATAATTTAGGGTAATTGCCATGTCTAAACCACGTCGTCAAAAGTTTGTCAGAGGTGAGGCCAGCGACCCCCTCCGATTGCAGCCCCGCGACATCGCACTCCTGCGTGATGTGGCAGAGTTCCGCTTTCTGAATACGGAGCAACTTGTGTCTTTGCACGAAGGAAGCGACCGCAACATCGGGAATCGTTTAACTCTTCTTTTCCAACACGGCTATCTTGATCGCCCCGAAGTCCAAAAAGCGGCGCGCCTCATTTCCTCCCATATCGTATACTCTCTCGACCGGAAGGGTGCGGAGGTATTGGCGAAGGACGCGCAGGAGCGCGAAGGGATTTTGCGCCGCATCCGGGAGGTTCAGCACACGTCGCCCCTCATTGCCCACGCCTCGATGACTTCGCAGTTCAGAGTTTGCCTTACACTCGCGCTGAAAAATCGTCCCGATGTAAAACTTACACGCTGGGTGCAGGGCAACGATTTGAAAGTTCTCTTGCGGCGACACGGCGAAAATCCTGAACTCGTGCCAGATGCCTTTTTCGTATTGGAAACGTCTGAATACAAATACCCGTGTTTTCTCGAAGCGGATCGAGGAACGATGACGCAAGAGCGGTTTGTATCAAAGCTCCGAATGTACTGGCAACATAACCGCGAGGAGCGTTTCAAGCAGTCGCTCGGCATTACCCATTTCCGCGTTCTTACTATTACTCCAAACGAGAAGCGAGCGGAGAATCTGTGCCGTGCGGCAAAGGACGCTGATGACCGCAAACAAGGCAGTGGTATGTATTTATTTCTCTCCGAAACGGCATACGGCACGGCTACGCCGGACGGACTGTTGAAGGCGGTATGGAAGTGTCCGAAGGACGAGACTGTGCGCTCGATTATTGAATGAGTTAGAATAACATTATGCCAAAGAAACAGACCTCAAAACTCGATGAGATATTGAATGAGTTAGAATAACATTATGCCAAAGAAACAGACCTCAAAACTCGATGAGATAAAGTGCCCGAAGTGTGGCGAGCTTATCCCTTTAAGCGAAGCTCTTCAGCATCAAATTACCGAAAGGATCGAGTATGAGTCGGCTGAGAAAATCGGAGTGAAAGAAGATGAGATTCGCGAACGCGAGAAAGAACTGCAAAAACGAGATAAGGAATTAGCCCAAGCCAAAAAGGATATTGATAAATCCGTCGAGGAGGGTGTAAAAGTGGAGCGAGTGAAACTCGAAGAGGAACTGAAAGAAAAAGCGAAAGAGGACGCCGCCCTTGAAGTTCAAGATTTGAAAAATCAAGTTTCGGAGAAGGAAGAAAAACTAAAGAAGGCCGAACAGACGGAGTTGGAATTGAGAAAACGAGAACGTGCTCTTGAAGAACGCGGGAAGACGCTTGAACTTGAAGCCGAGAGAAAGCTAGGCGAAGGGAAAAAGAAAATGGAGGAAGATATTGCAAAACGGATATCCGAACAACATCGGTTGAAAGAAGCGGAGCGGGACAAGATTATAAACGATTTGAAAACCCAACTTGAAGACGCTCATCGGAAAGCGGAGCAAGGATCACAACAGTTGCAGGGTGAAGCGAAAGAGCTTGATCTGGAGAAATTTCTTAAAGAAAGTTTCCCTTACGATGACATTATTCCCGTCCCCAAAGGGGTGCGGGGTGCCGATGTTATTCAGAAGGTAAAAACTCGCACTGGCAACATTTGCGGAACCATTTTATGGGAATCGAAGCAGACGAAGAGTTGGAGTGATGGGTGGGTTTCTAAATTGAAAGACGATCAACGGGAAGCAAAGGCGGACATCGCCGCTATCGCAACCGAGGTTATGCCTAAAGACATTGTAAGCTTCGGCAATCGGGGCGATATATGGATTACTAAAACTGAATTCGTCTTCGGTTTGGCAACCTTATTGCGCGACACTCTTATCCAAGTAGCAACGACAAAACTTATGTCGGAGAGTAAAGACGAGAAAGTTGAGATTCTGTTTCGTTACCTCACCGGGTCGGAGTTCAGACAAAAAGTGGAAGCCGTCGCGGACGCGTTCGTTGTAATGAAAACTGATCTTGATAAAGAAAAACGCGCCTCAATAACTCGCTGGGCAAAACAAGAAAAGCATCTCGAAAAAGCGATCGGCTCAATCGCCGGTATGCACGGCGACTTACGAGGTTTAATTGGTTCTTCTATGGAAGCAATCCCACTTTTGGAGTCCGGCGACGAGAATGCCGACAAAGGAGAATCTACTAAAAAGAAGAAGCCTAAAAATAAAAACGAAAATAGTTTACTTTAAACCCATTTTCGTATATTGCTCTGGCCTTGCGGCCTTGAGCTTAATTATTTTCTTAGCGGTTTGAAAAATAACTTTTCTCGGCCATACGGCCTTGAGTTATTTTTTCAATCACGATTTATTCCCCCCCCACCAACGAGCAAAAAGAAATAGCAGAACAGGAGAGAAGGCCGAGCCACCAAACGCGAACCCGCGACATTTCACGGAGCGACGGCCAGCAGGACGGAGCGGAGTGAAGTCGGCTTTCGATTTTGCGAGGTGGTGCTCTGTAAAAGATAATGTTTAATAGGGCTTTCAGCTTTTCTGCCTAGTCATTCGGGCAAGGAGCGACTGACTACCCGCGTGACTAGGTAAAGTGCCTCCATTTTTGCTAAAATAAGTGCGAGTCTCCTTTAAGAGACACACCAGAATTAAAGTAAGGTCAGTTTTAGAAATTTTTTCTTTGGCGTTCGCCAAAGAAAGCCAATGGTTTTGGGCAATTCCGAACGCTCCGCGTTTTTTAAGGTGAGGTTCACGAAAATACAAAGCCGAAGATTTTTTGGAAGAAGATTTTTTTGGAGGGGAGGTCGGTAACGCAAGATATAACCCTTGCCCCACCCTTCCCGTGCGCGGGTTATGAAAACTTTGCCGATTTTCAAATCGGCAACTCCCTATTAAGAAATCAGTTTTTTGACCTCCGCAGTATAAGCGACGAGTTGTTGGTTCACAAGAATAAGGTCTTGCACCATGTCATTGTAAAGAGGATACTGTTTTTGAATCTCCTGCGGGGTTTTGTCATTATTTGCATCCTTTTTTAATTCAGCCTCATACCATCTACGAAATTTTGCTTGCCACTTTGTAAGATGAGGCCTCATTCCCTTATTAAGTGAGTCAACCAAAATATCTACAAGTTTTTTTGTGTTTCCTTTTTTCAAATGTCCCGCCGGAATTTCTTTTATTAATGACCTCATTTCAGAAAAGAGTTGATACCAAGAATTGTAAACTTCTACAATAACATCATGATCTGGTTCAAATTGAAGCCCCGCCTTGCGAGTTATCAATTCAGCCCATGCCTTGTGTGCAATTTGAGCAACTTCGTGGCTTGGTTTTATTTTTACGCTACCAATACCTCCGAGCGAGATATTGAGTTCAGTTTCTCCCCAAATAAAACTTTTATCCATTGCCCACCTCAATACAAAAATCAAAATTGTAACAACAACTAGAATAGCGATAAGAAAAATGCCGACTTCAATATTGAGCGAAAAATTATCAGATAGCCAAATATGTAGTAACTCATTCCAGTTCATGGTAGGTTTTGTCTATATTGAAGGTGGCGAGTGTTATCAATAAGATGGCTAAATTTCTCCCGCTTGGTGATTGCTTGCTGAATTATATTTGGAATCGGCACGGAAGGCAGAGTTGGATACATGCCCGGCCAATAATATAAATCGGCGTATCCGTTCTGTAGGTGAGCCGCAGTTCGCGGGTGGAGATGTTGGGAAATAAGAGAGAGATCAAATTGGCCGAGCGAATTGTAAGGGCGAGCGGGAAAGGTTGGAAGTAATAAAACGACAAGTCCTTTGTGGCCTCCAACTTTTTCATTTAATGCCGCAGAAATTTCCCAATCAACATGCTTGCGTTTATAAGTATTCGCACCATATAAAGCAAACACGACACTTGAGTTTACAATATGTTCCTCTTGAATAAGCCTTTTAATATACTCATCATCGCTTTCCGGTTCTATATCACCAAAATCAACAGACATACTTATAAAATGATCGCCGTAAAATTGATCAAACGCCTGACGATATTCTTGATCTTCATTATGAAAACTCACAAAAATTTTGTGCTTCTCCGGCTGTTGTGGTTTGAAGGCGTAGTCCATAGTAAAAAATTAAGCTATATTATCTTCCATTTGCTCGCGCGAGTTATCAATCAAATCGTCATTAGTTCTGTTATCAAACGCCACTTGAATTGTTTTTTTGATTGTTTCTTCGCTTTCCGTCCAATCAATTATTGTTGCGAATTTAGTTTTAAGATTATCAGCCAACCTCGCCGGAATGTTGTTTGAATGATATTCGTTTTTTTGATAATCGGAGTGCGTTGGTAAGTGTATGCCGAGTAGTCCAGAATAACCACCAACTTTTTTATTCAGGCCAGCAGAAATTTCCCAATCAACATGTTTTCTTTTCCATGTATTCTGGCCACATAAAACCACAACAACGCTAGCGTCACTTATATAATCGTCTTGAATAAGATGTTTGATATAGTCATCACTGTTATCGCTATCAATATCACCCTCCTCCACGGACTTGTTTATAAATAGGTGGCCGAATAGGCGTTCAAATTCATCCCGATATTTCTGATTACCCTTATGGTAATAGCTGATAAAAACCTTGTGTTTTTCGCTATCCGCTTTATAAGAATTATTATACATAATGGTTAAGTTTCATATTCTATTTTCTTAATTCAACATCCAAAGCAGAACGGAAATTCACCACCTTGCTGTCTCTGATACTTTGAAAATATCCGTTGAAATCTGTCGGAGTAAGAAAGTTGAATTTGTATTGTACGCGCTTTTTATTCTTTCGTAAATACGCGTTTATCCTTTCAAAATGAGCGAGCGCATATTCGTTTTTCTTTTTATTCTCAACTGATGGCTCACTAATCTCGTCGTCGTCTTTAATCTCAACAACCAAAATCAACTTGCCGGTCTTGATGAAAAAATCGGGGTTGAATTTTCCACGCTTTGGATGTTCGCCTTTCTTCCAAAAATAATCAATCTCGTAGAAACTCATCGAGGTTGATTTAATCCATGCGTCAATGTGTTGTGTGTTTTCGGATTTTACTAGCTCTTTAACGAATCTACGCTCATTATCATGATCCGAGACAACAGCATTGAGCGGTGTTTTGAAATCATAATGATTGGCGACTTTTGCGCACTTAAACCCGCTTCCTTCCTCCACGGCTTCTTCGTAAAATTCTTTATACTCATCCGGCATATTTTCTTTCGTCTTGCTTGTATAGAAAATCGTTTTGCCATTTTTCAGGTCGGACGCGCTTGCGCTCTCCTGCGGTCGCTCGGTCGTTGATACCGGATAATAGTTTGTCGGCTCAAAATCATAGCGAACCACTTGCGCTGCTTTTCTTTGAAGCGTTCCGAGCGACTGCAAAAACTTTTGCCGCATATTTTCAGTAATAACCTTGTTGTTCGTTTCTTTCAGCGATTTTTTTACAATTTCCTCCAGTTTTTCAACAGGAAATTGCTTTATGTAAAATTTGCGGTCTTCGCCGTCCACCAAATCCTCAAACCGCTGGAACATAATCTCGGCAACCTCGCGCGTGGTATAGGTCTTATGTTTAATTTTTGTTTTCCATTGCGTTCGCACGCCGGTATCTGCTTCCTCAAACTCAACTGTCATATCCTCCACAGGAAGTTCCGTTGAAAGATCAACATAACCCTTTTTGAACAACTGATATGGCTTCTCCATTTTGTAAGTTTCGGTGCGTGGCTTCGGGTTGTACTCAATGTTCAGCAGTTCGAAATTAAATTCGGATGAGGCAACTGAAAATGTTGGTATTCGTTTTTCAAATTCCAAAACTTCATGGACAAGGTGTCGTATGTCATCCGCCCATCTATCATGATTAAAAACGGTTACCTCTGGCTGTGTGCCTTTCCAGCCGTCCGGCACGCGCAAGCCGCGCCCAAGCACTTGAGCAATAAGCAACTTACTCTCAAACGCTTTTTTTTCGTGAGGGACAATTTGAAAAACGCGCTTTACATCCCAACCCTCGTTTAGCATGGAAACGGAAAAAATCCATTCAACTTTATTGCTTGCGTTGTTTACGCTCGCAAGACGCGGTAAATCCGGCGCGTCGCTGTGAATGACAAGCACCTGCTCGTCAATCTGCTCTCGGCTTTTGCCAGTTTCCTCTTTCAAAAACGCTTTGAATTTCTCGGCTACATCTTTACACCCGCGAATATCTTTTGTAATAACAATGGTGAGCGGGCGCAGTTTGTGCGCTTTCAGCTTGCGCCGGATTTCTTCGTGGCGATTGAGTACCAATTGCCACTTTTCTGTCTCCGGTTGCCTAGTCCGCGGCATTTCGGCTACATATTGTACTTTCTTAACAAACTTTTCTTCCATCGCTTGCCGCAACGAGTAACGATAAATCACATCGGAAAAATACTCGTTGCCGAGATAGCAAGTGCCGGAAACGCCTATCACGTAACGAAAGCCGTAATCCGGATCGGTCAAAAATTCCTTCCAACGCTTCGCTTTGCTCGCTACTTCGTTTGCAACATGGTGCGTCTCGTCGTTCAAAATAAGCGTCCTGTCTCCTTTGCCCTGCAAACTGTCGCGGATTGACGAGCGCACATGAGCGAGAATTGCGTGATAGTTTTCTATGCAAATACTGCCGGACACAATGCTTTCGCTCGCGTTTATGACGCGCGGAGCGTTCACTACTGCGTTTGCGGGTAAAAGGTCGCGCAAATCGGCGTTTCCGGCCAGTAGCTCAAATTTTTCCAGCAATCCGGTCTCAATCGTTGTGGACGGACATAACACTAAAACTCTATCAACAGCGCCCTCGGCAAGCATAATCGCCGCAATACCGTACATCACATAGCTTTTGCCAGTACCAGTCGCCAAATCAAGCGAGGCGGCGAGTTGGTCCGGCAATTGCAAATACCGCTCCATATTTCCAATTGAGCCGTACTTGTCGCGCAAAATTTCATTATGCTCAAAATTCTTTCCAGCCAAATTGCGCAAATCCCGATACTCACCGCCGAGTAAGTACCGCATAGCGGCGCGGATTGCGTTCTTTTGGTATTCTCTATTTTCGCAAAGCTCATCAATAAACGCTTCGTACTTATTTTCGTCCCACTTGCGACGATCAACCGAAGTGCTGACTTCCAGCACTAGGTCTTCATTATGAAATCGTTTTGTTCCGTTTGTTCTTCTTGGCATAATTATTTTTTAGCTTTGGCAGGACGCGCTTTCGGCGTAATCACAATGCGCGATTCGTTGCCGTAAATATCCAAAAATACGAGCATGACATCACCTTTAATTTCTTTGACTGGTAGCTCTATTTTCCACTTGTTATCTTTTATCGCGCTCGCGTAAAACGCTTTATCCAAATCAAACACTTTCCCGTTGTAGTCGTAATCCACCATCACCATTGAAAGCGCATCGTGCTTGCTGATTTTATCTTTTCCGCGCAGGCGCGCCTTGCTCTCAAACTTCTTTATTTTAACAGATATAGCTTGCGTCTTTGCGGCAAGTTCAAGCTCAACAACCGGCGGCTGGATAAAATCAAAACCCACTGCCTCAACAGTTTCGTTGATAGCCATTTCGTCGTTCGGCTGGACGAGCGCGGAAAATTGTCGTCGGTGCAGTTCGTTGATGAAAGAATATGGAATACGAAGCGCGTAATATCGCACTCCATCTATTTCGATATAGTCCTCTTGGAAAAGGAACGCACCGCGCGGAGCAATAATAAAGCAACGATCTCCAACGGCTTTTCCAATGCTTGCGTGCAGGTCTGCGATTGTCCGCTGGCTAATCTGTCCTTCCTTAAAATGATTGAAAACATGAACACTTGAACCTTGCCGCTTGCCGTCCATTTGAAAGCCATGAATTTTGTGCGGCTCGTCTTTGCACTCAAAAAGCTGGAGCGCAAAAAATCGCCAATCTTCCCACGGTAAATTTCGCAAGTTCTCAAAATCGTACAAACCGGCGTTGTAAAGAGTAAACGATTTGGCGGCAAGCGGCTCACCAGTGTTGCCGATATTTTTTTGCAAAGTCAGCATGCGTTTTTGTATTGTATAAATCGCGAGCTTGCCTATATCAATAGCAATCCAACGGCGTTTCAATTTTTCTGCAACGGATACCGTTGTGCCTGATCCGGCAAATGCGTCAAGAATAATATCCCCTTCATTTGAAGAACCCCTAATGACCCTCTCCAAAAGCCGCTCGGGTTTTTGTGTAGGGAAATCTATTCTCTCTGAAGAAATACCTGCAATATGTTGAATATTCCATACATCATCGGCGGCAACGCCCAAAGGATTTGGGACACTCTTGAAACTTCCTCGCTGAATATATCCCTGTTTCTCATGGGCTTCCAATGAGCTTTTTGAGTATGGCTTGTACTGTCTGTTGTAAATATAATTGCTATTACTTTTTGCATACCAAAAAATCGTGTCGTGCATTTGCTGATATTTATCCGATGCCGCAGTCCAACGATTGTAATGCCATATATTTTCATTGACCATGTGCCCCTCTCCAAAAATCTCATCCATTAACACTTTCGCGTAATGACATTTTTTCCAATCAAGATGTAAATAAATGCTTCCGTCGGAGGATAGTAAGTCCCTCATTAACACAAGCCGTTTGCGTAAAAATTCCAAAAACTCGGCTCCTGCGATTTTATCCTGATATGCTTTTTGATCCTGACTTCCCTTAAAATCTCGTCTTGTTGAAAATGGCGGATCAATATAAATCAGCCGAACGCCCGGAGTTCCGTCGGCATTTACCAATTTGCCGTCCGCTTTCATTTGCAAAAGTGTTTTCATCGCTTGCAAGTTGTCGCCGAAAATAAGCTTATTGTGCCAATCAACGCCGTTTTGTCCGAAAGTGCTAACCTCTTGAAACGGCACTGCCATTGTGTCGGCGAGAATTTGCTCCTCGTTTTCTTTGCCGTTATAAACAAGTTCGTATTCGCGGCGTTCTGGCGGGAAAAATTCTCGCGCCCACTCTGCCGGAAGTTCCTCACCGGTCTCGGTGAGCTTCAAGCCCCGTTTCAGCAATTCATATATTTTTTCTTGGCGTTTCTTGTCCATATTATTTCATTAAATCATCAAGGCTAATATCCAACGCCTTTGCGATTTTTTGAGCCGTCTCAATAGTCGGGTTGGGGCTTTCGTCAGTTTCAATCTTGACGATAGTTTGAAGCGACAAATCGGCAAGTTTAGATAACTTGTCTTGAGAAATATCTTTCTCTTTGCGTAAGCGTTTTATGTTTTTGCCTATCGTGGACATATTATACTATAATATAAGTATTGTGCTATAATAGCGTTATCACTTATACCGCAATATTAGCAAATAAAACGCCTTTCATCAATTCTATGAATTATTTCCTCTACGCCCGCAAAAGCACCGATGTTGAAGACAAGCAAGTCCGGTCTATTGATGACCAACTTGCCGTCTTGCGGGCGTTAGCAAAAGAGCAGGGGCTAACAATCATTGCGGAGTTTGTGGAAAAGCAATCGGCCAAGATTCCCGGCCGTCCTATTTTTAACGATATGCTCGCCCGCGTGGAGAAGGGCGAAGCGCAGGGAATTGTTTGTTGGAAACTTGACCGCTTGGCTCGCAATCCGGTGGACGGCGGGCAAATAAGTTGGATGTTACAGCGTGGCATTATCGCTCATATCCAAACTCACGAACGAAGCTACAAACCGACGGACAACATTCTGATGATGTCCGTTGAGTTCGGAATGGCTAATCAATATATTATTGATTTGAGCGCGAACACCAAACGCGGACTTCACGAAAAAGCACGACGCGGAGAATTTCCGAGTGTCGCTCCAATCGGTTATCAGAATAACCCACGAACCAAGAGAATTGATGTTGATAGAAAGAAAGCCCCGATTATACGGGCGGCGTATGAACTATACGCCGAGAATAAATCTCGTTTGGAGGATATATCTATGTTCCTATACGAACGGGGCATACGAACCAAAAAGATTAAGCGTTGGAATAGCAACGGCAATAAGCCCATTAAAAAAGATACGATAAAAGAGATTCTCACGAATACCTTTTATTACGGCGACTACCAATACGGCGGAGAAATTTATCACGGCATACATACGCCGATTGTTTCCAAACAATTATTTGACCGCGTTCAAGAAGTCATAAAAATACGGGGGAGAGGGCAAAAAGCAATCAAAGACCCGCAAGTCCTTTGCGGACTTTTGAAATGCGGCGAGTGCGGGTGTTCCATTACCGCCGAAGCGATAACCAAACAGCAGAAGAACGGCAATATCCACCGCTACATATATTATCGTTGCACCAAGAAAAAAGGCCGTTGCTCCCAACCCTATATCCGAGAAGAAGAACTAAGCGGGCAGTTATCAAATCTGCTTGCCCGCTTTGTGCTTCCCAAAGAATACGCCAAAGCTATGTTGCTTATGGCCGACAAAGACGAGAAGGAAGCCCAAAGCGTGGCGGCGGCGTCCGTCCAAGACCTACGGGCAAAGGTGGCCGATATAGACGGCGGAGTTAGCCGTCTTACCGACCTCTATATTGAACAGGACATAGACCGCGACGCTTACCTTTTGAGGAAGCGCGCGCTTATGTCCGACCGGAAGACCACGGAGGAGCAGATAACTCGTCTTGAACGGAACGCCGCCGGTTGGCTCCAACCTATGCGAGAATGGATAAACGACGCTTCGCGTCTTGATGAAATACAAAAAACGGACGACCTCCCCTCCAAAAAAATCTCCCTCCAAAAAATCTTCGGCTCCAACCTCACACTAAAATCGCGCGAAGCGCGCGGCGTGGCTCAAAATCAATGGGCTTCCTATGAGGAAGCCCATCAAAAAAATTCTAATTCTACCTCTGTCCTATCTATG
>Ga0209541_10002333_pt1 | contig 36074 bp, 35 predicted proteins | sample RifCSPlowO2_01_FD_184027 | JGI IMG/M metagenome (GOLD analysis project Ga0209541, IMG submission 184027) | Groundwater microbial communities from Rifle, Colorado - Rifle CSP2_plank lowO2_0.1 (SPAdes) (version 2) | ecosystem: Environmental > Aquatic > Deep subsurface > Groundwater | place...
ACGGTTCGATCATCGTGAGACCGGGAGTGGAACCGAGCGCGGAAATATCGCGCACGCTCTGGTGCGAATGCCCGGGCGCGGCCGGCAGGAGTCCGGCCAGGGATCCGACATAAATGATTTTTGTTTCCTCGGTCGCGTTATTGTATATCTGCTCGTTTGGCCGCGTAGAGAGAAAGCAGGCGAAAGAATGCACGATCGGCAGTTTCCCGCGCAAAGCGAGTCCCCCTGCCATAGACACCATATCCTGTTCGGCGATGCCGCATTCGAAAAACCGTTCTGGAAACTGCTTTTTGAACTGTATGAGCCCAGTATCTTTCATGAGATCGCCGTCCAAAACCACGATATTCTCGTTTTCCCCGCCAAGCTTCGCGAGCTCCTCGCCATACGCCGCGACGAGTTTTTCGGTACCCCGCAAAACGGCAGGGAGATCAATTTCTGTCCGTTCAAATTCCAGGTTCCCGAGGTTGAGGCGCGATAGTTGAGCGTTAATGCTCGCCGTAAGTTCGGCAAGGATTTTTTCGTAATTTTCCGGGGAGGGCGCTCCCGCGTGAAAATTGTACAGTTCATCCTCGTTCCGGTGCCTGCCGGCCACACTCACACTGCTTCCTTTACCCTTGATAGTATCCGCGATAATAACCTGCGGTTTATCTTTGACTCTTCTGGCTTCGTCAATTATTTTACTCATTTGTACAAAATCATGTCCATCAACGCGAAAAACTTCCCAACCAAAAGAACGAAACTTGTCCTCCAAATTCCCCAAATCGCTGACCTGCCGAACTTCAATATCAGACTGCAGCTTATTATGGTCAATTATAACGGTGATTTCGGACATTTGCCGGCTGGCTACTGGAGCAAGCGACTCCCAAATCTGCCCTTCCTGCAATTCGCCGTCCCCGGTCAGAATGTAAAATCTGCCCTTTTTGCCGCTCAACCGATTCGCCGTCGCCATTCCGCGAGCTTTGGAAATTCCCATTCCCAGAGAGCCGGTATTGGCGGCAATATAGGGAGTGTGAATGTCCGGATGTCCCGGGAGCCCGTCTAGGCGGCGAAGTTTGTGAAGAAAGCTCTCTTCCAGCTTGCCGAGACCGATCAAAACCGAGTAAAGGGCCGGGGCGTCATGTCCTTTGGAGGAAAAAAACGTGTCCGACTCCCGCTCATCTTTTTGATTGGGATTTTTTAGCACTTCCGTCCATAGCCATGTCAAAATATCCATGCAGGAAAAACTGGTGCCCAAATGGCCCGAGCCCGCCTGCATTATCATAGATAATGTGTTGATCCGAAAAATATCCGCCAGAAGCTCGGATTTCTTTACGGGATCCTGCACTCCGTCTTGAACTGTCTTGATTTGCGAAATTGGGACGAACTTCAGTTCGAACTTATCGTGGTGCATCATAGGCGTTTGAGTTTTTTCCGTTGGACCTGCTCGATGGGCAAAATCTCCGGTTCCTTTTCGTGAACTGCAAGAGCGATATTGCGGACGTCCCGGACCAGCCGCCGTAAATCGTCCGGCTCCAGGGAGGCCGCGTGGTCGGTTCCCTTCCAAGTCCGATCCAACGTAAAGTGTCTCTCGATGTGGCTGGCTCCCAAAACCGCCGCCCCCGCGTCTATCGCGATCCCCAGGTGATGTCCGGAAAACCCAATAGATTTTACCCGACTGCCAAAAACACTTTTTAGCCGGCTGATATCGAGTAAAGAAACATTTTCATGCGGCACCGGGTAGCCCGAGACACAGCTGTAGAGGACGGTGTCGCGGTTGCGATTTTTCGACTCCAAGAAGGCAACAATCCGCTCCTCTTCGGCTCGTGAGGTCATGCCGAGAGAGATGTGGATTTCACCGGGAAAATTTTCGCACAAATAGCCTAATAGCTCGAAATTCAAATTGCAGGCGGAAGGGATTTTGAGATACTTGGGATGGAGCGAAACAATTTCTCGAGCCGAAGTCAAATCCCAAACGGAGCATGAGTAGTCGATCCCCAATTCATCAGCAAATTGTTTGAGCTCCTGGTGTTTAGCTAAGTCAAACTCCAAAAACTCCCGATGTTTCCCGTACGTCTCGCCGTAGGAGTGAACCGGGTTGGGGTGAGGCGCGTTGTATTCCTCTGCCGTCAAAAGCTCGCGCGTGTTGCGCTTTTGAAATTTGACGGCATCGGCGTTGCAAAACACCTTGGCGATTCTCACCATTTCCTTGGCGATCTCAAAATCACCCTTGTGATTACAGCCGATTTCCGCGATTACGATGGGAGAACGATGAGCCATCTTTCAGCTTTTAATTTCCAAAATCATATTGCAAATTTCCCGGACAAAGTTTTCTGCCCCGGAGCGCTGGGAGACAAAATCGCATTCCGCTTTTACCAAATCTTGAGCATTATGGGGGCACGCGGCAAACCCGACAAGTTTCAAAAGTTCCAAGTCCTGAACATCGTCCCCGCAAAAAGCAACCTCGCTATCCTCTAAGCCGTATTTTTGTTTAAGCTCAGAATAAATTTTTGCCTTATCTTCAATACCGAGATGAATTTCGGGAATTTGGAGCTTTTCCATGCGAGACCGCGTCGCTTTTGAATTCTCCTGGCTGATTACCGCAACTTGCATACCGGCTTTTCCAACCAGACCAATCCCCTTCCCGTCAATTCTGGAAAATTTTAGCATTTCTTCCCCACGGTCGTTGACATAAACGGAGCCGTCCGTGAACACGCCGTCCACGTCGAAAATCAGCAACTTCAACCCGCGTAACGTTTCTGTTAGGTTTTTTCCCATATTCATCGTTTAATGGTTTGAAGGATCGCGGCTTCCGCACGCTGGCTGGCCCGACCATCGGGAATATAAATTAATTCGCGCAAGAAAGCCGCCTTTTCAGCCTCCCCGGGGCGGGCGGGCTTTTCCGGATGGAGCAGCAAATTCTCGAGATCGGGCAATGTCCTCACGTAGTTCGCCAGTTCCTGATGGTTTCCAAAATAGTCCCACTGTGGCCCGGGGATTAGATCGCGAAAATCCAAAGTGATGACCGGCCGGCCGGTGAGCATCGCCTCGATGAGAGTCGTGGAATTGTAACTGATGATCGCCTGGGAATCGCGGATCAGAACGGAAGGGCTGGCGGAATTGGTAATCACCAAATTGGGCATTGGCTGATTCGGAAAATGCTTTTCTCTGATTGCATTGACCTGATCCGCATAGTGCTTGGCGGCCTTGGTCTTTATAACAACCCGAAATTCCGGATGACGCAGCGCAAATTCCATGACCACCCGGTAATACTCGCCGGTTCGCTCTCCGATCGCCGCAAATTTCTGCTTATCATTCATGAGATAAGTAAAATAGCTGCTCGGGTCGATAGTGAACAAGGTGATTTGTTTCTTTTGTGGCGGCTCGTAGCGGCGGACAAAATAACTGTCCAAACGCGGAATTCCGACTGCTACGGAATTGTCTTCCGTGAGACCGGGCAGTTTAATCTGTAAAAAATCTTTTCTGATTCGTTCGTTGTAAAAAAGCGCTTTGCGCCCCGTAAAACGCTGCGTGCCGTACAGCGAAGCGATGGAGTCTCGGAAAATATCCATCCCTTCTTTATGCAGAACGATAAAAGGAATCCCCCAATATTCTGAAACACGGCAGAGTTCCTGCTGGATAGAGTAGTTAAAATTCCCGGACAAAACCGCTTGAATGCCAAATTTGAGCCGAAGGTGAGGCAATAAACGCCGCAAAAATTCAGCGTAGCGCACCTTCCCTTCCAGGTCAGGCGGGCTCAAATGATAATTGTTCTCGCCGACCAGTCCGCGAGTTTCTTGGGTAAAAAAATGCCGAAAAATTTGATCGAAATACTGGAGGTGAACTACAACATATTCAATCTGCCCGGAATACTTCGCCATTGCTTTGACGTCGTCCACGAAAATTGTGCGGCCGATGCACAAAACGCGGGGCCACGTCCTGCCGGCGGGGAGGGGGCTCTCGGGAACAGCGCGCCATGCCACCCAAGCCATTACGGATGCGGCCAGCGCCGCATTATTGATAGTCACGGCCAGACGCAGCAGGAAAATAGCGAAGTAAAATCTGAGCTTTCCGATGATTTTTGTTATCATTTTTTATCAATAATTCTTAATGTGTCGAGCTGAGAATCATATCATAGATTCTGCTTTCTTTCAAAGGGAAGCTGGATAAATTAAAGGCCTGCGCCCTGCGACTAGTAAGTTTCTGGCTACCGATGATCAAAGCATGGCGGTTGCCGACCCGCCAAAAACAGGTCAGGTACTCGAAGCGGCTTAGAAACCAGGCAAAAAGACGAACCGGTCGCTGCCTGGCTACGGAATAGAGATATCGGTCCCTTTCGAAAATCCATTCGTAAAAACGGCTAATCGAGTTGCAGTAATAAATAATCCTGGTTTCTTGGAAACGGGATTTAATGATTTCCAGCAGTTGGCTAAAATTTCGGTCCAGGCGTGTTTCGCAAAAGAAATGACCAGTCGGTGCCGTAAGCCGACAAAGCTGAACAAGCGCAAGTTTGCGCGCTTCCAGATCAAGCTGATGTATGGTATTGGTTGAAACTACTACATCAACGCTGCTCTCGGGCAAACCATCTAGCCGCGTCATATCGGCGTAAATCCCAAAAGTTTTATCATCATCGTACTTCTCAACACCGCCTTTCAAAAAATCCAAATTCTTGTCCAACCCGTAATAGCGGCTGGTTCGAAACATCCAGCGGTTCTTAAAATTCGCGGAGCCCGCGTCCAGACCCACCTCCCCGCGCGAATTCTTCAGCAGGCGGGAGAGGCGTTCGAACAAAAATATCTTGGATGGACGAACCAAAAACATCATAATATTACTTATCTTTTCGTAATTGTTTATACCAATTAATCGTTTCCCGGAGACCTTTCTCGATGGTGTACTTGGGCTGATAATGAAGAAGCTTCCGCATTTTTCCCACGTCGGGAAATCGATGCCTGATTTCCCCGCCGCTTCGCATCGGCAAAAATTTTACTTCCGGGCCCTGACTGCCGACCTCGCGAATTATCGACTCCGCCAGGTCTAGTACCGTCATCGGGCGGCCGGTGCCGATATTCACGACTTGCCCGTCAGTCTCGGCGCTCAGAAGAGCTAAAATCGAAGCGTTGATATTGTCGTCGATGTACACAAAGTCCCGCGTTTGCGTTCCGTCGCCAAAAACGGAAAGGGGTTCCCCGGCGAGGGCTTGTTTGATGAAAATGCCGACGACGAAACCGTAGGCTGACGAATCTTGCCGAGGGCCGTAAATGTTAAAGAACCGCAACGAGCAAGTTTTTAGTCCGTAAATCTGGTTGTAGAGCTCGAGATACTTCTCGCCGACCAGCTTCACGACGGCGTAGGGCATCTTCGGATTGAGATGGCCGTCCTCCCGCTCGGGAAACTCCACGGGATCTCCATAAACCTCGGATGAGGAGGAAAAAACCACCTTTTTTACCCCGTGCTGACGCGACATTTCCAGTACGTTTCGAACCCCGTCGATGTCTTTCATCACGTCCAGGGGGTGTTCGATGGTGCGCAAAACCCCAACCTTAGCGGCGTAGTGAAATACGAAATCAACCTTGTGCTTGGCAAAAACGCCCTCGATGTCTGCCAAAATATTGGCATCGCCTTTGATAAAAACAAAATTCTTATGCACGCGAAGGTCGGCAATATTACTTTCAGAACCCGTGCTTAGGTTATCCAAAACAATTACGCGCGCGCCGTTCTCCAGAAGTTTCCGAGCCAAGTGCGAGCCGACAAAACCCGCTCCACCGGTGACCAAGACTGTTTTCCCTTTTAGCTGTTCGAACATAGTTTGATTTGGGGAATTAAGAATTACGAATTAAAGTGAAAGGCGAAAATACTCGGGAAAGCAGATGCAAACCCTTGGCTAGCGGCCATAGCCATTTTTGTCCGGCGCGGTAACGGAAATATAAAATCTTGGACCAATTATAAAGATACTGCTCAAAAGACATCAGCTTGCCGTACTTCCGGGTGAACTGGAAAACCCCTTCGGCCAGGCGCGCGTAAGATGTAAGATAAAATTCCCCGCGGTCTTTGCCCACAATCACAGCGTTGTCGGACAAAGTGGTTACTGGCACGCCTGCTCGCAACACTTCCAAAATCATTGCTTTGTCTTCGGACGGCGGCAATTTCGGGTCATATCCTTTCACCGAAAAAAATAAATCACGGGCAATCACGGTATTGGGGCCGCCCGTCCCTGGGTTGCGCACCAAAATGTAATCAATCGTTGTGCGACCATACGGGTTTTTCCAGACAACTTGTTTGCCGTTTTCCATAATATCCTGCCGGCTCACAACGCAACGGGCACCCTCCCCGATTGCGACGGAGACGTTTTCAAGATAGTTGCTAGGCCACAAATCGTCGTCATCCAGAAACGCTAAATAGTCCCCTTTGGCCACGGCTGCCCCGAAATTTCGCGCCTGCGCCGCCCCCGCGTAAGGGATGATATCGTGCACCGAAACTGCGTCTGCGAGGCCGGCCGGAAGCATAATTTTTTCTTTTCCATTGTTGACCACGATGATCTCCAGAGGCTTCACGGTTTGTTTCAAAACCGAAGCGACAGCCTCTAGTAGGTGCTGCGGTCGGTCGCAAGTTGGGATGACGCAGCTGATCGTCATAGCTTTAATCTCCGGCAAGTTTCCACTACCCCACTATGAATGAAACCATTAGAGATCAATATTCCGTTGCGATGATATACGTCCTCGGTATTATAGACCAGGCCGCGGCCCAGCAAATCTGTGATTCGCCCGCCCGCTTCGGCCACCAAACAATGGGCTGCCGCCGTGTCCCATTGTTTGATTTTGTCAGTCATCGTGAGATATAAATCGGCTTCTCCCTGAGCGATCGCCACGGCCTTGAGGCCCGCGCTGCCCATTTGAATAAAATTAGCAACACCGAGCTCGTCCAATATCTTTCTTTCTTTGTCAGTCAAATGGTGTCTGCTCATAACCGCCCGAATTTTAGCCAAATCGCTAATTTTATTAACTTCCAGCTTTTTCCAGCTGCCCCCGTCATTCACATAGGATCCTTGGCCTTTTTGTGCCACAAACAAGGCACCGGTAGTCGGCCGGTAAATAACACCAGCCACGGGCAAGCTCTCCTGAACTAGTGCGATCATGACGGAAAATTCTCCGGTGCGATCCACAAAGTCGGCAGTACCGTCCAGAGGATCGACAATCCAAATTCGTTCCTGATTTAGTCGGATCATATCATCTTCTTGCTCTTCGGAAAGCATTGGCAAGCCGGATTTCTGAAGGTAGCTTTTAATGGCTTCTTGGCTGAGCCGGTCGGCTTCGGTAATTTCACTGCCGTCTTTTTTGCGTTCGGAGAGAAAATCAGAATTGTAAATCGACATAACCCTTTCTCCCGCTGATTTCGCGGCATCAACCGCCAACCTGGTTTCATCCCAGAGTTTCACTCCGTTAGAAGTCACGGTCTTCTTAAGTTGCGTGGAATTATCACTCATTGTAGTTGGGAGCAAGTTAATTGAAGCTGTGCCGTGCAGAAAAAATTTAAAGAAATTTTTTCTGTTCCAAGACTTCTAACGGAGTGAATCATATCAATCCCTTATTCTTAAGAAATTTCCAGACTTTATCGACGTTTCGCTCCGTGCTTTCACGATGCGCACTGATAACCACGTCAGCATCTTGCGGAGCCTCGTAAGGGTTCGATTCCGAAAACCCGATCAGATTCGTTATTTCCCCTTTCCTCGCGCGCCCGTACAAACCTTTGGCGTCGCGCTTTATGCACTCCTCAAGCGGGCAATCAGCGTACACCAAGTGAAAATTCTCTCCCACGATTTCCCGTGCCGCCTGCCGGTCAACTTCGTAGGGAGAAATAATCGGTACGAGCACGAAATCATGCTCAAGGGCGGCTTTCTTAGCCAAATGCGCCACCAGATCATTGTTTTTGCGAATATCCTCTCGCGAAAACCCCAAATTTTTATGCAAAGTCGCGCGAACCGCGTCGCCATCGAGGATCTTGACCCGCTGCCCGAGGGCTAAAAGTTTATGTTGCAACCGCAGAGCGACCGTGCTCTTACCGGAGCCGGACAGTCCGGTAAACCAAAGAACTTGTCCCGGGGACTTTTCGGCCTTGCCTTTGACAAATACTTCTTCTCCGTGCTTGATCGCGTCGATGATCATTTGGGAAATCTTTGGGCGCATAAACCACGCGGGCGGGGCTTCCCCCCGCTCAAACGCTTTCCGCGCGTCTGTACCGCTAATATGCAGCTTGTCCTCCTCCGCGTGCTCCGGTGCTTCCGGTTCGTGAATGTGCTTTTCTTGGCTCTTCGAATAAAACACCCTGTCAAATCTTATCGGGATGATTCCCAGATCCGGGAACTTGTCGAAAACTTCGTGACTGGCCTTGGGGTGATAAAAATTTCCGACTCCGGTGTGATCGCGGCCCACGACGAAATGACTGCAGCCGAAGTTTTGCCGGCAAATCGCCGTGAAGAGGGCCTCCCGCGGCCCGGCATAGCGCGAATACGTCGCGAAGGTCCCCAGAACTACGCTATCTTTCGGGTAAAATTCCTCCATCATCTTCTCATAAGCTTGGATAATATATTTGGCGAGAAAGTCCCCGGGTTTTTTCTTGCCGACCACCGGGTGGACAAACAGCCCGTCGGCAGAAACGCGCTCCATGGCGGAAAGCTGGATGAACTCGTGGGAACGGTGAATCACGTTACGCGTGTGGAATCCCACGACTGTCCGCCAGCCGCGTTCGGAAAACAGCCGCCTGGCCTGGCGGGGTGTCAGTTCATATTCTTTCTGCGCTGACGGCCGACGGCGAATCAAATCAACTTTCCCGCCCAAAAACCACGGAAAATAACTTTGCACTCGCCGCACGCCTGGATGCTCGGAATCTTTGGTCTCGTAAAGCTTCTGCGCAAACTCGTCGAGATCAAAAGTATATTTATCTTCAACATGCAAAAGCGCAACCGGCTGGCCGGAATCATCGGTCAAAACTACGGTTTGCGCGGGGGCAATATCTCTTGACTGTTCTTCGGAGACATTCAACACAATAGGCAAAGGCCAAATGGCTCCCTGCGGCAAGCGCATGGTATCAAGCACGCTCTGAAGCTCGGCGCGCGTCATGAAACCTTCCAGCGGACTAAACGTTCCGACGGCAATTTGTTCCAAATCCATATAGGTTTCATCATCAACGGCAATTTGCGGAAGCCCCCGAAAATCCAATTCCGGCACTTCGCGCAACAGCCGATCCACCAGTTTTCCGCCGTGAGGCTCGACGAGATGAGCGCGCTCAACCCCCTCAAGCAGCATTCCGGCTTCGTCGGCCGGTAGACCGCTTCTCTGAACCGCACTCGCCTCATCAATAAGTTTGTTTATCATATTCACGCTCTGAATCGGATACTTGCCGATTGCCGTCTCGGCCGAGAGCGCCAAACCGGCTGCACCATCGAGAATCGTGTTGACGACGTCATTCACTTCGGCGCGGGTTGGCCGTTTGTTTTGTACCATGGATTCCAGCAAGTTTGTCGCCACAAACACCCCCACTCCAGCGGCATTTGCCTTGCGGATGATGTGTTTTTGCAAAATGGGGATTTTCTCGATCGGCACTTCCTTGCTCAAATCCCCTCGATCAAGCAGCAGATAATCAGAGGCCCCAATAATTTCTCCGAGATTTTGCAGCGCATCCACGCATTCAATCTTGGAAATGATTTTCATCCGGCCGCCAGTCGCCTTTCTCACTTCCTCCACGAATGCGGCGGAACGCATAAAAGAGGCAGCGATATATTCTGTTCCGGCTTCGAGACCGATTTCGATAGATTCGTTATCTTTTCGGGTGAGCGCCGGCAAGTTAAAAAGCTTTGGGACCGCGGAATCTACAACCACGGCCTTATTCCGGCCAATGCGGCCAGCGCTGATGGCGCGCGCTCGAATGAAACCGTCCGAAAGGGTCGAAGTATCGACCACGCGCAAAATCGCGCTGTTAAAATCTACGTGCAAAATGTCCCCTTTCTCCAAAAGAAGCAGTACGTGGGAGGGCTTGAGCGCCATTTCATTTTTTCCTGCGATTTTCGGGTGACCAAAAATTTTTATTTCCTCATTCTCTTCAATCTGCACCGAGTCGCTAGCCAGTTCCCCAGTGCGGATTTGCGAACCTTCAGTATCGATGATAAAAGGTAAGCCGACTTTCTTGGCCAGTCCCAGGAAGTATTTCAGATCCTCGGTCGTTGAGTGGGACATATTGATCCGCACAAAATCAACGCCCTTGTCTTTGAGAACTTTCAAATCCCGCTCGCTTCTTGTCGAGGGACCTAGAGTTACGATTAGCTTGACTGGTTCGATAAGTTTTGCTGATTTAGTCATAATTTGCTATTTCAAAACTTTTCCGAGATGATTTATGAAATTCTGATATTTTCTCTGTTTCAATTTATCCAGGCGACTTCGCAAACTCAGAAGTTTTACCTCTATCGCCACTTTCCAGATCGCGTAAGCCTTATATTCATCCTGCGAAATTGGAACACCAAAGATTTCTGCGGGCGGGTTCGCGCTGTGCTTTTTCCAAATTTCCATCCAGGATTCATTGCCGATTTTTTGAGAAAATATCCAGTAATTTATCAAATCAAAATAACGACTGGAGTCGCGGCTATAAAGTGTCCAATCAATAAAGCGTAGGCGGTCTCCGTCCAGAAAAACGTGATCAAGATTAAAATCGCCATGCGCAGAACTACCCGGCACCGTGAGCATCCCTAAAAGCTCATCCCAAAATTCCATATTTTCGCTCGTGTGCTGACTGAGAAAACCTATAAAGTAAGCCAAATCGGCGAGTGCCCGCAACGAGACATGTTGCCACTCGGCACTTCTGGCAAAAGCTTTTTCGAAATACTCCTTCATAAGATGTTGTTTCTGGGGATGAGCGGCCACAGTTGTCATAATAGGAGTCTTGGAAATATGCGATACATATGTATAAGACGGCAGGTATGAAACAAAGTGCTGATCCTTTTCTGCGGCAACAATCATGTTTTTCTCCAATTCGGCCTCTCGCCACCCTGTGAAAAACAGGGGGACTTTCCATACGGTTTTTCCCGTGCTCACAACTAGACAGCGGTTATCGCGGATCATTTTTTGACTGAGAATTTTCACCCCGTTAGAGATCTCCGTCTTAAATGTAAATGATATTCATCAAGTTCATGCTCCCCGCTAGAAGGATTTCTAACGGGGTGAATCCTATGGCTCTACGAGAAAAATTGCTCGTTTGCGGTTGCTCCGGTAAGAAGTGCTCTCGCCGATTTTTGTGATTCGGGAAAAACCGCAGGACTGCAGAAATTGCTTTATCCACTCGTGAGGCTCGGCGCCCATGTCCGGCAACTGTTTCGCCCACTTATGGAACGTCTCGTCCGACTGCCCCATCTCAAAAATCATGGCTTTGCCGATTTTTGGCCGCAGTTTCTGCAGGATACGTCGGCAATAATCCGCCCCGTGCGAGTACATCATATGATGCAGAACTGACATGAAAATCACCAGATCAAATTGCGGCAATCGGTCCAGAAACTCTTCGCTAATACTCCCCAACATGAAACCGGCCGGCATTGTTTTTTCGAGAGCAAGCTGGATTTGCGCCACGCTCAACCGACGGGTGTTTGCTTCAATGCCAAAAGAGAGGCAGCCGCATTCCTTTGCCGCCTGAATGACATAAAATCCTTCAGCACAACCAAGGTCCACCACGCTTTTAACGTCTCTAGCCTCAATCTCTCTGCGGATTATCTGCCAGCGATCCAGACAGCCCCTATCGCCGACTTTGATCAGTTTACCGTGCAAGTACACTGGCTGATAGACGGAAAACGACCGAATCAGCGTTCGATAGTATAATTCCTGCGCCAACCTCGATATTTTCTGGAGTAATTTTCGATACATCCGATTATCGGTTATCTTTGGATAAAGTTTTCTCGATTTCCCTCCGATAAATCTGCCAAAGTTCTTCCTTGTCCCCGCGGCCACGCTCCCATGCCGCGATGTAGTCATAGTCAAAACCGGTATCATAAACGGCCGCGACGTAGTTTTCCAGCCGGCGTTCATTTTCCGCGGTCCTGTGATTCATCGCCAGCACTTCTTTGATTTTTGCCGCGAGGGTCGTCATATCCGTATGACGAAACACAGTAGGCAACCGCAGGGTCGTTCCCAAATTGCCGAGTTGGATAACTGGCTTAAAGAAAAATGGGGCTTCGGCCAGAGTCGTGCCGCTGGGTCCGATTACAAGGTCTGCCCGCCGGAGCAGTTCGCCGCTGGGAATCCGGTAATCAACCAGTTTCACGTTTGGGGTTCGCGCGATTTTCTCCAGATAAGACGGCGGATGCAGCCCGTACATCGCCGGATGATCTTTCACGATGAGGGTGTAGTCGTCCGGGAGTGATTGGGCGACCAGCCTCGCCGTTTCAATCTGATTGCTGAAAAACGGGGCGTAAACATCAATCGCCTCTTCCGGCTGAACCTGCAGAGGAAAATAAACAAACTTTCGAGCTTTCTCCAAAGGATAGTATTGATAGTTATTCATGAATTTCTCGTAGCGCTTTCGCGCATAATGGTCCCTCAAAATAATCCGGGGCGGCCGATAGTCGATAGTTATTCCGGTACTCTCCAAATAGTTGATGGAGGGCTTCAAGTACCATTTCAGCGAATGGTAGAAAGGCGACAGCTCTCGCCGGATTTTCTGTTTCCAGTTCCGACGCTGAAGCTGGGCTTGCGGAGACCGGTTAAAAATCTGACGAAACTCTTCAATGTACCCCCTGGCTCTTTGTCGGTTGGCAGAATCGGCCCGACCGTTGTTTAGTTCGTCCAAACGCTCAAAGAAGGGCCCTTGATCATCGAGATAACTGTGGGTGAAAATAAAGTGTCCCTGGACTTTGGAGTCAGTAATGCCGATCATCGGCACACCGTGTTTTTTTGCGTAAAAATAGAACATGAGATGGGGCAACGATGGAAAGTTCGGCGTAATTACCAAATCCGGTTTAAACTCTCGGAAAAACTCGCGGATATACTTGTAAGTGGCCATGACAAAATCCACAATCTCTTCGTCCGGCACGTTTTGACGAAAAGAATAATAAAACTTGTCTTTATACGATTTGACATGATTCCGCATTGAGGACACGATCGGCCAAATTGAATCGACGTTCAATTCACGGCATATCTCCTGCAAAGAATAATTTTCGCCGCCGAGATACTTTTTGGGACTACCCATGATCTCGTCGTTGCCAATAATCAAATCGTATTTCACCTCTTTCTGATTAAGCACAAATTCATGAATTGTCCGCTTCAAAGTCAAAGCAGCCAGCCGACATCCTTCCGCCTGTAGCTTTTTGGCGAGCAGATGGCCAATTCCCCGCCCCCAGTTGCGCTGCTGAAATATGAGTATTTTTTTTCCCTGTAAATCGTTTGCCATTACTTTATTAGGACTAGTCTTAGGAACCCCTTATCGTCCCCTTCCGTTTTAAACCCAAATTTTTCAAATAGCTTAACGGAAACCGCGTTCTCCTTGTTTATTAGAGCAACGAGCGGCCTATCTCGACACATATCCAGACTTTCGGACAGCATCCGCGTGCCGTACCCCTTCCCGTACTGGGCGGGCTCGATTGCCACTGACACCTCATACGTGCCGTCTTCAACCCGATAATCTAAGCGGCAATACCCGATCACCCTCTGCTCCAGCTCAAGCACGTAACAACGGCTCTTTCCGCCAGTAAAATACTTCTTGAGATACCACTGCTCATCAAAAGGTATCTCCTCCTGCGACTTGAACCAACGCCTGGCCACGGGATCGTTGCGAAGCTCCCAAACCCGCTTGGCATCCTCCTTTCTTCCCGGGCGAATCAGCGCCTGCGACATTACGAATTCCTCATCCTGATTAATTGAAAAGCTTCGGCGTACTGAAATCCGACTTGCATCCCCCGATACTTGGCCTGGATTTTGATGCCTTCCGTTGACCGCGGGTGCGGATAATCCCGCACCTCGTCCCGGTAAATTTGAAAAATCTTGATTTTCTCCTCGATAAAGTCCGAAATATCCTCATAAACAGTTGGGGAAAAAGAGTTGGCCTGGTCCCTGATCTGCCATTCCGTGGAGGAAAGTACTTCGAAGGTCAAAAATTTCTTCGCCGACGAAGTCGGCCCCGGCCTCAAGGCGGTGGCGGTCGCCTGGAAAATTATCCGGTGATCCATGTTGAGGTCGTACGGGCAGTGAGTATAGACAATGTCGGGGTGTGTCATTTCCACGACGCGCTCGATCTTTTGCACGACATCCAAGAGGGCGATGGTATCAAACCGCTGATCAGGAAAACGCTCAAACAGCACCGCCTTTGCCCCGAGTGCCGCGGTCGCTTCGCGGGCCTGGCGTTCGCGTTTTTCAATGTCCGCGCTGCTTCGCGAAGTCTCCCCTTCGCCCAAAATCAGCACCGTGATCTCGTCCCCGGCTTTTTTGTGTTTTAACATAGTTCCCCCGGCTCCGAGGACTTCGTCGTCGGGGTGGGCAGCGATCACCAGAACTTTGTTCTTGTTCATATCTTTTTTAGTGATTAATTATTTAACGCCGATTACCGACATGGCTTTTTTTGTAATAACGAACCTTCCGTGTTTTGCATAATGCTTTTCTAGTAATACCCTCAGCTCCCGATCGTACCGCGCCCTGTAGTGTGTGCTTGATCTAAGCCAGGGTAAAAGGTCGGCGGGCGTTGGGCAGGTGACTTTATTTTCAAAGTTCCTTTTCTGAACCGAGCGGAACAATGCTTTCATAGTCGGAAAAACTATCTTGGGCATGAAGCTCCGCACGCTGAACAAAATCTCCGGATCAATCGGATATACTTTTTCCATTAAGCTAAACAATTCCTGATTCGTCCCGCTAACCGGTCCGGTGATGATTAGCGACCCGCCGGGTTTGAGCCAGGCATAGAGTTTCTTAATCACCGCTCTAGCGTCCTTCGCGTAGTATAGTCCATAAGCGCAATGGATCAGATCGAAATAATTTTCCTGGAATGACATGCGCGAGACGGCGTCCAGATCGACCCGGGCGGTTTTCACGTTCTTTAGCTTTTGCGAATCGATGAAGTCCAAAGACTCTTGCGAGATGTCCCAAGCGTGCACGGTCCCCTTTGGACAGAGTTTGGCGAATTTCAACGTCTGGCTGCCGCGGCCGCAGCAAAGGTCCAATACTTTGGCGTTTTTTTTCAGCGAGAACAGGGAAAAAATAAACTCGTTCAAGTCTTTGCTTGAATATTTTTGATTGACCCGGAGGCGTTCCTGAAGCGCCTTGGAATCCTGCGCGACTTTTTGGGGAATTGGCATATCTTTACTCCTCATCCTTAATCAAATTCCATTTCAGAGGCGTTCCGGCCTCGATATCGCTCGTAGCAACCCTACCCAAGACTTTTTCGTAATATTTGGGCTCGAGGCCAAATGCCGGACGAACTACCCTGACATTTTCGGCAATGAATTTTTCACCCGCGGCGATATTCCTTGCCACAAAAATTGAACGTCGAAATCTCTTATTATACTCCTCCTGCTCATTGGCCGGCCCATAACGGACCTCCCCTGCCTCGCGCTGCCGGGTCTCTTTTTCCACGGCCCGGATTTGTCTGGTCATCTCTGCGAACTCCGAGGGCTCCAGAGAAAACTGCGCGTCCGGGCCGCCTTCAGCCCGCGACAGGGTCAGGTGTTTTTCGACTATTGTGGCGCCGGCACGAACGGCCGCAATCGGCAGTTCAATCCCCGCGTTGTTGTCAGAAAATCCGGAAACCGCGCCAAATCGGTCGGCTAAATCCTGAATATTAGCCAAAAAAGCGGTATTGGGGGAAGGCGCTTTGCCGTAAGAAGTCAAACAGTGCAGGAGAGCAATCTCTCGGCATCCGTTCTCGCGCAAAGTTTTGACCGCAAGTTCGATCTCTTCGATGGTGGCAAACCCGACTGACAATATAACCGGTTTCCCCGTAGCGGCGACTTTCTTTAGAAGCGGGATGTCGGTTGCCTCATAAGACGCGATTTTATAAACCGGGACGTCCAGTTTTTCCAAGAAATCAACCGCGGTGTCGTCAAAGGGCGTGGAAAAAAATATTCGGCCAAGGCTCTCGGCGATCTTTTGCAACTTGGGATGCCAATCCCAGGGAGTATTAGCTTTTTGGTACAGCTGATACAGGGTCTGTCCCTGCCAGTCCTTGGGGTTGTCTTTTCCGCCGACGCGGAACCATTCCTTGTCTGAATCAAGTGTGATCGTATCCGCCGTGTAGGTCTGCAGTTTGACCGCGTCAGCCCCCGCATCCGCGGCCGCCCGGACGAGTTTCACTGCCCGATCATAATCCTGCATATGATTACCCGACAGCTCCGCCATGACAAAAACCGGGTGCCCCGCGCCGATTTTTTTCTCTCCTTTGGCAGTTTTTATGGTAAGTATCGCCGACATATTTTATATCCTGTATTTCCCGGATTGGATATCCGCTATTCCTTTTTTTTCTCTAGCCACCGCATCTTTCATTTTTGGATTAGCGGAAAAGCTTCTCACGATCCCGCCCCACTTATTTTTGTCCCCTTCGACCAAGATATCTTCCGCATTGACGAGAGTCGCGGTTTTGAGCGCGGCAAGCTGAGGAAAATATTCAACCATGACCTTCACCCGTTCCTGATGGAATTCGTTGCTGACGATGAAAACATTCGCATCGGCGGTAGTTTCAACGTATTTGGCGATGGCGGCGAGCTGCTGAAAAGTATTATTCGCCGCGTGCTCCGTGACGACCTTCCCCGCTTCCACGCCCAGCTCGATGAGTTCGGCCTTGATGATATCGCAAAGATCCGGACGCCCCGGCTCGTCATTGCGCACGCCATGGCCCCTGCCTCCCGGGGCAAAGATCTGCTCCTCCGGCCTGCGATTCAACAAAGAGCAGGCGGCCACGACCCGCATTTTCCCTCCGGGAGAACCAAATGCAAAATCCGCGTCCTCCCAGCCGGTACTGACCCAGCGGCCCGCTTCGTCTTTTTTTACTCCCGCGGACATTATTGCAATCATCGGACTTTGAAAATATTAGTTATCGGTTTGCCTCGAAGGGCTCGTCTCAGCTGTTTGGTGGAAAGCAAAATCTGCAGCCGCTCAAAAATCTCGTCGTAGGCCCGCAATATGCCGTCGATATCTCTTTTGGTGTGCGCAAAACTCATATTGTGACTGCCGAACCAGAGGAAGCCTCTTTGCAAAAGCTCTTGCTGAACGTAGCTTTTGATTTCCAGGTCCGAAAAACCGTTCGTCTCGTGAAAACCGAACACCTGCCAGACTGGCTTGCCTTTGACCTCGATCGTTCCCTCAAGTCCGTGGCGGCGGATCAGCGCTTTCGTGCTTTTCTGTAAAATACCGCCGAGTTTCCACAGATAAGGAATAACTTTTCGTCGCTCGATCTCTTTGATCGTGGCGATCGCCGCGGCGATGGACAGAAGTTCACCGCCTTGGGTGAATGAATAAAAAATGTCTTTTACTTTTTCCATATATCGCCGCTTGCCTACTAACGCCGCGATCGGCATACCGTTGGCCATGGATTTGCCAAAAGCGGCCAGGTCCGGCGTCACCCCGAAAAGTTTTTGCGCGCCACCCAGGTCAAATCGAAATCCGGTGATCACTTCATCGAAAACGAGAAGGGTGCCGTGCTTGTGCGCGAGTGCCTTGACCTTCCGCAGAAAATTATTTTTCGGCTCATCATAACTCATCGGTTCCATGATCACGGCCGCGACTTGGTTTTTGTGCCGGCGAAAAATTTGCTCGAGCGATTTGATATTGTTGTACTCGAATTTATGGGTGAGACTTTGTGTGGATCTGGGGACGCCCAACTTTCTCGTGGTTGAACCAATGTACCAATCGTGCCAACCGTGATAACCGCAGACCGCTACATGTTCCCGTCCGGTGACGGCCCGGGCCAGCCGAATCGCCCCACTGGTTACGTCCGAGCCGTTTTTGCCGAATCGCACCATTTCCGCGCACGGAATATGTTTAATCAGAAGCTCGGCAAGCTCGGCCTCCAACGGAGAAGGCAGCGATAAGACAATTCCTTTTTGCAGCTGTTTTTTTATGGCTTCATCCACGGCCGGGTACTGATACCCCAAAATCACGGGCAAGAGGGCGTTGATGAAGTCGATGTACCGATGCCCGTCTACGTCCCAAATCGCCGCCCCTTTCGCGTGGCTGACAAACAGCGGCGCCCAGCCTTTGATGAATTGTAAATAACTCTTGCTGAATGTCTGCGAGGCAAGCGGAATGATCCTGCTGACTTTTCTAAACAATTTTTGGCTTTTTGTAAACTTTCTCATTTTTTGTCCCTTACCTCACCCTTTCTCCCTCTCCGAAATCGGAGAGGGTGGGGGTGAGGTTGCGAGTATGTTGATTTAAATAGACGATCCTCTTTTAATGATTTAGCCAAACCTTCATTTCTCTTAATGTTCATGTTTAATTTCTTGATTTCCGGGTGTGCTTCCAAAAGCTCAACGCAGTCCAAATAAGACATGGTGGGCGGCAAACTCTCAATTAAAAATTTCGCGACCGCAAAATCCTCGGGGTTATCAACGGTCAAACGAAAAGCCGAATAATCTCGCGGCGCGCACAGGTTTCCCTTCTTGAACTTTTCCTGGCCGCGGACATACAAAGTTACGTGCTCGCGTTCGGATTGCATTTTTGCTTCTTGCTGGGATGTCTTTAGAGCATCACGCTTAAGGACCTCGACATCCATCCCGTCTGGAAAAGTTTCTTCGAGGACATTGCTCGCGTAGTCATATCCGCCTTCCTCGAACAAATTCACCACTTCATCAACTACTCGCGGATCAATGAGAGGACAGTCTCCCGTAACTCGAACGATCGCGTCATAACCCGGATATTTTTTTGCGCATTCATAATATCGGTTCAAAACGTCCTCCTCGGAACCGCGGAAGCAAGGAACCCCGATTCGTTCACAAAACTTTTCGATCTCATCGCTTTCTTTCGAGGCGGAGGTCGCTACGACAATTTGGTCTAGCTTTTTAGCCAACCGCAGCCGCTCGATTTCGTATTGCAAAAGCGGCTTCCGGTTTATTTCCTTTAATACCTTCCCGGGGAGTCTCGTTGAACTCATTCGCGCTTGGATAACGCAAAGATTTTTGTTCATGATTTTAAAACCATCTTTAAAACATCCGCCGCTCGCCTGACGTCATTGAACGTCTGGCCGCGACTGGCGACTTTCTCAAGAAAGTATCGAATCTCCTGCATATACATTTGATTCCTGTCATATTGGCCCAACCTCCGCAATACGCGCTTGCCGTTTTTATCTCGAAGCCAAACCACATTTTCGTTCCAGTCCCACTCCAGTGTGCCGCGAGAGCCGACCACCTGACAGCGCCTCGTGTAGCCCTTCTGTAGATAATCCGCCTTGACCAAACCGAATACTTTGTTTCGGAAAAGAAAACTTCCTATCGCCATGTCTTCGGTGTCAATTGCGAGGCCGCTCACTTTATCAAAGAGGACTGCGGATTTTTTTACCGAGGTGAAACCATTCAGCCAGAATAACAAATCAAATTCATGAATATCATCCAGGCGTATCCCCCCGCCCATTTTTTTGCTAGCAGAATAGGTTTTTCTGTAGTCGCGGCCGGTCGTGCTCCAGGAAGCCAAGTCATAACCAAACTCATGATAAATCGAGTATACTTCGCCTAACCTGTTGCTCTGCAAGTACTTCTTGATAAATTGCATCGCCGGGTGGAACCTCATATTGCAGGCGACCATGTTCACAAGGCGTTTCTGACGGACAATGCGGGCAAGCTCAGTTATGCCTTTAAGACTGTGCGACAATGGTTTTTCAATGAACAAATCACATCCGGCTCGCGCGGCCAGCAACGCGTGCTTCATATGCAGATAATTTGGCGTGCAGATGAACGCCACGTCAAAATCTTGCAACGCACTGGGAGTCAGAGTGCTAATCTTTAATCTTAAATCTTTAATCTTTTTATTGTTAGCGTCATAGGCCCAAACATTCCCGTAACCCAAGGCCAAAAGATTCCGATGGTGTCTTTGTCCGATGGAGCCAAGCCCGATTATTAGAATTTTTGGGTGTTTTCTTGTGTTCATACTCTTACGCTTACCCCCGCATCATGTAGGTACTTTCTCGTTTTAATCGGACTTTGGTCGGTAAAATGAAAGATGCTCGCGGCGGCCACCGCGGAAGCCCCGGCCGCAATCGCTTCTTTGAAGTCGGACAGTTTGCCGGCTCCGCCATGCGCGATTACCGGGATCGAAACTGCTTCTGCGACACTTCTAATGAGGGCCGTGTCGTAACCGGCCAATGTTCCTTCCTGATCAACGCTGGTAATCAAGATCTCCCCGGCTCCCAAATTTTGAGCTTCCTTCGCCCAAATCACCGGATCCAGTCCGGTCGCGGCGGTAGCCCCCCTGGTGAAAACTTCGTACTTTCCATCCGGGGTTTTTTTGACGTCAATTGACACCACGATTGTTGAACTGCCGAAACGCGACGCTGCCTTTCTGATCAGCTCCGGGTTTTCGACGGCGGCAGTATTGATGACGACTTTGTCCGCCCCGCTTTTCAGCAGTTCGCGAATGTCCTCGATGCTCGTGATCCCGCCGCCGACGCCGAGCGGCATGAAACACTCCTCAGCGACCTGCCTCACATAATCGAACAGGGTGCGCCGCCCCTCGCGGCTGGCGGAAATATCAAGAAAAATCAGCTCGTCGGCTCTCTGCGCGTCATAAATTTTGGCGGTTGTCACCGGATGCCCCACGTCGCGATAGCCCCCAAACCGGACGGACTTGACCATCCGGCCGTCTTTGAGGAGCAATGATGGAATGATGCGCGTTTTAAGCATTGCTGGGGCTCCATTCTAGAAAATTTTGCAGCAGCTTCAACCCGGCTTTCTGACTCTTCTCGGGATGGAACTGCGTGGCGAAAATATTATCTTGCTGCAGAGCGGCCGCAAACTGTCCGCCGTAATCGCACGACGCCGCCGCTGGTTCCTTTGGCACAAAATGATAACTGTGCACAAAGTAGAAATCGGTGTGGTCTTTTATCCCGGTAAAGAGGGGCGAAGACCGCTGAAAATCCACGTTATTCCAGCCGACATGAGGAACGCGGAGCTTTGCATCTTCAAATTTAAATCTCACGACATCGCCCCGGACCAGTCCTAAACCCTTGTGCTCCCCGAACTCAAAACTTCGATCCGCCAACAGCTGCATACCCAGGCAAATTCCCAAGAACGGCTTGGCTTTTTTGACGATCTCCTCGCGCAACACCTCCTCCAGGCCCAGCTCCCGCAGGTTCACTATCCCGTCGCCAAAAGCGCCGATCCCCGGTAAAACGAGTTTGTCGGCTCGTTTGACGTCTTGAATTTGGCTAGAAACCAAAACTTCCGCGCCGACGTACTCGAGGGCCTTGGCGATCGAATGCAGATTTCCCATACCGTAGTCAATCACGACAATCATAGGTCTTATTCCTTACTACTCTCTCCTGACGAGCCTGCCTGCGGTAGGCAGGGTGAGATGCCCGAAAGGCAGAGGGGTCAAAAATCCATTCTATCCCTCCCGACCTCCCTGCCTCGCCGGCAGGCGGGCGGTCACCCTCCCCTCTGGCAAGGAGAGGGACATACTGTAAATTACTTTTCATTCAATTACCCATAATTTTTGATCCCACAATTCCTTGCCCTTCCGCGTTGTGGACGGATCATGAACCCATGGGCTGACCGCGAGTCTTTTCGCAATCGCATAAAATTCATCCTCGCTCAGCTTCAACCAGCGGAGCAGCACGTCCAAACTTGCCGGGCGCTGACCTTCCCATTCTTTGACCAGAGCCATGGCCCGTTCCCTGGTCAATCGCCCGTTTCGGATGTCAATTGACGCAAGGTGGCTCATGCGTCCGTAGCCGCGCTTGATATACTTGAGATAATCCTGCACCCCCTGCATCATGTCCTCGATTTTTTCGTAATTATATTCCGGCGGCACGCCTTCAACTTCATCTCCTTCCCAACCAAGCTCGCGCTGAATCACCTCCACTTGTTTTTTGACATCCCACGGAATGAAACTGCCCAAACAGATGGACCGACATCCGATTTTCCGCAAATCCTCACGGGACGGGTAAATAAAAGACGCCATGTCCCGCCAGGTCACCGCGGGATCGTTCAGCATCCCATGCATATCCTCGGCGGTAATCCCAAGATTGGTGAACATGTTAAATCTGCGCTCATCCACTTCCTCGTTTTCGTCATAACTATAATAACTTGTATACTCCGCCGACGGTTCGCCCCAGATAATCAGGGGAACATTGTAGCGAATCGCCATCTGCATCGGAGTAACGAAAATTCCCACGTGCTGATACCACAGGATGTCGCCTTTTCGCTCAAGTGAGACCCTCATCATTTTTTTGATAAGCTGCCAGTTCGCCTTGAAGCGCAGCATATCCACGCCCAACCGCTTGACCGCCCGCTCCGTATTCGCCAAAACTTTCGGACGCAGCATGTGGTGGTCAAAACTCACGACCAGCGGTTTCATGCCGAATTTTTTTACCATCGTATACAGCGTGAAAGTGCTGTCCTTGCCCCCGGAAAACGGAATGATGCAATCGTAAGCGTATTTCCCCCGGTATTGCCCCAGAAGCTGCTCGAATTCCGTCGCTTTGGCCTGCCAATCGATTTTTTCCTGCTTGATCTCGACGTTCCGGCAAGTCGAACATACTCCCTGCTCATCAAACGTGATGATTTCTTGGGTCTCTGGCATTACGCATTTGCTGCAGCGACGCAATTCCATGTTATTCGTCTCCTTTCTTGACAGCCATTACGACTTTGTCATAAAGCGTCCCGTCATGATTCATGGCCTGCCGCTCAATCCGCACCTGTTTAAATCCGGCTTTTTCAAAAGTCTTGCGCGCCCGAACATTTTCGGAAATTACGCCCAATTCGACCTCGTCCAAACCCAATTTCTTAAATACAAAATCCAGGGTTAGTCTCGTCGCCTCCATGCCAACGCCCCTGCCCCAATAAGCCTTGTTGCCGATCATTATTCCAAAAACTGCGAGCTTCCGGACCCAATCAATCGGTTCCAGCTTGACGTTTCCGATATGGACATCGCCATGTTGATCAAACACTCCCAAAAACAAAGCATTAGGGTCGTCCTGTTTTTGCCGAATGTAGATTTTGAGATCTGCAATACTGGCCTGCCGGGTTTCCAAAAATTTGTTGACTTCCGGATCATTGAGCCAATCGCAATACTCCCGACTCGCGTCGGACTCTTCTAACTGGCGTAGATAAAAATTTTCTCCCAAAAATTTTTCCCGATATTCCATACTCAAATCGACTCCCTTTCTATAAACTCGATCAATCCCTTGCCCTGAAATTTGAGGAGGTATTCATAAACCTGACCGAAAGGCAGGTCGTGCTTGACGGCAATATCGAAAATTGAATGCTGTCCGTCGAAGTATCTCGGCAGACAATCCATCAAATAATTCCACTTCGGCTGATTCGTGGACGTTCGGTCCTTCACGGACGGGTCCGTGCCGGGCCGAATGTACAAATCGTATTTTGGGTTGGAGAGCGCGATGAGGCCGGTAAATTTCCGCTGCAGCACGCAATCTTTCTCCAGAATATCAATCATCGCCATAATCAAATCGGCGGTCTCCCCAAGTTTGTCCGCTTTCATAATAGACAAATTATCCCCGCTGGTATGGTATTCGGGATAATAAAAACTCGCGGACTGGCAGCGCGACAGGGAAATCATTGGTACCTCGATCCCCGGCGCTTCCCATACGGTCTCGTCGTTCCCCACGATCTTGCGGAATTTATCGCTCCAGTAGCCGCCGCTCTTATGCCGCAAGACGTGATGAGCAACCTTGTCTATCATACTTTCGCCCGTAAAACTCTCCTGCAGGGCAAATTTCGGGTTGTCATGCCCGACCATCTCCATAAAAATCCCGGCCCGGAAGTTTTTGACCTCGCGCTCTGGCAGATCCGCCAGATAAAAAACCGTCCCGAGGTGCTCTGGAGCAATCACGAGCCGGTACGTATATTTGGTCCGACGATTCTGCAGACGCCTCATCACTTCAATAAATACGGCATAACCGGCCGGGCCGTCGTTTAGCTGGCCCGCGTGACAGTTGTGCGCGTTAAAAATTACGGTCTTTCGAGATTTTCCCGGGTGAGTATATTCCAAAACTTTCATCCAATCGTCCTGGTAAGTAGTCTGAAGGTCAACTTCATACTCTCCCTCCCCTAAAGTTCGAAACACGTTGAAAGGCAGACAAAACCCCCAGAGCTTGCGATACGGCTTGTAGTATAAATCGCAGTGGTAAGTGATTTTGTCCGGCGCGGTTTCGTTATAAGATAAATGTTTTTTCAGCTCGTCCAAAGAAACCGCTCCCGCAAAGGACTGCGAATATCCTATCACTCCCAAGGGATGGGCTAGGCCGTCATAAACGAGCTTTCCGTCTTTGCGAATCTCCGCCTTTTTGACCTCCCAGCGATTCGGCACAATCCATCCGTTATGCTCCCTGCCAGATTTGTATTCATGGACTTTGAAAGGCAAAAACTCTCCCAAAATCCGGTTTTGCTCATCCGTCCCGGCGGAAACCGGCGCTACTGGCAGCCCCTGCACTCTCTTTAAAATTTCCATAATCACGCTCACCCCGTTAGAAGTTCGGGGGGTGCCGCCTTTTTGAGTTGTCTTACTATTGTGCATAATTGGTGGGTAACTTTTAGTTCTTCAAAGAAAAAATTCTTCTAATTTTTCTCCTTGGGACTTCTAACGGGGCTCATATCTTTTTCCCCCCGATTTGACCTTGGGCGTTATAGACCGCCCGGAAAGTCATGGCGCGGTCCAGGTCGCCGTGCGGCGTATAGAAACGCTGCCCTAGTTCGATCTTGCGGGTCACGTCCTTCCCTTTTTCATCAAGAACGGTTCTGAAATGCAGCAATGCTCCGACAGCCGCAACGTACACCCCCTTTTTATCTTTTCTGACCACTAGCCCGGCTGTGAAGGGATGGTACCTTTCCGGAGCGTTCATTAGTGCACACTCCTGCACGTACACCTTGCGGCTGTCGAGGTAAGTGGACGCCCCCGCGTAGGGCTCGCCAAACGCATTTATGAACCTCGCAATTTGCTCTCCTGACCAGTTCCAATTGATAAACCCCTGTTCTCTGGTGGAAAGAAAAGGGTAATAGGAACTTTGGGCCTCGTTGAGTTTTGAAATTTTGAAATTTTTATTCTGCCGAAGCTCTCGGAAAAATTCCTTCAAGAAGAGGAGCTCCTTTTTCGCCATAAAATTGAAATAATCAATCGGGCGGCGGACGCGCGCGGGCAAATCATACTCCAGTCGCTTGATTACCTCGCCACGATGCAGAGTCTCTTTCCCGCCACGGATGATCTGGAGATTGGCGCAACCCTCAAGGTTCTGATGTAAAATCTGCCACGTATAATGCGCACCGCCTCGGTACCGCGGCAAATCAATCCCCATGAAATCCAACAGGTAGCCCGGCCGGAATAAACGAGTGGTTTTCTTCTCGAAAACCCAAGGCGCCCCAAAGGCGATTCCCAACGTTTTTTTGCCGACAAGGCCCTTCAGATTTTTGTCCCGGTTGATGTCAGGAGATTCAAAAAATTTCACGCGCTCTTTTTCCAGAACTTGCCTTAATGTCCGCCGGTCCCCGGGTATCTTCTCATCGAGATGCCGCTTCGAGCCGTAGACGATGAGTTCGTAAGACAAGCCGCGTTTGGCATAACGAACAAAATCGGCCAAGAGCCGCGAGCCGCCAAAAAGAATTAGTTTATCTATATTTTTATGGGTCATATCTTTAAAGATCGCTGATACTTTTTTTCCAACTCCAAAAGCCGGGCAAAATATTTCGGGCTCGAAAGTTTTTTTATGTCCCTAAGCTTCGCTTCTTTCTCAAACAGCCGCCCCGGATTAGGCAATTTTTCCCTTTTCAGTATCTGTTTCATCGCCGGCAAAATCCTTTTACCGAGAAATCTTTTTAGCTCGGCGACGGTCTCATGCGGCTTCGCGACGATTTGCTCGTAGCTTAGAAACAGCACCAGCCGCTGATACCGTCTCGGAAGACGAGCATAGGATTTTTGACTCATCGCAAAAAGAGTGTCGAGGGAGCGGATGATTCGATCCATCGGGGACATTTTGTAAAAATCCTCTTTCCAAGATAAAGCGTACCACGGCACCGCTCCATTAGCGCTTCGAAACGGGATCATAAAAAACGTGGGGTCAACGGCTATTCTGTCCCCGTAGCCGCGTTTATGCCAGGAGGCGGCGAGGTCGACCGGGCTTCTCTTGAGACTCAAAACTTTCATCTGGGGAAAAGTTTCAAAATACATCTTTATATGGGGCATAAGCTCGTGGCCGATAAACAAACTGTAGGCCCCGGCATTGAATTTTTTCAAAAGCGTCTGCGGGTCGGCAGCTTCCGTTCGCCCGAGAAATTCCTTGTAGCGAGGATGATTGAATATCGTTGATTTATCTGATTTTCGGAGGTTGAGGGTCCTCCCGATCAGCATCTCGTAACTGTAAACGTCGACCTCACAGCGCAAAAGCTCCCGTGCCGCTTCGGTCTCGATTAGACCCAGTTTCTCGAAAATCGGAATGTGTTCCAAGCTGACGTGGGTTTGAACCGGCTCCATATCCGCAAAACCCGCCAGCAGATCAGAGAGCAGAAATTTTCCGCTCCGTGAAATTCCTTCTATCAGGAGGAGTTTCGTGACGAGGGGTTTTCTTGGAAAAACACCCCCGTCAGAAAGCAGGACACTCTTGTATCGTTCGGTATTTTGTTTACTCATTTTTGACGGCACTTTTGGCATTTTCCGGTAAACTTAAGGCAAATTGCTGAACTCGTTTGGTCTGCTCCTGCAGGAAAAAATTTCGGTCGTAATACTTCTCTCCTAAATACTGCGGAACGCTGAAACCACCGAATCCTTTTTTGAAAAGTGATATGCTCATGAGCTTTCTGTCGGGAAGGTCGTGGGGCAGTTGCCCTTTGTACTGAATATCCATTTCGTAAAAATCAAATCCTTTTTCCTTCATCCAAAGTATTGCTTCCCATTCCAAGGCGTGACGGATCGGCTGAGTTTCGTAGTCTGGATCGTTGGCTGCGGAAAACGCATACACAGAATTTTTGTAAACCGAGAAATATTCAAAGGCGATGTTTTTGTTATCCTTTTGCACTGCTACCAAGAAAGCGATGTTACCTTTCAGCCATTCGTACATAAGCTCAAAAGTTCGATCCGGTCTCGTTTGTCGCCCAGCGGCTTTTGTGTGCAGAGTTTTGTATTCCTCGAAAATTTCAGGGGTAACATTTTTTGAAGTGTAAAAAGAAATTTTGTACCCCTCACCCTTTTTAACGTTGCGGTGATGATTCCGGCGCACCCGTTTCCAAAGCTGGTCTTTGGGAAGATGAAGATCGACAAGCAAAGTTTCCAGAGAAACATCTAAATATCCATATTTCTGAAAAAACATCCTCTGTATACCTCCCTCTCTCGATATAGATGCCAAAGGTGATGAGCAAAATCTTGCTAGAACGATGCTCTCTTTCCGAGCAAGATCGTCAATTGCGGCGAAAACATAATCAACGACCTTCTCCCGCTCCTCTAGATTCAATCCTTCCGCAAGCGCCAGGGAAGGGATGGCGGCACCGACAGCGCTGCTAGACGAAAATGCTTTTACCGTATTTTTTTCGTTAGACACGCTCTCTTTGGTCAGAGGTACTATTGCAACTGGCTTGTTCTCATGGTAAATCCAGAAACTCAAATCAGTGGTCTGCAGTAGTGGCCGGAAATTCAAAGTATATTCACGCCAACCGGACGTATGCCAAAACCACGCGTCGGGACTTTTCGAGCAAAATTCGTCCCAATCTTTAGGCTCCTTTGCTGAATGTGGCTTGATGCTGAGGTTCATAAATGCTTTTTAACTTTACCGGTCATTATTTAAACCACTCTTTTAAACAAGATGCGATAAAATGTACTTCTCTCCTTTTCAAGGTGGGGTACAACGGAAGGGTAATGCAGCTCTGGGAATAAAGCTCCTCATTTCGGAATTTTTTCTTTCCGTATCCAAGCTTCTGATAATAAGGGTGGGTATAAACTGCGGGGTAATGAAAATTAGCGCCGATCCCTTTTTTGACCAAATACCGCCATAGTTTATCTCTAAGCTTAGGGTACTTTACCCTGATCACATAAATATGCCAAGCGGAATAATTATGCGGCAAAGTCTGCGGAAGGATAATGTGTTCCAAACCGACAAATTCCTCCTCGTACCATTTCGAGGCTTGGTTGCGGAGCCGAATAAATTTATCCAGCTTTTCCAGCTGGGAAGTCCCAAGCGCGGCCTGGATGTCGCTCATCCGGTAATTGAAGCCAAGCGCGACCATGACGTTTTTACCTCGATTGTCTTTAAAAATTCCGTGGCTACGCAAGAGCTTGATTGTTTCGTAAAGCTTCTTGTTATTCGTAAGCACGGCTCCGCCCTCCCCTGTCGCGATCGCCTTGACCGGGTGAAAGCTCAAGGTCGTGAGGTCGGCCAGGCTCCCGACGCTCCGGCCGCGATAGCTGGCCCCGAGGGAATGGGACGCGTCCTCAATGAGCAAAAGTTTATGCTTTTTGGCAATTCGATAAATCTCTTTCATTTCCGCGGGCTGTCCGGCAAAATCCACCACTGCCAAGGCCCTGGTGCGTTTCGTAATCAAGCGCTCAACTTTACGCTCGTCTATGTTATAGGTATCCAGACGGATGTCGCAAAACACCGGCTTTGCGCCCACAGCCAGGAGCATGTTCGCAGTGGCGGCAAAAGTATTCGGGGTGGTAATCACCTCGTCTCCCTTTTTTAATCCAACGGCCAAATATGCCAGGTGCAGCGCGGCGGTTCCACTACTGACCGCCACCGCGTACTTCACGCCGCCCGCTTTGGCAAGCAGTTTTTCAAACTCCAAAACCGCCGGTCCTTGAGTAAGCCAGGGCGAGCGCAGGGTTTTTACAACCCGCTTGATATCGTTCTCGTCGATTGTCTGACGACCGTAAGGAATCATTTTAAATTAAGGCCTTCGATTAAAACTTTTAATTGCTGGGGCGTCAGCCAAAGTGGATTAGTGTCGCTCGTGAACCGAAAGTTTTCCGGGACCTCCTCGCCCATTCCTAAATATTTCGAATATCTCTTTTCCACATCAAAAATCTCTTTGCTCTGGGGTAAAATAACGAAATATTTATCCAGCTCTACCGCGTGTCGCGATTCCGCGTCAGTCAGCAACGCTTCGTGCACTTTCTCGCCCGGCCGAATCCCCACCACTTCTTTGCGAGCCTGGGGTACCAGCACCTCGAAAAGGTCAACGAGCCTCATGCTAGGAATCTTTGGCACAAAAATTTCTCCCCCGACCATATTCTCCAAGGCAAAAAGCACCAGCTGAAAACTCTGGTCAAAGGTTATCCAAAACCGGGTCATCTCCTGATGCGTCAGGTGGACGACCTGCGCGTCCGGGTTTTTGAGGAGAACTTCCACGATACTGCCCCTGCTCCCCAACACATTGCCGTACCGAACACAGCTGAATTTGGTTTTGTTATGCGCGTACGCGTTGCCGTTCACGAAAAGCTTTTCGGCACAAAGCTTCGTGGCGCCGTATAAATTCACCGGCTGTACTGCTTTGTCCGTGGAAATCAAAAGGACCTTTTCCACTCCCTGATCAATCGCCGCCTCCACGACATTTTGACTGCCGATGACGTTGGTTTTGACCGCTTCGAACGGGTTGTATTCAAGCATGGGAACCTGTTTGAGGGCCGCGGCATGCACCACGATGTCGACGCCGTAAAATGCTCTTTGCAGTCTGGAGAGGTCCCGGACGTCCCCGATAAAGAACCGCAGACGTTCATCCTGGATTTCTTTCTGCATCTGAAATTGTTTCAGTTCGTCCCTGCTGAAAATAATGAGTTTTTTGAAATTGAAGTTGCTGAGCAAGAATTTCACGAAATTCTTGCCGAACGATCCGGTCCCGCCGGTAACCAAGATCGCTTTGTCATCGAACATAATTGTATTCTCCTTTTAATTCGGCAAGAATTGCCTGAATCATATTATTCATTCTTTCTTTTTTTGAATAAAGTGAAATTTTTTCTTCCGAGTCGTCAACGTACAAATGGATAGTGGCGTTATCCAGGCTCTTCAGATAGTTGATGACGCCCTGACGATTAACCTGAAACTCGCCGCTCGCAACTCTTTGCAAGGCCGATGAACAAGTAGAAACATCCGAAACTCGCAGTACTCCCGGGCAGTCCATATACCACGGATAGCCAAAAACCACTGTTGGTTTGCCCCTCACCACTGCCTCCCAGCCCGGGGTTCCAGTTACCGTGACCAATGCCTGCGATCGGTTGATGAGCTCATAATTATCAGTACCAATCGGCACGACCGTGACATTTTTCAAACTGGCGATCCTGCGATAAAAACCTTTCGGCCGGTAAGGGCCATAATTCATGCCCCGGCGCCACCATTGCGTCGGATGCTCCTTCACATAAGCAAAGAAACCCGCGGGCAGAGAGGCCGAAAGGTTTTCCAGCATCAAAAGCTGGTCAACGAATACGTCGCCGAGCGCCAACGTCGACCGCTCCGGCTGAAATTGCAACGGCACATACACGAACTTTCGTGAAAAATCCGGAGTGATTTGCACACTGCGATATTCTTTTTGCGGATTTTCGCCCAGACGCTTGCGCAGGTTCGCGAAAACGGCCTGGAAGATCCGCCCATCAAGAGCGGCTTTGCCCAAAATCCGAAGTTTGCGGCGCAAAATCGCTAGTCCAGAATTGCGTTTTTGTTCCCGCTTGAGATTCAAAGGCGAAGGATCAGCGACAGACGGATCATAATACCGCTGATAATAATCTTTCAGGTCCGGGCTCAAGTCGTCGAAAGTAAAGTGTGCATTGGAGTTTTTTTGAATTTCCTCGAGCATCCGCTGGCCGCTTGTTTCATATTCGGTTTGCAAAAGTGTTCGGTCGCCCACCCAAGTATCGTAAAACATGATAGTTTTGATGCCGAGCAGTTTTGCCAGATCATAAATCAGATAATTATAAGCCTGACTCGGGGAGATGGGAAAAATGACGGCATCCGGCCGGCGCGACGTGAGCAAACCATGCCAATACCGAAGCATTTCAAAATAACGGCGTTTTCGCTGTTCTAAAGTCAAATTATGTTCGGTTTTTGTCAGAAGAGTCATAACCATGGATTCGGTGCGGTAAAGTTTTCTGATAAGTTCCAGTCCGGGGGGCAAAAAAGACTGCGGATCGATGCCGGGTGCGGAAATATTTTTCGCGGCGTCAGCGGAGTCATGAAACATGATTTCCGGAAATTCTCCCTCGTCGCCTCCCCGCAGGCCTACCCAATAAATCACCTCATGCCCGCCGGCCTGAAGCCCGCGGACCAAATCAGTCATTTCTTTGCCATGGCCAGCAAGAATCAAAAACAGTTTCATGCCGCGCTCGCCGCTTTTAAATTATAGATGCGGTAAAAATACGTTTTTTCATCTGCCAACAGCTTTTTGGGGACCCCTTCCTCGACAATCCGGCCATCCTGCAAAGCGATAACCCGGTCACAGCTGATCACGGTAGAAAGGCGGTGCGCCACGACGAGCACCGTGATTTTGCCGCGCAGATTCTGAATGACTTCCTGAATTTTCGCTTCCGATTCATTATCCAAAGCGCTGGTCGCTTCGTCCAAAATGAGCAGCTGCGGCTTCCGCGCAAGTACGCGAGCGATCACGATCCTCTGCCTCTGCCCGGCTGACAGCATCACCCCCCGCTCACCAATGACCGTGTCAAAACCTTCTGGCCGGCTGATGATAAAATCGTAAATATTAGCCTGTTTGGCCGCGGCAATCATTTCCTCCTTGCTGATCGTACCATCGTAAAACTGAATATTGCTCCGGATAGTATCATTCATCAAAAAAATGTCTTGGGATACGTACCCGATGTTTCGGTACCACTCCTTGCGGCTGACTTTTTCGATTTCCTGACCATCCAATAAAATTTTGCCCCGGCTTGGAATCAAAAGCCGCAAAATCAAATCAACCAAAGTCGTTTTTCCCACGCCCGAAGGACCGATGATACCGACCATCCCCCCCCTTGGCAGAGCAAAATTGATTTGCGACAAAACGATTTTTCCGCCTTCGTAGGCAAAGTCAACATTTTTAAATTCCAGAGCGCGTTCAAAAGAGAACGGACCGTCACCGGCCTCTGTCTCCTGATTTTCCGCGGCCTGCTTTTCATAATTTAAAACGCTTTGCACATGCGGAATCGAATCGTTTGCGGTATGTAAGGAGCGCTGTAATTCCAAGATGAGATTGAAAATTCTATCAACCAGATAAATTATTACCGCCAGCGCGGCCAGATTAAACTGCACCGAGCGGTAAAAAATTGCGAACACAACAAGAATAAACACTACTCCCAAGGGAAGAATAAATGCTCCGCCAACCCCCCGCAGGAGAGCCGCCCTGATATTGTTTTCTTTAAGCCTTCGAAAATAATGACGTCCTTTCTCGACCACACCTTCTTGCACAAATAAAGTTTTTACGCTTTTGATACCGGAGATATTTTCCGTAACATGGTGAGTCGCTTCCTTAGCAATCGTTGTGCGCTCCATAGCGACCCTTTTGATTCGGGAAAACAACGGTTTTACGAGGAACATAAATATGCCGCCGAGTGCCAAAGCGCTGATCGTAATGGAGACAGATACATTGATCGCCACAAACATATAAACTATCAAACTGCCCACGATCGTGAGGATGATCGCGAATTGCTGGAGCATGCTGCTACTCGCCGGCACGTCGTTTAAAAGTATGGTCTCTAGATAACCGGACTTCTGTTTCATCAAGTACGGCCACTTGGCCGTAAGAATCCCCTCGAAGAGTCGGTTACGAAGCTGTTCCTCATATTCCGAAGTTATTTTTGCGCGAATGAAATTTACAGCCACCCCCAAAAACGCGCGAAAAATAAACAAGACACCAATAAAAATCAATAAATAAGTCACGGAAAAATCAATGCCGAATAAATCAAAAAACTTTGCGATCTGCCGGGAAAGAAAATCACTGCCCTCGCCGCCGCCAAAAGCAAATGCAAATAGTGGGATGAGCGCGGTTATTCCGATGCCTTCCAGAAAACTGCTCAAGAGACCTAAGCCAGTCAGCAAAACAATACGCGCCTTGTAAGGCCCGTATGTTTTCCAGGAAAGGGTGAACACTCTGATCACCCTGTCGAGCTTAAAAATTTTATTTTTTGTCACCACGGATTGATCTTCTCAACTACTTTCTTTTTAAGCTTGAGGTACGACTTGACCGCCTTCTTCTCCAGATCCGGCGAGAGCATCCGTAAAAGTTCCTTACCCAAAATTCGGTATTGCCCGCCGATCTTGTTAGCGCGCAAAAGCCCTTTCTTGAGCAGCCGCTTGAGAGTGCTGTTGCTAACTTTCAAAATCTCCTGCGTTTCTCCGGTTGTATAAACGGCATTTTCCTTTATCTCGAAGTGGTCCATATTTTTTTAAAAATCATCCCCCTCATTGAAAGCGAGGGTCTTTCTTGCCATCAAATGAGGGGGAGATATTTTGTTTCCAATGCTTTTTTAATGCAAAAACCTATTCAAATCATATCAATAAGGGTCAAACGGTGTCAAGTGGTATCAAGGTTTTTTTTAAATTTGGCTTAGATAAGCCAAAAAAAGGGTCCCACAAACCCTTTTATATGCACAGACTCGATGGCTTTTCTTCAGGTCTTTTTTTTGGCGCTTAGATCCCTCCCAACAAAGAAATAGTCTTATCCAGGTGATTGGAATACGCGGCCATATCAAATGTCCCCTCTTTTTTCAGCAAATCGCGCACTTTGTCCTGAAGAGACCTGGCTACCGTAAGTTTCGTCAGAAGGTCGTCCTTAAATTTTGATTTAAGCAGAACAGTAATTTCTTCGTGCTTTTTACTAAGTTGGAGAAATTCCTTCGGGTAAACATGCGCCGAACCCTGATGGTTGACATCCGGCAAAGGAACCGAGCCGGACTGAATCGCTCCGGCCTTTCTGCAAAAAAATCGCAAATCCCCTTCTCCCATGAATATCCTATCCCCAGCGTTTTTGCGGTGAGAAGTATCATACACCGTACCATACTGCAGTACCTCGCAGTTTTCATAGCCCAGGGACTGCAAACGCGCAGTCATGTCTTTAGCTGTGTAACGGCGAAACATTGGCATAAACCAATCATCCAGGTAGGCGCCGAGCTTTAATGGATTAGACTCAAGCAAATGTAAATATTTGATGCTTTTTTCAATCTCGGAAAATCCTAAAACACCTCGGATCCAGTCCATCAGGTGATAGTTTATCCCTCCGGCTCCCAAGGTATACAAAAATAAATGGCCTCCCGGCTTCAGCACCCTAGTTAGCTCAAGAAGGGCGCTATCCGGGTTATCGGTCCGATGAATAACGCCGTTGCAAAAAACCACGTCAAACTTCTCGTCATCAAAAGGCAATTCCAATATGGAATTAAAACTGACATACGCATTATCAAAGCCAAGCTCTTTGGTTTTTGCTTTAGTATAGTCGATTAACTGCTGGTCGATATCCACGCTGAAAACTTCTTTTGCCCCGTTTTGGAGCATAAAAATTGTCCCTCTGCCGCCGCCGCAACCGGCATCCAGACAAACTTTGTTTTTGAAAGTTTCCAGAGGAATGTTATTTTTCTTGAAACGCTCAATAATCGGCTGAATCACGCTTTTGAATTCCTGATCGTCAAACAACGAAAAACCAGCCCCATAAAGATGCCCCGTCAGTTTTTCCTCGGCTTTAAGCGCAATCTTCTTCATATCGTTCAAAATTTTTTCTTTTTCAAGAGTATTCTAATTCCCGGATTGAGTCAAAGTACCGCCCGTAATCGAGATGACTTTTTCTGCTCTTTTTTCCCACGTATATTCCCGAGCTTTCCGTCCAGCATTTTCGGCAATTGTTCTACCCAAATTTTCGTCATTCAAAATTGTAAAAATTCCATCCGCCAAACTCTCCGGACTATCCGGCTCCACCAGAAGCGCCGTGCGTTCGTCCAAAATCTCTCTTATACTAGGCAAATCTGAGGCGATGATCGGCCGGTTAGAGGCCATATACTCAAAAAGTTTAAGCGGGGAGGTTTGAGTTCTGCTGATTTCAAACTTCGCGGAATTGGGCAAAACTAGGACGTCAGCCGCGGCCAAATATTTTGGAATTGCAGAATACGGGCGGTGGCCGAGTATCGCGACATTCCCGGCGTCGGCGGCTTGTTTTTGAAATCTGGCGATATCATATTTTGTCCCGCCGATGAAAACAAATCTGATGTTTTTATTTTGAAATTTTGGGCTTCGCGACGCCGCCAGCAGAGTACCAGCCCCTTTCCACTCATACAAGTGCCCGGTGTACATCACCAATTTGCCATCTGTCGGCAATCCAAGCTCTTCCCGATTTTCCATTTTTGATTTTTGATTTTGGAATTTTTCTAGGTCCACCCCGTCAGGCGCGACTATCATCTTTTGGCCATCAATTCCAAGTTTGACGAGCTCCTGCATCAGTCCTCCGCTGATAGCTATGATTCCGGCGCATTTTTTCCAGTACCCTAAGTATGCAGATTGATTTTTAGGCAATGTGTGCGGCTCCCAGAACACTCGCTTCGAAAATTTCAGAAGCAATGGGAGAAGGTATTCGTTCCGCGTGTATAAGATCTCTCCGCGTCCCCGAAAAAGTAAATAAAAAAATAGGCTGATCAGGAAAAAAAAGGATTGAAATTTAATGTATATACCCTGCTTCAACGCGCGCAAAAAACCCGGGTCGAAACTGAGTAGATATTTGATTTCGAAATTTTTCGGAACCGAATAGTAGTCAAAGGGGTCAAGCATTTTTAAATGATTGTCGGATCGCGACGGCACGACCAACTCGACATTCACTCCTACCGCGGCCAATGCTTCGCACATTTTCATAATCTGAATGCCATGCGCTTTCTCCGTGGGCAGGCGAATGTTTGCAACGTGAATTATTTTCATGCAGTATTGGCTAAATGTTTGTTCTCCTCGTAACTCAACAGAAAATCTCCCAAAGCGAGAAAGTCCAGTCT
>Ga0209541_10002335_pt1 | contig 36029 bp, 36 predicted proteins | sample RifCSPlowO2_01_FD_184027 | JGI IMG/M metagenome (GOLD analysis project Ga0209541, IMG submission 184027) | Groundwater microbial communities from Rifle, Colorado - Rifle CSP2_plank lowO2_0.1 (SPAdes) (version 2) | ecosystem: Environmental > Aquatic > Deep subsurface > Groundwater | place...
TTCCTGATGTGAAAAAGCCATTTCTCCGAAGAAAAACGCTCCAACCCCGTCTAACGAGGAGATTCTCTCGCTCGCCTTTAGGCGAAACTAAATACGTACGGTATGATCCGACGGATTCAGCTGAAAAGCCTGTCGTTTTGAATGATTTTTGCGGACCTCTCACTCCACCGTCACTGATTTTGCCAGATTGCGCGGCTTGTCGATGTCACAGCCACGCAGCGCGGCTAAATGATAAGCAAATAACTGTAAGGCGACGGCGACCAGCAGCGGCGTGAGCAGGCCGTCTGCTTTTGGCAGATAGATAATATCATCACTGATCTCTCTCATTCTTTCATCCCCCGTGCTTGCCAACGCAATAATCTTGCCCTGGCGTGCTTTGATCTCCTGAATATTGGAAAACATCTTTTCGTACGTCTCGTGGCGTGGGCAGATGGCGATTGTCGGCATGTCTTCCGAAATCAGCGCAATCGGGCCGTGTTTCAATTCCCCGGCAGGGTACGCTTCGGCGTGGATATAAGAAATCTCTTTCAATTTCAGTGCCCCCTCTAACGCCAGTGGATAGAACAGATTCCGGCCAATATAGAGAAAATGATTATTATGAACATACTTTTGCGCGATTTCTTTGATCCTATCCTCTAATTTTAATGTCTCTTCAATCAAGGTTGCTATTCCTTTCCCCTCAAACTTTTTCCCTCCGAGCTGAAACGCCAGTTTGTATAAGACTATCAACTGCGCAGTAAATGCTTTCGTGGAAGCCACGCCGATTTCCGGTCCGGCGCGGGTGTAGATCACTTGATCTACTTCTCTCGCGATCGTGCTTTCCCGGACATTGATGATGCCCAATGTTTTCATCCCGTGTTTCTTTGCCAGCCGGATCGCCGCCAGTGTATCTGCTGTCTCACCACTTTGGGTGATGGCGATGACCAAGTCATCTGGATAAAATAGCGGTTCTTGATACCGGAATTCCGATGCAGTTTCGTGTACGACGGGAATTTTTGCAAACTTCTCGAGGATGTACTTTCCCAGTAATCCGGCATAACTTGCCGTTCCACAAGCGACGATAAGTATCCGTTTTGGCCGTCCAATGCGGGGCAATTCTACTTTCATTGTTTCAGCTATTGTCTGTGGCTGCTCCATAATCTCTTTGAGCATGAAATGCGGGTGGCCTTGTTTTTGTGCTACTTCAATGTTCCCCCGAACTTCCACAATGGAAACATTTTTCTTTGCACCGTCGTGGTCAAAGAGTTCTAAAGCATCTTTGGTGACGCGGACGATTTCAAAATCATCGACATAAACTACTTTTTGGGTATGTTCGATAAATGCAGTCGCATCCGAGGCAATAAAATTCTCTCTTTCTCCTATTCCAACCAGTAAAGGACAGCCATCGCGTGCCGCCACGATTTCTTCTGCATCTTTGTTCAGCACCGCGAAAGCATACGCCCCCTGTAATTGCTTAACTGCCTGTTGAACTGCCGCAAGAAGATTTTTGTCCGGGCCGTGCTGATAATGGCCGACTACGAGATGAAGAATCACTTCTGAATCAGTATCGGATGAGAACACAACTCCCTTTTCTATTAATTCCTCTTTTAGTTCCAGATAATTTTCAATGATCCCATTGTGGACGAGGGCAAAAGCATCATGAGCAATAAAAGGATGGGCATTCTTTTGCGAGACGCCGCCATGCGTCGCCCAGCGCGAATGGGCAATTCCTTGTTTCCCGGGCAGCCGCTTATTCTTGAATTGTTCAACTCTTCCCACTTCTTTGAGTAGGTGCAGTGTGCCATCTGTGGTGCAGATACCAACTGAATCATAACCTCGATATTCTACTCTCTCCAGTCCAGTCAGCAGAAGAGGATACGCATCTCGTTGTCCTACATATCCAATAATTCCACACATCAGTGTAAACGACCTAAAATTAATTTAAGAAGCTTGTGAATTATCAGCCGGGAATGGAAAGAGAGTGCGGAGACCAATCGGGATCTATCTTCGCAGAATTGTCCGATAGAAATCACATTCTTTACTTTCCAGCCATTCGGCAAATGGAGCGAAGTCATTATTTTCTTTGTTAAAAGCAAGTCTCCTCTGAGCCATTTCATGAAATGGATGTTGGTGAAGCATCGTCACGATCTGACGCATTGCCGCTCCGCCATATTCCGGTGCAATCAGGCCAGTTTGGCAGAGAGTCTCGCGTAATTCATAACATTGTACCGTGTCAGGAAATTGGGCCAGGACTCTCGGATCCCGATCGTAGGCAAAGAGGGGAGCGCCGATTGCCATATGGCCAAAGCCGATGGCCGTATCCCGATTCTTCCTGATCAGCGATTCAAAATCTCCCGGCGTTTCCGGGTTGAAATCAACGCCGTGTACTGCCCCTTTCCATTCTGACCAAACTTTGCCATCTTTTATCGTCGCGCTGAGATGGTCAAGGTATGAACCCCCATTGCGGATCACTCCATTGTCCGGCAGCGCTTCAAACTCGACGATTCTGCCGTCTCTATCTTTAGCTTTAAGCCCCCGTACATTTGCTCCCCAGAGCAGCGCGTCAACATCGGAATCCATGTGCCACCAAGCACGGGTTAGATACTTAATCGTTATCGCATCTTCCTCTAGGATAAAATTTGTGGGGTCTGGGTTTTTCTGCAATCGTTCTTTTAATTTCTCAAGTACCCCTTTGAGAACATCATCTTTTAATTGCTTATATTCAAAGCGGACAGTCAGGCATTGCATCCCATCAACATCAGGAGTAGCCAGCAGCTCTCCACCATCAATTCCAAAATAATGCGCCAGCCGGATGCAACTATCTCCATCGGCAAGCAGCGCCGCCCAGAGGTTTTCCGGATACCCTTTGTGCCGGGCTAATCCTTGGTAAACATGAATGTTATGCTTTTCCATCTGCTTTACCATTTCTTCCGTGTTGGGGATGAAGCCCTCCAAACCATTCTCTTTGACATCAATATTTGGCACATAGAAATTGTATCTTTGAAGCTCGTTTAACGGATGGCCGGCAGGAAGCCGGTTTCTGACATGGAGAAGCACTTTCAATTCAAAAGGTTTTATCTGCTGGGAAATATTTCCTCCCGAGCCGATAGAATCTTCAAACGCGACGATCTCTGCCTGGCCATACGTTCCCAAGTTCATGTAGCGCTGGACCGTGCCCCATCCCCTGGTGATCAACTGTTTCCATTCGTCTAATACGGTTTGCCGTAATGTTCCAATCCTGGCTGTTTGCGGCGCACTTCCCTCTTCGGCGATAAATCCGGGATTGTCTAACCCGTAGGATAGCTGAGAAAAAGCTGATTCCCGGAGAGAAAGATCAGTCGCATAGAGATCCGCCTGTTCTACGCTTCGAAGAGAAGATTCTGGAGACCGGACCATATTATTAGCTGGTCTTTTTGTTTTAATAAAGATTATGTGCTTTCAGGATAATAGTATTCGTGAGTTCGGAAAAACTGCCGTCACTTTCTAATCTATTATTCACTCGATCAACTTCTTCAATTCCCCGCTCTCCGCCATCTCCAAGACAAGATCACAGCCGCCAATCAGTTTCCCGTTCAGGTAGAGCTGCGGATAGGTTGGCCAGTTGGAATACTCCTTCACTGCCTGGCGCATTTCTTCGTCGCTCAGAATGTCAAACGAGCCGAACTTTACTCCCAAGCCTTTCAATGTTTCCACGACTTTCCAGGAAAAGCCGCACTGCGGCTCTTCTGGCGTTCCTTTCAGGAACAGGAAGACTTTATGAGAGTTGATCAATCCTTCAATTTTTTTTCGTAACTCTTCATTCATTGTTCTTCACCCGTTGTTTGTTCACTCGCCGGCTCTTTTGTTCTCAGCCGTAACGCATGCACCGTTCTTTGCAGATCTTCCTTCAGCGCTTGATAAACCATCTGGTGCTGTTCCACTTTCGTCTTTCCGGCAAAACCGCCATAGATTATTTCCACGGCCAGATGCGCTCCACTCGCCTGATGTCCGGCGTGGTCGGCACTTTCATCTTCAATTTCTACTTTAGCGCCGGGAAAAGCTCGTTCCAGTTTTATCTTAATCTCGGTGGTAAGCATGAAACAACGATTTTCAGAAACATTTATAAAACATCCCCTTTTCTAAGAGAAAATACCAATGAGTTGGTCTTCAACGAGGTAACCGAACTCCTTTCTGTTACCGTTAAGCCGATTCATTTACGACTATATCCTATAATCACCTAATATCACCTAATTTGTGATTATATAACATGATTACAAAATATAGATTACGGGATCTAACTACATAACCATCGTATGCGGAGGTACACATCATGGCTGATGAAGCAAGAGTATTGGAAGCGGTTGAAATCGCCCGAACAACTGGAAAAATAAAGAAAGGGGCAAATGAAGTGACAAAAGCAATTGAAAAAGGGGAAGCGAAATTGGTTGTTTATGCGGCCGATGTGAGCCCTAAAGAGATCGTGATGCATCTTCCCCTGCTCTGTAAAGAAAAGAAAGTACTTTGCGTGGAAGTTTCCAAGAAAGAAGATCTTGGTGCCGCCGCCGGTCTTCCTGTCGCCACGACCGCAGTAGCTGTTGTCAAAGAAGGAGATGCCAAGAATCTCATCGAGAGCATGAGCGGTCAGTAAGGTTGAGATCATGGCAAAAAAAGAAAATCCAACTGAAACAAAGCCGGCAGTAGCTCCCTCTGCGCAGCGCGCAGAAGGAAGTGAAATTCATTTTATCGCTGGCATTCCTGCTGAAGTCAAAGAAATTATTGCCCGGGCCGGCAGTCGCGGTGAGTTAACTCAGGTGATGTGCCTGGTTCTGGACGGCCGTGATAAGAACAAAGCCATCCGGCGCAATGTCAAAGGGCCGGTTCAGGTCGGAGATATCCTGATGCTGTTGGAAACAGAAATTGAAGCCCAGCGCTTGGGTGGCGGCCGCCGCGGCGGATCAAAAGCATAAGCCAGCTTCAAAGCAGCAGAAGTATAAGTGTAAAGGTGAATCAGCATGCCAATATGTACATTTTGTGGACAGGAAATTGAAAACGGAACAGGCAAGATGTTTGTCTTTGCCAATGGCAAGGTTGCTTATTTTTGTTCCCGTGGCTGCGAGAAGAATATGCTAAAATTGAAGCGCAAGCCGCTGAAGACCCGCTGGACGGAAGAATATCGTCGAGAGCATAAGAAAGGAGTGAAGAAGGCGGAATGAAAATGATTGAGCGGACTCTCGTTTTACTAAAACCAGATGGGGTGAAGCGTGGTCTTACTGGTCGTATTCTCGCGCGCTTTGAAGATGCCGGCTTTAAATTTGTCGGCATGAAAATGGTCTGGGTTGATGACAGTCTTGGCCGCAGGCACTATGCTGATGTCGCCCAGCGCCGCGGAGAAAAAGTATTTCATAACCTGATGAAATTCATGGCCACGGGTCCGGTGCTGGCCATCTGCCTGGAAGGAATTAATGCTGTCGAAAATGTGCGGAAACTCGCGGGAGGGACGGAGCCCAAAACCGCTTTGCCCGGAACGATCCGAGGTGATTTTGCTCATGTCAGCTTTGTCCATGCTGATAAAGAAGATAAAGCAATTGAAAACTTGATTCACGCTTCTGGCTCTGCAGAGGAAGCCCGGCAGGAGATTGCTCTCTGGTTCAAGCCGGAAGAATTACATTCATACAAAACAGTGCATGAAATTCATGTGTTTTAGGGGGATATAACAATGGCATCAGAACGAATGGTCGATCGGGTGATGAGAATTACCCAAAATCCAAAACAGATCCGTAATATTTGCACGAGTGCGCATATTCACCACGGAAAAACGGCATTTACTGATAATTTATTAGCCGCGGCAGGAATGATGTCCGAGAGATTTGCCGGTCAATTAGAAGGCGGGATGACTACCTGGCAGCATAAAGATGAGCAGGAACGACTGATGACCGTTGATGCCGCTAATGTTTCGATGGTCCATGACTATGACAGCAAAGAATTTTTGATCAATCTGATTGACACTCCCGGGCACGTTGACTTTGGCGGGAATGTCACGCGGGCGATGCGCGCCGTTGATGGAACAGTCGTCCTGATCTGCGCCGTAGAGGGGATCATGCCGCAGACGGAAACGGTCGTGCGTCAAGCTCTTCGTGAGCGGGTCAAACCAGTCCTCTTCATCAACAAAGTTGATCGTCTCGTTAAAGAACTGAAACTCTCTCCCGAGAAGATCGCCGAACGGGTCATGCACTTGGTAATGGAGTTTAACAAGATGGTTGAGCGCATTGCTGAAACTCAGTACAAAGAGAAATGGAAAGTCAGTGTGCAGGAAGGCAGTGTTTCTTTTGGTTCTGCTCGTGAAAATTGGGCGCTTTCATTCCCTTATATGAATAAGAAAGGTGTTAAATTTGCCGATATCTTGCGCATTTATGAGATGGAAGAAGCGCAGCGTAAAGATTGGGTTTGGGAGAATGCTGCTCTGCATGAAGTTATTTTAGATATGGTCATCAAACACCTTCCAGATCCGATTTCAGCACAAATATATCGTATTCCTAAAATCTGGCATGGCGATCCAGAGTCTGAACTTGGTAAAGATTTAATCTCTTGTAATCCTCACGGAAAAGTGGCTTTTGTGATTACCCGAATTGTCATCGATCCGCGTTCGGGGAAAGATATCTCTGCCGGTCGTCTGTTCAGTGGAACGATCAAGAGCGGGATGGAAGTCTATCTTAATAACACTAAACAGAGACAGCGCGTTCAGAATGTCTATATTTACAATGGTATCCGGCCGGAAATTTTAGAATCGCTGCCTGCCGGAAACGTCCTTGCTATTTCAGGAGTTGTTGGCGCAGCAGGAGAAACGGTAACGTTAGAGCCTGAACCCGCATTTGAAGAATTAAAACATATCTTTGAACCGGTTATCACCAAAGCGATCGAACCCAAAAAATCCGCTGATCTACCAAAATTGATCGAAGTCCTGCGCAAAGTCAGCCGGGAAGATCCATCAATCAAGATTGAGATCAACGAAGAAACCGGTCAGAATTTAATGTCGGGGATGGGAGAATTGCATCTGGAGATTATTGAAAATAGGATCATTACTGAGAAAGGCGTCGAAGTAAAAACATCTCCGCCCATCGTTGTCTATCGGGAAACAATTACCAAAGCTTCTTCCGAAGTGGAAGGGAAATCTCCCAACAAGCACAACAAACTCTACTTTAAGGTAGAACCATTGGAACCGGAAATTTCACTGGCGATCAAAGAAGACCGCATTCACGTTGGCCGTTTCAGGAAGAAAGAAGATCAACTCACTGCTTTCCTGCGTGAAGAATGCGGTTGGGATGCTAAGACTGCCGGGCAGGTCAAAGCGATCTTTAATGGGAATATGTTTATGGACCGGACGCGCGGTATCGTCTATATCAATGAGATCATGGAGTTAGTCTTAGACATGTTTGAAGACGTTATGAAGCAAGGACCTCTTGCACGTGAGCCCTGCGTCGGCCTGAAAGTAAGCCTGACCGATTGTTCCCTGCACGAAGATGCCATCCATCGCGGTCCGGCGCAGATGTATCCCGCTGTTCGGGAAGGTATTCGCGGCGCAATCATGCAGGCCGGGCCAGTTCTCTTTGAACCATTGCAGATCATGCGCCTGGAAGCGCCGACGGAATATACCGGAGAATTATCCAAGCTTGTTTCCTCAAAGCGCGGCCAGCTTCTGGAAATGAATCAGGAAGAAGACCAGGTAGTTGTCATTGCGAAAATACCTGTTGGAGAGATGATCGGGTTCAGCAGTGATCTTCGTTCGGCGACCGAAGGCCGTGGCAATTCCTCGCTGGTCGACCAGATGTTTGAGAAACTGCCGCTGGAATTGCAGGAAAAGATCCGCAGTCAGATCATCCAGCGGAAAGGTCTTTCAGCAGGAGAACTGGGAGCGTAAATGGAAGTAGGTAATCTCATCAAGCTGCTGAGTACCGTGTGTTTGCTGGGAAGTTGTTCGTCGTCATCCCAATATCTTGCGGTCAATTCTTCTCCAACCGCACCAATCGTCTATAAACATGAGACAGAAGCAGTTCTTGATTTGCGCAAATTAGTTGCCGAAGCTGAAGTTGAAGAAGCTTGGTGTTATGTTCCGGAAGAGACCAGCTGGCATGATGTCGGTCTGGAAGTTGCCGTCAGCAATGGTCGGGCTACCGTTGATTATGATCTTGAAAAGATTGAAAAGCTTGCTGTAGAACACAAGACGCTTGATTTTTACCATCTCCATCCCCAGCCGATGATGATGAATTTGATTGCCCCTTATTTACGTGATCCTTCTCTGTCGCGCCATTATTCAAAACAACGGATCAAAGAGATTTTTACTGCAGACGGTGCCCTGCCTTCTCCTGATGATCTCGGCAGTGCGATCTATTTGGTATGTACATATCAGCAGCCTCATCGCCAAAAACAATTCCGTTTTTTTATCGCTTCTCATTATGGGATCACGAATTATACACCTCAGCCGGAACTGCTCGCTGATTTCTGCCAATTCTTTGGTGGTACAGATCTCTTGACATTGGCTACTGCTTTTGGCAAAAACATTCTTGAAGAGTTTCATCCAGAGGTCATCGAAAAGAAGATCAGGGGAGCGGTAGCACGTGGTTTTCCCACTTCCCTCTCCTCAGATCAAAAAATTCCCATTGAATTTATCCCTTATGTCCTGCGAGGATCGGTCAATCACTGAAATTGGTCAATTTGATCTCCCAAGGCCGCTAGAACCTCTCCTGCAGGCGTTCTTCTGTCTCCTAACTCCACCACACACTTCCCTTTCTTCGCACTTTTCCAGGTCGTGAACGGTTGAAAATACCGCTTGATTTCCACGATCCTCATCTGATCATCAACAATCAACACGTCAATCGGATAAAAGACAAAAAACATGTGTAATGATATTTTTCTTTCATTCGGAAAAACCATCACCAAATTCTGTTTTTTCCGAAACATCAATCCTCTTGCCTGAGAGAAAAAATTTTGGCAAACCCGCTCCCGAGGAGAAATTATTTTCCCAGTTGTCTTGTTGATGATCATCTTCTCAACTCATATCCCAAATCTTGTCACCAACATAATGAATATTCCGAATCACTCTGCCGTTTTTCGTCACTTTCATCTCCGCTCCGGAAATGAGGGCAATCCCTACAGCGATCGGTTTCTGGTTATTGATATCGACGATGACGACCGGTTCGTCTTTTGCAATACCATAATCTATTTCAACAATCCCTGGCCGCATCACGTCCGCTCCGCCGATGAGAAATTTAATTGCACCCATGTCCACGACTATCTTTTTAAGGATTATCTTCTGCTGGAGAAATTTCAGCGTTGGTATCCATCTTTCCCCATAGCGGAAAAAGGACGGCAAGCCATTGACAATGAGAAGAAAGGGCTGATCTTCCCATAATTCTACATTATCTTTCTTGCTCAACTCCACCGCATACTGCGCCAATTCTTTGTTGATTTCTTTGCTGCGTAGCTGGGTGCGTTTCATTGAGCGATAGGATTAATACAGGATTTGTAGCTTGATTAGCGATCCTTCACCGATTGAAATCGTGAACTTATCATCCAAAATAGCTTTTTCATTCCATTCCAATGAATGGCCATTGACCAACACCTCTCTTCTGGAAAGAGGTTGAACAGAATATGTTCTTCCCCGTGCATCCCAAACCAGTTCACAATGCTCCCGAGAGATAGTCATCTTTGTGATCGGCACGCTGGCAATGGAGATTTTCTCTTTTTCTTTGATTACAAACAACTTATTATCCTTAGGGTTGTATCCTTCTTTTCTCCCGATGACGACGCGATCCTCTTTCAGTTTAAACGTCCATCGTTCATCGATTCCGGCAACTGTTGCCGTAACCAGTAATTGTGCTTTTTTTCCAAAACTAAATAAGCTCATCTTTCTACCCCTTTCTTCTCTTCTTTCCAGCTGATAAAGCCTTCCTTCTTGTGGTTGATGAAGAACAAGGCGGCAACAAACGTCAGCACTAGCAGCGCAAACCCGATCTTGCTGCGCGTGTCAAAATAGCGGATCGTCGCGCCGAATGTTGCGGCGACGCTGCCCAAAAACAATCCCATCGTCACACTATCCTGTAGTTTGGGCAGGAAGAGCACGCTGAGCAGGACCAGCAGGTTAAAGAGCGTGATAAAGACATATTTTTTCCCTTCGTAGGTTAACTTTTCTTTCTCCCAGACCAGCTGTTGGGCATTGTATTCTTCCCAACACTCTTGCTGCTGCTGGCTGATTTTTCCCCGTTCAGTATCATCGACTTTTTCGGGGATGGCAAATTTTTGGGTGCAGTCAGCGTGGCCGTTGAACCACGCTTCGCTTCCCGTATACTTCGGGAAGAACACATTTGCTCCGACAAAGACCATCGGCACATACAACAATACAATAATCAAAACGTAAATCAGTTTTGTCCAGTTCATCATCCTCAACAGAGCAAACGATGTATTTAAAGATTGCGGAAATGCTTATATAACCATCCTCTTGCCTTCTTTCCATGAAATTAGAATTCCTGGTCAATGATCTTCTTGCTCTCTCCACATCTGAATTTCCCGCGGCAGCATCTTCTGCGATTCTCCCCACCCCTGAAAAAGATGATGTTCTTCTCCATGATCCCACCACGCGGGCGTTGCGCCTGGGCCTGTTCTACGAACAGCTCACGATGCTGCTCTTTGGTGGAGAACCCGGTAAAACATTCTCTCCCCTCGTTCGAGAACTTGATCTTCTGACCAGGCCTGATATTGTTGATGAGCAAAAGCAGTGTTTTCTGGAATCGAAAGCGATCTGTTCCGGTCAGCATTGCCTCATATTAGATAGTCAATTGCAGGGATATGACACCTTAACAGAACATTTTCCAGCATATTCTATTTCGTTTGCTTTGTACCGCCATTCATTGCCCGGCATAAAAAGTTCGTGGGCGGGAACAGCATCCGATCTCTTTGGAGAACTGTCCAGTAGCACAGCCTATCTTATCTCTCTTCCCTATGCTTTAGTTTGTGCTCTCCAGCAAAAAGGCATCTCTGATCCTTTTTCCCGATTAGTCTATCGTTATCACAATCCGTACACTACTTTTGACACCTGTGTCTGTATCCGTTCATCAACAATCACTCGCCTGGCAACCGAACCAGAAATTGTTATTGCAGACCTCGATCTTGCTGGCGATCGCTTCTCTGTTGATCGCTATTCTTCGCCTGCTCTCCGCATCAACAATACCCCCATAAACCGTTTCCCGATTATCCAGATCAGCGATCATTCTCTTTTAAAACCACCAGAAAAACCTGCTGGCGCAGAACTTCCATTCTAGTATGGGCCAAAACTCGTCTTTTCTTATTCAACCACAATCCCAATTCTTCCCGGCAGTGCACCCTTAGCTTTCACATTGGTACTTTCTTCGGCGGCGATAACCTCTACTTTACACTCAAACTCTTTCTCCAAGAACACGCTTGCTTCCTGCATCACCGCCAATTCATCTTCCGGCGACGTCACGATCGTCGGCAATTTGGAAACATCTTTGAGCACTGCCGTTACGACCTTGCTCACTTCCTTCCCGCGCACGGCCAACCCCTCTGTTTCCAGCACGCGCTTCATGATCTCTCCCATATTCCGCGTGACATTGATCTCTTTATGGAGGACAGAACATAAATCGTACAGCCATTTTTCCGCAACGAAGAGCGTGAATTTTTTTGGCTTTTCCACATTTGCCAATTTCATCACGTTGCGCATTCCTTCCATTGCCGCTTTTACCAGCTCTTCTCCTGCTTCGGCTTTGCGGCTGATCGTTCCATCTTCTCCTGCCGGCCAAAGCGCGGCGGAGACCAATTCTTTTTCCGGATTCAACTCCTCACTGAGATGCGGCGTGATCGGATTTAAGAGGCGTACCCAGATTAAAAGAACTTTCTTGATGGTTGATGTATGTTTTCCCCCGCGCCGCACATACCAGCGCAGATCATCATACATCATGAAATAAACAATTGAAGCCATCTCCCGCAGATCGTAGCTCTCCATCGCCTTGTTTATTGTCTTCAAGTGACCGTACGTTCGCGAGATCAGCCAATCATCGATGAGCTTCCTCTCTCCGTGCAGACCGAGGACCTGTTCCACCAGCCCAGAGATCCTTTCGAGAGCATTTTTATAATGCAATACTATCTCTTCTGTCCAGACGACATCAACATGCGGAGAACCGACATGGGCATAGTACAGACGCATCGCATCCACTCCATACTTTTCCATCGCGTCGGGAATCGGTTCAGCCCCGCCTTTGCTCTTCGAAATCTTTGATCCTTTTCCGGTCACCCACCAATTGACCATGATTCCTCTCGGCCATCTGCTTTCGGGAAGGATAGCCACGTGATTCATGACAAAGACGGGGAAATGTACTGTCTTGTGTTCCTTTCCGCCGAGATTCATGTCCAAAGGATAAAAATATTCAAATTCCTCTTTGATCTCTCTCCAGTGTTCTTCACCTTCTCCTTTTCCCAAGAAAACGTAATCAAAAAACTGTTCGGTCAATTCTTCAGTCTTAATCACTTGGTTATTGATAAATTTGGAAACAATATAATATACCGGATACAATGTCGAATCGCTGATTGGCTCGATTGTCCACTGCTTGTCAAAAGGGAAGGTGCTCCCCAGCCAATTACCCAATCGCGCGCAGGCCCGGTCGCTGAACCAATCGAGAATCGCCGGCAGATTTTCTTTATACTCCTGCGGGTATACATTCATCTCGCAAGCTTGTTCCTTGCTCCGCTCTGTAAGTTCGGAATCAGAATAACGGATAAACCATTGGTCATCGATCCGCTTAATCACCACTTTATTTCCGCAGCGGCAGATCACTTCCTCGCTGAGATCATAGAAGATATCTGCTTTCTTTAACTCGAGTAATTCTTCTTTTATCAACTCTTTAGCCTGTTCAACTTTCATTCCGGCGTATCTGCCGCAGTTCTCCCGCATCACTCCCGTATGGAATCCTGCTTTGTACACTTCTTTTGTCGCTTCCTCCAAAGCGGGATCGTCCAGATCATTAATATTCATTTTTTCCACAATTTCCACCGCGGGCAATTTGCCATATCCTTTGGTGATGATGATCGGAATCAATTGGATCGACTTAATTTCATCCGGATCCAGGCCGTATTTCGCACATTCTTCCGGATGCTGCTGCAAATAACGTAACGCAACATAATCCTTTGGGGCATCAGCAGGCACTGACGTGACAATGCCTGTTCCCACGTTCGGGTCGCAGAATGTTGCCGGCAGGATCGGAATCTCTCCCCCTCTGCCCGGCGCAGAAACCATTTTTCCGAGCAGTGTTTTTGGATCAATATCTTCTTTTAACAGAACATCATCCTTTTGATACGGCAATTTTTCTGCTGCTGCTTCACTCATGATCCAATCCTCTCCTTCCACCACGACGTGGACATATTTCGCTGTCGGATTGATCCACAGATTAGTCTGGCCGTAGATTGTCTCCGGGCGTAATGTTGCCGCGACAAGATAAAGATGACTTAGTTTGAATTTCAGCAGCGTGAATTCCTGCTTCTCGGCATTCCCTCCTTTAGAGAGATCGGTTTCAGAAGGGTCAACGGCAACCGGCCCGTCGACGATGCACGCCGTGGCAAAATAAGGTTTCTGCACCAGCAGGTTTTTCTCCGCCAATTTTTTGAACTGCCATTGGATGAATTTCTCATAATCGGGAAATGTCGTGCAGGTAAACCGCTGCCAATCACAGAGAAAACCAAACTTTTTCCAGTAATCTTTCACGTAGACTTCGTTGAAGTATTTGATGATATTCTGCGGGGTGGTCAGTTCTTTGATCTTTTCTTCCGAACAGCCATTCCGCCGCAAGTATTCCAGCCAGGCCGTATCTCTCTTCTTGACTTTATTGGCGAAGGCAATTGCCTGATTTCCCGTGGCATGCGTTCCTACCGGAAACAAGACTTCTTTTCCCTGCAGGCGTTCATAGCGGCAGATCGCATCGGTATAGGAAAAGCCGCGCATATGTCCGACGTGCAGGAAGCCGGAAATACCGGGATAGGCAAAGATCATGAAGAATTTTTCTTTATTCTTTTGTGCTGTGGCTCGGCCCAAGCCGGCTTTGGCCCATTCTTTCTGCCACTTATCTTGTATGTTCTTCCAGTCCAATGCCATCAAAAAGGATAGATGAGAGGGTTGTTTTTAAAGATTGTGGGGAGAAATCTGGTATGATCACCAAATGATCTGATTGGTCAACGATAAGCCCCGCTACTTCTCGCATTGATCATAACCGTTCCACTGCCCTTTCCCGTTAACTTCCTGACAGACTTTTCCATACGTTGCTTCCTGTTCCAGCAGATCCAGGATTGTCTCTTTAATCAAAGCATCCGTGGGAGCCTGAAGCAGCTGCGATTGGTCGTATTGGAGCAGATTTGGTGATTGCACGATCATATTTTCATAAAGAAGTTCTTGGTACGCTTTCTCTGCGGTGTTCCAGTTGGTTTCTCCGGGGATTTGGATCACCGTGAGATAAATATCATGAGCAATTAAGACCGTCTGCGCATCTTTCACCTCATAAGGAACATCGTACGAAGAAGGTGCGCTCGCCGTGAGATAATCGGAATCGCTGAGCATGACGACGTGGCGTTTCCCTTCCGTTGGCCAGCCAGGAAAGTCAGTAAAACCCGTCCCCATGTAATACAATGCGATCAGATGTCCCTCAGGAGAACCGACATTCTCGTAGTCGTCAATATCCTGTTTGAATTGGGCATAATCATTCGTCCACATCTTAGAGACTTCTACCTCAAAGCGGAAGAGTGTAAAACCAAGCAGGCCCTGATAGTTGCCGGCCTGATGCGCATCGGCAAAAGCTTTGATCCCTTCCTTGACAATCGCGGTCTTCTCCTCCGTGCTTGCCGAACCATCGATCAGAAAACGATAGTTGGTCGTGTCGCACGAACCTTCAATAATCTTTTCGCCTTTCACTTCGCAGCACAGTGGATCGGTAAAAGTAATACTGCATTCTGTCTTTCCATTGACACATTGCTCAAGCCCGCTGCTGCAGCCTTCTTCACAGGCCGCGATGATAATATCGTCTATCTTGCCATTACAATCATCATCTGTGCCATTACAGGTTTCTTCAGAAGTAAGTATCTTACATTCATTTTCATCTACTAATTTTCCATCGTTACAGTAACTGAATTTAACACCCTCGCAGAGATCAAGCGGACCGCCCGTACAGGAATTGACTATCGATTGTTCATCTTCATCGGTAAGACCATCACAATCATTATCTTTGCCATCGCAGATGTCTGCCGGATAGAAAGGATGGATCTCCGGGTCGTCATCGTGGTTCTCGCAATCCAGCAGCGGGATCTTCTTCCCTGTCTTCTGCTGAAGTTCTTCCGAGGTCAGATATTCCAAGCCATCATCCGGCCGCGTACACGCCACCGTGGATTTATCATAATAGCCGTCCCCATCACGGTCAACCAGCCACGTCTTTGGTTTAGTTCCGTTGTCACAGAGAAACGGATCTCCCTCATCTTTCTGAGAGTAAAAAGTGTCGGCAACGGGAGAAAAACCAGAAGAAGTGTCCGGTATTTGGCTATCGGCCCACGAATCAGGGGGAGAGATAAATTCCTCTTCTTTCGGAGAACAGCCATAGATGCTCACCGCCAGAGCTGCCGCCAACAAGAACCGCTTGAATGACATGGTACGATGTTTTTGTCGGGGCAGGTTGTTTTTAAAGATTGTTTACAGATAGAAATATAAACCGTTTATCCTCTCTAAACAATATGCCTACAAGAACCCCTCCAGAGATGGATTTAGATGGCTTTATTGATCAGAGCAAAAAAACTATTTCTCTAATACACTCGACTATCAAGGCCCTAGATACTGTTCCGATTTCCTATTGGCAGCTTCAGCGCAGCTTTAAAAAAATAGCTACAGAACTCGAAGATTCTTTAGAAAATTTACATCTGATCAAGAAAAGAAAAGATTTATTGTCTGTTGCTGTCATCGCAAGAAGTCTTAGTAAATCCGTTGAAAGAAATCTGTTTCTAATTAAAGGACACGATTTAGATGATGGTTCCGATTTTTCGGCGTTAATAAAAAAGGTGGGGGACAGCCTTGGGCAACTGGGAGACGGCGCTTCCCAATTTGGCAAAAAAATCCAAGATCTTGAACTAAATGTAAAGAAGGTCATTTCATTTTTGAAAGGTCTCCGTATTCAGAAGAGCATTAAAATTGGCCGGAATACGGCAGACATCTTGATCACCATTGATTTGAAATACGATCTAGAACTTGAATCTATTCTTAACAACAATCTCTTGCCAGATGTGTTCAAAGGAAAAATCTCTCTTCGGGATGAGCTTATTAAATGGGGCAGCTATTTCCCTGAAAGTCAACAAAGAGCATATCGAATACTCGTTGCCGCATTGAAAGAATTGGAAATGATATTCAACAAATATTCATTTAACAGAAATCGGTTTAAAGTGACGATCAGGATTTTTCCAGAAGAATTGGCAGCACTTTATCGCTCCAAAAACGCAACTGCTTTTGTGATGCCGTCTCAAAAAAGATTTAACCAAGAATATGTTTCTTTCTGGCCGGATGAAAGTTCTGTCGTCTTCTTTGTCTCCACGAAAGGTCTTGAACATAGCGGAAGGGCGAGATCAACATTCATCCACGAGATTTCTCATGTCCTTGATCCATCTATCAAGAAGCAATTTCATCTGACACTGCAAAAAATCAGAGATGAAGGCTTTGCCACGATTATGGAAGCCCTTCATAATGGTTTCGTCCAATCGTTAGAAGGGATTTCAGCAATGCTCGCTGCCTCAGATAAAGTAAATTTAAAAGATATTTCTGATTCTGAAAGAACCGGTAAGAAACCTAACGAATACAACGTTGGTTTTTTTGTATTTCTTACGCTATTATTATACCATCTGAGGAAACGAAAAAAAGAATATAAATCAATTCCTGAAGTGATGTACAAATATACTTATTGGTCTCGCCCAGATACCCCTGCGGGAGATTTCTTTTATTGTATCAATAGAAACAAAGAATTAGAATCTTACTGCAAAGTTATTCTTGGGGTTTATATGAAGCTTTCTCCTCAGAAATTTTACAGGAAATATCTTGAAGTTGCCAAAAAAATGCATTTACTCATTCTCCCCGAGAAAGATTTGAGAGAATTCATAACATCATAACCCCCGCAACACATATAAACTTCTTTTCCCTCCTTTCCCTCCCATGAAGAACAGCGAAGTCGCAGCAATTCTCTCCAATATTGCCGACATCCTCGAGTTACAGAATGTCCAATGGAAACCGCAGGCCTATCGCAAAGCGGCGCAGGTGATTGAAACATTATCTGAAGATATTGAAGATATCTGGAAACGCGGCGGGCTGGAAAAGATTCCCGGCGTGGGCGAACATATCGCTGCCAAGATTGAAGAATACCTGAAGACCGGAAAACTGGCATATTATCACAAACTCCAGAAAGAGGTCAAGATCAATCTGGAAGAGTTAAAAGGAATCCCCGCGCTTGGCCCGAAGAAAATCAAGCTCCTCTACCAGAAATTGGGTGTAAAAAATTTGCAGGACTTGGAAAAAGCAATCAAACAGCAGAAAGTGCAGAAACTTTCTGGCTTTGGTGAAAAAACAGAACAGGCTTTAGCCGAAGGCATCCGGTTCATCAAGACAAAACCAAAGCGCTTTCTGTACGCCGCGGCTTTGCCTATCGTTAATACTTTCCTGAAAACATTCCGTACATATCCATTTATCCAGCAGATCGAAGTCGCTGGTTCCTTCCGGCGGGCCAAAGAAACGGTCGGTGATCTGGATTTCCTGGCCGTTTCTCCGCAGCCGGAGAAAGTCATGGATCAATTTACCACGATGAAAGATGTCAAAGAGATTCTCGCTAAAGGAACGACAAAAAGCTCTGTCCGTCTCAGCAATGGCCTGCAGATCGATTTGCGTGTCGTCAACGACAAGCAATTTGGTTCGGCGATGAATTATTTTATCGGCAGCAAAGAACATAACATAGAATTGCGCAAGCTTGCGTTGAGCAAGGGCTGCACGCTCAGCGAATATGGGCTGTTTACCCTCAAAGAAAAGAAGTGGATTGCTGGCAAGACAGAAAATGATATCTATCAAAAACTCGGCCTGCAATACATCGAACCAGAATTGCGGGAAAATCAGGGAGAGATTGCTGCCGCGCAGAAAAAAAACTTACCCCATCTGATTACGGTCAAAGATTTACATGGTGTTTTTCATAATCATAGTACCTGGAGCGATGGTAACAATTCCCTGCTCGAGATGGCGCAAAAAGCGGAAGAATTGGACATAAAATTCATCTCGTTCAACGACCACTTTGGTCCCATAGGCATCACCAATCCGCTCACGGAGAAGCGCCTTGTCGGCTATCTGAAAGAAATTGAAAGCGTGCGCAAGAAAGTCGGCATCAGAGTTTTCTCCGGTGTGGAAATTGATATTCTCAAAGACGGAACGCTTCCGCTTTCCGCGAAACGGCTGAAAGAACTGGACGTCGTTATCGCTTCCGTCCATCTGGCGATAAAAATGCCGGCGGCGGAAATGACTAAGCGGGTCTGTTCCGCAATGGAAAATTATCCAATCAATATTTTAGGTCATCCCACCGATCGTATTCTTAATGAACGTCCGCCGCTCAACCTCAATCTGGATAGTGTCTTTGACACCGCAAAGAGAAACAGCATCTTTCTGGAAATCAATGGCTCTCCTTCACGTATGGATCTCTCTGGTGAGAATGTCCGGAATGCCCGTGCTGCCGGCTGCCAGTTTGCGGTCAGCGCTGATGCCCATGATCTCAGCCATCTGCCTTTTTATCATCTCGGCGTAAACATGGCCCGGCGGGGGTGGCTGGAGAAGAAGGATGTGCTGAATTGCCGGGATTTAAAGAAGATCGAAAAAGTACTGAAGAAGTGATCAATCTTGTGGGCTGAATAATTTTTCCTCTCCCTAAAATCAATTCCATCCAAAATCTACCCAACAGCTTATAAATAAACCCCTCTTTTAGGATAAAATGGGCATCCTTTTCAAAACCTACAACGGAAAACATCAGCTGCATCTCTATCAGGAGACTTGGCGCTTCGCCGACAAGAAAGATCTGGATAGTGTCCTTTCACTTTTCTCTCCGCTGGAGATGAAGAAGATTAAGATGAAGAATGTTGGCAATTTTATGGAATTAGAGTTCGGCGGGGTTATCGTTGAATGCGCTGACCTGAAAGACCTCAAGCAGAAATTCAGTCTTCTGGCCGAGATGAAAGACAAATTTCAGAAGATGGTTGAGCAGAAGAAGAAATAGGAAATTATATCTCTTCCTTAAAATTCAAGAATTCTCCTAAATCCTAACGGACAATTTATAAACTATGGCCACCATAGTTGCTATATGCCAACCACTATTCAACTGAGTAAAGAGACCAAAGATCTTATTGGAACATTTGGGAGCAAAGAAGATACCTACGAAGATATTATCAAACGGATGTATTCCCTTGCTGTCAAAGAACAGCTAAGAGAGTTTTTACTCTCGTCCGAAGGAACAATTTCTTTAGATGAAGCAAAGAAGAGACTAAATCAAAAATGGCCAAAGTCGAAATAGTGGAATCTCTATTTCGACAAATAGAGGCAAAATTTAAGTCGAAAGCGCATGACATCATTGATTTACTCTATGCCGTTGAAGAGAATCCTCACAAAGGAAAAGTCCTGGGGAGTGTTGGCGGTATTCTTATTAAAGAACTAAAATACGAGAATTTTAGGTTCTACTTTATCACCGATGGCTTTAAGTTAAAATGTCTTGGAGAAAAAGAATTGATCGATCTTCTGTTGCGTTTCGTTCGTATGTCAGATAAGAAACAACAACAGCAAACAATCGGGGAAATCAAACATATTCTTCGGATTATCGGTGCAAGTGGTTTTTTCTAAAAAAAAGTAGCCTCGCTCTGAATGAACTACCTTTGGCATTATGTTTTGATAACTAAAAATCTACAAACATATTTAAATGATTAATTAATAATCTTGAGAATGGAAGAATTTCTTTCTCTCATTATGCTTATTGCCAGTGGTTTATGGTGTTATAAATATCTTAAATACTTTTGGCAATATTATCATAATCAAATGCTGAAAGTAAAATTACTTTTCCTCTTTTTGTTTATTATAGGTGGGTTATTGGGTTATTTTATATTTTCCCTATTAATCTTTTTGTTTGTGTGGTTGTTTTATGCTGACGCCCCGGTTGGTTTTGTAGCAGAGGCTCTTATTGTTTTTTCTCTTTTACCCATTGCCGGATCGTACGAATTAATATTCTATCTTTTAAAGAGAAGAGATAAAAACAAGAGTACAACCCCGAAGTAGCCCCCGAGATTGTACCAAAAAAAATATAGCCCCACTCGGACTTTCGTAGTCTCCCGTTAATCTTATGAGCGGGAACGCGAGTGAGCGCGAATCCCCCTACCAAATCTGGGAGATCTGTTCGAACCGAGGTCAAGACCTTTCATCATTCCGCTTTGGAAACACCAAAGGGTCCTATGCTAGTCCGCTACACCATGGGGCTATTGACCGTTTTAAGCGGCAAATCCTTTATAAAATTTTGGGTGTCTTTCCGGCTCTGTAGAAAAAGTCGTCCGCTTGGCCTGAAGATTGACCCTGGGAAGCGATCTCCCGGAACAGGTGCGAAAACCAGCGAAGAGAATAGCTCGTAGGCAACCATCAACACCACCGGTTTTCGCCACGGTCAATGGCCAGGAGGACTTTTTCTACAAAGCCTGTCTTTCCCAAAAGTCTTTAAAGAACAAGTAAATTTCCTGGATTATGGCTCATCCCACCGTCCTTCAGCATCAAGAACGGTTAGAAGAATTGTACCATGGCCGGCCACTTCCCTATTTTACCCCGGATGATCTGGACACGATCGTCGCTTCATATCATTTGGTCTTTGATGCCGCACTGGAACGGAAAGCAGTGTACCCTTATCTTCCCACTGCTACTGGTCTTTTTAACAACTTGAAAGTAATGCGTGATCAGGTTGCCGAGATCAGGCGTTTGCCAATGCCAAGCAGGTCGGTTCTCTGCTGCAATGTCCAATGTGAAGCGCATGTTTTTCCGATCTATATCCCGCCCGGCGAACTCCGGGAAGCATTACAGGTGCTTGCTCCATTGATCTCGCGGACACACGATAGCTCTGACTCTCTTTCCGCTCTAGAGCAGGCAGCACAGCAAGATATTTCTTTTACCATCAGGCCAAACAATATCGTGGGCCCACAGTATCTCGCTGAGGCGCGTTTTCTGATCCCAACGTCTCTAGACGGAAAAGCAGGAGTACACGTCTTTGTCATCACGCCGCAGTCAGGCTCCTCATCAACGGTGTATTTTCAGGCCGAACAGAGAACAAAAGCCCCTTATGCGACCATGGATCTCGCCCTGCGGAAAGAAACTGATCCCGACCGCTTGGAGACCGTCGTTGTAGTGCAAGGCACAGAAGAATATTCTCTCTCCGAAACCGTCGTGCCGCTGCTCTTTAACCGCTACATTGAAAAGCTAGGTTCTTCTGGGTAAACTAACCAGCGGCACAATCCGAAAAGTGAGTGATGGTGACGCCAAATGGTCGCTGAAGGATAGCTATGATACGGGAACTGGTCCGATTTTCTTCTGTATCTCTGAAATCTCTTAAAATCGGCTTCAGCGACGGCTCACCATCACTCACAAAAAGGATTGTGCCTAACCAGCGTACGTATTAAGTCTGTGCTTGGGCAGGTCGGCCTGCCTCGTCTCGCTTTGATTGTTTCCGGATTCATAACAAAACACGATTAAGAGATGCGCGAGAATCTAACTTTTAGTTCAATAGCCCCTCTCGGCAGGCCATCTTGACCAAGCCCGCACAGACTTAACTTAATACGTACTAACCAGCGAAACTTATAAATACCATTCTTCCCTTTACATTACTAAGAGGTGTTCCTGATGAATAAATTCCCCATTTGCCTTACTCTCATCGTTCTTTTCTCGTTAACCCTTGTTTCTGCTCAAAATTCTGATCGTCCGGAAGGTTTTCCCGGACCAAGCTCTGATCAATCCGGGGGACAAATTCCCCCCTCCATCATTGAAGAATTAACCCAGCCTTTGCAGAATGCTTTCCAGCCTTTGGTTGACGCCGCCAAATATATCCTCGGTGGTATCTTTGGATTGTATGTCCTCCTTGTTCTTATCCGAATCTATTATGAACGGAAAAAAATAAAGCTTCTGAAAGATATCCGTTTCGACTTGGATCACCTCAACCGCCATTTTGACGTTTCTCACTCGGCTCATCGCAAAAGCTTCTTTGGTCATCTTTGGTCAAAGATCAGGGGGCGGTTATGAAATGAAGATAACCATTACCCCTGCTGTCTTTTCCCGCCTGCATCCAAAACTAAATCTCATCTTTCTTCATGTCACCAACATGGACAATCAAAGCAAAGCCGACGAAGCAGCCCATCTCTTGAAGGAAGTCGAGAAAGTCATTCGGCTGACTTTTCATCACGAGACGATCAAAAATAAGATGCTCCTTGCTCCCTGGAGTGTCGCCCAGCGGGAATTTGGTGAAGAAGCCCGGCACTACCAAACATCCGTAGAACATCTGATCAAAGATGTGCAGCGCAGTAAGGAGCTGGTGACCAAGACAACGATCACCAACCTCGTTCGTTATGTTTCTTTGAAATATCTCGTGCCTCTTGCCGTTGATGACCCTTCTAAAATTGAAGGCGATCTGCAGTTTGATGTTGTTTCTGGTAAAAAACGCACGGGCCTCTTCCACAGCCTGAAAAAAGGTGATGTCTACTACCATGATACTGCCCGGATCATCGGGGCAAAGCTGGAGTACTGGAAAAGCCCAAAGACACTTCCTGCCCCCGAGACAAAAGAAGCACTTATCCATTTGGATCTTCTTCCACCGATCACGAAAGAGATGGAACGAAAGATTGTCAGCGAATTGACCTCATTGATCGAGACTTTTTGCAACGGCAAAGTTAGCGTGTATACTTTAAATCGTGCGATGAAAAGTGTAACATTGAAATAATACTATCTTCTCGGTCTCATCATCTTCTCCATCTTTTTCTCTAAAAAGGTGTATTTATTTCTGATTTGTTCATCAACGCCAAAAACATAAGCCATTGTTCCCGCTCGTGTCCACATACCATTACGCTGTGCTCGCCAGAGCATGATGCGTTTATCATCAATATAATCTAAACGTGGATCAATCTCTTCACGTTTTGGCATCGGGTGCATTAAGATTGACGTTTCCGGCATCATCCGTAGGTGGTCTTCTGTAAAAACTAAATTAGTAGGATATTTCTCTGATTGAGAACCTGCTCCATATTCATCCTGCAGACGCGTCATATAATTCACATCAACAAATGAAGGCAATTCGCCGATGCCCGTCTTAATCTTGTGAACTGTTACACCTCGTTGGGCGATATAATCTTCTGTTTCTGTGTCAATCTGCAAATGTTCCGGTGCAACAAAATAGACCGTCATCTCTTTATGCAGTGCTAATAATCGTGCTCCGGAATGGATCACCCTACTCCGTAAACAGTCGCCATAAAAAGCAATCGTCTTTCCATCAATTTCTCCCAAAGATTCTTCCATCGTATAATGATCCAGAATTGCTTGGGTGGGATGTTCTTTTGTACCAGAACCGGCATTAAAGATATGCAGCGGCCGGCGAGAGTTCTGCATCGCCCACACTGTAAAATGTCCATAGAGATCGCTCGGGTGACGTACAACCATCCCTTCATAGAATGAAGACTGTGTGCGCAGAGCATCTAAATCTGATTCTCCTTTTGCAGTGGAAGAAGTCTTAAGATCACGCACTTCTTCTCGCTGGATTCCTAACTTTGATTCCGCCCGGGAGAATGATAAAAATGTTCGTGTACTTGGTTGTGGAAAATAATTCAAGACCGAAGTATGGCGGAGGAGGCCTTTGAGAAATTCTGGTTCTATTTTAGAAATTCTTCGTGCGGCATTTGTCGTGTCGTGAATTATCTTTAAGAGAGCGAGATCAAGGTGCTCGGCGCTCACCACATGCTTTAATCTCCCATCTTCGGCTCGGCATGCTTTTTCAAATGCTTCCGACCCGGATGTTTTGAATTCTTCAAATCGTGAGCGATGGTAAGCAGCTAGCCCGGCATCTGCTCCCCAATAAATCTTATCCATCAGAAATCACCTCAAACAGGAATTGTTCAATCATCAAAAATACTAAGCCCACGGTTAGAATTTAAATACTTTTCCCTACCCGAAAATATATAAAGAAACTTTAATTCCTCGTTAGAATGGATTTCAGGGAGAAAATAATTGATCTTCTCAGTAAAGAGACAAAGCTTCCTCGGGAAGACATTGAGCGGATGCTCTCTGTCCCTCCCGATCCAAAACTCGGCGATTATGCTTTTCCCTGCTTCAAGTTAGGCGGTAATCCCCGGGATGCTGCTCTCCAGCTCCAGCAAAAGATAAAGATTCCCTCCTTTCTCTCCCGCATTGAAGTCGCCGGCCCTTATCTCAACTTTTTCCTGACCAAATCATTTCTCGCCGAAGAAACCCTTGCGTTGATCAAGAAACAGAAAGACAATTATGGCAAAAGCAAGAGCAGCAAGAGCAAACAGAATGTCGTCTTAGAATACTGCGGACCGAATACCAACAAGCCATTACATCTGGGGCATATCCGCAACATGGCTTTGGGCAATGCCATCTATCACCTTCTGCGTTTTCAGGGGAATACTATTCATCCCGTAAACATCGTCAACGATCGGGGCATCCACATCTGCCAGTCCATGCTCGCCTATCAAAAATGGGGCAAGAACAAGCAGCTTGACAAGAAAGGCGATCATTTTGTCGGTGATTATTATGTGATGTTTGCCCAGGCGGCAAAGAAAGAGGCAGAAAAGAATAAAGAGGATCTTAAAAAAGAAGCGCAGGAGATGCTCTTAAAATGGGAGCTAAACGACCAGAAAATCCGCGCTTTATGGAAAAAGATGAATGGCTGGGTATTGAAGGGCTTTGCCCAGACGTACAAACGATTTGGCATTTCTTTCGAAAAAGAATACTTTGAATCCAGCTATTATCAGCATGGAAAAGAGATCGTCTATGATGGTCTGCGTAAAGGTGTCTTTGAAAAAGACCATACCGAAGCAGTCAGCGCGCCGCTGGAGAAGTATGGCTTGCCGAACAAAGTCCTTCTGCGGGGCAATGAAACCTCTTTGTACATTACCCAAGATCTCCATTTGGCACAGCTTCGCTATGATGATTACAATTTTGACAGGCTGATCTACGTTGTTGCTTCCGAACAGCAACTGCATTTCAAACAGCTCTTTGCCGTACTCGATCTCCTGCATAAACCGTACGCCAAGAATATGTACCACCTCAGTTATGGGATGGTTCACTTACCGACAGGCAGGATGAAATCACGGGAAGGAACGGTCATTGATGCTGATGATATCATGGATGAAGTTTCCGCACTGGCGGAGAAAGAAGTTCGTTCCCGTTACCAAAAACTCTCTGAAAAAGAAATCAAGCATCGCGCGGAAGCGATCATGTTGGCCGCGATTAAATTTTTCATGGTCAAGACTGATGCCGTCCGTGATATCGTCTTCAATCCAGAAGAATCACTCAACTTTGAGGGCGAGACTGGCCCTTATCTGCAATATACGCATGCCCGTGCCTGCTCCGTCCTCGAAAAAGCACAGAGAAAGGGACAGAGAAAAGGGCAGCAGAGGATTGATTATTCCCAACTCCAAGAACAATCTGAACTGCGCCTGATTACTCTGCTTTCCCAATTCCCTTCTGCCGTCGAAGATGCCGCCGTTCATTACCGCCCTCATGTCATTGGTCGTTATCTGCTCGATCTCGCTCAGGCGTTTAACGAGTTTTATCATAGCTGCCAAGTCATCTCTGAAGAGAAGAAGAAAATGGCAGCACGCTGCGCTCTGGTTGATGGCGTGCGCCAAGTATTGGCCAATGGGTTATCTCTATTAGGAATCGAAGCATTGAACGAGATGTGAAAAAGAGCTGTGAGAAAGTTCTCATCTTACAATCTCATCACCACATCTAGTGCCGCACTGCCGTCAGCGTAGCAGGGGCCTGTTCTCAGCAGTGGAAGAAAAGGCAGTTTTTGGTAGATCAGCCGGGAAGGGCTGCTTTCCCAGATCGTCGTATAGACTGCTGAGGCCTGGCGTTCGCGTGCCAAGCGAATCCGCTCATGGACCAACGCCGTTCCGATCCCTCTTCTTCGATATTTTTGATCGACGATCAGATCACCAAACCCAATATCGTTTGGGGAGAGTTTGACCTCATCATTGGTAAACTCGTTCTCAAAAAATTCCAAAACTCGTTCTCCGCCATATAGTTTTTAGTTCTCCTGAAAAAATTTGCCCATCACTCCCCCAAGATCATCTTTTTTCCGTGCCCATATTAAGGTATTTTCCACATATTCTCTCGTCGGTGATCCGGGCAAGAGTTGATGATATGTCGCGCCGCCAACAACGATCTGACCAAGCAGTGCCGTTACTACTGTTTCAGTCGTTGCGCTTTCTCTGAAGTTTTTGACCTGATCGTGATGAAATTGTCCATTTGCCGCTGCAAATCCCTGGTCGTAAAGCTTTGTCAACTGTTCCAGATCGCTGTTCTCGTACGGCCGGATGATTAGTTCTTTAGCTTTCATCTCAGGCATCCTTCCCCCAAGGAAAATAGATACCAAGACCGGGATTATTGAAATAATCGACGAGTTCGGGATCCTTAGCAAAGAGGCAGTATGTCTTTACTGTACCAGCTCCTCGATCTTGAAGATGCTGCTTCGCCGCCTGCAAGCTTGCCCCCGTTGCCACCTGGTCATCGACGAGAAGAACACGCTTTTCCAGGACTTCGACAGTGCAAGATTCTTTGATTACTGCCGCTTCCCCCATCTGGAATACCGTCGTGGCTATACTTCCAGACTTATCCGAATAATGAGAAGCTTTCATGTAACCCACAATTCCCACACCAAGACAGGAAGCAACATAATTAGCGATGAATGCGCCGCCGCTCTTGATTCCGACGACAACATCCGGCTGATAGTTGCCTAGCTTTATCATTTCTATTCCTTCTTGCACTAACCGCTCGATATCTGACCACGTATGTTTGTGAGTGTTGAACACCTCTCTGGGCACGATAACTTTCAATGGTTGGCGTACCGCCCAATCAAGAAGCCTCTTAAAAGGATGAATTCCCGAACGATCCCGCTTTTTCTCCAGTAATTTGACCAACGCTGGATCAAACCAGGCTGGAGGAGTTTCATAGGTGGTCATTTGAAGTCACAAGAACCCTTTTTTTAAAAAACCTCCGCTACTCTTATAAAATACGCTCTCCTCCCGTGGGTATGGCCACATCAAGCCCCCTCTGTCAATTGAACGGCGGCTGTATGGGCTGCTGCGGTCATGATTTTCCGTCCGCACAAAAATTCGTGATGCCATCGGAGAGAATACCGTTGAATTTCGCTCCGCCCGGCCGCAATCAGAAGCAGATTTTCGTGCTTTCCGCGACCGTCGTTCTCCAATGGATCTACGTGAGGGAGTCTGCCGTAACCTAATCAGCGAAGACGGCTGCACGCTTTGTCCCCTTCATCCGGCCCGGCACCAGGGGGAAGACTTACGAATAAATCACTGCGATACAGATTATCTCTGCAAGACGGCGAAGACCTTCGCGAAGTGGGATATAGAAAAACAGGATGCTTTCATCAAGTTCATTCAGAACCAGAACCTCGACAACATTACCTATTCTCTGAAGATGGATCAGGGGATTATTTTGAAAGAATTCTGTGACCAAGAAGAAGAAAAGAACCCATCTTTTTCTGTAAAATAACTTTATAATCAGCCAAAGTGAAACGCAGATCATGGATTCATCTGGGAAGCGCTATCCCCGGCGGGATATCTTGCGCTACGGTCTTGCCAGCCTATCTGTCCTGCTTCCTTCGTTTGCCTGTTCACCGGCTTTTCCCCAGACACCAGAAGCGTACGATCCTCTGGTCGGCGTCGAAAAAATTATCCGTGAATTCCACGTGCCGGCTAATCCCCGTGATTTAATCGGGCAGAAAGCTCCGGCTCTTTTACAATACAATGTAAATCCTTCTTCTCCTGCTCATGGAAAATCTCTCGGCCCGCAGGATTATGCTGGAAAAATCGTTTTCCTCAATCTTTGGGCCAGCTGGTGCGGCCCTTGCCGCAGTGAATTTTCAACATTTGCCGATTTCCAAAAAGCATATCCGGACGACCTTGCTTTCCTTGCGCTGGAAGCAGACGAAAAAAGTGATTGGAAATCCCTGGATCTGAGTCGTTACCCCTTTCCCGTTCTGGAAAAGAAAGGCAAAGCGCCATTTGGATTTACCGTGTGCACGGCGGAGTCTTGCCGGTTATATCGGAAGGATGAGGAATATGCTGATCTTGGCGCGGTGCTGAGTGAATATCTGTATGGCCGACAGGCGTATCCGACAACCTTTGTCATCGACCGCAAGCAGATCGTACGGGAAGTTTTTGTCGGCGAATTATGGGAAAGAGATATCGAAAAGATGCTGGGGAAGTATAAGTGATCCTGCGAGGAGAAAGAGCCACTCATTTCTTGCTGATGTGATGATCTGGTGCTTAACAAAAGTAAACCGATGACTTACCCAAAACAGTACGTATTAAGTCTGTGCTTGGGCAGGTCGGTCTGCCTCGTCTCGCCCAGAAGCAGAGATCAGTTGAACTGAAGGGTTATTCTCAGAGATCGGCGAGACTCTGCATCTCCTGCCCAATAGCAGCGCTCGGCAGACCATCTTGACCAAGCCCGCACAGACTTAACTTAATACGTACCCAAAACAGATAATTATTTATAATCCAAAGCTTTGTTTTTGGACATGGCAAAAATAGCTATCGGCTTTATCAAACCTTCTGAAAAAAAAGGCGCGGAAGTGAAAGTTATTCTTCGCGGCATCGAGGCAGAATTTGACAAGATGGCTTCTCTCTTGGAATTGGGAAGGGAAGAACTCGCCCGCGATTTGAAAGTAGAAAAGAAGATCAAGAGAGAGCTTGTCAAGATCCATAAGCGCATCCAGAAAGTGGAGAAGAAATTCCAGCGCAGGCAGAATCTGTTCGCTCAGGCGTATGGCAAGCAGACGCTTCAGCCGAGAAGTGCGCTGGAATTACTGAATAATATTGATCAGATCGATGACGAACTTGGGCCGGAGATGAAATCAATCGGTGATGAGCTGGAGAAGCATACTATCGCCGAACTCTCGTTGGTCTACAAAGGTGCTGATCTCTCCAAAGAGAACATCATTTCGATTAGGAGCATTGCAAATACGCTTTATAATCGTCTGAGCCAACTGAACAGCCACATAAACCTCCAAGAAACAGAAAGTATCAGACGGCAGATTCGTTTCCGTCATGGAGAATAAGCTATTTTAACGATCCACTGTTCATCCTGCCCTTTTCAGAAATCTTTATAAATAGGCTCCTGTTCCAGACCGAACATGGTACGCTTACGCAAATTTGCCGCCTATCAGAACTTAAAACGGCCGTATACGCGGATTAGTAAATACACCAAAAAGAACTTTGTTCGCGGTGGTTTTCCCGCTCTTAAAATCATCAAATTTGATATGGGAACACCGCAAAAGACCTATGACACGACCATTATTCTCACTACCCAGACAGCGATGAATATCCGCCAAAATGCGTTGGAATCAGCGCGGATGACCTCCAATCGTCTGTTGGAAAAAACATTGGGGAAAGAATATCACCTGCGGGTGAAAGTCTATCCTTTTCACGTTCTGCGGGAAAATGCTTTGGCTTCCGGTGCAGGTGCAGACCGTCTGAGTACAGGGATGAAATTAGCCTACGGGAAGCCCGTTGGCTGCGCCGCTCGTGTCCGGGAAAAGCAGACGATCATAGAATTGCGCCTGAATAAAGCCCATCTCAAGCTTGGTCGTGAGGCTTTGACCCGGGCCGCTAAAAAATTACCTTGTGCCTGTAAAGTTGTTGCATTGTAAGTCTTGATTTTCTTCAATCAATAATAATTGAATCACATTTTTCCAGCACTTTAGAATGTAAAATCTCTTCTATAACTTGATGATAACTAACGAAAATTCCACTTTGACTAACTTCTAAAAAACTATGTAGGCGGGAAGAAAATTTCTAAAAATAAATAGCATCATCTTTCGTTAGGACGAACATTCCAGTTTGAGTCAGGATGGAATCTAAAATTAGTTACTATTTCAATAAGATCCCAAGTAGACTCTGTTGGAATGTCATAAATAATCTCTGGACCATCATCATACCATGCTATTCTCTCAAATTCGTGATATCCATGCTGATAGCCATTCCTACGGTCATATTCTTTTTCCCAATGGGTAAGTTCAGGATCATTCTTGAAACGATCAGGATTACTAAGGAATATGGATTTTTTTTCACGTAAAAAATCACGCATTTGAATAAGATTCTTTAAAGTACTAAGCATTGAATCTAATCCATCATGCCTAAAGTCCCCATCACTATCGACTTCACTTTTTTTACCTTCATATTTTGCAAGAGGAGCACTCAGATGAACATTAGATGTCGCTCCTTTTTGAATTTGAGTAGGTAATTCAATGGTAATTGGAAATATTTTGTTGACCAATTCATATGAAGTTCCAGTATCTTCAATCTTAAAGCAGTTGTGACCATGTTGATTAACAAGTCTTCTATATAGTTCTTCTTGATTCTTATATTCTGTGTCTATGTCCATTTTAATCACATTATCTATTTCTACTAACCAATAGCAATCAGCTATTACTTAAACAATTCCCCCCACTAAGTGTAGAGTAATAGAAAGATTTAAATAAACTCTAAATAATTATACAAAAATGGAGCTTAAAGTACTTGAGAAGATTGGACTAACCAAGAATGAAAGTATAGTTTACCAGACATTACTACAATTAGGCACATCTAAAACAGGTGAAATTCTCAAAAAATCTGGACTAAATTCTGGGAAGATTTACGAGATTCTCGAAAGTCTTAAAGTCAAGGGACTTCTAAGTGAATCCATTATTAATAATATCAAGTACTTTACTGCCGCCCCCCCGTATCAGATTTTAGAGTATATCAAAGATAAGAAAGAAGAGCTTGAGCAGGAAGAATCCATAATTCAGTCTGCTATTCCCGAATTGGAAAAACTGCGTAATCTCACTACTAAAGAAACAAAATCTGTTACTTACACTGGTTTACGTGGAATCAAAACAGCAGCAGATGAAGCATTAGAATCAATGAATCCAAAAGAGGACATTCTTGCTATGGGTGTAACAGAATCCAAAGATGAACCGTTTAATAAATTCTGGGAAAGATGGCAGACTCAAAGAATCAATAAGAAAATTTCTCAAAAAATGATCTTCTCCGAGAAAAGTAAATACTATCAGAAGTTTACCAAAAGCGAATATACACAAGCAAAAGTATTAACCGGGATTACACCCGTAACTGTTGATGTTTTTGGAGAGGATAAAACATTGATTCTTAATTATGGAGAGTTTCCTTCCTGCATATTGATATACGATAAAAACACTGCTCAATCATTTAGACAATTCTTTAAGCAGTTATGGAAACTAGCAAAATAATTTTCTTCCATCATTTTTCTTTTTTAATGTTAGATTATAATTCCTCTTTCGATATCTCTCCTGTTCATTCATCTTTCATTCTCTCCAATCTTTCTTCGACTTCTCTCAGTTCTTTTGACTGTTTAAGTTTGCGTCGTTCTTTCGTTCCGGTCGAATCGAAATGCCCAGACGCTTCCGCTATTTTTCGTATTTCTTCTGAGGTCAGGCGCGGCAATTCTTTCCGTTGAGGAATCGTCATCCTGATCGCCACTTTTTGAGTTGCTTCCCGTTCAACACGTTCTAATTCTCCTTCAATTTTTTTCAATTCGGGAGATGCTCCTTTTTTTCGTATTTTCAATCGTTCAGACACCGGTCTGTGGATCAGCTGATCCGGATTATGTTCCTGTCCAGACACGCTGCTGTCCGGCACACTGCGCAGTACTTTTCCGTTCTTTCTCCGGTTCATGATCTCTTCTACTTTCGCTAATGAACTGTCAATATCACGCAGCTCATGGACCATCATCTTCTCGCGTTTTCGTTCTGCCGGGCTTGATTTTAGAGACTGAAATGTCTGCCTCAACCATCCTCGTTGATCTCTCCTTTTTTGCTGAAGATCGTTCATCTCCCGATCAAATACCTCTGCCGCCGATCTGGTCGGCGGCGGGACGTGCGTTCTCACGTTTACTCTTCTTGGTTCTTGCACCGAGGAATGATCCAGCCGGCGCAGTTTCTCTTGGACGTACCGCAATTCTTTATTCTGCTTTGGCTGTTTATAGTCTGTTTTTGGAGAGTATGCCTGTTGTTCTGGGGCAGGTTCTGTTATGTTCTCATTTTGCTTTTTTCGTTTCCGTCCTTTTCCGTTCCAAAGCCAGCGCTGGAGAAATGAGGTTAATTTTTCACCATCGGTCAGCGTCCTGTCTGCTTCATCTCCTGCTTCTTCTTCTGCTCGTTCCCTTTCTTCTTTCTTGGGGTTGCTGATCTGCGTCTTCATTCGCACCGGCTGAAGCGGCGCTGTCTCAACTCGTTCTATGGCTTTTTGAATCTCGGCCAATTCTCTCTTCTTTTCTTCTCGTTTCATTTGTGCTTTAGGTGTATTTTGCCGTGCGGCAACTTTCTCCAATATCTCTCGTATCGCCTGCTTTTCTTCTGCCAGGCGCGTGTCCTCATCGTTGTTTTGCATATTCGCTTGCAGGTCCCTGTCTGTTGAGGGTAAGAAGCGCCGAATCTTCATCCGTGCCGTAGCGAGAGTATCCAGTGTTTCTAATTGCCGTTCGATCGCTTTCAGTTCTTTTGTCTGCGGTGGCCGCTCCGCTTTGAGATGCCTTTTCTCAGATTTCCACACGCGCTGAGAACGCAGCAAACTCAACCAAGCCGGCTCTGTCGTCTTCCTCTGCTCGGCGGGAATTTTCTGAGCAATCCTTAATTTCTGTGTGGAAAAATCATCGGTTTCTTTCAATGTACGCTCAATAACGGCCAGTTCGCTCATTCTTAGCTGCTCTTTTCTTTGGGCCGCAGCAGAAGCGTGCCGTCCGGCTATACCAGCCAGCAGATGTTCAATCGCCGCTTTCTCTTCGATCAAGTCTTTCTCTTCTTTGATCACTTTTTTCAATTCGGCTGCCGCAGGAATGGTCTCCCGCAATCTTACTTTCTGTCCGTGGAGCGTAGCCAACGCAGCCAATTCCCGTTCTATATCGACCAGCTCATTCCCTGCCCTTGCTCCACTTTTCTCTATCCGGCGGGTGATCTTCAACACTTCTCTCAGCGCCTCTCGGTCTGCTTTCTTTTCTCGTTTCTGTTTCCGACCAAAGAGACTGCCCAGCAACGACGCTGGTTTCTTCTCCGCCCGTGCCAAGGTGCTGGTTATTTCTCGTAGTTCTGCGTCAATACTGCTCTTGCGCTCTGATCCAGTAGTTTTTGTCGTCTGGGGGAGCACGGGTATTGCTGTCCGAATCTTGCCCGGTGCGGTCGGCATTGTCTCCACTGCACCAAGTGCTCTTTCAATTTCTTCAAGCTCTTTTGTCTTTTTAACGTGCACTGCCGTTGCTTTTCTGTTTAGATCAGCTTTGTTTTCAAGCAGATTCTCGATCGCTGTTCTTTCTTCCCGCAAGCGGGCTCTTTCGTATTCCACCTGTCGGACGATTTCTTTCATCGAAGGGATAACTGTCCTCATCTTCACTTTTTGTTTCCTCATCGCATCCAGATTTGCCAGCTGTTGTTCGATCTCTGCTAACTCATTGCCCTGTTTGCCGCCTCCCACTTTGCGGTTTATCCTCAACACATCTCTCCACGCCGTACGCGCTGCTTTTGTTTCCCGCGTTCGTTTCCCGGCAAGAAGCCGATTTAACAGTGATGATGGTCTTCTCTCTGCACGGGCGAGATCGCCAGTCACCCGTCGCAGCTCTTTATCGATCGCTTTTTTTCGCTCCTGAATAATTTCCCAACGCGCTACGGCGGGAGACAGTGTGGGGATTGTCGTTTTCATCCGGCCGTGTTTTACGGGGAGAGATTCCACTGAACCGAGGCGTTGCTCGATGTCCTGTAATTCAGCATCAAATACCGTTGGATTTCTTTTTTTGGAGAGAAAAGCGAAGAAAGGTGTCGGTCTCTTCTCCTCCGTTGCCAAAACACCCGTTACTTTTTCCAATTCCTGTTCAATTGTTTTCTTGTGTTCACGAATCTCCTGAGCCGGCGATACGGCTGGTATGGTTGTTTTGACCTTCATCCGGCTCAACGGCATTTTTTCAACACTGCGGATCAATTTCTCTACATCTTGGAGTTCTTCCCTAAACAGTAGATGCCGTTCCGGGAAAGGGATGATCGTCGGTTTCGGCAAGGTGATTTCTCTTTCTTCTTTTTGCAGTTCCAGCCGCTCGATTTTCTCTCTCTGCTTTAAGAGCAAGCGGACTTCCTCTTCCTCCAACGCCGAGAGGTTGGTCTTGATCTTGGTCAGCTCTTTCTCTAAAAATGCTGAGCGGAGAGAGCGGGGAATATAGGGGGCAATTTTTGCGGGAAACACGCCGGGCAGTGGTCGGTGAGGAAGCGCGCTTAACGTTATTTGGCGCAGATAAGCGATGCCCATCACCACCAAGAGCACGAGAACGAGAAGCAGTATTCCATCCAGCAGGTAAGAACCGTATGTTTGTGTCCGTGGGTCGAGTCCGGCAAAGATTGCTCTTCCGGTGATAGCCAGTCCTGTGAACAAAGACGGCTTAACGCCTTCACGGACTATCCCCGCTTTGAAATCAACGGTGTAATCATTTTCTACCACCAATTCTCCTTCTTCGTAGATCTTCAGGCTGACGGGCATTTCTTCTTGATAGATCTCTTGGTCGTATTGCAGTTCTTGAGCAAAAATTTGATTTCTCTTAATTTCGTACGGGCCGAATGTCTCCGAATACTTTGAGCTGGGAAAAAAGAATGATCGTCCTTCGTTGATGTTAAATTCCAGGACATATCTTTTTCCCACGGTATCGTTGTTCTCTTCTCCCTTTGGGATCAGGATGTAGACATCAATAATCCCCTGTTCGGGATCAAGTGACAGTGCTGTGCCAATACGTAATGAATCTGTGATATTTATTGTTTGATTGAAGACATCTTCCCCGGCAGATGTAAGCGTAAGCGTTACTGGTTTTGGGGCGATGGATATTGGACGACGTAGATTATAATTTTTGGTAATCGTCTGTCCCGGTGGGACAATTGTCTCGTCTGGATCGAGAATCTCCGGCTTGAGCAATCTTCCGGTCGTATGGCCACCTGAATATGAAACAGAACCATCAACCGTGGGCAGGGAGAAGATTCCTTTCTGCCGTGCCAGCGCTCTTGTTGTTGAAATGAATTGGACATCTTCCTCTTCGACGAGTTTAACCGTTTCAATCGTTTCAGCTATTCTCTGCGCTATTTCTTTCTCACTGAGTTGCCGGGCTTCGGCAGCGAGAACAGCTCGAATCTTCTCTTTGATGATTTGCTCCGCTTTTTGCTCATCGGGTAATCGGATCAGACTTTGTTCATGGGCGGTTGGAACGATGCTTACTGCCTGATCAGCTCTGTTCGTGAACGTGATACTCACCAGTCTAGTCGTAATCAAAGATCGGCGCTCGACCAGCCGGGCCGGCGGCGCTCCAATTGCTCTTCCTGTTAATATAGAATCGGCGCGGGAGATAATTGGTGCTATCGCTTCAACAATCCTCGCCACGGGCGCGATATTGATCGTAAATCTCTGGTTACGAATCAGCTCCCTCAATTCTTCCGCTGTCGCGATAGCCCGCTCTTTGGTGGGAGCAGCTGGCGCGGCTTCGGCTGGCGTTTCGCCTCTTGCCGGTGCAGATCCGCCTCCGCTATCGCCACTACTGCTTCCACTACTTTCTGCAGATGCTGGCACCGAAATTGTAAAATCACGAGTGGCAGATAGATTATTCAATCGTACCGTATCATTACAGGAGACGCTCCAATTATGTGCTGATTGGGCCAAGCTTG
>Ga0209541_10002336_pt1 | contig 36028 bp, 46 predicted proteins | sample RifCSPlowO2_01_FD_184027 | JGI IMG/M metagenome (GOLD analysis project Ga0209541, IMG submission 184027) | Groundwater microbial communities from Rifle, Colorado - Rifle CSP2_plank lowO2_0.1 (SPAdes) (version 2) | ecosystem: Environmental > Aquatic > Deep subsurface > Groundwater | place...
GCTTGTGGCGAACAATAGTGAGCCACGAAAGTTTAGGCTGTTCCGCTTTCGCTCGCCGCTACTTACGGAATCTGTTCGATTTATTTTCCTCTGGGTACTGAAATGTTTTACTTCCCCAGGTGTGCTCCCTGCTTTCGCAGAGTAACCAAGGTTTGCTTGGTTGGGTTTCCCCATTCGGTCATCTCCGGATCAAAGCCCGCTAGACGGCTCCCCGAAGCTTATCGCAGTCACGCCACGACCTTCATCGCCTTTATATGCCAAGGCATCCTCCATACGCCCTTAATTTAGAGGTCTTGCGACCTCATGAGTAATGTCCACGCAATTTCTTATTTTACTTGTCCCGTTAGAAGTAGGATGTCTTTAAACATCCTTAAGTTCTAATGGGATGATTATTTTAATTTCTTTTACCCGCTAACATATGAGATTTATTCCAAAACAACCGTTTGTTTTGGAAAAAATCTTTTTTTCAAGATTCTTACATTAGCTGCCAGCGATTAACCTTATCAGATCAATCGTCGGTTGCCAAGTATTAAAAATCCTTCGATACTTCAACAAATTCAGTACAAGTAAACTCAAGACTTTTTTATTCAAAAACTTAGGTTTTTAAATAAAAAAGCCACGTCTCCGCGGCTGTGGAATACGCACAAAAAATGGACGTCTTCAGCCGCTTTTAATTAATAATTTTAGTGAGGTTATCATTTTTATTGTAGGCGCATTGTATCAAAAGACCTATGTTTAAGTCAATAGGGGGTGTCTATAGAGTGTGGACAAGAATAATTTTTATACTATTTTCTTCTCCTCTTCTTCTTTTATATGTCTCTCTTCTCTTCGTAAATAATATAAAAGCGAGGCGGTGATAGCTACCAATGCTTTCATAAGCCATTTGGCTAGTCTCCTATGATGATGCACCCAACGGGTTATCTTTGGAGAACCATGAGTATCGTCGTATTTTGTTTCCTTTTCTTCCATAACCTAATTATAGCATGGACTATCGAGTTAAAACTAACGGCCCCTTTTCTGTTATCGCAACCGTGTGTTCAAAATGTGCTGCTAGTCCACCATCTTTGGTCTGAAAAACAAAACCATCAGCACCTTCTTTAATCGCCCAATCGCCGGTTACAACCATCGGTTCAATAGCTATAACCATCCCCTGTTTTAGTTTCCCACCTTCACCAAGTTTACCATAATTAGCAACTTGGGGTTCTTCATGAAGCTCCCTGCCAATACCGTGACCGACCAAATCTCTCACAACACTAAATCCACCTTCTTCCACATGTTTCTGTATTGCTGAACTAATGTCACCGATAGTCTTACCCAGTTTCGCTTCTTTAATTCCTATCTCTAGAGCTGCTCTAGTTATTTTGATTAATTTTTTCTTAAACAGAGTTTTTTTATCAAAAGCCAGTCCAGCACCGACAATAACTGTCACCGCCGAATCGGTATAAAATCCTTTATACAAAACCCCCATGTCAAGTTTTAATAAATCGCTTTTTTTTAATTGCCTTTTCGACGGCACTCCATGAACAATTTCGTCGTTAATTGAAGTACACAAAACCGAGGGATATCCATTGTAATTAAGAAATGCCGGTCTTGCTCCAAATTTAAGAACAAGCTCCTGGGCGAGCTTGTTAAGATCTTGGGTGGTAATCCCCGGTTTAACCGCTTTGGCCAAGTCTTTCAGAATACTTGCCAACATCTTACCACCATCCCGCATTATGGAAATCTCTTCTTCAGTTTTTATCTTAATCATAATTCACCCAGTCCCCTTAATATATCGTCTCGAACATCTTCTATGGATTGTTCGCCTTCAACCTCTATAAGCTTGTACCCTCTATCTTGCAAAAAAGAAAGTATCGGTTGCGTTCTCCTCAGATACACCTCATACCTCACTCCTATCGTTTCGGGAGTATCCAATTCACGCTTCAGAAGAGGACTACCATCTTTGGGACAAGCCGTAATGTCCTTGAATATTGGAAAGTCTGGAATCGTGTGACGATTTGTCTCACAAATCCTACGACTGGAATTCCTCTTGATAGACTCTTCTTTGCTTAGGTTGAGATGAACTGCCTTAACATTATCCTTCCCATAGAGATCCTCAAAAACTGGCAGTTCCCCCTCAGCTTCAAACATTGTTCTTGGTGAACCACTAAGAACAATGCCAATACCCTTGTCGTGCAACGACCGGATTTCTTCAAGCATCCACTCCCGCACTAATTCTGGATTAGTTAGTTCCCCGGCCCTCCATGCTTCTTTCTCGTGAGCGATAACCTTGTCACTGGGATCAGCATTTTTAAACTTTTTCTCTATAACCTGAGAAGACTCTAGATGAAAAAGGCCAAATTTTTCGGCCAACAATTCCGCTTGTGTCCCCTTCCCTGACCCCGGCGGACCGATCAGTATAACTACCCACTTTTTAGTTAATGCCATATTAAAATTTCGATTGAGCGTCAGTGAAATCGACTAATTCCTAAACTCGAAGCATAAAAGCGAATACCTATCATTTTGCAGACATTCTGGTTTCGAATAGAGATAAAATTACAAATTAATCGATAATTTAGCCATATAACATTTCGGGTGTTGAGACTTCGGGAAACAGGGCCTGAAATTTATAGGCTAGATTGAGGTTAATTTATAATTTTATATGAGAAAGCCAGTCATGTCGAAAAATGATTGGTATATAGCGACTAGTATTCATACATCGATAACTGTGCGTCCATCTGCTTCATAACTTCAATCGCCACCGAGACGACAATAAGAATTGAGGTGCCTCCAACCGTAAAAGCTGTAATGCCAGTAAATCCTCTGACGATATTAGGTAAAATAGCAATCAATCCCAAAAACATAGCACCAACCAACGTTACTCGGGTAAGTAAATGGTTCAGAAATTGAGCAGTCATTGGCCCGGGACGAATGCCAGGAATATATCCGCCCTGTTTCTGAATGTTCTCGGATATAGATTTCGGATCGAAAGTGATGGCAGTATAGAAATAGGTAAACAAAACAACTAGCATAAAATACATTACCGAGTACCACAAGTTAGACTGCAAAAAATCGTTGATTCTAACTGCGAGCTGGGAAATTCCGGGAATTTGATAGGCCGCCAAAAAATTAGCTATCATTCCTGGAAAAAGCAAAATTGATAGAGCAAATATGATCGGAATCACTCCGGCATTATTGACCCTCATCGGCAAGTAAGTCGACACGCCACCATATACTCGAGAACCCCGAATTCTACGAGCGTAGTTTATCGGAATATTCCTCTGAGCTTCAGAGATATAAATAACTCCAACAATAACTATAAGAGAGACCGCGGCAAAGGCAACATAAGTAAAGAGTTGATCTGGAGTATATGTGAAGGCAGCTTGTCTTATGGTTGTCGGCAGATCAGCAACAATTCCAGCGAGAATCAATAATGAGACTCCATTACCAATATTTTTCTCCGTGATTAGCTCGCCCAGCCACATCAAGAACACACTTCCAGCAGTGATGGTGGCAAGAGTAGCCATCCAATCCATTGGACCGAGCGGACCAATTATTCCTTGTCTTGAGAATAAAGTCAAAAAGCCAAATCCTTGCAAGCAAGCCAGAGGCACGGTCAGAAATCTTGAATACTGATTAAATTTCATTCTTCCCGCTTCTCCTTCATATTTATACATCTGTTCAAGCCGTGGAAATATCATTGTCAAAAGCTGCATAATAATCGAACCGGTTATGTACGGCCCCAACCCAAGCATCCCAATAGAAAACGCTGTCAGGGAACCGCCCGTAAAAGCGCTGATTAAGCCGAAAAACTGATTTTGAGCAAAAAAATCTTTTAGTCTAGCAGCATCTACAGCTGGCATGGGAATATTAGAAACAACTCTAAATACAATAAGCATGCCTAAAACAAACAAAATCTTATTACGTAATTCTGGTCGTTTAAAAGTTTGCAGTATTCGTCCCATATTTTTATTTTATAGCTCCTCCAACTTTCGCCAATTTCCTTCTAGCTGATTTAGAAAATTCTAAACCTTGGAAATCTATTTTTCTCTTCAGCTCTCCGTCGCCAAGAACTTTTACTTTGATCTCCGAGTTTGATAAAAATCCTTTCTTATTCAACAACTCGAGATTAATTAATTCTTCTTCGGTAAATTGATTAAAAAATCCTAGGTTAAAAACAACGGGCTTTTCGTGCCTTAGCCGGAAGAAGCGGTGTTTTTTATGTGAGGCCTTGCTACCTGGCTTCTTGGATGCTCCTCTCTTCTTAGGAAACAACTGCCAAATCCGATTATCTCCTCCTCGAAAGCCCGGCCTAACACTGGCTCCGGCACGAGACTTCTGGCCTTTCGTACCTCCACCCGAAAAAGTTCCCCTCTTTCCTCCCCGACCCACACGCTTAGCTTTTTTTCTCTTTGTCTTAGATTTTAATTGATTTAAGTTCATTATTTTATTCTCAGCTGCTTTAAGGCTCCTATAGTGGCCATTGCAATATTAATCTTATTGTTTGTTCTCCTAATTAGTTTTCCAGTTAAAGCCTTAATGCCACCAAGTTTTGCGACTACTCGAACTGGCCCTCCGGCTTTAACACCACCCTTGGCCGGTTTAAGTAAAACAACTGCACTATTATATTTAAATTCAACTTGGTGAGGAATAGTGCCATTTATAGTAACGACTGTAATCAGATTCCTCTTGGCCCTATTAAAGGCTTTCTGTATTGACTGAGCAACATCTCGACCCTTGCCTATGCCAACGCCAACTTTTGACTTGCCATCCCCTATAGCAATTGTGGTTCTAAAACTAAACCTCTTACCACCCTTGGTAACTCTAGTAACTCTGGCAATATCAAGAACCTTCTGATCATATTCCGGCCTAGCATCCCTTGAACCACCAAACCTGCCCCGGCCATCGCCGCCCCTTCTACCCCTCCTATTACCACCAAAGCTGCTATTGTTTTGCTGCTTTTGTTGTTCCATGAATCAGATGTATTAATTTTATAACTTCAAGCCACCAGCCCTTAGACTATCGGCCAGAGCCTTCACTCTGCCGTGATATCTATAACCACCTCGATCAAAAACTACTTGGCTGATCCCAGCCTCTTTTGCCTTTTCTGCAATTATTTTTCCAACTTCAACGGCTTTATCGGTTTTGTCTCCTTTAATCTTGGTTTTAGAAGCAGAAAATATTTTACTACTCAAAATAGTTCTCCCGGAATCATCATCAATAAACTGAACAAAAATATGCTTATTGCTCCTGAAAATAGAAACTCTAGGCCTCTCTTTGGTACCCGAAATACTAGCACGTACTCGCCTGTGACGTCTATCTTTATTAAGTTTTTTTGATGTGTTCACTTCGTTCACAACCGATGCGAATCTACAAATAATTCGAATCTACAAATTGGTAAATTCGCATTATTCGCATTTCATTGGCATCGGCTTATGCTGCTGTTGCCGCTTTCTTGCCCGCCTTCCTTCTTATCACTTCGCCAGCATATCTTATTCCACTACCTTTATAGGGCTCGGGTAATCTTTTGGATTTGATCTCGGCGGCAACGTGTCCAACAAGCTCTTTATCAATACCACTAACTTTTATTGTACTCTTCTCGGTTTTTATAAAAATTCCCGGCGGAGTTTTTATGAAAATAGGGTGAGAATATCCCAAACTAAGCTCCAATATATCGCCTTTCACATTTGCCTTATAACCAACGCCCTCGAATTCAAGAACTCTTTCGAAACCATCAGATACTCCTTTAATCATATTATCGATAAGGACCTTGGTAAGTCCCCATAAAGCGGAAGATTTTTTGTCCTTGGAATCGGGGGTTTTTAGACTCACAGCTATCTTGTCTCCATTAATTGTTACAACTACCTGACTGCTGATAATTCGGCTAAGCTCACCCTTTGGTCCTTTTACCACGACAGAATCTCCACTGATTTTCACATCAACTTCCCCGGGAACCTTGATTAATTTTTTACCTATTTTACTCATATAGCTTTGCTTACAACCGATTCGAATCTACAAATTTGTAGATTAGCATTATTCGCATTTCATTTGCATCGGCTTTCGTAGATTTAGTGTTATTCATAAATTGGCATCGACTTACCAAATCTCAAATAGCATTTCTCCACCCAAGTTCTGCTTCCTGGCCTCTTTGGAACTCATTACACCCTTTGATGTAGAAATCACACCCATTCCATAGCCAGAGTGAACCGACTTGATATCTTTAGTTCCGGTATACAAGTGACGGGACGGTTTGCTTATAAGTTTAAAATCAGAAATTCCTGGCCTCTTATCCTCTTCATATTTCAAAGTTATTGAAATATATTCAACCTCACTTTTTTTCATCTTTTTTTTCTTCCTCTCCATGCTACCTATGAAATTATTCTCCTTAAGAATCTCGGCAATCCTGAACTTAATTTTAGAAAAAGGAATCAAAACTTGCTCATTGCCTACGGCCTGAGCATTCTTAATCCTTATTAACATGTCTGAAATGGGATAGTTTACCATGATGATTTTTTTATTCCTGGCAAAAGACCTTCACTAGCTAATTCCCTGAAATGAATTCTGCAAAGACCGAACCTTCGCATATACCCGCCTTTTCTGCCACACAAAAAACATCGTCTCACAATCCGACTTGAAAATTTAGGTTTCTTGTTTGATCTTGCTATTGTTGATTTCTTTGCCATTTTTGCCTATAAGCGCAGCGAATAGCTGCAAAAATGAGCATCCCGCCGAAGCTTCAGCGAAGGCGGATGCCCACATCTAATCTATTTCTTTATGGGGAACCCCACTAGCCTAAGTAACTCTATTCCTTGCTCTCTATTTCCTGCCGTAGTCACGACCGTTATTTGCAAACCAAATATGTCCTTCAGACTTTCATAATGAATTTCTGGAAATATACTATGCTCCTTTATTCCTAAATTCAAATTGCCGCTATCATCAAAGTTTTTTGGATCTATTCCCCTAAAGTCTTTTGATCTTGGCAGAGCAACATTAACAAGCCTATCAATGAAATCATACATTCTTTTCCCCCGCAATGTAACCATCAGGCCTATATTCATTCCTTCCCTAAGCTTGAATCCAGATATTGATTGCTTGGCCTTTCGAAAAACAGGCTTCTGGCCCGATAGGAGTCCTAAATCTTTCTCAACCTTCCCAATAAACTTATCGTCCTTAGCAACTTTTCCTACTCCGACATTAATGACCACTTTATCTATTTTGGGTACAGCCATAACATTCTCAACTCCAAACTTCTTCTGCATCGCAGGAATTACTTCTTTTCTATATTTTTGTAATAAGCTTGACATAACAATTAAGACTTGATACATTATACATGAAATTCGTTTTTTGAAAAGGGGTCAAAACATGGTCACTTATCTTATTATCGCCCTGTGTCTTCTTACTTATTTGTTTATCGGAATGGTAATCACCCATAATACTCCGCTTGGCAAGAAATATTATCCCGCCTCTCCGGTACGATTGATCTTGCTGTGGATATTTCCTGTCCTAGGCTTTTTTGTTTTCATTATAAACACATTATTTTCAATCCTATTTGTTGATATTATTCTTTTTGGTGACAACCCAGGCAATCCTGGTTTTGACAGAATGCTTAAATCCCTTTAGATCCTGATATCAAAACAGGTCTTGCCACCGCCTCTGGTGGCTTTTTATGTCTCCGCCTTACACTTCTTACATATTCTAATCTTATTATCATTTTCGATCTTAAACCCAACTCTAGTTTGTTTGCCACATGATTTACAAACTAAAGCGACCGCCGAAACGTTAACCGCTCTTTCTTTTGAAACTATCTGGCCCTTCTGTCCTTGCTTCCTGGCTTTTAAATGTTTCTTTATTAAATTTAAGCCCTCGACAACAACTTTATCACGCTCCGGAAAAACTAAAATAACTTTGGCCTTCTTGCCTTTATCTTTCCCGCCTAACATTATTACATTGTCACCTCGTTTTATCTTCATAAAACAACCGATTCGAATCTACAAATAATGCGAATCTACAAATTATTTATTCATAGATTGGTGTTATTCGTAAATTGGCATCGACTATACGACCTCTTCCGCCAACGACGCTATTGTATTAAATCCTTTTTCCTTTATTTCTCTCGGTATCGGACCGAATATTCTTCCGCCTTTTGGTTCCTTGCCCTCAAGAATCACAACTGCGTTATCGTCGAATCTAATATAGGTTCCGTCTTTTCTTCTATAAGGCTGCCTCTGCCTGACAACAACGGCCCTCAGAACCTCCTTCTTCTTTACCAATTTTCTGGGCTCCGCTTCCTTAACTGAAACTACTACAATATCACCGAGTTGGGCATATCTCTTCCGTGATCCTCCAAGCACTTTAAAAACTCCGACTTTTTTAGCCCCGGAATTATCTGCAACTCCCACAATTGAACGTAATTGAAGCATATTATTAACCGATTCGAATCTACAAATTGTCTTATCTCAATATCTTATTCGTTGATTCGAATTATTCGTAAATTGGCATCGGCTCAATCAGTTTTACTGATAATAATCCATCGCTTATCTTTCGACATCGGCCTCGTTTCTTGTATTAAAACTTTTTCTCCAGCGTGATACCGATTCTCAGGATTATGGGCTTTGAATTTATGACTAACTTTATAATATTTTTTATATTTCGGATGTTTTTTCAATCTCAAAACCTCGACTACCACAGTTTTTTGCATTTTATCAGAAGTAATTATGCCTTTTAATATTCTTGGTTTTGGATTTTGATTATTTGTCATTTGAATTTGTTTAGAAATTAGATATTAGGATTTGGAAATTAAGGATTTTAACTGTTGCGAAACAGTCAAAATCCTTGCTATATCTTTCTTAGTTTTTTTAAACTGGCTAAAATCTTTGACTTTGTTATCCGCTAAATCAAAATTAAGCTTTAAAATTTTGGATCTCAAATCAGTCAACAAATGGCTTAATTCCTCTTTAGATTTATTCTGCAAATCAATTCTTTTCATAATATTAAAACCAATATTCTACTGTCTTTTTATAATCCTGGTTTTGATTGGCAACTTGTGGCCGGCCATTCTTAACGCCTCTTCGGCAGTACTGCCGCTAACACCATCAACCTCAAAAATAACTCTTCCCACTTCAACTGGAACCACAAAGTGAGACAGTCCTCCCTTTCCGCCTCCCATTCCAACCTCAGCGCTCTTTGCTGTTCTCGGCTTGTCAGGAAAAACACGAACCCATATCTTACCACCTCTTTGAAAATATCGGGCCAAAACTTTTCGAGCAGATTCAAGTTGGTTGGACTTTAACCAAGATGACTCCTCTGCCTTTAATCCATAACTGCCGAAACTCAAATCAGTACCCCTTTTGGCTCTTGGTCTTAATCTTCCTTTATGAACTTTGGCGTGTTGTATTCGTGATGGTTGTAACATGTTCGTAAAACTCACAATCGATTCGAATCTACAAATAATGCGAATCTACAAATTGTCTTATCATGTCTTATTCGTTGATTAGAATTATTCGTAAATTAGCATCGGCTCAATCAAATTTCTCGCCTTTATAAATCCAAACTTTAACTCCTATCGTCCCATACGTTGTAATAGCTGTTGCCTTGGCAAAATCAACATCAGCTCTTAAGGTTTGCAGCGGCAAGCTACCCTCTTCTAAATGTTCGGAGCGAGCTATTTCGGCTCCATCTAACCTGCCCCCAAGCATAATCTTTGTTCCCTTTACAGTCTTGCTAGACATAATCTTGGCAATAGTCTGCTTCAATATCCTTCTATATGGTATCCTTTTTTCTATTTGTTCGACTATTGATTCGGCCATTATCCTAGCTGATGCCTCTGGAGATTTTATCTCCTGGATTTCCAACCGAACCGATATTTTATTCTTGAGCAATCTCTTTATATCATTCTTCAGGTCTTCAACACCAGTGCCTCCTCGACCAATCAGAAAACCTGGTCTGGAAGTATAAATTACCACGTTAAGGGCGTCACTTCCTCTCTCTAGTTCAACCCTATCGATTCCCATATTCTTAAGCTTCTTATCAAGAAATTTCCTTACTCCTAAGTCATCTTTCAAATAAGCAGGATATTTCCGGCCGCCAAACCACCTGGACAACCAATCCTTGTTTATGCCGATTCTTAATGATGTTGGTGAAATTTTCTGTCCCATATTTGTTCGTAGAACTCACAATCGATTCGAATCTACTAATGAATTTATTTGTAGATTTAGTATTATTCGCATTTCATTGGCATCGGCTTATACTGCTTTACGTTGAAATAATCTTTTACCTATATTCCCCAGCATTCCGCCTTTCTTCCCGATTTCCCTTTTAACCTCTGGTTTCTCATTCGTTCTTGTTTCTCTTACTGCTTCCTCGGATACTCCTTTTTTCACCTTAGCTGTTTTCTCTCTTCTTAATCCGGGCATTCGCTCATCTAGAACTATTTCTATATGGCTGGTTTTTTTCTGTATCATCTCAGCCCTGCCGAACCCTTTTGCCCTGAACCTCTTCAGCTTTACACCCTCGTTAACAACTAGGCTTTTTACATACAAGTTATCCCTGACCATGTTAAAGTTATTTTCAGCATTTGCAATGGCAGAGTTTAAAAGCTTTTTAACTGGACTGGCCGATCTCTTTATAAAATGCTCCAGCTGGCTGATGGCATAATTCACGTCCTTGCCCCTTATCAAACCGGCAACAGCCCGAACTTTTCGGGGAGCCAGTCTTAAATTATTTAGTTGGGCTTTTACTTCTGCCATGTTTTAAATTAAAAAGTTAAATTGAAAAAGTAAAAATTGAAACTAAGAAGTTTAAACAATAAGATTTTACGAATTTAAGTTTTTCCTTTTCGTTTTTCATTTTTAAATTTTACTTTTTACTTTCTTCGGTCGGTGCCGCTTTGGCCGCTTGGGCTACCTCTATATCCTTCTGCTTCTGGGCAGCCTCCAATTCTCTTTGCATTCGGCCTCCGTGTCTAACAAACTTCCTAGTATGAGAAAACTCACCTAGCTTATGCCCAATCATATCTTCGGTAATCAAAACTGGAATGTGGACTTTCCCGTTATGCACTCCGAATGTATAGCCGATCATCTCGGGCACAATGGTGCAAGCTCGCGACCAGGTCTTTATAACAGTTTTGTCGCCAGCCCTAAGCTTACTGATTTTCTTCAGTAACTTTTCATCAACATAAGGCCCTTTTTTGATTGATCGTGACATTTTGGGTCGCTATTATTTACTTCGCCTTCGCATAACAAATTTCTTTGATTTCTTTTTTTTATTCCTAGTCTTCCTGCCACCGGTAATCTTACCCTGAGCAGTCTTGGGTCTTCGTAAACCTCTGCCCTGCCTGCCCTCTCCGCCTCCATAAGGATGATCAACTGGGTTCTTGACACTTCCTCTAACCTTTGGTCTCCTCCCAAGCCATCGCGAACGACCAGCCTTGCCAAGAGCAATGGAACTATGTTCGGCATTAGATAACTGACCAATCGAAGCGTAGCAGTTCTCGGATATCATCCTAATCTCAGACGAGGGCATGACTAGTTGAACATATCCTTTATCGCTTGCCAGTACTGTTGCTCCAGAACCTGCTGACCGGATCATTTTACCACCCTGACCAGGATGTAACTCTACATTATGGACAATCGTACCCTGGGGAATGTTTTTCAGCTTCATTCTATTGCCCGGTTTGAGATGACCTTTTTCAGAGAAAGTCAAAGCATCGCCAACTTGCAGATCCTGAGGGGCAAGTATATACCTTTTCTCACCATCAGCAAAATGGAGTCTGGCAATTCTGGCAGTTCGATTTGGGTCATATTCAAGAGCCGCCACCCTAACCGGAACATCAAATTTATTCTGGAGAAAATCAATATTTCGATAGAGCCTTTTTGCACCCCCACCTCGGTAGTGGCTAGTAACTCTACCCTTATTATTGCGTCCAAAGGCTCGATGCAATGAGGATGTGGAACTCTTTAAAGGTTCAACTTTAGTTAGTTGGGAAAAGTCATATCCTTGCATGTGCCTCCTAGAAGGTGTTGTGGGGTTATATTGTTTTGCCATAATTATGGTTTCGCCTGTCCTATTACATGACCTTTTTTTAGAACTACGACGGCCTTTTTGAAGCCAGATTTAGTTCCGGGATGCTTACCCAGATCTCTTCTTTTCTCTGGCATATTCAGTATCTTAACTTTTTTTACCTCGACGTTGAAAAGTTTTGTCACCTCTTTTTTCACTTCAGATTTGTTGGCAGCACGATTGACCTTAAAAGCATACTGGTTCAAAGCATTACCGATAGCGGACTTCTCGCTCACATAAAATCCTTTTAAAATCTTATGGGCGGAGACCCCACCAACGCCTAGAAAAGTTGAACTGCCCGCCCCTGCTTTTCCCTCTGTTTGTGCGCTAAGCTCTTCTTTTATTTCGGGTTTTTTAGAATCCTTCTTGATCCCCTTTTGATTTTCTTTTTTAAATGGGTTAAGCATGGAAGTTTTTTTCAATAACCTCTATAGAGTTTTGCAGCAAAATTAGATTCATTCTGGCAATGACATCAAGGGCGTTAAGATTTTTGGCCTCCATTACATCTACTTTCGGCAAGTTTCTGGTTACTCTTTCTACAGTATCACTTAATTTTTTATCGGTGATGACCAAAAGACTTCCATTCTTTGAAGAAAAGAGGCTTGAAATCTTGCCAACAACCTTCGACATTTCTTTTGTTTTCCAATCATTCAAACTTAAATTGTCAATTATTATAAGCTCTCTATCCCTGATTTTTGAAGATAAAGCCGTAAACAAAGCCTTTCTTGCCATTTTCTTGTTTATCTTTTTGCTAAAATCCCTCTCGCTTCTTGGACCAAATGCGGCGCCGCCACCCTTCCAGATAGGTGATCTTATGGAACCGTGTCTTGCCCTTCCAGTACCCTTTTGCTTCCAAGGCTTCTTACCTCCACCCCTTACCTCCCCCCTGTCTTTGGTGTGAGCAATATTTTGCCTTCGATTGGACATCTGAGACACAACTACTTGATGTAAGAGATCTCTATTCATAACCACGGCAAAAACCTTATCAGGTAAACTGACTTTGCCTATTTTGTCCGAATTTTGGTTATATAAATTAACCTCCATAAAATTATTGTGATTGGATCATTAATAATCCGCCTCGATTTCCAGGAACTGCTCCCTTTATCGCCAGCAGGTTATTCTCCTTATCCACTACTACTATCTTTAATCCCCTAACAGTTAACTTGTCATTTCCCATTCTGCCAGGCATTCTTAATCCTTTCAGAGTATGCTGAGGAAATCGCTGCCCGATAGAACCGCCATGGCGCTGGACTGAGCGGTGGCCGTGACTTCTGGGCATACCATGAAAACCATGTCTTTTTACAACACCCTGAAAACCTTTTCCCTTGGTCATACCCGTCACTTTTACGGCGTCGCCGGGAACAAAAACCGAAACATCAATCTTCTGACCGATCACTAGCTGAGAAGAACCTATTGTTTCCTGCTCCTGGCCTCTTGATCTTTTACCCTTACTATCGAATCTAAACTCTTTTGATATTGCAAAGTTACCCAAATCCTTAGAATGTCCTTTCTGGGCCTTAGAAACGTTTTTTTCTTTTTTTATCCCAAAACCAACCTGAACAGACTCGTAGCCGTCTTTCTCCATATTTTTCAATTGAACAACGGTATTCGGTTCGGCTTCAACAACCGTCACCGGAGTGACGTTGCCCTTGTCATCGTATATCTGAGACATGCCTAATTTTTTTCCAAGAATAAATTTCATAAGCCGATTCGAATCTACAAATAATGCGAATCTACAAATTGTCTTATCATGTCTTATTCGTTGATTCGAATTATTCGTAAATTGGCATCGGTTAAACAAACAAAATACCGGGTTTAGCCGGCACTAGCAAGCTAAATCTCTGTATTTTTCTACTTAAGTGGTTTTAGAAATATTTAAAACCAAACTGTTTAATTAAGGCCGTATACAATACTGTACTTTTATAAACCCGTCATAACCAGCATTCTTCGGGATAAGTTCTAATGATTGTATTATTACCTTATCTTTCCGCCCATCAAGGCAGAAGGGAAGGGAATAATTATTCTAATTCTCCAAGTGATATTAGAGCATCCCTAATACAATTCCGTGCTTCTTCTATTCTACTTTCCAAACTATCAACAGAAACTCTAATTCCACCCTCACCAATAAGACCCTGCAATTCTCTTAATGCTCCTCTCAATTTACTGTCTATCCTTTCTTTCGGAGAAAGTTGATTTTCAATTTTTGGTTCTATCCCAAGAGTAGGTTCTATCTCTAACTCGGGCAAAGTCGGTGTAAGCTCTATCTCTCCTTTTATGTCTGTTTCTTTGTAGGGCATATCTCTGTTACTAAACTTTACATTTTCACTTCAATATCAACCCCGGCCGGTAAATTCAGATTCATAAGAGAATCAATTATCTTCGGAGTTGGGTTAGTAACATCTATTATCCTTTTGTGGGTTCGCATTTCGAACTGTTCTCGGGAATTTTTATCAATGAATGACGAACGATTCACGGTATATTTATGAATTTCTGTCGGCAAAGGAACGGGACCGGTGGGCTTGCCGCCATTTCTTTCAATAGTATCAACAATCTGCCGAGCAGACTTATCGATGATCTTATTATCGTAAGCTCGTAGCTTAATTCTGATCCTTTGACTTACGTCTTTTTCTTTTTCTTTTTTCGTTGCCATATTACCAAAGAACTCTATAAGCCCCTTTCTGAAGGGGCTATGTATTTATACGTTAATTTTAGTCACAACTCCTGCCCCGACAGTCTTACCACCTTCTCTGATAGCAAATCTCTGTTTTTCTTCCATAGCAATAGGGGCAATTAATTTAACTTTCAAGTTAGCAGTATCGCCAGGCATAACCATCTCGGCTCCTTCCGGTAAGAAAACTTCACCAGTCACATCAGTAGTTCTAAAATAGAATTGAGGCTTATAACCTTTGAAAAATGGGGTATGTCTTCCGCCTTCTTCCTTCGTTAAAACATAGATTTCGGCATCAAACTCAGTATGGGGAGTTATGGTCCCTGGTTTAGCCAGAACCTGGCCTCTCTCAATGTCTTCCTTCTTAACGCCTCTCAGCAACAGACCAGCGTTATCTCCAGCCATACCCTCATCTAGTGATTTATTAAACATCTCAATACCCGTCACAACAGTCTTTGAAGTTGGTTTTAATCCGACAATTTCTATCTCTTCATTTATTTTGACAATTCCCCTTTCAATTCTACCCGTGACGACAGTGCCTCGGCCAGCAATAGCAAAGATATCTTCAACCGGCATCAAAAATGGTTTGTCGGTTTCTCGAACCGGATCAGGAACATAAGAGTCCAAAGTATCAACAAGTTCTTTTACTTTCTTGGACCATTCATCATCCTTTGATTTAGCCTCGAGAGCCTTTAGGCCTGAGCCTCGGATAATCGGGGTTTTATCTCCAGGAAATTGATATTTATTCAAAAGCTCCCTTATTTCCGTTTCGACAAGATCAATCATCTCCGGATCGTCAACCTGATCAACTTTGTTCAAAAAAACAACTAGATAAGGAACACCAACCTGTCTGGCAAGAAGTATGTGTTCTCTTGTCTGGGGCATCGGGCCATCGGAAGCAGCAACCACAATAATGGCAGCGTCCATCTGAGCAGCACCGGTGATCATATTTTTGATATAGTCCTGGTGGCCAGGAGCATCAACGTGAGCATAGTGCCTCTTAGGAGTCTCGTATTCTGAGTGGTGAAGAGCGATAGTAATACCTCGAGCTTTTTCTTCCGGAGCATTGTCAATCTGATCAACTGCTTCGACTCGAGCACTATATCCTTCATCCTTGTTAAGATTCAAGGTATGCAAAATAGCCGCGGTTAGAGTAGTCTTACCGTGATCAACGTGACCGATAGTACCGACATTTAAGTGCGGTTTAGACCTCAAAAATTTATCTGCCATTTGGCTGTCTTATAGCTTCTAGCTTTCAGCTTCTAGGTAAACCTAAAATCTGACAGGCTAATAAGCTAAGTTAATAATTAAGTTTAATTTCGTAAACTCTATTTTAATTCAATACTCTCGATTAGTCAACACTCTGACTGGACAAACCCCTCTCTTCAATTTCAATCTGATTTTTAAGGGCTAGGATCTCTTTGTTCAGCCTCTCTAGAATTTCTGTCTCTCGTTCCCTTGGACTATAGCCATTATAAATATTATTTTCAGAAAACTGGGCATGATTAATCTTAATTTCCTTCTCACCCACTTTGTCCATCACTAAATCCTTATACATTTTGTAGCCCAAAATCACGAACGATGGTTCGCCATTGTCTAAAACTAAAACGGCCGTAGAACCTTTTATTAAGCTTTTTAGTTCCTCGATCTGCATTATTTTTTACCCTCGATTATTAAATTTGCCACATTTGTCGGAACAGGCTCATAGTGATTAAACTCCATAGTAAAAGTTCCTCTTCCTTCAGTCAACGATCTTAAAGCAGTGGCATAGCCAAACATTTCGGATAGAGGCACCCTTGAATTTATAACCTTGAGGTTCAAAGGGCTTCGGTCATTCATGCTCAATATCTGACCCCGACGAGATGCCAAATCACCAGTGGCTTCTCCCATGAATTTATCGGGAGTTATGATTTCAAGTTTCATGATTGGTTCAAGTAATACCAGCTTGGCTCTTCTGGAGGCCTCTTGGAGAGCCATCGCTCCGGCTATTTTGAAAGCTATCTCCGACGAGTCAACTTCATGATAAGAGCCATCATACAAGGTAACCTTAATATCAACCAGGGGGAAACCAGCTAAGACACCTTTATCTAAAGCTTCTCTAACTCCCTTTTCGGTTGGATTGATAAATTCTTCCGGAACAACACCGCCCCTAATAGCATTAACAAACTCAAAACCCTTACCTCTCTCAAGAGGTTCAACCCTCAACCAAACATGGCCATATTGTCCACGTCCTCCAGATTGACGAATGTATTTACCCTCTGCTTGCGCTTCTTGGGTAACAGTTTCCTTATAGGCAACTTGAGGTCGTCCAACATTGACGCCGACGCCGAACTCTCTCCTCAACCTGTCAACAATTATTTCAAGATGGAGTTCACCCATTCCAGAGATTATCATTTCAGCAGTTTCTTCGTCGGTCTTTATCCTGAAGGTCGGATCCTCGTCAGAAAGTTTTCTCAAAGAAAGGCTCATCTTTTCCTGGTCGGCCTTAGTCTTGGGCTCGATACGCAAAGATATAACCGGTTCAGGAATATCAATGCCCTCCAGAATTACAGGATTTTCCGGATCACAAAGAGTGTCACCAGTTTTGGTATCCTTCAATCCAACCGTTGCGGCAATGTTACCGGCATATATTTCCTTTATCTCTTCCCTCTGATTGGCGTGCAATCTTACGATACGACTGATCCTCTCCTGCTGTCCGCTTCTCGTATTTAGAACGTAAGAGCCGGAAGCCAACTTTCCAGAATAAACTCTGAAAAAGGTTAGAGATCCCACAAATGGATCGGTGGCAGTCTTGAAAGCCAAGGCAGCAAAGGGAGCATTATCATCGGGTACAACTTCTCTGTTGACACCAGTTTCCTTATCAACTCCGCTAGTGGGAGGAATATCAAGAGGCGACGGTAAATAATAAGCCACGGCATCAAGAACAAGCTGGACCCCCTTATTCTTCAGAGCTGAGCCACATAAAACAGGAAAAATCTTATTCTCTATTGTCGCCTTTCTTAATATAATTCGGAGCCTATCCAAGTCGATCTCTTTTCCTTCCAAGTAATCGGCCATGGCTTGATCATCTTGTTCAACTATCTTTTCAACGGTATTGGCCCGTTCTGTTTTCGCTTCAGCTTTGAGGTGTTCCGGAATGAAGCCCTTTACTACTTTCTCGCCCTTGGAACCTTCAAAAGTAAAATATTCCATGGTTAAAAGATCGACAATGCCTCTAAATTGGTCCTCGTGTCCGTCAGGAATTTGAAGCTTTACCGCATAGGGCGAGAGTCTTTCCAGAATAGATCTGAAAGACCTGTCAAAAGAAGCGCCCAATCGGTCGAGTTTATTTATAAAGCAAACTCTTGGTACTTTGTAATCGTCAGCATAGCGCCAGTTGGTTTCTGACTGCGGTTCCACTCCGGCAACACCGTCAAAAACAACCACCGCTCCATCAAGAACCCTCAAAGAGCGCTTAACCTCAATGGTAAAGTCGATATGCCCGGGAGTATCAATAATATTCAACTTAACTTTTTCAGCTTCCTTTTCCTTAGAATCTGTTGGAGACCAATAAGCAGTTGTCGCGGCGGCAGTAATTGTTATACCCCTCTCTCTTTCCTGTTCCATCCAATCCATGATCGTATCGCCTTCGTGAACTTCTCCTATCTTGTGGGAAATTCCTGTATAAAAAAGAATCCTCTCTGAGGTTGTCGTTTTGCCGGCGTCAATGTGAGCAATGACGCCGATGTTACGAATTTTATTTATTGGGTAATCTGACATGGACTATATTAATAATTTATTATATATTCGCGTTTAAGAGTTTTTTGACAATCGAGATGTATGAATCGACTGGGCAAGCTTCTTATTTTTGGAGTCTGTTATCTTTCTTTACCGCTATATATTATAATCACTACCGATGCCTTAAGACTTAATTCCCTGCAAAATTTGCTATTTTTTTGTATTTCTTGGCCACCAAGTATCGCCATATACATACTTATATCATTTGGAGCATCCCTGGAATTTATCAACTCCTGGCCTATCTACATCATTATTATATTTTGGTTATTTAGCACATTTTTTGCTATATATAAAATTATCCATTGTAGTCACTAATAAATAGTGGCTTTTTTATTTTATTAAAAACTTTCTGTGTTTGATATTTTTGACGTCGCTCGTTGAGCCAAATTTAAAAAATTTAGCATCCTAGCACTTATATTTGTAATCTTATAAAAAAACTCTTGTGTTGGCCAAGTTCAAGGCATAATCCGAGGCTTGAAACGAGGCGTACTCTAGCTACGCCGAGTTTCAAACGAGGATTATAACGCAGAAATTGACCAACCTTCAGGAGAGCCGTAAGCCCCTAGGCTACCAGGGGGGCTCGGCTCGCGCAAGAGTTTTTTACCAAGCGAAGTGGGCAAATGCTTTGTTAGCCTCAGCCATTCGATGCATATCATTTTTCTTCTTAATCGCGTTGCCGGTATTATTAGCAGCATTGATTAACTCCTCCGCTAATTTTTCACTCATGGGTTTGCCTTTTTGAGAACGAGCCGATTCTATAATCCAGCGCAAAGCAAGAGCAGTTCTTCTTTCGGGACGAACCTCAATAGGAACCTGATAATTAGCTCCTCCAATCCTCCTGGACCTTAGCTCCATATTTGGACTGACATTTTCCATGGCCCTTTCAAAAACCTCAAGTCCGGGTTTAGACATCTTTGTTTCTGCAATATCTAGGGCATTGTATACCACTCTCATAGCTATGGCCTTTTTACCGCTTTTCATTAAATAGTTAATGAGCTTTGCAACCAAAAGATTCGAATATTTAATATCCGGTTCGAGATGTGACTTCTTTTTTACAGGACGACGCATTTTATTTTATATTAAAAAATTAAGCTTTTTTAGCTTTCTTAGCACCGTATTTTGACCTCTGCTGCATCCTTCCCTCAACACCCGCACTATCTAAAACACCCCTTACTATATGGTACCTTATACCGGGAAGATCTTTAACCCTACCGCCCCTTATTACAACAACAGAGTGCTCTTGAAGATTGTGGCCGATACCAGGAATATACGCAGTAACCTCCATGCCGTTGGTTAGCCTTACACGAGCAATTTTTCTAAGAGCGGAGTTAGGCTTCTTAGGAGTCATAGTCCTTACCTGCAAACAAACTCCCCTTTTAAAAGGCGCTGGATAACTTCGTGGTCGATTTTGCAGAGTATTGAAGCCGAACTCCAAAGCCGGCGATTTTGTTTTCGCTTTAGCGATTTTGCGGGGATTTTTTAGAAGCTGTCTAAATGTCGGCACGTTTCTTTGCTTTGCTCAGTCAAATTTAAAGTTCAAAATGTAAAATTAAAAATTACAATAAAAAATTTAAATTAACTGACTAACACACATCAACAGACTAGGAGAGTGTAGCAAAGAATAGGCCTATTTGTCAACAAAAAGCGGCTGTGATAGCCGCATAATCCTTATTCTTTATAGGGTTGTTGGAACGTTATTGAGTATAAATAACCGTTATAATAAGAACTATCTTTGCCTATAAACCATGGCGGTCTTCCTAGAAAAACACCGTCACACATTAACAATATGGGGTCGACCCCACTTGAACCAAAACCGACATGACAAGTAAACACCAGTCTGGTTTTAGTATTTTGTCGGTCTTTCAAAACCAGGACATTGCCACTCTTTAATTCACAATCACCCTTTAGCAAGAAAATAAAATAATTACAACCCCACTCCCGTTATAAGCCTAAATAGCCAGTATATCAACGGCGAAACAAAAACCATAAATATTATTAAGAATATAGGGAATAATATGAAACTGTTCTTATACATGTAAACCTTGACCGAATTCATGCTGGGAGGCAAAAAGGTCATCAATAACCAATGGCCATCAAGAGGCGGGATCGGAAACATATTAAAAATACCCAATACTAAATTTAGCAAGACAATTCTAGAAAAAAGCTCCGGCACTAAGGACGAAGAAAAGATATCCGGCATAAAGCGAAGCGTGAGTCCAAACAAAAGAGCCAGGATAAAATTTGAAACAGGGCCAGCAATAGCCACCTTAGCGGGTCCATATTTTTTATCATTGAGATTTTCGGGATTGTAAGGTACCGGCTTGGCATAGCCAAATGCAAAACCAGTCGTAATAAAAAGAACAAATGGAAGAATCACCGAACCGAATAGATCAAGATGTTTTATCGGATTTAGGGTGAGACGGCCTAAATTTTTGGCGGTTGGATCACCTAAAGAATTGGCCATTAATCCATGAGATACCTCATGGATTGTCACTGAATATAGAATTACAACGATGTAGAATACAGATGTTAGGATGCCATCCATCTTGAAATCCTAGCAAGTTTGGGATATGATGTAAACTTGAATTAATTATCACCTATATAGCAACACGGTGTCCGCAATGCGGCAAAAAACCAATAATGCTGACCACTCGCAAACTCTTGCGAGGTCATTATAATCCAACTTCCAAGTCCCGACGCTACCCCAACCTTCAATGGGCAAAGATTGGCGAAAAAAGAATCAAAATTTGCACCGACTGCATCAAAACTCTCCATAAGACAAAATAATGCTCAAAGAAGTTCTGGATGATCAGGATGGTTTAGCTTCAACGTTCAAAAAACTCGAACGTATCTCCTCCACCGAAGAAGAGGTTTTTAGGCGTCTTATTCCAAAATTTCAGGCTTTACGCATTAACATGGATGAATTTGAGGGAGTTTACCCGAAAGAAGAGATCGAAAGAGACAAACGAAGCATTGAAATGAAAAAGGGATTATTCGACCATGTAAATTCCCCGTTTCATCAGCGTGCCCAAATACTTGAGGCACTCCTAGCAGAACAGATAGAACTAAGTGAGTGGCTCGGTGGAGATGCAATGACCATTGTGCCGACAGAATACGACGATTTATATCATGGTGTAGATCTAGCGGCCGAATTTAAGGGCACCGACACTCTTCGATATTTAGCCATGGGAGTAGACGTTACTACCTCAAAGATATCAATTATGAACAAGCTGGCGATTATCAAAAGCCATATTAAAGATGGAAGTTTAACCGAAATGAAATATTTCACCTCAGAAGGTCTTCCCGATTTTCATGGCCGAATGACTAATATACCCTCTATCGTACTAGGTGCAGATGCTCGAACCATTAACGAACTGGCTGATCTATGGCTTACCGTTGATAACTCTAAAAATCCCTCATCGGAAACTGATTCAATTGGTCGCGAAGAACTGCGAGAACAAGCACGCGAAGCTCAAAAAAAACTGGCACACCACAGGGCTCAGATTCTAGTTTTACGACAAATGGAGATTCAACTTGAAACATTCGGTCGTCTTGCCAGAAAAAAAGGTCATACTGAGATAGCTTCCCGTTTTGATGATCTCTTCGCTTTTATAAAAGCAGCTCTGAGTAAAAAAAGGATTTCTAAAGCTGATGAACAAATTAATGAAAGCGATGATGTCTTCCGCGCAATTAGAGAGAACCTCGAAAAGTTTTTTTAATCTAACGGGCTGTAGTGTAGCGGTAACACACACCCTTGGGGTGGGTGAAACGCCGGGTCCGACTCCCGGCAGCCCGACAGTGATAACTAATCGGCTCAAATACGTGTATTTGAGCCGATATTGGCCAGAATAGTCAGATTAGCACTTAATAGCTGGCCCTATATAAGCCCAGCCGACATAAATAAAAAAGCGATGCAGGTTACATCGCTTAAGCAGCTTTTCCTTCAAGCTCATCCACCAACCTCTTAGCACCATAAACAGTTTTTAAAGCAGTTGATATTCCCGCGGCATGAACCGAAACTGCACGGGCAACATCATCAACATACATAAAGGTAGTGGCATTCGCATGAATATTGCCATCAAATAATATTCCTCTGAATCTAAGTCTCGAGTCAAATACAGGACTGCCGGAATTTCCTCCATGCGTATCATGAGTTGTAATAAAATTGAAATTTGATATATTTGATCTATATTTGTTCAATGCTAAACGCTTTTTGGCCTTTAACCACCGTTCGGGAAGACTCCAAGGTTCTTTACTGTTGTGTTTTTCTGCATGTCTGAAAATGTCATCGATGTCTGTTGAATAAGAAATTTTGACTCCTTCATCTACATATCCAGATACCCGTCCAAAAGTAATACGCAAAGTAAAGGTAGCATCGGGATACACATCATTTCCATATAGAACAAACATCGCTTTGGCAATTTTAGCATATGCCCGTTCACGCACTTCCTCTATTTCAGCTTCGAATATTTTCCGTATGTCTCTCGACTCTTTGTCTATCAACAGCGCAAGTTTTATAAAAGGATCCTGCGAATGTTCTATCGCGGCCTTACCGCCCCCAACTAATCTTTTTCTTTCATCTACACTGTCCAACTTAGTAGCAGAAATTAACTCATAAGATAGCATTCCGGGACTTTTAGACCCCAGGATTTTTTTCACTAGCTCGTCGTCAGTGCCTAATGTTTCCATGAAATAAGCCAAAGAATCAGCTAATTGGTATTGTTCAAGATCTTTATGAATAGGGGCGGACGAAAAAAGTGAGTGGAGCAGTGAATCCCTACTTGAATCATTAAATTCAGGAAGGCGTTCCTCGTTGAGCTTAAGATCTTCTTCGGCAAGCCTTACAATAATTCTTGCTATACCAAAAAATTTCGTCATAAATCCTATTCCGCCTTCCAATAGATTAAATCTATCTCTTATTTCTCTGACTCTTCTTTCTACGCCTTCGATCATTTCCCAGGCATCTCTACACTCTGCCAAGTTTGGATCCTTACTAACCCTAATACGCAGTTCATCTTCCTGATATTTCTTCTGGAAAATAAATTCTGGATTCTGCAACGCCCCCAGCTGGCCCAAAAATCTTTTTCTAATATTCTGAACGCCATGAAGGGCATGCAGTGCCTTTCTTTCATTATCCTCGCTTCTACCAGAAAATTGCTGTAAGCTTACCTCCCTTCGACGCAATAGATTAAGCTGATATGGAAGTCCGAAGTCACGTAAATATCTAAGCCTCGCCAGAGTACTTAAACGATCTGTTGTGCCAGGATGCCCAGCAACAAATAAAAGATCGTTATCTCTTGAATTAACATCCGACCATAGAAAGAAGTGTTCGGTTTTTAAGGGCTGGCCGTTTTCATAAACCCTTAAAAATGCTACGTCCAAACAAAAACGAGGAAATTCATAATTGTCTGTATCGCCGCCAAATGATGCAATCGCCTTTTCCGGAGCAAACACTAGTCTAACGTCGGTATATTTTTTATACCGGTATAAATAATAAGCGCCACCCCGATATAGTGTTACAACATCACTTCTTAGTCCGGTCGCTCCAAATGACTCTTTTTCAATACGAGATATTTCTGCCTTTCTTTCTTTTGAAGACTGGGCTGAACCCTTGCAGTATGCTATCGCCCTCTGCACTCTATCTGTAACATCTTCAATTTCCCAAAGGACATTAACCTCAAGCTGTTTAGCCGGAATTTCGTCCTCTAGCCTCTTGGCATAAAAACCATCCCTGATATAATCTTTCTTTTTCGTAGTAAGATCGTCCAAGACACTTTCTGCCACATGATGATTAGTAATAATAAGCCCATTTGGCGATACAAAGGAGGCCGAACCGCCATTGTTCATTCGAACAGAAGCTTTTTGAATATGTTCGTACCATTCTGAAGTAGGCTCAAATCCGCATCTTTCCTTGAATCTTGCAACAGGCAACTGGTCTGGAAGCCACATCCCTTCATCGTTGTGCAATATATGAGTCATGTTTTTCTCCTTGATTTTTTGAGTTTTATTAAAGACCACCATGAGAATATAAACTTTATAATATGCTCTTGTCAATCTTAAAACCGCCTCTCGGCGGTTTTAAGATTGCCCTTCCATTATTCGCTAAGACTTTAGCAATTTACCAAAGATGGGTTTCCGCAGGATAACTCTCAAGGAGCTATCATCATATAAGAATCCCTAAGAAAATTATTTGTCCTAAAGCTTGGCCAAAAACAGAAAGGCTATTTATATTATAGCAACTCCATAGAAAGCAGAAAGTGCACAACTAGTCGAACATTATCGACTCGTCAGCACGTTTATATTGAAAAAGCTCCTTTGAAGAGAACCAGTGACTTATTTCCCTTTTTGCTTCAGAAATAGAGCCAGAAGCATGAACCACATTCCGAATAGGCCTTTTATTAAAATTGCCAAGCGTTGACGAATCTACCGAAAAATCGCCCCTAATAGTCCCTAAATCGGCCTTGAATGGTAATGTATTGCCAACTATCTTTCTGGCCATATCTACGGCATGCGGTCCTTCAAAAACCATTGCCACTACTGGACTCGATGATAAAAATTCAAAATTCCAATCGTTGATCATCTTGCCTATCTCTAATGCATTATCAGTACCTAGCACTTTTATAACATCGAGATTTAATTGTTTAAGATTCTCAAGGCTTTTATTGCCCATGCCTTCGAGTTGTTCCTTAGTAGCAAGATAATGTTTTTTTATGTGATCTGATGATGGTTTAACCATTTTTAACCCCACAACTTTAAAGCCGCGAGTTTCAAAACGCCTAATAATTTCACCGACAATACCCCGCTGAAGAGCATCGGGCTTGGCCAATATTAACGTCTGTTCTTTTTGAATTTTATGCATATTACTAATATTTTATTATTTGGTAACTAATTCCGTCACTGACTAATTTAATATCGCCATCGACATCATTACGATAATACTTTATATCATACTCCTCTAATCTTTTCAAAATCTCCGGCGAGGGGTGGCCATAGCGGTTCTTGGCACCAACCTGAATCACCGCCACCTCAGGACTCACCGCCGATAGAAATTCTTCGCCTGTAGAGGTTTTTGAACCATGGTGACCAATCTTCAAAACGTCTGAATCTAGATCATATCCTTCCATGATTAACCTTCGCTCAACCCTTATTTCCATATCCCCCGTTAATATAATTTCCAAATCTTTATACTTAAGCATGGCAACAACGACATCATCGTGAGGATTTTTTGGATTATCACCTGCTACCGACTCAAAGGGGTGTAAAATAGTCAAAGTCACACCATCTCCTAAATCGATCACCTTACCAGCAACCGCTTCAACATTATTTGCATTCTCATTTTTAACTGCTTCCTGCCAAGCTTTAAATTCCGATGAATTATATGATTCTTTTGCTTCGACTATATTTTTAACATCATACCGATTAAGAATGTTTATCAAACCGACAATGTGATCAGCGTGGGGATGGCTCACAACTACCACATCGATATCCTTATCATAAAAAGGCATAACCTCACCCAACTTTGACAAAACCGTATTCCCGGGCCCTCCATCGATAAGTAACTGATGTCCGGATGGTGTTTCGATAAATATCGAGTCGCCTTGCCCAATATCGAAGAAATAAACTTTCAAAAGACCATCTTTTTGAGAGGCAATGGAATGGGTGGAAAAAGAGAATACCGAAAGACAGAGAATTATTACGAGATGTACTAATTTTATCTGTTTCTGCATTAGAAAGATTTATCATAAATTTGGTTAAAAAGAAAAGGCTCGATAACGAGCCAAGAAAAATTAGAAAATGGGTACTTCCCTCAATAAAAATTCATACCGAGGCATCACATCACATCTGTCTCTCATACTTTGAGGGACTTCTACCAATATAGCCCCGTCCTCTTTCTTGGTAACTTTTGCACCAAGCTTTTCAACGGCCTCAGCTTCATTGGAAGCAGGAATCGCTAAAACAGGTGTCTCTGTATTATTAAGGTCAGAGTAAATTATAAGCAAGAACATCTTCATTCGCTCCTCCCTTTTTGGACTACACGCATATATTACTACTTATTATCTATATTGTCAATATCCGCTTAACTAATCTCAAACACAAAGCAGAACGATACTAAGCCTGGAAGTCTTTATAAATCTGAATAAAAGAAAAGCCGAGAACATATCTCGACTATAGGCCTCCGCCTCCATTAAAAATTAGATCTATTAGCGTAAAGACCACATCAGCGCCGCCATCTTCCTCCATTACCGACCTGGGGGTCCTGTCACTAAACGACGAATTAGGATTATCCAACCACCTATCTAAGTCGTCTTGATTGGAAAATAATTGATGTAACAATCTCATCACTTCATCTTTTGATCTCATAAAATACTCCTTATTCCTGGAACTGGCTCAATATTATCATAAATTTAGACAAAAAAGCCCTATGATGCTAGGGCTGACGACTTCGGCTTATGCACTTCGATATAAGAACCACGTCTATCTCTCTTATAACCTGCATAGATCATTGTGCCGTTAGGGGATCTGACATCTACTACAGAATAAATCGCAACGGCTCTGTTCCGATGCCTCAGGAAGGGTAGTCTTGTACCAATTTTCATAACCCGTTCCCTACATATGCTTCTAGGGATAAAGAATTCAATACTTTGGTGGCCATCTCTCCAAAGTTGGGCACCAAGTCTTCTGATAGTTCTTGAATCTACTGTCCCTCTTGCCATTTCCCATACCTCCCCTTTTGATCGTAGTTATAATACTATTTTTAGTCCATTTTGTCAAGGTTAATCTACGATATTATCTCAAATACTAGGCAGCTCCTTATCTATTTTGTTCTATGACCAGGGAATGAAACTTAATATAAACAAAAAGCCCCTCGATAAACTCGGGGCAAGCGGCCAATAAGAGGCGGGAGCTAGCTCCATCCTCACATATCTAGAATATCTATCAAGGCACTGAGAACAACATCAGCTTCACCTCTATCAATCAGTTCTTGGGGAGTTTTATTGTTCAAAGCAGGCAAATCCGGATGTATACTATTCAGCCAATGAGCAGCTTCACGTGAGCCGTAAAAAAACTCCTCTTCCAAAACTCGATTGATTTCTATAACCAGATTCTCATCATTCCTGGACATCCAGCTCTCCTTCTCTCAATCTTAAATGTCATCGTATCATAAAAATTCATAGATACAAAGAACCTAAAAATCTTATGATCTCGATCTGATAATCGGTGATAGCCCAAGCTAGATAGCCGAATAATCGGCTGATGGGCAAAAAAAACATTCCAATTAAACCAGTTGTAAATCCAGTTAACATTGCTGCTGGGAGAAAGGGCAATATCAAAACATTGGCTGGCAGAGAAATAATGGAAAAATTTCCAAAATAGTACAAAGCTAGCGGCAAAACTGCCAATTGAGCTGAAAGCGTCATCAGCACAAGCTCTTTTCCTCCGCCTAGCTTAGGAATTTTATAAAACTTTGCATCAATATAGGGATACAAATATATTAGTCCCAAAACCGCAGCAAAAGACAGCTGGAAACCGATATCAAAAACTAGAACAAAGGGATTAACCCAAATCATTGTTGCTCCAGCAAAAATAATAGAATTTTTCTGATCATATAGCCGACCGTAGCCATGCGCGAAAGATAGAAGGAGACCCATTATAGCCGCCCGCACTACTGATGCCGATGCGCCAGTCAAAATAACAAAAAGAATTATGACTATAACCGAAATCCAAAATGCAATTCTTCTTTTAAAAAACCAGATCAGTCCGAGCAATACCGCCTCAGAAATAATCATTATATTGTAGCCAGAGATTGCTAAAATATGAGTCGTCCCAGTTTTTGAGAAAGCATCCTTTAGATCATCGGGGATGTTTTGCCTTGCTCCCAATAAGATTCCGTTTATAAATGACGCATTGGGCTCTGGAACTGATAAGTTTATGGCTTCTTGAAATTCATTTTTGATTGAGAATATATTTTTGTATAGAGCCAGCCGAAAATTTTCCAAAAGACCCAAATCTAGCTTAGCGTCATGATTTTTTATTTCTGGAAAAAATAATGTAGTCCTAATGCCGTCTTTCTTGAGATAGGCCACATAATCAAACTCGACTCGCCCCGAGCCAGTAGAAGAAGTAAAATTTTGCGGTAATTCTAATTTCCCCTCAGCTTCAATAAAATCCCCAAATTCATATCTTGGATAACTACTAGTAGTAACTAGAATTTTTTTACCATTAAAACTAAACGTGAACCTTTGCAGAGATCCGTCAACTTCTGGTTCAGTACTTACATAACCAATGATTTTTATATTTCTCCCGGCTAGTCCGTCCAAATCTTCGGCTGTATTAACTGAGTAAAATCTCCATCCCCCGACAAATAGAGCTAGGCTGAAGAAGCCAATCATTAACCCAACTCTATTTTTGAAGCTCAACCCGATAATCCCCAGGCCGATAATCAATAAAACTAATAGTCCCTTAGCCTCAAAAAGTCCAAAGGAAGTTATAAAAACTCCGATAATAAAAGCCGACAATAAATAGAAAAACACCTGAGACTTATGAAAACTCATGCCCGTTACCTTATCAGAATTTTACCTAATAGAAAAGAAGGGGTCGTCTCCCTTCTTTTCTTATTAACTTATTCATTTTTAAGCAAACTCAGTTACAAACTCCAGTCGTTGTAAAACAGTTGGGACAAGAATAGCATGACCCAGCCCTTATCATTAGGGCCCCACAATTTGTACAAGCGGGAGCATCCATGTTAGCTAAAGTAGCTTGTTGATTCATATTTATTTCCTGGATTGACGCTGAAGCTAAAACCGGTTCATTCTGTTTTTCAATCTGAGCCGAATATGTACCATTGGGACTAACTCCGGGACCAAACAATTCTTCTTTTTCTTCGGAACTTAAATACTTCATACCTATATATCTAAAGACATAGTCCATAATCGATTTAGCCGTAGGTATGTCCGGATTATTGGTAAACCCAGCTGGTTCAAAACGGACATCTTTAAATTTCTTGACAAGCGTCTTGAGCGGAATCCCTGATTGTAAGCACATTGAGACAAGAGTGGCTATCGTATCAAAAAGACCCGAAACCGTACTTCCCTCTTTGGCCGTCGTAATAAACGTCTCGCCCGGCTTACCTGTATCAGGATAGAATCCAACCGTAAGATAACTCTCAAATCCACCGACAGAAAACTTGTGAGTTATAGAGGGTCGTTCATCTGGAAGCTTAACCCTAGTATAGCCATTTACTTTTTCAACTAAGTCGCTCTTGGCATCTTTTGATGTATTAAGGGGCTGGATCGACTTGCAACCGTCGCGATAAACTGCAATCGCCTTAAGTCCTAACTTCCAGCCCTGAATATAAACGTCTTTTATGTTTTCCCTGGTCGCATCACTAGGAAGATTGACCGTCTTAGAAATAGCTCCGGATATAAACGGCTGAGCTGCAGCCATCATCCTCACATGGCCCATATAATTGATGCTTCGATTGCCGTTTTTGGCCTTAAATGAGCAATCGAAGACTGGCAAATCCTCTTCTAGAAGATGCGGGGCTCCCTCAACTGTTTCTTTCTCTAAAAGATACTTAGCGATCTCCCCTATTTGGTCTTCCGAATATCCTAATTTATGTAAAGCCTTTGAAATCTGATTATTTACAAGCTTAAGCGTTCCACCACCTACTAATTTTTTATACTTAACAAGAGCTAATTCGGGTTCAATCCCAGTCGTGTCACAATCCATTAAAAAAGCAATCGTTCCAGTCGGAGCTAGAACAGTGGCTTGCGAGTTGCGAATGCCATATTTCTTGCCCAGAGTGAAAGCATCATTCCAGACTAACCTTGAGTGATTAAGAAGATCATCATCTTCGATCTCAATTTTAACTGATTTGCGGTAAAGCTTCTCGGATTCATTTAGGTGTTTTTCAATAACACCCAGCATGTGTTCTTTGTTAGATTCATAACCGTTAAACGGCCCTTTTATGTCAGAAATTAAAGCTGACATACGGTAGGCTTCACCACACAAAAGTGACGTAATCTGACCCGCAATCGCTCTACCCTTTTCAGAGTCATAGGGCAGACCCATAACCATCAATAGTGAACCGAGGTTGGCATAACCAAGGCCAAGCTGACGATAATCTCTGGTATTCTGGGTTATTTTATCCGTTGGATAAGAAGAATTGTCAACGACAATATCCATCGCCAGAATCATCGTATCAATAGTCTTCCTAAAAAGCTCTACATCAAATTTTCCATTTTCTTGGGTAAATTTAAGTAGATTTAACGAAGCGAGATTACAGGCACTGTTGTCAATTGACATATATTCACTGCAAGGATTTGAGGCATTAATTCTACCCGTGTTAGATAAAGTATGCCAGTTATTAATTGTAGTATCGTATTGCATTCCGGGGTCAGCACTATGCCAAGCAGCATCAGAAATCCAACCCATTACCTCTCTTGCTCTTACTCTTTCTATAGACTCGCCGGATGTAACTGACTTCAGATCCCACAAAGAGTCATTTTCTACCGCCCTCATAAAATCATCGGTAACTCTGACAGAATTATTAGCGTTTTGGTAAGGCAATAGAGTATAGGGATCAAAGATATCAGCTTCGATCGAATCTTTAATTCCCGATTGGGCAAGAGCCTTGGTCATATCTTCTATTATTTTCTTACAATAAATAAAATTCTTAATGTCGGGATGATCAACATTCAGAACCACCATCTTTGCCGCTCTTCTGGTAGTACCGCCAGAACGTATTGAGTTAGCAACACCATCGGCACCTTTCATAAAAGAAACCGGGCCAGAAGAAAACCCCCCCCTCGACAAAGGTTCTTTCGATGAACGAAGCTTCGAAAGATTAGTTCCTGCCCCTGATCCATATTTAAATATCCATCCCTCATCCCTATACCATTCAAGAATTGATTGCATATTATCTTCAACAGCAAGGATAAAACACGCCGAACATTGAGCTTTTTCCTGAACTCCGACATTAAACCAAACCGGACTATTAAAAGCAGCGTACTGGTTTATTAAAATCCATTTTAAATCGAGAGAGAAATTTTCAGCATCCTCGACAGAAGTAAAATATCCGTCCTTTAATCCCCACTTCGCCATCATATCAGCAACCCTGTCTATCATCTGCTTTGCGCTGTATTCTCTTTCAGGAGAGTCAAGACGGCCACGAAAATATTTAGAGGCCACAATGTCTGTCGCTGTTTGAGTCCAAAAAACCGGAACTTCAATATTGCTCTGCTCAAAAACAACCGTGCCATCACCTTTTAAAATTTTAGCCGTTCTTTTTTCCCACTCTATGTCATCATAAGGATGACTAACGCCAAAAAGTCTCGGCCATAGAAACCCGTTTTTATGAAAACCATTCCCAGAGACAGCAGTAGAAATCATATTCTCAGGATCGAATGGCTCATACTCAACTGTTTGAAGTTGTTTCCTAGGAAATGTTGAAGTTCCGTTCATAATATTTTTAATTTTGACAATAATATCGCCTTAAGGCGATATTATTGCCCCATTAAAGAAGTTTTAAGCCCGCTTTAAAGCGGGGCTTTTTTCAATCCGACCTGGGCGTTGTTAAACCTACACTCATTAGTTTTATTTTAACAAAAGCAATCAGCCTTTCAATGCCAAAAATTGTTGATAACTGACAATTACACAAAAAAATCCATGATATCATGGATTTTTGCAGACTACTTTTGGCGAGCCCCGCCTTCATCTACTTCATCTTTCTTCTAATAAAGGCGGGTATATCGAGATCGTCTTCAAGTACAGAAGAATCAACAAATTCCTTCACGGAGCCGTTTACTAGACCACCATTGGCAGAAATAGCTGAAACACTTTTTTTAACATCACTAGCGTTATCAAAAAGGTTGGGTCTTTGTTGAGCTATAGCTGGACGAGGCTGGACAGCATGACCATTGTTAAAGCCAGTAGCAACAACGGTTATTTTAATCTCACCCTTTTTAAGTTTATCGTCTAAAACAGCTCCAAATATAACCTTTGCATCGGAATCTATATGTTCGGTGATAATCCGAGCCGCCTCATTTATTTCAGCCATCGCTAAATCAGTTCCACCAGATACATTAAAGAGTACTCCCTTTGCACCATCTATTGAAACTTCGAGTAGCGGTGAATTTATTGCCATCTTAGCAGCTTCGATAGCCCTATCTTCACCCGTCGCTCGACCGATACCCATAAGGGCAGATCCGGAATTGGCCATAACTGCTTTTACATCCGCAAAATCAACATTTATAATTCCGGGGATAGTAATCAAATCCGATATACCTTGGACACCCTGTCTCAAAACATCATCAACGATAGCAAATGATTCTAGCAATGGGGTCTTGCGATCTATTATAGAAAGAAGCCTATCATTGGGAATCGTAATTAATGCATCAACTTTGTCACGCAGTGCGTGCCACCCATCTTCAGAGATTCTCATCCTCTGAGCACCCTCAAAACTAAAAGGCTTTGTCACAACACCAACAGTAAGAGCTCCCATATCTCTAGCTATTTCAGCAACAATCGGAGCTGCGCCAGTGCCAGTCCCCCCACCAAGACCACAGGTAATAAAAACCATATCCGCGCCTTTAAGTGCTGTTGATATCTCTTCTTTTGTATCTATAGCAGCTTGTTTACCTACATCCGGATTCATCCCAGCCCCTAAACCTTTAGTCAAACTCTTACCGATATGTATTTTTATCGGAGCATTTGTATTATGCAAAGCTTGAGCATCTGTGTTCACAGCAATAAACTCGACTCCATGAATTCTGGCCTCGATCATCCGAGCTAGGGCATTCCCACCAGAACCGCCACAACCAATAACCTTGATTCTGGCGAATGTTTCAAAAGCTGGTTTAATTTGAGCTGTCATTGAATTTGAAGAATTAAAAGTTTTCTTATACTCCGTGATATCACAAAAAAAAAACCGTGGCAAACTTATATGCCAATTCTGTGGACAACCTGTCTATAAACACTCCGAAAAGGGCTAGGGCATAAAATTTTTCAGCCAATCACCTATCTTTTTAAAGACATCTCCGCTATCACTCGAAGAGGCCAACCCCCCACCACGGCCACCCAGCTCTTGCTCCATTCCCCACAATACAACTCCCATGGCCACAGAAAAGGCCGGATCATCGACAATGTCAGAAACTCCTTCAAAATGGACTGACTTAGCAATCCTTACAGGTAAACGGAGCTTCTCCTTGGCTAGCATTGCTAAGCCAGGTAAGTTAACACCGCCCCCACTCAACACTACTCCTGCTGGAAGCATTCCACTCTTGGAGACTTTTTTGAGTTCATTATTTACAATATCAAATAATTCATGGGCTCGAGCATCTATAATTTTGACAAGTTGTTTTTTTGGAATAATAAAATCTTCCTCTCCGATAAAACTGGAGAGGTCAATATCCCCCTTTTTTCTCATGTCTCCAACGTCGGAAGTTGAACCAAATTCAAGTTTTATTCTTTCCGCAACATCTATAGAAGTTCGAAGTAAAACTGCGAGGTCGCTTGTTATATGTTTTGAGCCAATCGGTAAAACATTGCTATGAAGTAAATCCGCTTCTTCGAAAACAGTCAGAGTTGATGTGCCTCCACCAAAATCGATACTTATAACCCCATATTCTTTTTGATTCTTATCCAGAACAGCCAACGAAGAAGCAAGAGAAGTATAGACTAAACCGCTGACTTCAATGTTATTTTCATTAACACACTTAGCTATATTTCTAAGATATGGCGACAGTCCATCAACAATTAGAACATCGGCCTCTAGTCTTACCCCCTTCATTCCTAGAGGGTTTTTAACGTACTCGGTACCATCAATAACAAAGTTTTTGGGCATAACATGGATTATTTCTCTGTTGGGAGGCAAGCTTACTATCGATGCGGCCTTAACTACTCTGTCTATATCGTTCTGGGAAATTTCATTATCTGCCCTTGATACAGCTATCACTCCCCGAGAGGTTTGAGTGTGAATATGAAGACCATTAACAGCTAGATATGCTCTCCTTATTGAAATACCGGCCATCGCTTCTGCTCTTTGAACCGCTGAACGAACATCGCTAATCGTCTCCTCCATATCGACAACCACCCCTCGACGTAAGCCGTTTGAAATAGAAACTCCAAATCCTATAATTTCCGGCCTCAAAGTATCGCCGCTTATCTTAGCAATTACAACCTTCACTTGAGAGTTACCTATATCAATTCCTGATATTGTATAAGGCTTCGACATAATTTTTCATTTTATAAAACAATCTTGACCAAAATTTTACTCTCCAGATCAAACATCTTCTGAGCATCTTGTTCTGATCTTTCGTGATCATATCCAAACAAATGCAAAATCCCATGTACGGCAAGCTGGGAGAGTTTCTCCTCCATACTTACATTTTCTCTCTTTGCCTCCCTTTTTGCAAATGATAAGCAGATAAATATATCGCCACTACCACCTCCAAGGGGAAAAGATAGAATGTCAGTTGACTTATCTTTATGCCTGTATTTCTTATTCAAATCTTTTACTTTACCTTCTCCCACTAGATTAATGCTCACTTCTACATTGCCATTCATCTTCAGTTCTTTCGTAACAGTTTCTAAAATATTTTTAAAAAACCCCGGTCGAGGAGCTATCTGTGAAGTATAATTTTTGAAAACCAAGTCGATCATTTGTTGAATTTTAACATGATTTTAATTTTTACAAAAATATAAACCTAATTTTCTTCAGTTATTTCTTGATATTATGATTCTGCTAGCCCTATAAACAAAAAGATCGCCAGAGTTAGCGATCCAAACCACGCTGTTAGTATTTTAGCATAGTTTGTAATACAAAAATATTCTTCCCTCAAATGTACGAGCTGCGAGTTTGTGCTCTGCCCTAAGAGAACCATATGCCCCAGAAGTTCTAGAAATCGTCTCTTGGTATTTATTGAGTAATAAAGCAATGTAACCAGAAATGATAGTTTTTAACTTCACTTCGTCAACTTTTTTCAATACAGCCTTGTCCACCTCAACACACTCAAATTGATCTAGGTCGATGTCGAGTAGGCTTGCTAACTCAGCAGGAGATAGCTTCATCAATTTTCTAAGAAATAGAATCTGATTACCACTAAGCACGTATCCAGAAAGCAAAATTTCTCTAGCTATTAAACAAGCTGCTAATTCGGGGTCTGGTAAAGCAAATATAGATGAACTACAGCGTGAGCATAAGTAGCCTTGCCAATAATCAAGTAAAACATTATTGAGTCCACACTCTTTATAAGAAAACTGACCTACTGTTTTTTTCAGTTTCTGTGTATAGCCATTTTGAAGACAATTTCGACACTCCATATCTATCCCCTTCTCCCATCCTGACTAATTGTAAATCAACCTGAATCAATATCACATAATTACTAAAAAAATCAAGAGGTTGTTATGCTAAGTAATATTATGCAAACTAAAATCCGCTAACTAGCGGATTTTATTTTGATAACCCTTCTTTCACTAATCTACTTACTGTTTGCCCATCAGCCTTACCCTTGACTCTTGCCATCACCGCGCCAATCACCCTACCCA